>Ga0209638_1001277_pt1 | contig 16224 bp, 12 predicted proteins | sample BarGraNGADG00211_FD_184490 | JGI IMG/M metagenome (GOLD analysis project Ga0209638, IMG submission 184490) | Arctic peat soil microbial communities from Barrow, Alaska - Barrow Graham LP Ref core NGADG0002-211 (SPAdes) (version 2) | ecosystem: Environmental > Terrestrial > Soil > Wetlands > Peat...
GAGAAGATGTTTTGTACCTGTATTTAGGACAGCCCCCTCTGCATGCAAACAGATACTTACACTCCAGACACTCTTGCGGAAGTGTGTTTCGTTTGCTAAATCCGAATTTACGTTGCTTCTCGCTTGTCACCAAATCCTTAAGGTGTTTGTTGGATATATTTCCCAAAAAGTGTTCTTGAGTTACAAAGTGGTCACACGAGAAGACATCTCCATTCATCTCAACTACAACAGAATCTCCACATGTTTGTGCAAAGGAACAAAGTGCAGGTGGAGCACCATACCACTGTCCCAAGGCAACATCAAAAAGCTGGACAAAATATCTGCCTACATCTTCTACCATCCACTCCTTAAAAATATCGATCATAAATCGCCCATAACCCTCTCCCGACACACCCCACGGTGCATCCTCGGCAGCAGGTAAAAACTGCATGAAATGGGAACCTGCGTCTTTGAAGAAATTATAGATCTCTGCGCCTTTTTTCTCTGATATCTTGCTGATTACAGAAAGGGTATTAAATTCCACTCCATCGTTTTTCAGTAGCTCCAACCCCTTAAATACTCTGTCAAAAGAGAGAACCCCTCCCCTTCCTGTTCTGTTATAATCGTGAATATATTTTGGTCCGTCCATCGAAATTCCGACAAGGAATTTGTTCTCCTTAAAAAATCGTGACCACTCCGGATTCAGAAGGGTTCCATTAGTCTGAATCGAATTGGTAATTGGCCTGCCATCGTCATATTTTGCCTGCAACTCCATTGCCAGCTTATAAAAGTTTAGTCCGGCAAGAAGCGGCTCTCCCCCATGCCATATAAAGGCAATCTCTTCCGATGAGGTTCCCTCTATATATTGGCGGATGAATCTCTCCAGCAGATCCCGAGACATAACTCCTTTTACTTGATTCTTCACTATGCTCTCATCTCCCTTGCCAAGATAATAGCAGTATTTACAATCCAAATTACACTGAGAACCAACCGGTTTAATCATTGCGGAAAATCTAACCGGAACTCCGATTTTAATTGCATCCTGGAAGTGTAGTATCTCTTTCATGGTACAAAATTAGTTATGAGTACTTCTACTAAGATTGGTCTACCAGGTAGATTTAAGACCTACTGTTCTGTTGAATACAGGCTTTTCAGGAGTAGAATCGGAGTCTTTCACAAAATAGCCAAGCCTTTCGAACTGAACAGCTATGCCCGATTTGTCTTCCAATAGTGCAGGTTCGGCATACCCTTTTACGATATCCATAGAATGCGGATTCAGATAATTTTTATAGTCCGAGCCCTCAGGTATGGAATCCATTTCCGATTCTGTAAAGAGGCGGTCAAACAGACGAACTTCGGTCTCTTTGGCGTGCTTGATGGATACCCAATGTATATTCCCTTTAACAGAGCGCCAAGGATCAGTTCCGGGACGACTTGAAGGATCGCATGTACATTTTATTTCCACAACCTCTCCGGTATCATTTTTAATAACCTCTTCGCATTTAATAATGTATGAGTATTTAAGGCGTACCTCTCCCCCGGGCTGAAGCCTGAAGTACTTCTTTGGAGGGTTCTCCATAAAATCGTCATGTTCTATATACAGCTCTTTTGAGAATGGAACCTGGCGAACTCCTGCCTCCGGATCTTCCGGGTTTAAAGTTGGTGTGAAGAACTCTGTCTGACCCTCGGGATAGTTGGTGATTGTAAGTTTTACCGGATTCAAAACAGTCATATACCTGTTTGCTCTTTTGTTAAGATCTTCGCGTACACACCACTCAAGAAGTGCAAGGTCAATAATGTTATCTCGTTTTGCTACTCCAACCTTATCTGTAAAAAGTCTGATACTTTCGGGGGTGTAACCTCTTCTTCTCAACCCGCAAATCGTAGGCATCCGAGGGTCGTCCCAACCGGATACATAATTGTTTTTAACAAGTTCCAGAAGTTTCCTTTTGCTCATTATGGTATAAGTTAAATTCAGACGAGCAAACTCATACTGATGAGACGGGAAAATTCCAAGTTTTTCTATAAACCAATCATATAGAGGGCGATGTACATCAAACTCAAGAGTACAGATCGAATGTGTTATGTTTTCTATAGAATCACTCTGACCATGCGCATAGTCGTACATCGGATAGATGCACCATTTATCACCGGTTCTGTGATGATGAGCATGAATTATCCTGTAAAGAATAGGATCACGCAAGAGCATATTGGGGTTAGACATATCAAGTTTTGCGCGCAGAACCATCTCTCCATCACCGTACTTTCCGGCGCGCATATCAGTAAAAATCCTTAAATTTTCCTCTACACCTCTAGCCCTGTAAGGACTTGGTACTCCCGGTTGGTTTATGGTACCTCTGTTAAGGCGAATCTCATCTTGAGTCTGGTCATCTACATAAGCCAAACCCTTTCTGATGAGCTCTTGTGCCCACGTGTAGAGTTGTTCAAAATAGTCAGAAGCATAGAACTCGTTTGCCCATTGAAATCCAAGCCAATTCACATCGCCTTTTATAGAGTCTACATACTCAACATCCTCTTTAGTAGGGTTTGTATCGTCAAATCTGAGGTTGGTCTTTCCTCCGTACTTTTTAGCAAGACCAAAGTTAAGACAGATGCTCTTGGCATGTCCGATATGCAAATAACCGTTCGGTTCCGGCGGAAAACGGGTCAAGACTGATTTATATTTACCACTGGCTAAATCTGTTTCAATAATCTCTTCAAGAAAATTAAGTGAACGCTCCTCTGCCGGATCTTTCTTTAGTTCTTCCATACTCTTCAATTAATAACTTACAAATATAAGATTTCTTTGCTTAACTTTGTTTCCTAAACGTTTTATAATATGATTCTGTCAATGACCGGCTATGGTAAAGCCGAGGCCCAATTCGGGCAAAATAAACTGGTTGTGGAGATACGTTCTGTGAATGGTAAAAATTCCGACATAAGTTTAAAATCTCAACTTATTCCCAGAGAGAGAGAAGTTGAGGTGAGACAAATGATAGGTCAGGCTCTGCAAAGAGGTAATATTGATCTTTTCGCCACTGTGGAATATGCACAGGAGAATGGCACCCGAACAATCAATAAACAGATGTTTATCTCTTACTATAACCAGATAAGATCAATAAACGAAGAGTTGGAAGAGAAGCTGGATTATTCCGGTCTTATAAATTGCATATTAAAACTTCCGGAGGTAATTGAAATTCAAAAGATAGAAGAAGGAGAAGACAACTGGGAACAGTTAAAGGGTTGTCTGGAGGAGGCGTTAAGATCGTTGACAGAGTTTAGAGCCGCAGAGGGAAAAAGACTTGAAGAGGATGTCAGAGGACGCGTCGGATATATAATGGATCATCTTGGAGAGGTTGAAAAATATGAGGAGGAGCGCAGTGAGGCAATTAAACAACGTCTTACTAACCGGCTTGAAGAATTATCCCAATCTTTAGATAGAAACAGATTGGAGCAGGAGATTATCTATTATTTGGAGAAGCTGGATGTTACCGAGGAGAAGGTAAGGCTTACCCAGCACTGCAAGTACTTTCTTGAGACTATGGATAAAGAGGAGTTCCCCGGAAAAAAACTGGGATTCATTGCTCAGGAGATGGGTCGGGAGATAAACACTTTGGGTTCTAAGGCCAATCATGCAGAGATTCAAAAATGGGTTGTAAGGATGAAAGATGAGCTTGAAAAAATAAAAGAACAGTCATTAAATATCCTTTAATCATTTTTTCAGAAGAGACTTGCGCCAGAAGCGGGTCTCTTCATTTGTAGAATGAACCCCCTGATATCCTCTGTACCCGTGCATTCCACCGGGATAAAGCATCAGTTCAAAATGTTTACCGGCCTTTTGCAGAGCATCTATAAGCTGAATCGTGTTCTGCATGTGCACATTATCATCGCCCGTACCATGAGTGATATAAAGCAGGGAGCCACTTTCGCTCTTATATTTTATCACCTTTTCAATAACAGAGGAGTTCTTGTACCCTTCCGGGTTATCCTTTGGAAGATCCATATACCTTTCTGTATAGTGAGTGTCGTATAGTGTCCAGTCATATACACCGCCTCCTGCAATACCGTATTTAAAGTATTCCGCACCCTCGGTAAGAGCCAGAAGAGTCATTGTTCCACCATAGCTGTAACCGGTAATTCCGATTCTTTCATCATCTACAAATGGTAAAGCTTTAAGATATTTTGCCCATAGTATGTAATCTTTTATTTCATAGTTACCAAGATTCCTGTAAACAAAATTGATACCCTCTTTGCCACAGTGACCAGAGGCTCTGTGGTCGATATTTACCTGAATCACCCCCTCTTCTGCCCACATTTGAATTGCTTTTCCGGGAGTTTTCCAAATGTCCATAACAGTTCCTGAGTTTGGCCCGCCATAAATATAGACCAAAACAGGATACTTTTTACTTCTATCCATATTTATTGGCCAGATAATAGATGCAGGTAACTTATAACCATCCTTGGTAGTTATAAACATCATATCAGTTGTGGGCAACTTAGAAAAGTCCGATTCACTCCCTTTACTGTCCTCTATAATTTTAATTTCTCCCATCTTCACAAGTCCATCTTTCTCAGCTGATAAAAGAACTAGTTTATTTGGGGTGGAGATGTTTGACAAAACTGAAATAAAATGTTTTTTGTCTGGAGATACCAAGGCATTTGAATAGTTGTATTCACCAACCGATAATCTTTTTATGTTTTTTACAAATTTTTTGTCCCAACTTACCCTGTAAACATCATTTCTGGTTGAAATCTCTCTCCTGGCAGTAAAATATATTCTATTTGATTCTTCGTCCAATTTAATGATTTTAGTTCCCCAGTTTTTGCCTTCAGTCAGCTTGATTAGTGATTTTCCATCGTAGGTCTGATAATAAATCTGCTCCCAAAGATCAAAGTCTCGCACAAAGTAGAACCCGTTTTTTCCAAACTGAATATCTTCAATCCAATCTATCCATGTCTTTTGATATTCTTTGTAAATTTCACTTTTTGATCCATCAGTCGCTTTTACGGAGTAGATCAACAGGTTGCTCTGGTCTCTGTCCATCCATTGAACAAGCAGTGATTCACCTGTAAGGCTCCAATAAGGTGTACCGAAGTATTGATCCTCATTCTGATCAAAATTTGCCCAAGTGATCTCTCCTCCCTCAACCGGAACAAAACCAATTTTAACTTTTGGATTCGGATCTCCGGCTTTTGGATAACGTGTTTCAGTAATGGATCCATGTTGGCCTGCGGAGTTGTAAATCGGGAACATAGGAACCTGAGAATCATCAAAACGATAAAAGGCCAACTTTTTACTGTCCGGCGACCACCAGAAGGCACGATACTGGCTGGGGCGCCCTAATATCTCCTCATAATATACCCATGAAGCCCAACCATTTAAAATTAAATCAGAACCGTCAAATGTATATCTGACCTCCTTACCTGTTTTTATATCAATTGAATACAAATCATTATTACGGGTAAATGCAATCCTTGTCGAATCTGGAGATAATGTAGGATTCTTATCTGTCGGTTTTAATGTAACGCCTGGTGATTTGTCTGGTTTTGCAGTCATCTGAATCTCTTTTTTGTCACCCGTTTTAATATTGTATTCAAAAAAAGTTTTCTTCATTCCTACAGAGTTTGCCAGAACGACAGTCTGATTATCTTTCCAGGAGACAGGTGTTGCAATTGAATTAACTGCTTGGGCAAAAATGTTGCAGGAGAAAATTATCCAGCTCAACAAAAAAAGTCCGGTTCTCATAGAAATTTGTAAAATGTTCATATATAATTATTTAAAAAACCTGTTGTCAAAATTAACAAAATATACCTTATCTACAGCACGTGTTAATGCAGTGTAGAGCCACTTCAGATCGTCCAAAGATATTTGGTCACTCCAGAAGGGATTGTCAATAAAAACCCTTTTCCACTGACCTCCCTGAGATTTATGACAAGTTATTGCGGAGGCGAACTTAATTTGTAAAGCATTGAAATACTTATCTTCCCTCACTGCAGCTATCCTTTTACGTTTTGCTTTTATACTGGAATACTCCTCCATTATTTCTGTGAATAGTCTCCTTTGCTGCTCCATGCCCAGTGATGCTGTTTCACTATCTAAAGTATCCAAAATGATCTTAGCCTTTATCTCAACATCGTTGTAATCGCCAAAGCGTAGAATTGCCTCGGCAAAGTTTAATCCGTATCTCTCCTCATATTTGGAGATTTTCATCAACTCGGCAACATCTCCGTTTGCAATAAAATCCATCTCCTCGACATCATCCAGAAATTGGTAACAGTTCTTCACAACCATCAGTTTATCCCCCCTGTTGAGCCTCTCCTCTCTGAACAGAAGTTTGGCCCTTATCCCCTGATTGTATCTGTTCGCTCGTTTATTTGAACGACACAAAACCAGTGTTTCGTCCATCCCAATTTTGTCGAAAGAGTTTCCCAACTCTTCCAGTAATTCTCCCCCTCCTATCCTAAAAATATCATCGTACCCCTCCAGTTCAAATTTCGGAAAATCCACTTTTCCACTTTCGATCATCTCTCTTAAAATAGTTGCATTGTGTAAAATTCCTGATTCTTTTGCCTGACGGACAACGCTTTTGAGCTGAGAAAAACGTACCGAGCCGTATTGGCGCAGGTAATCCGGGTTCAACGCTTCTGAGATAGTCAGTCCAATCGGCGGGAGCTGAGCCGAATCTCCCATGAGAACAAGTCTGTTATTGTCATTTGAATGTACAAATTCAACAAGATCATCCAAAAGGCGACCGGATCCGAATGAAGATAGTTCGCCACTGCCGTTTGAAAGAAGGGATGCCTCATCCACAACATATATTGTATCTCTGTTGTGGTTTACATTAAGAGAGAACATTCCCACACCATCACTCATAGATTTTTGTCTGTAGATCTGTTTGTGAATCGTGTATGCTCTGGTTCCGGTATAATTTGAAAGAACCTTTGCCGCCCTGCCGGTTGGAGCCATGAGTATTACATTCTGCTCAAATTCTTTAAGAGTGGCTACAAGTGCAGCAATCGCCGAGGTTTTACCCGTACCTGCATAACCATTTATCAGCATTAATTCATGCTTTTCTTTTCCAACAACAAATTGTGCTAAAGACTTAAAAAGATTATCTTGGCATGAGGTCGGATTAAAACCCAACTTAGATGCCATTTTATCATATAGAAAGGACTCTAATCCCATTTATCACAAACTTTACTTCCATCTATAAAGTACAAATATCAACATTAACGGATAAATTTCCAGACGCCCCAACAACATTTCTATAGAGAGCAATAATTTACCCAAAGCGGGTATGCCGGCATAATTACCTAAGGAACCTACAGCGCCGAACCCGGGACCTACATTACCTATATTTGCTATAGAACCGGAAAAAGCATCAATTATCTCAACGCCCATAAGTGTCAGCATTAAAGCAACAAAAAACATTATCAGCAAGTAAAGAGATATAAATAGGTTAACTGAATAGACCAATTCTCTGTCTAAAGTTTTATTACCTACCTTAACAGGCACCACTGCGTTTGGATGTACCTGCTTTATAATCTGCGCTTTTACGGCTTTAAAAAATATCCAGACCCTGTCTACTTTCAATCCTCCCGATGTTGACCCTGAGCATGCACACTGTATTGTAAAAAATGTAATTACTAAAATTGAAAAACCCGGCCATACCGATGAGTCTGCAGAGCCAAAACCGGTTGTAGTGCCACATGAAATAACTTGAAAGAAACCATCTCTGAAAGCCATGTCCCATTGATCTATAGCACCTGTCAGCTTTATATCTAAACTCACTACAAGACCACCTAATAAAATTGAGATCACATAATATCTGATAATTGGAGATTTGAAAAGATTCATTGACTTTCCTGTAGCTGCTCCGTATAAAAGCCCGAAATGCATTCCGGAAAGGAGCATAAATATCATTATTATTATTTCAATCCAGGCAGAATGAAAGGCCTTTATAGATAAGTTTCTTGTACTGAATCCCCCGGTGGCTACGGTGCTGAAAGAGTGATTTATCGCATCAAAGAGACTCATGCCGGCGATCATTAGAAAAATTGTTTCTAACAGAGTCAAGCCAACATAAACAAAAGTGATAATCTTTATTGTCTGATGTGCTTTGAATTTGAAGTTCTCCTGAGAGAGGTTGGATATTTCCATTTTACTGAGCTTCATCCTAAAGGAGCTTATTGTAGGAAGAAATAAAAGCATAAAAAGTACAACTCCTACACCACCTAACCAGTGGGTAGAGGATCTCCAAAAAAGAAGTCCTTTGGGTATTTTTTCGACATCGGTAAGAATTGAAGCTCCCGTTGTTGTATAACCCGAAACACTCTCATACCAGGAGTTAATAATTGAAAACTCGCCCCCGTAAAGAACATAAGGAAGCATTCCAAAGAGACAAGAGAGGATCCACGAGAAGACAACAATGGTAAACCCCTCTTTAATATTTATTTCAGTCAAATTTCTGACAAAAATGAGAGGGAAGCTACCCGCAATAAGAGTAATAATCGCACTAAGAATTAATGGAGAAAATGATGCATCAAAATCATAGATAGCAGAAACAAATGCCGATATAAACATAAAGAGTGCATTCAACAGAAGTGCTATCCCGATATATCTTGTTACTACATTAATATTCATTCGGGCAGTCTGGATTTCTTCAAATTCTTATTTTCATCAATTATCCCCTTAACTTCATTATTCAAATCCTGAATCTCATCGTCATTATCGAATTGAACATTGTAACTCTTCTTATAATCTTTATAATTTTTAATCCCTTTGGATATCAGCAACGTAGGATATATAAAATAGAGATTAATAAAATAGTTGAACAGTAGTACCAGCAATAAACCTGCGCCCACGGCTATAATACCGGGCATAATGCTTCTGTAATAACCATCCTGAAGCTCCTTTGTGTTCTGTGCAAGTGCTTGTTGGGTTAATAATCCCAACTTTTTCTTATATGTTCTAAGATTGTAATAAACAGGGTTAAGCTCATTGGAATACCACCGATTTCTGTTTTTGGCATCTTGCAGCATGATTTTTGGTGCCTGGCTTATGACTGCAAGATAGTCGGAATATGCAATAGTCAGCGAATCGGCGATTGCCACCTCGGCCTGAGATGTGAAGTTCTTTTTAATACTAGTAATGTATTTGTCAAAGCGATCATCATACAAGATTTCCGCAGAGTTTATGGAGGAATCCTGAATCACCCTGCTCAGAAGCATAAAATTATACTCGTCCGTTATCTCAAGCAACATTCTGGAGGTATTGATACTATTAATATTATCCCTCATTAAGTTTGTTACCGAGTGGCGCATTCTATTGAATTCAAATACAGATATTACACTAGAGAGGAATAGAATAGCTCCAATAACTACAAAGCCGAGTGAAATTTTTTTTCGGATTCCCATAGTTTTAGTTTAAGAATTACTTTACAGTATTCATGTGAGCGATCATATCAAGAACTTTGTTTGAATATCCCCACTCATTATCATACCATGCTACAACTTTGACGAAGTTAGGGTTCAAAGAAATCCCGGCTCCGGCATCAAAGATAGATGTGCGTGGATCAGTAATGAAATCTGTAGATACAACTTGTTCTTCTGTATATCCCAGTACTCCTTTAAGTTCCCCTTCTGAAGCTTTTTTCATAGCGTCCTTGATATCCTGATAGCTGGCGGCTTTCTCAAGACGGCAGGTAAGGTCAACCACAGAAACATTAATTGTTGGAACACGGAAAGACATGCCTGTTAGTTTGCCATTCATCTCCGGAAGCACTTTTCCTACAGCTTTGGCTGCACCTGTAGATGAAGGGATAATATTTGCAGCAGCAGCACGGCCGCCTCTCCAATCCTTTGCAGAAGGGGCATCAACGGTTTTTTGGGTTGCTGTTGTTGAATGAACTGTTGTCATAAGACCCTCTACAATTCCAAAACTCTCATTTAACACCTTAACGATGGGAGCTAAACAGTTTGTAGTACAAGATGCATTTGAAACTATTGCCTCTCCGGAGTATTTCTTGTTGTTTACACCGTAAACATACATAGGAGTATCGTCCTTAGAAGGAGCAGACATAATGACTCTTTTTGCACCTGCGTCTATATGTAATTGCGCTGTCTCCTTAGTTAGAAATAACCCTGTAGATTCAACCACATAATCTGCTCCTACCTCTCCCCATTTAATATCTGCCGGACTCTTTTCTGACGTTACCCTGATTGAGTTTCCATTCACGATAAGTTTGCCATCCTTAACCTCAATTGTACCATTGAAACGACCGTGTACTGAATCATATTTTAGCATATATGCCATATAATCAACGCTTATAAGATCGTTGATCGCTACAACCTCAATATCATTTCTCTCCTGTGCAGCACGGAACACTAAACGACCGATACGGCCGAAACCATTAATACCTACTTTAATTTTAGTCATCTTACGTATATTTATTAAATTAACATCTCAAAAATTAGGGGCAAATATATAAACTTTTGCGCAAAAATCTAGCCAAAAATTTGTACTTTCGCAAATTAATTAGAGAATTATTTTGAAAAAATGAGCTTAAAAAGGAAAATTCTAATAACTAACGATGATGGAGTAAAATCAAAAGGGATCTCTGCACTTATCGAAATGATGCGTCCATATGGCGATTTAACTGTGGTAGCACCATTTGAGGCACAATCAGGAATGTCTGCTGCCTTAACGATAGGGAAGCCCTTAAGATTAACCGAGCTCAGAAGTGAAGAGGGTCTAAAAATATTTGCATGTTCCGGCACTCCTGCAGATTGTGTTAAAATGGCAATGAACCAATTATTTGGGAAAGGTCTGCCTAATCTTTTGGTATCCGGCATTAACCACGGTTCCAATACCTCGATAGCCGCCCTATACTCAGGAACACTTGGTGCGGCAGCCGAGGGAACAGTTTACGGTGTTCCATCCATTGGACTTTCACTTTGCTCTCATGATACAAAAGCAGATTTTTCTACCGCGGTCCATTTCGGTAAAATAATATTGGACCAATATCTGAAAGAGCCAGCTAAACCGAACATCTATTTAAATATTAATTTTCCGGACATAGATAAGGGCAATGTTAAAGGAATCAAGTTCTCTCATCAAGGGAAGGGACAATGGGTAAAAGAGTTCGAAGAGAGAAAGGATCCATACGGATTTAATTACTACTGGATGACAGGAGAATTTTACAATTTGGAGCCGGAGAATGAAAAATCTGACTATAATGTGGTGGAAGATGGTTATGTAAGCATAGTTCCACACACAATAGATTCAACAGATTATCAGGAGCTTAAAAGACTGGAATCAATTTGGAAGTTATGAAATATTACATTATAGCAGGCGAAGCCTCCGGAGATCTTCACGGGTCAAATCTGATGAAGGGATTGTTGGTTGCCGACCCACGGGCTGAATTCCGGTTCTGGGGAGGTGATCTGATGGCTGCCATAGGTGGCGAACAAGTTAAACACTACAAGGAGACAGCTATAATGGGTTTTGTGGAGGTTGTCCTTAAGTTGAACAAGATTTTAAGCAATCTCAGATTATGCAAGAATGACATTCTGGAATATCAACCAGATGTTGTAATATTGATAGACTATCCAGGGTTTAACTTCAGGATTGCAAAATTTGCAAAGTCTAATAAAATAAGAGTTTTCTACTATATTTCACCCACAGTATGGGCTTGGAAAGAGAGTCGGTTGAAAAACCTAAAAAGAGATGTCGACAGGCTTTTCATCATATTTCCTTTTGAGGTTGAGTATTTTAAGAAGAAGGGAATGAAGGCAATATACAATGGGAACCCATTGCTGGACAGTATCTCTTCTCACCAGTGCAACAGCGAATCGACTGAGGATTTCCAGAGTAGAACCGGATTGGATAAGAGACCTGTTATTGCACTTCTTGCCGGAAGCAGGCATTCGGAAATAAACTATCTTATGCCTAAGTTCACAAAGTTGGAAAAGAACTTTAACAATTATCAGTTCGTGCTTGCCGGTGCCCCTGCAATGGAGAGAAGTGATTATGAAAAATATTTGAGAGACTCAAAAATATCTCTGCTATTTGGCGAAACATATTCAATTATGAAGCACTCCAAGGCAGCTGTTCTTTGTTCCGGTACAGCCAGTCTTGAGGCTGCCCTGCTGGAGACACCGCAAATCGTTTGCTATGGAGGAAATTTCTTAAGTTACCTGATTACAAAATTATTGATAAAAGTTAAATTTGTTAGTCTTGTAAACCTTATATTTAATCAACCGGTGGTCAAAGAACTTCTTCAGAATGATTGCACCGCAGAGAAAATGACGAAAGAGCTTAAGAAGATACTCAAGGAAAAAGAAAGGGAGAGGATTATATTGAAATACCAGAAATTAAAAACCATGCTTGGAGGTGCAGGTGCTTCTGAAAGAGTTGCACAATCAATGGTAAAAGAGTTAAAATCAATGATTGATTCGACAAGATACAGTAAACTATATAACAGCCCTTTAGGTACTCTCCGGCTTATTTGTGACTCAGATGCACTTGTAGAAATTCATTACATCCCACTAGCAGAAAAGGAGAGCGTCAGTAAGAACGATTCAGAAAAGCAAAGCGACCACCCTATTTTGGTTGAGACATCAAGGCAACTTGATGAATACTTCTCCGAGAAACGAAAAGAGTTTGATTTGCCTGTAAAGTTTATCGGCACAAAGTTTCAACAAAGAGTGTGGGAAGAACTTGCCAAAATACCATACGGCAAAATAAAGACATACGGAGAGGTGGCACACTCAATAAATTCAAAAGATGCAAACCGGGCTGTAGGAAATGCCTGCAAAATGAATCCTCTGCTCATTGTTGTTCCATGTCACAGGGTTCTGGGTGCACAAAACAGGCTTACAGGTTTTAGTATAGGACTAGACAAAAAAAGCTTTCTTCTCGATCTTGAAAAAACCTACGAGAACACAGACAATAACTTATTTTCCAAGGATATAAATAAAAATTTTAACCATGAAAATCAGAGCATATAAATACCAGGGTGCAGGTAATGACTTTGTAATAATTGATAATCGTGAAATCAATTTAACTCTGTCAAACCAGAAAATAAAATTCTTATGTGACAGGCGCTTTGGTATTGGCGGGGATGGACTGATGCTACTGGAATCGAGTGTCAAATACGACTTTTCTATGCGTTATTTCAATTCTGATGGAGGTGAGGGCACAATGTGCGGCAATGGCGGTAGGTGTCTTGTGGCATTTGCGGCCCACTGTGGTATTAAAAATTTTGAATTTGAAGCAATTGACGGAGTGCATAGAGCCACAATGCTTGAGTACGCTCCGCAAAGATGTATGGTAGAACTCGGTATGATTGATGTCACTGAGGTAAAAGAGTACTCTCCCAAAAGCATTTTTCTTAACACCGGTTCTCCTCATCTTGTAATTTTTGTAGAAAGCTTAAAAGATTTCGATGTTATAGGTCAGGGTAAACTTTGGCGCCATCACCAACACTTTCCCGGTGGAACAAATGTTAACTTTGTACACGCGAACTGGGGACGTTTTTCAATACCTGGCATTGAGGAGCTCTCTGTAAGAACTTTTGAAAGGGGCGTGGAAGATGAAACATATGCCTGTGGAACAGGAGTAACTGCCTCTGCAATTGCCTATCATAATCTTGTTCGGAAAAATAATATTACACAAGGCAAAATGAATCCTCCCACTCCGGAGTTCGTTTCAACAAGGATTCATACACTTGGAGATTTGCTGGAGGTTAAATTTAAATATACGGGAAAAGACAATTATTCGGAAATTAAACTTATTGGTCCGGCTACATTTGTATTCTCTTGTGAAATGGATGTCTAAAATAATCGAGATGAAAACTGCAATTTTTCCGGGATCTTTTGATCCATTTACGCTTGGACATCTGGATGTTCTTCAATCTGCATTAATGCTTTTTGACAAGGTAGTTATTGCTGTGGGCAATAATGTGCAGAAAAAGGGGTTCTTCTCTATCGAAGACAGAATTGATATCATCAAGTCTGCCACCAAAAATATGGACAACGTTGAAGTTTGCAGCTATACCGGTCTTACCATCGATTTCTGCAAGCATATGGATATAAAATTTATTATCAGGGGATTAAGGACAACTACAGACTTTGAACTGGAGAGGGTTGTTGCTCAGGCAAACGCAAAAATGTCTCCGGATATTCTTACTGTTTTTATTCCATCCGGTCACGAATATTCTTTTATATCTTCGACTGTGGTACGGGATGTGTTGTTAAACGGAGGAGATGCCAGTTCATTTATGCCGTCTGGAATAGAGATCTCAAAATACTCCAAAAATTGAGGAAGTAAATGTTTAAGAGGGGGCTACTAATTTGTCAATTCATTTTAATCTTTTGTGTATCCCACAGTCAAGATAGAAATGTTACCAACCAAAGTGATTCAAACATTGTCAAGCTTAACGGATACATAGATAACTACTTGGCAATGACGCCCCTTAACAGGGACTCACTAATAAAGGCCTGCGATTATCTTATTTCATTCAGCGAAGATTCTCTTATAAAATCTCATATTACTCAATACCTGTTTGATAATTTTTACAATTCCAAACTGATGGGCATGGAGAGTGTTGCTATCCATATTGCAAAAAATTATTATCTCAATGGTAAACTTGAATGGCCGAACAAAGTAGGTTTAATAGCACTGCAACTCTATGTAGACTTCAATGAAAACTCACTTTTGGGGATGGCTGCCCCCACACTTAATCTAAAAGACCTGCAAGACACGATCGTCTCACTCAGAGATGTTGAGTCTGACTTCACCCTTGTGTACTTCTTTGACGACCAGTGTCCAACCTGCAGAAAGGAGCTTCCCCTACTCAAGGAGATTGTTAAAAAATACAAATCTGCGGGGCTTAAGGTTTATGCTGTCTATACGGAGTCTAACAGAGAAAATTTTGTAAAATTCGTAGCGCAGGAGTTCCCAGACACAACCATCAGAAAAAGTTGGATCTTTACCTGGGATCCTGAGTTTGAGTCCAATTTTCACAAACTCTATAATGTGATGAAGACTCCTCAAATGTTCCTGCTGGACAAGCGAAAGATAATAATCGGACGCAACCTGGACGATCAAGCCCTGGAACAGTTGTTGAAAAAAGAGATTGAAATGAAGGAGAACCTTACCAAAGATGTTGCCCAGTTTATCGAAAAGTACTTACCAAATTTTAACCTCACAGACACTTCAGATTTAAGATCTGCTTTTGACCCTCTTTACAATAAATCTATTAGCAGTACCAATCCGGAATTATATTGCTCCATCTTTTTCCAACTTTTTGAATTTCTGTGGAGATATCCCGATGAGGTGTATGAAAATGCAGCAATATACCTTGCAGAAAATTACATAATTCCAAAAGCTGATCTTTGGTGGGACAAAACTATTCCCACAGATTATGTTCCAAAAATCGTAAATCGGATAAAAAGCAATAAAATCGGATCCGTAGCAAATGATTTTATATTTTACACCAAAGAAAACAAGGCTGTCAAGTTGAGTGAAATAAAATCTGAATACACAATTTTATATTTTTATAGCCCTTCCTGCGCAATTTGCAAACCATTTTCTGTGGAATTAAAAAAAATATACAGTTCTCTCAAGAAAAGAGGAGCAAAAGTGGTTGCTATTGACATCAGCAGTGATTATGTGAATTTTGTCAAGTATCAGCAAGAGAACAGGCTTCCATGGTTGTCGCTTTGGATTGGAGAGAACAGTCAGCTGGATCTATATTACAGTTTTAAGACAGAGGAGGTTCCAATGATTTATCTGCTTGACAATGAAAGACGGATATTAGCAAAAAAAATAAATACAATTACCTTAGATAAACTGGTTAAATGATAACAGGAAAGTATAAGGAGCTCTATAATGAGCTCATCCGCGAGATTCCGAGTGAGAGATTACTCCACGACTCTCTTAGCACACTAGCCTTTGGCACAGATGCATCGTTTTATAGATTAATTCCAAAACTGATTGTTAAGGTTCGCTCAGAAAAAGAGCTGCAGCTGGTGGTAAACAGGGCTAGCGAACTTTCAATTCCTGTTACATTTAGAGCCGCAGGCACATCTCTCTCCGGGCAGGCAATAAGTGATTCTGTTCTTGTTATTGCATCGCACGGGTGGCAAAATCACGAGATATTAAACAATGGTAACAGTATAAAATTACAGGTTGGGTTAAGGGGTTATCAGGCGAACAGGTATCTGGTAAAATATGGCAGG
>Ga0209638_1001278_pt1 | contig 16217 bp, 12 predicted proteins | sample BarGraNGADG00211_FD_184490 | JGI IMG/M metagenome (GOLD analysis project Ga0209638, IMG submission 184490) | Arctic peat soil microbial communities from Barrow, Alaska - Barrow Graham LP Ref core NGADG0002-211 (SPAdes) (version 2) | ecosystem: Environmental > Terrestrial > Soil > Wetlands > Peat...
GCGAGGCCGTGATGGACTGGATGCCGCAGGAGCAGGAGAGGGGGATCACCATCACCTCGGCGGTGACCACCTGCACCTGGGAAAACCACGAAATTCATATCATTGATACGCCCGGTCATGTCGATTTTACCATTGAAGTCGAGCGGAGTCTTCGGGTCCTCGACGGGGCCGTCGTCGTCTTCTGCGCCGTAGGGGGGGTTGAGCCTCAGTCGGAAACCGTCTGGCACCAGGCCGACAAGTACGGCGTTCCCAAGGTGGCGTTCATCAACAAGATGGACCGGGTCGGGGCGGACCATGCCGGGACGATCCGGCAGATGAAGGAGCGCTTCAACTCCCTCCCTTTGCCGATCCAGATCCCGTTCGGGGAGGGGGAGGCCTTCCGGGGGGTTGTCGACCTCATCCGGCGGCAGGTGATCACCTGGGACGACGCGACCAAGGGAGTGTCCTACGGATATGCGGATATTCCGGACGAGCTCCGGGCGCAGGCCCTGGAGCATCGTGACCGGATGATCGCGCTGCTTGCCGATGTGGACGACGGGATCGCGGAGAAATATCTGGAAGGGACGGAGATCCCCGAGGCGGAGATTATCGAGGCGATCCGCAAGGCGACGATCTCTCTCAAAATCGTACCCGTCCTGTGCGGTTCGGCCCTCCGGAACAAAGGGGTGCAGCCGCTCCTGGACGCGGTAGTTCACTATCTGCCCTCGCCGGAAGACATCCCCCCCGTCACGGGCCTGAATCCGCTGACGAAACAGCAGGAGGTCCGGGCAAGCAGCGACAAAGAGCCTCTGGCGGCACTGGCCTTCAAGATCATGCAGGATGAGGGGAGAAAACTGACCTATCTCCGGATCTATTCGGGACGCCTCCACGCGGGGGATGAGCTCTACAATGCGAGCCGGGGGAAGAGGGAGAAGATCGCCCGCCTCTTGAAGATGCACGCAAACAAACGGGAGCGGGTGGAGCAGGCCGGCGCCGGCGATATCATCGCCGTCATGGGACTCAAGGAGATCACGACGGGCGATACGATCTGTGATGAGGCGCACCCTATCCTGCTTGAACCGATTGATTTTTATGAGCCGGTCATCAGCCAGGCGATCGAGGCCAAGACGCCCGCCGATCAGGAGAAACTGGCCGTTGCCCTGATCAAACTCATGGAGGAGGATCCGACCCTCCGGGTCAAGTATGACGACGAGACGGCCCAGACGGTCCTCTCCGGGATGGGGGAGCTTCACCTCGAGATCATTACCGATCGCCTCCTGCGGGAGTTCAATGCCCGGGTGAACGTGGGCAAGCCGAGGGTTGTCCATCGGGAGACGATCCAGAAGCGCGTCGAATGCGAGGGGCTCTTCGAAAGGGAACTGGGAGAGAAAAAACATTTCGGTCATGTGAAACTCATTCTGGAGCCGACGAACCGGGGCGGCGGGGTCGAGATCGTCCGCCGACTCGAAGAAGGGGCCGTCATTCCGGAAGAACTGCTGGTTGCGATGGAAGAGGGCGTCCGCGAGGGGGTGCTGAGCGGCGTTCTCGCGGGATATCCGGTCATCGACATCCGGATCGTCCTCCTCGGGGGGAGCCAGAAAGAGGGAGAAACGACGCCGCTCGGCTGCAAGATCGCCGCCTCCTCCGCCTTTCGGGAGGGCTGTCTGAAGGCCGATCCCGTGCTCCTGGGGCCGGTGATGCTGGTGGATATCATCACCCCGAGCGAATTTATGGGAGAGGTGATCGGCGACATTCATGCCCGGCGTGGAGAGATCCAGGCCATTGCGCCCAAGGGGGCGGTCAGCGATATCCGGGCAAAGGTCCCTCTGAAGGCGATGTTCGGCTATTCAACGGATCTCCGTTCCGCCACACAGGGAAGGGCTGTTTTTACGATGCAGTTCTTTGCCTACGATAAGGTCGGATGATTTCTTTGCGAAGGCGTTCACTGCGCAGTGAATAGACCGTAATGGGGGACAGATTTCAAATCTGTCCCCCGGGAATCCTGATTTGATCATCGGTCGGAAAGACAATGAGAAAGGATTTTTATTGATGTCCCAACCATCGCAAATCACGGATGACCGTTCGCGGATCTCCTCCATACTTCTGCTGGACAAGGATAAGCTTCTGCAAAGCATATTCCGCTTGAATTCCCTCTTGACCGCGCCCTTCAATGTGGATGAAATCCTGGTGAAGATCCTCGACGAGGTGGTGGACAGCATCGGTTTCGACCGAGGGATCATCCGGCTGTTCGACGCCTCCCGGCAGAATCTGGAGGCCAAGGTTGTCAAGAATTACAGCCCGGAGGAGGAGCGGAAGGTATTCGCCGTGGCCCTCAACATCCATGAGCATGACTGTATTGTGACCAAGGTGGCCAAATCCGGCCAGCCGATTGCCGTGGAGGTTACCGCGACCGATCCCCGGATCACGGAGACCGACCGCATGCTGACGAAGATCTATGACCGCGGTTCTTACTTCTGCGCCCCGCTGAAGATCGGGGACGAGGTGATCGGGATCATTGCCGCCTGGTTCAAGGAGGAGACCAAATTTTTCCCGGAGGAGATCAGTCTCTTCGTCACCTATGCCAACACGCTGAGCATCATCATCCACAACATGCGGCTCCTCGAGGCCAACGCCGAGAAGATCCGGCAGCTCACGATTCTCCAGGATGCCGTCTCCGAGATGAACGCGAGTCATATCCTGGACAATCATATCCTGGAGATCCTCGTCAAGAGCGCCCTCCAGATTGCAAGATCGGAGAAAGTGCTGGTCTATTTTCTCGATATCGAGAAAAATCGTTGTCTTGTGAACGACGGGGGGAATGTTTTCATCGACGACCGCCGGGCCTGCGAAAAGAGGATCGGTCAGACCATCATCCGGGAGGCCATCGACACGAATACCGTCACTGCCCGTCAGGGATCTTCCGCCGGATCGGCAACACGGCCCGTCTTTTCAGGCTATCTGTCGGAAATCGCCCTTCCCCTCAAGGTCAAGGAAAAATTCAAAGGCGCCCTCTATCTGGCGAAGAAGTCGGGCGGCTATTCCACGGATCAGATCCACGTCCTTGATATCCTGGTCAAGAATGCATCCACCTCCTATGACAATGCCATCATGCACTCGATGCTCTCCCTGGAGGCGAAGTCCCTCAAGACGGAGGTGGAGAAGCTCAAGGAGCGGGAGGACATCCTCCTCGGATTTCACAATATTCTCGGCAAATCGAAAAAGATGCTCAGCCTGTTTCATGTGATCGAAGAGGTGGCCGGACACAACACGAACATCCTGATTCAGGGAGAAAGCGGCACAGGGAAGGAACTGATCGCCCGGGCGATCCACCGGCAGAGCAACCGGAATACCAAACGTTTTGTCGATGTCAATTGCGCCGCGATTCCCGGAACCCTTTTGGAAAGCGAACTCTTCGGTTACGAAGCGGGCGCCTTTACCGATGCGAGAAAAAGAAAGATCGGACTTCTCGAACACGCCAGCGGCGGTACGATCCTTCTGGACGAGATCGGCGATATGAGCATCCATTTTCAGGCCAAATTCCTGAGGATGCTGGAAGACGGGCACATCCGCCGGCTCGGGGGCAATGATAACATTCCGATCGATGTTCGATTCATTTTTTCGACCAACAGGGACCTCAGCCGAATGGTTGCGGAGGGTTCTTTCCGCGAAGATCTCTACTACCGGATCAGTGTTGTGCCGATCGTGATCCCGCCGCTCCGGGAAAGGAGCGATGATCTTCTGCTTCTCGCCCGGTACTATGTGGAGGAGTTCAACCGAAAGTTCAAGAAGAAGGTAACCGGATTCACGGAGGATGCGGAGCGCATTCTGACCGCCTATCCCTGGCCGGGGAATGTCCGTGAGCTGAAAAATATTATCGAGCGAATCATGATTCTCCACAATGACGGGTTCCATATTACCTGTGAAAATTTGCCGGCGGAGATGAGAATCACGACAAACCAGGAAAAGCTCCGACTCCAGATCGAAAACATCCTGCCGCAACTCTCCCCCGACGGAATCGATTTTACCCGGGTCACGGAAAGAATCACCAACGACATCAAGAGGAAGATTATCGAGAATACCCTGGCGGCAAGCAGAGGAAACAAGACCGCGGCGGCAAGGTGCTTGGGGATTTCCCGATACAAACTCATTCGGGAACAAAAGAAAATAAATAATGATATCAAATAAATGTATTCAATAATTGCTCGTGCTTAATATGAACATTCCGTGCTATTGACGCACGGCCTGTCTTTGCCATGGGTTTGTTGATTTTCATCCCAGCATTCCCGCGGAGTTGTGCGGTATCTGCACTTCTCCGTTCTGTAACACTTCCAGGATTTCATCATCCTCCGATCGTTATTGAGAAGAGAAGAAAAGGCGTTTTATCGAGCCGCTATCAATTAACATTCAGATATCATTATATTGTCACTGAAAAAATCCGGAAAGAACTGTCCAGCGGAAATGATTAACGGAAATTGGCATTACTATTGCTTCGTTTAAAACAGTGAGCGTTTGGCACAGATCAACAACCCTGAATTTCGTGGACAGTTTTTTCACAAGTATGCTGCCATTGAAATAGAGACTGATTTTCTTGATGCAAGGGGAAAATAAGAAGGCCAAATCACGCGGTAGTAAGGGGGAAAAAGAACACCTTGGCCCCGACCGGCCTGACCGGCCCGACCGAATTGGTGAGTATAATTTTTTCCTGGCCCCGAATGAGGAGGCAGTGGAGGAGGGTGTTCCGGAACGAAAAGCCAAAAAAAAGAAGAAAATGAACGACCCGAACAAGAGCATGACCTTTTTTCTTTCGGAATAGAATAATTATGAATAATCTGAAAGGTGGTGCGATCATCAAACCCCTTTCAGTTTTATAATGGTGGATGGTTTTTAGGCTCCCTCCTTTTCCATCCACCATTTTTTTGTCTTAAATCGGTTCCGATCGGATCGACCGTAATCCGCCATTGAGCGACAGGTAAAAAAGGCGCCCCGTTCCGAGGCGCCTTTTTTTGAGCGTTGATCAGCTGATCATGATTCAGAGATCCTTACTCAGATTTTTTCACCGGTGATCCTCATCCCGTAGAAGGAGCGATAGACGAAGATGAGCGCGATGAGGAAGAAGATGCACGCGAGGCCGATCTTGAGACCTGCGCTCTGCATCGTCACGGCGATCTCCACGGCCAGAAGACCGAAGAGCGTCGTAAACTTGATCACGGGGTTCAGGGAGACCGACGAGGTATCCTTGAACGGGTCGCCGACGGTGTCGCCGACGACGGAGGCCTCATGCAACGGGGTGTTCTTCTGCTTCAGATCCACCTCGACGATCTTTTTGGCGTTGTCCCAGCAGCCGCCGGCATTGGCCATGAAGATCGCCTGAAAGAGACCAAAGAAGGCGATGCCGACCAGGTAACCGATGAAGAAGTAGGGGTTGAAGAAGGCGAGCGCCAGGGCCATGAAGAATATGACGACGAAGATGTTGATCATCCCCTTCTGGGCGTAGATCGTGCAGATCTTGACGACCTCCTTGCTGTCTTCAATGGAGGCTTCTTGCTTGTCCAGCTTGATGTGATCCTTGATGTAGACAACGGCCTGGTAGGAGCCCGTCACAACGGCCTGTATCGAGGCGCCGGTGAACCAGTAGATCACGCAGCCGCCCATGAGAAGACCCAGGATGATGTTCGGCTGGACGAGGCTGAGATTGGCGATGACGTTGCCGAAGAGGCGCTCCAGCAGGATGATGATCCCGAAGACCATGGTCGTAGCCCCGACGACGGCTGTGCCGATGAGAACCGGCTTGGCCGTTGCCTTGAAGGTGTTGCCCGCGCCGTCGGCCGACTCGAGATAATGTTTCGCCTTTTCGAAGTCCGTTTCGACGCCGAAGTGCTTCCTGACCACCTCTTTGGCGTCCTTGCGGCTTTCGATCATGGAGAGTTCATAGATAGACTGGGCGTTGTCAGAGACGGGGCCGAAGCTGTCCACGGCGATCGTGACCGGACCCATGCCGAGGAAACCGAAGGCGACGAGACCGAAGGCGAAGACCGGTGCGGCAAACAGGAACTCTTTCGGCATCAGGCCCGTGACCGATCCGCTTTGGGAAACAAGATAGGCAATGAGCATCAGGATCATGATGATCAGGCCCTCCCAGAAGGCGGAGAAGTTTCCGGCGACCAGGCCGGAGAGGATGTTCAGGGACGGACCGCCCTGCCGCGAGGCGTTGACGACCTCTTCGCAATGGCGGGACTTGGTGCTTGTGAAGATCTTGGTGAATTCAGGGATCAGTGCGCCGGCGATGGTTCCACAGCTGATGATGATCGAAAGCGCGAGCCAGGCCGCGATCGAACCGCCCACTTCGGGCAGATCGCCCAGCAGGAGATAGCTCGCGATGAAGGTGACGACGATCGAAACGGCGGAGGTAATCCAGACCAGGTTGGTCAGCGGATGTTCAAAGTCGAACTCCTTCTTGCCGGTAAACAGGGCTTTGCTCGTTGCGTCGTTGACGAAGTAGGAGGCGAGCGAGGTGAGGATCATCAGGATGCGCATGGCGAAGATCCAGACGATTAGTTTCCCGCCCATAGCCGGGTTCGTAGCCATCGCCAAGGCCAGAAAGGCGATCAGGGCCACACCGGTGACGCCGTAGGTTTCGAAACCGTCTGCCGTGGGACCGACGCTGTCGCCCGCGTTGTCGCCCGTGCAGTCCGCGATCACACCGGGGTTCTTGGGATCGTCTTCCGGGAGATGGAAGATGATTTTCATCAGATCAGAGCCGATATCGGCGATCTTTGTGAAAATACCGCCGCAGATCCTGAGCGCGCTGGCGCCGAGAGATTCGCCGATGGCAAAGCCGATGAAGCAGGGACCGGCGAGTTCCTTGGGGATGTAGGCCAGAATCAGGATCATGAAGAAGAGCTCGATGCTTACGAGCAGAAGGCCGACGCTCATGCCGGAGCGGAGACAGATGTTCACCATGCTGAGGGGGTTGCCGCTCAGAGAGGCGAAGGCCGCCCGGGAGTTGGCCACCGTATTGATCCGAATACCGAACCAGGCCACGCCATAGGAGCCCAGTATCCCCATGACGGAGCAGAAGAGGATGAGCATGACGGCCGCGATCGTGTTGCCCTGCAGGCCGACAAAATAATAGACGATACAGATGGCGATCAGGACCCAGAGACCGGCGAGAAATTTCCCCTGCTGAAACAGATAGGTCTTGCAGGTTTCCCATATCGTGTTGGAGACGTCCAACATGGCCTGATGCGAAGGCAAATTCTTGGTCTGGATGTACTGAAACCAGCCAAAGATCATGCCGACGACACAGATGAGGAGCCCGACGTTCAGGATGGTCAACCCGCCGAGCGAACCGCCCATGAAAGCGACCTGGGTCAGATCCGGGATCTTGATGTCTGCCTCACCTGCGAAAGCCATGGGGGTCATCCAAAACAGGATGATGGCGAAAGAACACAACAGAGGCCAGAAACTGCGTTTTCCGCTGCACATGATTCAACCCTCCTCAGTTAGGTTTATTTTTTTCCCATGATGCTTTTCCATGGCCGTTTGAATACCGAAACTCAGGATGTCCGTTACCGCCGCCGCCGCCGCTGTGGTCAGCTGTGGCAGACAATCCATCTCTTCTTTAGAAAAATGTTCCAGGACGTACCCTTCAACCATCGTCTTGCGGGCGGGTTTTCCAATGCCGAGTCTGACTCTGATGAAATCCTGTCCGCCCAGGTGATCGATCAGTGAAATAAGCCCTTTGTGCCCGCCATGCCCCCCGCCCGCTTTCAAACGGATCGACTGAAATGGCAGGTCCAGATCATCATGTGCAACAATGACATCCTGAAGAGCGATTCGAAAGTAGTCCGTCAGTTTCCGGACCGCGATACCGCTCAAATTCATGAATGTCTGTGGTTTGGCAAGAATAACGCCGTCGCCGTCTATCTTCCCCTTTCCGATATGGGCATCAAAGAGGGTTTGATTGATGGGTATATCCCGTTCGAGCGCCCATTGATCCAGGATCAGAAAACCCGCGTTGTGTCGGCTCAGCCGATATTGTATCCCCGGATTTCCCAGTCCTACGATTAACTTCACACCGCCCCTCCGAAGCTGTGCGTGCAGAGTTTCTGAATAACCTTGAGAGGGATCAAAAGGTGATTTCGTCAGCCTTTCACATCCCTCTTGGGCGATGCTCCTTCTGCAACGGCCGCTCCTTCCGCGTCGGCCTCGCCTTCCACAGCGGCCGCGCCTTCCACTGCCTCTTCCACCTGCGGTACGGACACCTTCACGATGGCGACCATGGCCACGCCAACATCACCCGGATCGAGAACCGTAATTCCCTCGGGGACCAGAATGTCCTGCACCTTGATCGAGTCGCCGATCTCCAGTCCGGTGACATCGATCTCGATGAAATCGGGCAGAACCGAAGGCAGACAGGTGATCTTCAGATCGCGTTTCAGATGCTGAAGCTCGCCGCCGTTCACAACGCCCACGGGAATGCCGGCGAAATGGAGGGGAACATCGAGCGTCAGCCGGCGATCCATGCGGACTTCATAAAAATCCGCGTGATAGAACCGCCTGCTGACCGGTTCGATCTGCAGCTCTTTGATCAAAGAAAGTTTTTCCAGATTTTTCTCTCCATCGATCAGAAGTTTGATGAAGACGTTCTCCTTTTTCGCTCGGATAATCTTGAGCAGTTCTGCAGCATTCACCGAAAGGTGAATGGCCTCCTCACCGCGGCCGTAAAACACGGCCGGGATCAATCCTTCCTTCCTGAAACGCCTTGCCGGCCCCTTGCCGGATGTGTTGCGGATACAGGCTTTTAATTCGGTTGCCTCCATGGAATTCCTCCTAAATGAATAATGAACTGACTGAGTCGTTGTAATAGATTCTTCGGACAGCCTCGCTGAGGAGTCCCGAGACGGAGAGAACCTTGATGCGACTGCAGGCTCTCGCCTTCTCATGCAGGGGGACCGTGTCCGTCACGATGACCTCTTTCAGGTCCGACTGTTCGATCCTTTCCACGGCCGGACCGGAAAGTACCGGATGGGTGCAGCAGACGGAGACCTCGATCGCGCCTTCCTCCTTGAGCGCCTTTGCCGCCTGCACAACCGTTCCTGCCGTATCGATCATGTCGTCGAGCAGGATGACCCTCTTTCCCTTGACATGACCAATGATGTTCATGACCTGGGCCTCGTTCGGACCATCCCTGCGTTTGTCGATGATGGCCAGACTGGCTCCCAGGCGTTTGCCGAAGGCGCGCGCCCGTTCCACACCTCCCGTGTCCGGTGAGACAATCACGATGTTGTCGCCGGGGTAGTTCTTCTTGATGTGGTCCAGCAGAATGGGCGTGGCGAAAAGATTGTCCACCGGGATGTTGAAGAATCCCTGGATCTGGCCTGCGTGAAGATCCATCGCCAAAACCCGGTTTGCCCCAGCCTGGGTGATGAGATCGGCCACAAGTTTGGCGGTAATCGGCGCGCGGGGCGCCACCTTCCGGTCCTGTCGTGCGTAGCCGTAGTAGGGGATGACCGCCGTGATCCGGTCTGCGGACGCCCGACGCACGGCGTCGATCATGATGAGAAGTTCCATCAGGGTGATGTTTACCGGCGGACAGCTCGGCTGGATGATGAAGACATCCATGCCCCTCACATTTTCGTTGATTTCCACCCGAGTTTCACCGTCGCTGAAGGACGTGACATGGGCTTTCCCAAGGGTTACACCCAGATTTTCCGTTATCTTCCGGGCGAGCTCCAGATTCGCATTTCCGGTAAATACCCTGATTCTTTCGAGCATCTCTCTTCCTTTTAACGGCAAATATGGATTGGCTGGGGCGGGAGGATTCGAACCTCCGAATGCAGGATCCAAATTCCTGTGTCTTACCGCTTGACGACGCCCCAATACAAAACAGGCAAGAGGCGGCAGGTTATGGGTGATCGGTGGGAAACCCCTGATCGATAATCCATTCTCTTTACAGGGATTTTGCCCTGAACACCCGCCACCCGGTTCTCTGCCCCAAATTTTCCTCCGCCCTGCAAGCGGACTTCTCGTCCGTAAAAATACCGAAAACGGTCGGTCCGCTGCCCGACATCAGGGCGCCACGGGCGCCACTCTCCAACAAAAAAGTCTTGATCTGATCCAGAACAGGATGAATTTGCAGCGTTACCTTCTCGAGATCATTCAAGAGACCCCGGATCAAATCTTCCGCTGCATAAAAACGGGGGATGCTATAATTTATTCCGTGCTTTGTCAATCCCAAATTGAGTCCCTGATAAACCATTTTCGTGGAGATTTCGAAACCCGGATTGATCAGCACAAACCAGAGGGTGGGTAAAAAAGGCGCTTCCGTGAGGAGGTCGCCGATCCCCGAGGCCCAGGCCGTCTTTCCGAAAATAAAAAAAGGAACATCCGCCCCGATTCCCGCTCCGATCTTCATCAGCTCCCTCCGGGCCAGCGGGGAACCATGCATTTCGTTCAGGGTCATGAGGGTCGTGGCGGCGTTGGAGCTTCCACCTCCCAATCCGGCGCCGATGGGGATCCGTTTCCGGATGGTGATCTTGATCTCCGGCGGTGCGCCGATGCAGGAAAAAAAGGCCATCGCCGCGCGGTATACGATGTTTCCTTGATCCTCCGGCAGGTCCGTGCCGGGGCACCGGACCGCAATGCCGCCATCGGTCGATGCAAAGGTCATCTCGTCGCAGAGACTGATCCGCTGCATGAGGGACAGGATGTCGTGGTAGCCGTCTTCCCGCCTTCGGAGAACCCGCAGATAGAGGTTGACCTTGGCCGGCGACTCCCTTGTGATCATTTGTTGGTCATTTCCTTGATGAAGCGCATTCTCAATTCGTAAAGGATGCCGTCCAGCATCTGTTTTTCCTGCTCGTCAAGGTTGCCCTCCGTTTTCGTCTTCAGGATGCTCAGGATGTCGATTGTCTGCTTGGCGGCCGGGAGGTTGCGCTGCGGCGCCTTCGTGACCGGATCGGGGAAGTCTCCAAAGTGGTACATGGCTGTCGTACTGAGCGAAAAGATGAAACTGGCGAAATTGATCTCGGGAAGAGGAGAGTCCTCCGTTTCGGGAGTATCCATTTCGGTGGGGGAAGTTCCTGGTCCCGCTTCGGGATTTTCCACCGGTTTTTTATCTTCCGGCTTCATCTCTTCTTCGACCCGTGCGGCGCCGGATTCGTCGAAGAGACGCCGGTCCTTGATCACAAAACCCTTATTCTTCTTTTCTTCTTCCATGAAACCTCCTTGACTCTTTATGGGCCTCATTTCCCGTCGCTTGGGGCAAATGGGGCATAATCCCGCAAATAACCCGTTGTCTTAAGGTTGCGCCTTTGCTAGATCGGTCTCATGCTTCGCAGACGGGCAATACGTTCCTCAATCGGCGGGTGGGTGCTGAAAAGGTTCATCAGGGAACGTCCGGTCAGCGGATTTACAATGAACATGTGGGCCGTTGAGGGGTTTGCCTCCATAGGCATCGTCTGGGATGCCCGGGAGAGTTTTTCGAGTGCGCCTGCCAGGCTGTAAGGTTTTCCCGAAATCTTTGCCCCGCCCGCATCGGCAAGGTACTCCCTCGAACGGGAAATGGCCATCTGGATGAGTGTCGCGGCGATCGGGGCAAGAACGGCCATGAGGATCAGGCCGACAATGTTGCTTCCGCCTCCTTCGTCGTCATCGCGGCCGGCGCCGCCGAACATCGCGGCCCACTGGGCCATGTGGGCCAGCATGACGATCGCCCCCGCCAGCGTCGCGGCGATTGAACCGATCAGGATGTCACGGTTCCGGATGTGGGTCAGCTCATGGGCGATGACCCCCTCCAGTTCATCCTTGCCAAGGATCCGGAGGATCCCTTCCGTGACGGCGACCACCGCATGTTGTTCGTTTCGTCCCGTGGCGAACGCGTTTGGCGTATCGCCGGGAATGATATAGACCCGCGGCATCGGCATAGAGGCCTTGAGCGCGAGATTCTTGACCGTGGCGTAGAGCTCCGGCGCCTCGTTCTCCGAAACTGCCTGGGCCTTATACATGCGGAGGACAATTTTGTCCGAGAACCAGTAGCTCCCGAAGTTCATCACCATCGCGAAGATGAAGGCGATGACGACCCCCTGTTGCCCCCCGAACCAGCCGCCGATCAGCATGAGGAGGCCCGTCAGGGCGCCCAGCAAGAGTCCGATTTTAATCGTGTTCATCCTTTTTCTCCTCTTTGAAACATAAGGTTGCTATCGCTTGTTCCTTTCGGCGTCGGTCTCCCGGGGATGGCCTTCGCCGAGAATCAACATCGGTTAGCATCATTCAATTTTTGCGAAAGATGACCCGGCCTTCGTCTTGGTCGATCACGATCCGGTCGCCTTCGACAAAAGCCCCCTCCAGAAGCTGCAGGGCCAATGGGTCCAGGATCTGCTTCTGAAGCACCCGCTTGAGGGGCCTGGCCCCGTATACCGGACTGTAACCGGCTTGAGCTATATAATGTTTGGCGCCTTCTGTCAATTCCAGGGAGAGTTTCCTCTGCTGCAGCCGTTTCCGGATGAGTCCGAGCTGGATGTCGATGATCCGCTCGATATCCGCCATGGCCAGCGTGCGAAAGATGATGATATCGTCGATCCGGTTCAGGAATTCCGGTTTGAACGTGTCCCGGAGCGCCTCCATGGTCCGTTCACGCCTCTCCTCATCCGTGAGGGTGGGATCCTGAATCCATTGACTGCCGACATTCGACGTCATGATCGCGATCGTGTTCTTGAAGTCCACCGTGCGTCCGTGACCGTCCGTCAATCGACCGTCGTCGAGGATCTGCAACAGGATGTTGAAGACGTCCGGATGGGCCTTTTCGATCTCGTCGAACAGCAGGACCGCGTAGGGCCGGCGCCGCACGGCCTCGGTCAGATGACCGCCTTCGTCATACCCCACATACCCCGGCGGGGCGCCGATCAGGCGGGCCACGGAATGCTTCTCCATGAATTCCGACATGTCGATCCGGATCAGCGCCTGTTCGTTGTCGAACATGAATTCGGCGAGCGCCTTGGCGAGTTCAGTTTTTCCGACGCCGGTGGGTCCCAGGAAGATGAACGATCCAATCGGCCGGTTCGGGTCCTGGAGGCCGGAACGGGCTCGGCGCAAGGCGCTGGAGACCGCCGAGATCCCTTCTTCCTGCCCGATGACCCGTTGCCGGAGGCGTTCCTCCATCCGGATCAGTTTCTGGACGTCGCTCTCCAGCATGCGGGAGACGGGAATGCCCGTCCAGTTGGCCACAACCCCGGCCACGTCCTCCGCATCGACCTCTTCCTTCAACATCTGCTTGTCCTTCTGGACCTCCAGCAGTTTTCCGTTCTCCTCTTCCAACTCCCGGTTCAATTCGACAAGCCTTCCGTAGCGTATTTCCGCCGCCCGGGCGAGGTCGCCGCTGCGCTGGGCGTTCTGTTCTTCAATCTTGAAGGTTTCGATCCGGCCCTTGATGGCCTGGATTTTCTTAATGGCCTCTTTTTCGCTTGTCCAATGGAGCTTCATCTTGTCCAACGTTTCCCGAAGCTCGGCCAGCTCCTTTTCAATTTTCTCCCGCCGTTCCACCGAGGTTCGGTCGGTTTCTTTCTTCAGCGACTGCCGCTCGATCTCAAGCTGGATGACGCGCCGTTCCAGAGCGTCGATCTCCGCGGGCATGCTGTCCAGCTCGATCCGGAGCCTTGATGCCGCCTCATCGATCAGATCGACCGCCTTGTCCGGGAGGAACCGGTCGCTGATGTAGCGGCTGGAGAGGGTTGCCGCGGCGATGATGGCCGCGTCCTTGATTCGGACGCCGTGATGGACCTCGTAACGTTCCTTCAGACCCCGGAGGATGGCAATCGTGTCCTCCACCGACGGTTCCTTGACCAGGATCGGCTGGAACCGCCTTTCGAGCGCCGGGTCCTTTTCGATGTGTTTCCGGTATTCGTTGAGGGTGGTTGCCCCGACGCAGCGCAGCTCGCCCCTCGCCAGGGCCGGTTTGAGCATGTTTGATGCGTCGACGGAGCCCTCCGCCGCCCCGGCGCCCACCACCGTGTGGATCTCATCGATAAAGAGGATGATCTCCCCCTGGGCGGCGGTGACCTCCTTCAGGACGGCCTTCAGCCGTTCTTCGAATTCGCCGCGGTACTTCGCCCCGGCTACAAGGGCGCCGATATCGAGGCCGATCACCCTCTTGTCCTTGAGATTTTCCGGTACGTCACCGTTCACGATCCGCTGGGCCAGACCCTCGACGATCGCCGTCTTGCCCACCCCAGGCTCCCCGATCAAAATGGGGTTGTTCTTGGTCCGGCGGGAAAGGACCTGCATCACCCTCCGGATCTCTTCGTCACGGCCGATCACGGGATCGAAGGAACCGCTCCGGGCCAGCTCGTTGAAATCGCGGCCGTAGCGCTTGAGCGCCTGGTACTTCTCCTCCGGATTGGGATCGGTGATGCGCTGATTTCCCCGGATCTCCACGAGGACCTTGAAGATCGCATCCTTCGTGATGCCGTGGGCGGTGAGGATCTTCGCGAGAGGTCCTTCCTTTTCATCGGCCATCGCGACGAGGACGTGCTCCGCGCTGACGTACTCATCCGTGAGACGAGCCGCTTCGCTGATCGAGGCATCGAGGACGCGGTTCAGCCTCGGAGTCATGTAGGTCTGGCCGGCGGCAGCGCCCTCGATCCTCGGCAATCTCTCCAGGACTTTGCTGATCTCGCGCTCGATACGCCCAGGGTCGGCGCCCAACTTCTTGAGAATATCGGGAACAATACCCTCCGGATGCTTCAGAAAAGAGACGAGCAGATGCTCGACGTCAAGCGCCTGGTGGCCGCTCTGCCCGGCCAGACCCTGCGCCTCCTGAATCGCTTCCTGGACCTTCAGTGTGAATTTATCGAATCTCATTGTGAGTTTCCTCCTGTTTGTTGCTCCCAGTCATCGGGCCGTAAATTAAACACCCCGGAGAGGGATGTCAAGAATGGTACAGGCACTGGGCCATGGTCCAGCAAAAGGTCCAGCAAAAGGGGTTGACGGCCCGGAAACATCCTTGTATAAAACAGCAATAGTATTGGCGCACCGGGAGGAAGGAATTTGCAAGTTCCGGCGGTTACAGGAACGCTCGATGTTTATGTCTCGGAGATCAACCGCTTTTCGATCTTGACGGCGGAGGAGGAGTTCCGTCTTGCCGTGAGACTGACAAAGTACAACGATATGGAGGCCGCGGAGAAACTCGTCGTCTCGAATCTGCGTTTTGTGGTCAAGATTGCCCACGAGTACCGTAATTACGGGATCAAACTGGCCGATTTGGTCCAGGAGGGAAACATCGGCCTGATGCATGCCGTGAAGAAGTTTGATCCCTACCGGGGCTACCGCCTCATCTCTTACGCCGTCTGGTGGATCCGCGCCTATATCCAAAATTACATCATCAAATCCTGGAGTCTTGTCAAAATCGGAACGACCCAGGCCCAGCGCAAACTCTTCTTCAAGCTCAGCCAGGCCCGGAAAAAACTGGAGAGCCTCTCTGAAAAGCGCGCGGAATTCGCGGAGATTGCTGAAACCCTCGGGGTCCGGCCGGAGGAGATTGCGGAGATGGACGTTCGGATGAGCGGCCGCGATCTCTCCCTCGATGCCAGCGTGGGCGAGGATGGGGATTCCACGCACATGGACTATCTGACCTACGGCGGGGAGGACCAGGAGACGGCGCTGATCCGAAAGGAGGAGATGGCGCTTGTCCAGCACAATATTGCGGGGGCGCTCGCCGGACTGAATGAGAAGGAGAGCTTCATCATCCGGAACCGCGTCATGGCCGAAAGCCCCCTAACCCTTCAGGCGATCGGCGACCGCTATCACATCACACGGGAGCGGGCCCGGCAGATCGAGAAACAGGCCCTCCGAAAAATGGCCTTGGCGATCCCCTATCTGGGGACGGAAACCAAGCTAATCGAAGCCTAATTCCGGTTTATGCGTACTTTCTGATTTGAACGGTGGAGCTAACCGGTGCGCAGCTTTTTTGCGCGTCCGGTTAAGTGCGTGGTTAGGCCAGTCGATTTCTGTGCAATGGCGATGAGGGATCTCAACGCCTCATTAACTGCGGCTTCTGTCGGAAACACCTTTGCCACATCGGGGTTGAGGAGTATTAAATTGGTTCCTTTTTGGTAAGACTCAAAATACTTACCGCGGATTCCCTGACCCAGATCTTCCCTCCTGTACTCCGGTCGGAGTTCGTCGGATTGTTTAACCTTCTTCATAGATTTTCCTTTCGTTACGGTCCATCAGACGTGCGC
>Ga0209638_1001280_pt1 | contig 16192 bp, 14 predicted proteins | sample BarGraNGADG00211_FD_184490 | JGI IMG/M metagenome (GOLD analysis project Ga0209638, IMG submission 184490) | Arctic peat soil microbial communities from Barrow, Alaska - Barrow Graham LP Ref core NGADG0002-211 (SPAdes) (version 2) | ecosystem: Environmental > Terrestrial > Soil > Wetlands > Peat...
CCCAACTGGGCGCACTGATGGGCGAACGAGGCGCGAACGCCGTGCAGGACTTGTTGGCCAGCGTGCGCGAGCCAGCCGACGGTGCCGCCGCCACGGTGCTCGGTCTGTCGCTTCTGTTTGTCGGTGCCACCACCGTGTTCGCCGAGTTGCAAGACTCGCTGGACCGCATCTGGCGCGTTCCGGTCCGCAGGCACATGAGCGGCTGGCTGACCGTGGTGCGCTCGCGTCAGCTCTCGTTCGGTATGATCCTGGCGATCGGCTTTCTGCTGATCATCTCGCTCGTCGTCAGTGCCGCACTGGCCTTTGCCGGGCGCTGGCTGGAACCGGTCTTTGGCGGCTGGTAGCTTGTGGCGACCGTCAGCAATGCCGTTGGCAGCTTCGTGTTGGTGGCTGCCCTGTTTGCGTTGATTTACAAAGTCATGCCGCGCGCGCATGTGCAGTGGAAGGATGTGTGGATAGGTGCGGTGTTCACCGCCCTCTTGTTCAGCCTGGGCAAGTCGCTGATTGGCGTGTATATCAGTCGCAGCGGTGTGGTCTCGGGCTTTGGCGCGGCCGGCTCGTTGGTGGTCGTTCTGCTGTGGGTGTACTACTCGGCCCAGATCTTCCTGATCGGGGCGGAATTCACATGGGTTTATGCCAACGTTTACGGGTCAAGAAAAATTCTGCTCCCATAAGTGAAAAGCTGAGTTACGATCATTGCCTTGCAATGCGGGTATTGGGTGGTAACGCCTGCGCATAACTCGTGCGAAACGGGTTGATGTCCAGCCCCCCTCGGCGCGTATAGCGTGCGTACACCGAGAGTTTGAACGGCTTGCAGCGCGTCCAGATGTCCATGAAGATGCGCTCGACGCACTGCTCGTGAAATTCGTTGTGGTTGCGAAAGCTCACCAGGTACTGGAGCAAGCCCTCCTGCTCGATCGGGGCGCCGCTGTAGCTGATCTGCACGCTGCCCCAGTCGGGCTGGCCGGTCACCGGGCAATTGCTTTTGAGCAGGTTGCTGACCAGCACTTCGCTCACCGGGGCCAGATCGGGCATCACCTTGAGCAACTCGGGCGCCGGGCTGTAGAGGCGGCATTCGATATCGAGCCGGTCCAGGCTCAGGCCATCGAGCTCAAAAACAGGTTCACGGTCGAACAGTTCGGGCAGCAAAATTTGCACGCCGATGGACGAACGCGCCGGTGCCAGATCGCGCGGCGAAACTTCGGGCAAAGCGTCACGCCACACCGCTTCGCTCAGGTCCGCGCGCAGGCGTGTCTGCACCGCCTGCGCATCATCAAAACGGGTGCTGTTGAAACTGTTGAGATAAAGCTTGAACGACTTGCTCTCGATGATGTTGGGTGTCTCGCACGGCATCGTGAAGTGCGCCAGCGCGACTTGCGGTTTGCCGCGCAAGTTAAGCCAGCTCAGCTCATACGCGCTCCACATGTCAGCGCCCAAGAAAGGCAGGGCCGCGCCAAGGCCAATCTCCGAGCGCTTGGGCGCGCGCGCAATCGGAAACAGCAAAGAGGCATCGTACTGGTCGATGTAGTTGGAGACCTTGCCGAGTTGGGAATCTTGCGGTGTGTTCATGGCTGTGAGCTCAATGCTTTACGTAATGGAAAAATTGCATTCTCACGCTGAGCGCAGAGTGGCGGCTTGCAAATGGGGCAACAACGCCGCCAGCAAACGCGTCACCACGCCGGGCGGCAGATCGTGGCCCATACCATCAATGCCCAGCAGTTGCGCGCCCGCAATGCGTCGGGCCGTATCTTCGCCGTGGGCAAAAGGCAGCAACGGGTCCGCCTTGCCGTGCACCACCAGCGTCGGCGTGCTAATGCCCGCCAACTGTGCCGAGCGATTCACGTCGGCCATCACCGCCAGCATTTGACGCAGCGTGCCCACCGGATAAAAACCGCGCGCGACGACTTGTTCGATGCGCTCGCGCAACTCCAGCGCAGGCGTCTCGAAACCCGGGCTGCCAATCACCTTGAACAACTTGACGTAATGCGCCACCACCGCCTGGGAACTGCGCCCCGATGGGCGGCTCAGCAAAGCGCGTATGACCTCGGGTCGGGCCGGCGGCAACCCCTGCGCACCGCTGCTGCTCATCACGCTGGCCAGGCTCAGGACACGATCCGGCGCCGCCAATGCCATGCGCTGGGCGATCATGCCGCCCATGCTCACACCCAGCACATGGGCCCGGACCACACCCAAAGCATCGAGCACACCCAGGGCATCGGCCGCCATGTCGCCCACACTGTAGGGCGCCTGCGGGGTCCAGCCGAATTTGAATTTGAGGCCTTCCCACAGAAGATGGGGCCGACCCAGTCCATCGAAGTGCTGGCTCAAGCCGACATCGCGGTTGTCGAACCGTATCACCCGGTAGCCGGCCTGCACCAAGGCGTCAATGAGCTGTGCCGGCCAGACCACGAGCTGCATGCCCAGCCCCATGATCAGCAAGACCACCGGAGCGCCCGATCCATTGGCCCCCAGACCAGGCCCGGGGCCGCTGTCTTCGACTTCGATGTCAATGTTGTTGGCTCTTATTTTCATGGTGGGTGCAATGGTTGGCGTGGCGCCCCAAAAGGCTTTCTGCTGAAGCCTTCATTATCGTGACTGCGAACCGGCCAATTACTTCAAGTCGCCCGCCAGTGATGCCAGCGTGTCCTTGGCAACGTTCACCTGCGCCGGGTAATGGGGGTGGTCACAGCCCATCCTGACGCCCACGCCAGCCTTGACCGCCGTGCACATGGCCGGCGTCAACTCAAAGCGCACAAAATGCACCGCTGAGGTTTTTTCGTCGTTTTCACGGTCCATGTCTTCGTCGGCAATGGCATAGACACGCGGCTGTCCCTCAACCTCAACAAACAAACGGTCTGCCACACCGATCAAGCGCTCAAGCTCACGGCGGCGCTCGTTTTCGTCGGGGTACTCGATCATCAGCGTCGCTTTCCAGTTGCTGCCCGTTGGCACCAAGGGCGCATAGGCTTCTATCTCTTGCAGAATGCCTTCTTCCTCAAACACTTTTTCGATCCGCAGCATCTCCTGAATCTGGTAGCGGATGGTGGTCTCGGACTCGAATTGCAGGTTCAAGTGCTCGCCCAGGCGCACGCTGCGCAATTTGCGCTGCGCCATGACCGTGGGCTTGTTGACTTTGCGCCACTTGCTGTAAGCCTCCAAACTCATGAGACTTTCGGGGGTGATGGTTCCGGTGATTTGCATTGAAACTCCAAAATTTAAACAGATCAGTGGGTCTGCCCGGGTTATTGGGGTCAGAGTCCAAAATTGTCCGGCCTTCGGCCGTCCCTGCGGGTGCTGCGCAGCAATATTGGAATCCGACCCCAAAAACCCTTTTACTTCAAGCCATACGCCCTGGCCACCAGGCTCAGGGGATGCAGCAGCTCGGGCGTGCCGAGCTGATTCACCTCGAAACCCTGCGCAATGTGGTGACCGCCGAGCGGGCAATCCGAGCTGATGTAGTCGGGCGCACTGCCGTCTTTCATGCTGGCCATGCCTTTGCACAGGGGTTTACCCGTTTTCATGGCCTGCTGGTGGTGTGCCTTCTTGACGCCAAAGGTACCGCCATGACCCGAGCAGCGCTCAAAGGTGTTGACGGTGGTGCCGGGGATCATCTTGAGCATTTCCTCGGTCTTCTTGCCGATGTTCTGCACCCGGCCATGACACGGAATCTGGTAGCTCACATTGCCCAGCGACACCGGGAATTCGGTCTTGAGAAGCCCGTCGCGCTTGCGCTGCATCAGGTACTCAAACGGGTCCCACATCGCCTCCTTGACCAATTGAACCTCGGCATCGTCCGGGTACATCAGCGGGATTTCCTGCTTGAACATCAAGGCGCAACTCGGCACCGCCGCCACAATCGCATAGCCTGCTTTGGCATGGCGCGCCAGCACCGGAACGTTGGCTTGCTTGGCTGAATTGACCGAATCCATGTCGCCGAGCTCCAACTTGGGCATGCCGCAGCATTGCTCTTTTTCAACGATTACATAAGGCACGTCGTTGTGGTCCAGTATCTTGAGCAAATCCAGCCCGATGCCGGGCTCGTTGTAGTTGATAAAGCAGGTGGCAAAAATCGCCACTTTGCCGGGTGTCTTGGCACCGTCCTGCACCAGCGTCGCTTTCGCCTTGGGCGCGGCGGAACGGAATTTCTTGCTCGCCAACGACGGCAGCCAGGCATCTTTGTCCACACCCGCCACGCTCTCCATCACGTTGCGCGCCAGCTTGGTTTGATTGACGGCGTTGGCCACCTGCACCACGATCGGGATGCCGGCCAACTGGCCATGGACATCGGTTGAGGCCAGAAACCTTTCAGCCACGCCGACCCCACCTTTTTTGAATTTGATCGCCTTGGCGCGCAGCATGGTGTGCGGAAAGTCCAGATTGAACGGGTGCGGTGGCACGTAGGGGCATTTGGTCATGTAGCACAGGTCACACAGGTAACACTGATCAATGACCTTCCAATAATTCTTTTTGTCAACGCCATTGACCTCCTGGGTCTGGCTCTGATCGACCAGGTCGAACAGCGTTGGAAACGAGCCGCACAAACTCACGCAACGGCGGCAGCCGTGGCAAATGTCAAAGATGCGCTCCAGTTCGGTCAACGTGGCTGCTTCGTCGTAGTAGTCCGGGTTTTTCCAGTCAATCGGGTGCCGGGTCGGAGCTGCTAGGTTGCCTTCGCGTGCCATGTTGTTTCTCAATTAAAAATAGATTCATCTCAGAGACTCAGAGGAAAACTGGATTGCGGGTCAATCCCTCAATGACAGCCAGTAGGCCCGCGAGGATTTTTGGGGTCGGATCCAAATTCGGGGCAGAACTTTCGAGCTGGCCACAGCAGCGTCACCGATTTTGGCTCTGACCCCAATAACCCGGACCCGAATAACCCGCGATATTGGGGTCTGAGCCGTCTTCGCTTCGCTACGCGGATCCGACCCCAAAATCGCTATGTCGTTGTGGAACCTGAGTAGTCGCCTCCACCTCGCAACGACGGATCACAGCCGCGCAGTAGCCGCCTTAATCAACCAGCTCGGCCAACGCCTTGGCATAGCGATTGGCATGCGAGCGCTCGGCCTTTGCCAGGGTTTCAAACCAGTCGGCCACTTCGTCCTGATGCTCATCACGCGCAGTCTTGGCCATGCCGGGGTACATGTCAGTGTACTCGTGGGTCTCACCGGCCACGGCCGACTTGAGGTTGTCGCGGGTAGCGCCGAAAGGCAGCCCGGTGGCCGGGTCGCCGCACTGCTCCAGCCATTCAAGGTGCCCGTGCGCATGACCGGTCTCACCTTCGGCGGTGGAGCGGAACAGCGCTGCCGCATCAGGCTGGCCTTCAACGTCGGCCTTGTTGGCAAAATACAAATAACGGCGGTTGGCCTGCGATTCGCCGGCAAAAGCGGCTTTCAGGTTGTCTTCCGTCTTGGTGCCTTTGAGTGCTGCCATGGAAATCTCCTAGAGGTTAAATGAATTGGGTCTCGCTTTGAACAGAAATAGATCAAAGACAAGGCGTAGCTTAGCCGGATTAAGGAAAAAAGGTGCAATCAACACTGTTAATTCCCGTTCCTGCCCTGGGCTATTAAAAGCAAACTTTCGACACCCCCTGCTGTAACCTCACACTCAGGTGAGCACACTGATTTGTCGCGCCGATTTTGATGGCAGTGAGCGTCGAATAAAATTCACACACTAACAGTTTCATCCATCGGCGGCATCCATTTGAAGGGGAGCCGCCTCAGTCTCCGGGACCCGCAGCGGACTTGGAGACGCCTCGCCTAAGACACCATGAACGACGCATTGCAGCAACCGGGCCTTGACAGCCTGTCCAAATCCTTTGAGCCAGCGGCCATTGAGGCTCAATGGGGGCCGGAGTGGGAGCGCCGCCAATATGGCGTGGCGGGCTATCGGGGCAGCCAGGCACCCAAAGACGGTGCCCCGGCATTTGCCATCCAGTTACCACCGCCCAACGTCACCGGCACCCTGCACATGGGGCATGCGTTCAACCAGACCATCATGGACTCGCTCACGCGCTACCACCGCATGCGTGGCTTCAACACCGTCTGGATTCCGGGCACCGACCACGCCGGCATTGCCACCCAAATTGTGGTGGAACGACAGTTGCAGGATCAGAAAATAAGCCGCCACGAACTCGGCCGCAAGAACTTTGTGGCCAAGGTGTGGGAATGGAAAGAAAAGAGCGGCAACACCATCACCACCCAGATGCGCCGTATGGGCGACAGCGTCGATTGGAGCCGCGAATACTTCACCATGGACGACAAGCTCTCCAAGACGGTGACCGAGACTTTTGTGCGTTTGTATGAGCAGGGTCTGATCTACCGCGGCAAGCGCTTGGTCAACTGGGACCCGGTGCTCATGAGCGCGGTGAGCGATCTGGAGGTGGAAAGCGCTGAAGAAGATGGTTTCATGTGGTACATCAACTATCCGTTTACAGACGGCCCGATCAATGGCCTTGGCGGTTTGACCGTGGCCACCACCCGCCCGGAAACCATGCTCGGTGACGTGGCGCTGATGGTGCACCCGGACGACGAGCGCTACCAGCACCTGATCGGAAAACAAGTCACCCTGCCCCTGTGCGGGCGCACCATCCCGGTGATTGCCGACGAGTACGTCGATAGGGCCTTTGGCACCGGTGTGGTGAAAGTGACGCCCGCCCATGACCAGAACGATTACGCCGTGGGGCAACGCCACCAATTGCCGATCATCGGCGTGCTGACGCTGGACGCCAAAATCAATGACCAGGCACCGGCTATTTATCAAGGCCTGGACCGTTTTGTGGCACGCAAAAAAGTGGTGGCAGATTTGCAGGCGCTGGAGCTGCTGGTCGAGGTCAAGCCACACAAGCTGATGGTGCCACGCTGCGCCCGTACCGGCCAGGTGATCGAGCCGATGGTGACCGACCAGTGGTTTGTGGCCATGACAAAACCGACCCCCACGCGCGGCACTGACCCCGGAACGAGCGACAGCTCGGAACGCATGTCCTCGCTGTCCCCCGAGGGGGCTAATTTTGGCTCCGCCGCCCTACGGGAGCCTAGGGGCGGCCCGTCGGAAAATTGTCAGCCATTTGAGGGCAAGAGCATCGCGCAAAAAGCCATAGCCGCGGTGCAGTCGGGTGCAGTGAAGTTTGTGCCAGAGAACTGGGTCAACACCTACAACCAGTGGATGAACAACATTCAAGACTGGTGCATCAGCCGCCAGCTCTGGTGGGGCCATCAGATCCCGGCCTGGTACGACGAAGATGGCAAGGTCTATGTGGCCCGCAATGAGGCCGAGGCACAAGCACAGGCACCGGGCAAGATGCTCAGGCGCGACGAAGACGTGCTCGACACCTGGTATTCGTCGGCGCTGGTGCCGTTCAGCACGATGGGTTGGCCAGAAAAAGCGCAAGACTACAACCTCTATCTGCCCTCCTCCGTGCTGGTCACCGGCTACGACATCATCTTTTTTTGGGTCGCCCGGATGATCATGATGACCACCCACTTCACCGGCCAGGTGCCGTTCAAACACGTCTATATCCATGGCCTGGTGCGTGACGCGCAGGGCCACAAGATGAGCAAATCCGAGGGGAACGTGCTCGATCCGGTGGATTTGATCGATGGCATCGCCCTGCCCGAGTTGCTGGTCAAGCGCGCCGAAGGCCTGCGCAAACCCGAGACCGCACCGCAGGTCAGAAAGAACACCGAAAAAGAATTCCCCAGCGGCATCCCGGCCTTCGGGGCCGATGCCTTGCGTTTTACTTTTGCTTCACTCGCATCGCTCGGGCGCAGCATCAATTTTGATGCCAAACGCTGCGAGGGTTACCGCAATTTTTGCAACAAGCTGTGGAACGCCAGCCGCTTTGTGCTGATGAATTGCGAGGGCCAGGATTGCGGTTTGAACGAGCACAGCAAGGAAGAATGTGCAGTAGGTGGTGCTACCCATGGGTATCTGAGCTTCAGTGCCGCCGACCGCTGGATCGTCTCGCTGTTGCAACGCACCGAAGCCGATGTAGCGAAGGGCTTTGAGGAATACCGGCTCGATAACGTCGCCAACACCATTTACGACTTTATCTGGAATGAGTTTTGCGACTGGTACCTGGAAATCGCCAAGGTGCAGATTCAACAGGGCGGGCAATGCGACGACCGATCAGCCGGACTGGCACAACAACGCGCCACCCGGCGCACCCTGATTCGCACGCTTGAAGTGATCCTGCGGCTGGCGCACCCCATCATCCCCTTTGTGACCGAAGAACTGTGGCAAAAAGTGGCACCCGTTGCCGGGCGTGCGGGCGAATCGGTGTCTATTGCTGCCTACCCACTGAGTCAACCGCAACGCATTGACGAAGCTGCGCTGGCTCATGTGGAAAAGCTCAAGGCGCTGGTCGATGCCTGCCGCAATTTGCGCGGTGAAATGAGTGTTTCACCGGCCACGCGACTGCCGCTGTTTGTCATTGCCGCCTCCGTCAATGAAGCCGCCTTTATGACGCAAGCGGCACCGGTGTTACGGGCACTGGCCAAACTCAGTGAAGTGCGTGTTTTTGAAGACGAATCCGCCTGGGTCGCCGCCGCTCAGGCTGCCCCGGTGGCGGTGGTGGGTGCGGCGCGCATTTGCCTCTACATGGAAATTGACGTGGCGGCCGAGCAAGCGCGGCTGGGTAAAGAACTCGCCCGGCTCGAAGGTGAAATCGCCAAAGCGCAGGGCAAGCTCGGCAACGAATCGTTCGTGGCCCGAGCCCCCGCCGCCGTGATCGAGCAGGAGCGCAAACGCCTCGCCGACTTTGAAGCCACGCTGGCGAAAGTTAAAGACCAAGTGGACCGCTTAGGGTAGCGTACAAGCCGGGGTTCGCCCCAGCGCGCGATGAGGTTTGTCTGGTGCTGCGCCTGTGGCAGTGGCGTCGATGGCGAACCCGGGTTAATGGGGTCAGGATTATTGGGGTCAGAGCCCAAATCGGTGAGGCTTTGTTGGCCAGCTCGCAGCCCGTGCCCCGAATTGGGATCCGACCCCAAAAATCCTTCGGCTGACCCCATTAACCCTCGCCTGCCGTGGCGAAACCCGGCCTGTAGCCGCTAACGCCGCCGCATGACGTGAATGAAATCGACCCCAACGGTCAGTTGCTCCAGCAACTCATTGCCGGTCTGCTTGGCAAAGGCCTGGAAGTCGCGCACCGAGCCGGCGTCGGTGGCAAGCACGCGCAGGGTCTGGCCGCTTTGCATCTCGGCTAACGCCTTTTTGGCTTTCAGAATAGGCAGCGGGCAGTTCAGGCCACGGGCGTCAAGCTCTTTGTCGATTTGCATTGAATTACTTTCGAATTGAGGCAGTTTTAAGCAGAGGAAAAATCAGGCCGGGAAAACGCCGGTGGAGAGGTAGCGATCACCCCGGTCGCAGACGATGAACACAATCGTCGCCCTGGTTTCTCGTTGGGCAATCTGCTCTGCCACCCAACAGGCGCCAGCGGCTGAAACGCCCGCAAAAATACCTTCTTCGCGCGCCAGACGGCGGCACATGTCTTCGGCATCTTCCTGGCTGACATAGATCAACTCATCGACGTTGGCCGGATCGTAGATTTTTGGCAAATATTCCTGCGGCCACTTGCGGATGCCGGCGATGCGTGAGCCTTCGGTGGGTTGCACACCAATGATTTTTACGCCTGGGTTTTTTGCCTTCAAAAACTGCGCAACGCCGGTGATGGTGCCGGTAGTTCCCATGGCACTGACAAAGTGTGTGACCTGGCCGTGGGTGTCGGCCCAGATTTCAGGCCCGGTAGTCTCAAAATGGGAACGCGGGTTGTCAGCATTGGCAAACTGATCGAGCACACGACCCTTGCCATCACGCTGCATCTGCTCGGCCAGGTCGCGCGCGTACTCGACGCCCCCACTCCTGGGTGTGAGAATGAGTTCGGCGCCAAAGGCTCTCATGGTTTGCGCGCGCTCAACCGACAAGTCTTCAGGCATGATCAAAATCATGCGGTAGCCCTTGATGGCCGCCGCCATGGCCAGCGCAATGCCGGTGTTGCCCGAGGTGGCCTCGATCAAGGTGTCGCCGGGCTTGATCTCGCCGCGCTGCTGGGCCCCCGCAATCATCGCCAGGGCTGGGCGATCTTTCACTGAGCCGGCCGGGTTATTGCCTTCGAGTTTGCCCAGGATCACATTGCCACGCGCCGTTTGCTCTGCCGCGCCGATGCGTTGCAAGCGTGCCAAGGGAGTCTTCCCAATGGCGTCTTCAATCGTTGGATATTTCATACCCGTAATGTGCCATAATTCGCGCCTGCCTTCTCTGCCGCCCTGGTGATGAAATTGGTATACATGACAGACTCAAAATCTGTTGCCGCAAGGCGTGTCGGTTCAAGTCCGACCCAGGGTACCATCACTTTATCCCCCCCTCACCGGCCAGATGCGCCGTAGGCACGCCCCGCAGAAATTGCACATTTCGTCATTGCGAGCGCAGCCTCGGTGGCAGCCACGCGGCTGACAGCGACATGGCAATCCAAGGCAGGGTATCCACTGATTACCGAATCCGGTGATAAAAACTACATTAGCGTGCATATCAATTTTGGAGGCAACACCATGAACCGTCGCGATATTCTTCAAACCCTGGGCAGCCTACCCTTGGCGGCGATGCCGTTTGCCGCAGCGTTCGCCCAAAGCACCAACCTCAAAATCTCGCATCAATTCCCGGGTGGCACGGCCACGGTCGGCGATTTTCGTGATCGCCTGGTGCGCCGCTTTGCCGCTGAAGTTGAAAAACGCAGCAAGGGTGCGATGAAGTTCGAGATTTATCCGGGCTCCTCGCTGATGAAAACCAACGCACAGTTTTCCGCGATGCGCAAGGGTGCTTTGGATATGTCGCTGTTTCCGTTGTCTTACGCCGGCGGCGAAATACCCGAGCTCAATATCGGGTTGATGCCGGCGCTGGTGGTGTCTTATGAGCAAGCCTATAGCTGGAAAACCAAGCCGGTCGGCATCGAGCTCGCGCGCCTGTTGCAAGACAAAGGCATCGTCATGGTCAGTTGGATCTGGCAAGCCGGTGGCGTCGCCTCGCGCGGCAAACCCATCGTTGAGCCCGAAGATGCCAAGGGCCTGAAAGTTCGCGGTGGCTCGAGTGAGATGGACATGATCCTCAAAGACGCTGGCGCTGCCGTCGTCACACTGCCATCCAACGAAATTTATGCCGCCATGCAAACCGGCGCCATGGATGCCGCGATGACCTCTTCGACCTCCTTTATTTCGTTCCGCCTGGAAGAAGTGGCCAAGGCCTTGACCACTGGCCGCAACGGCGCTTACTGGTTCATGCTGGAGCCCTTGCTGATGTCCAAAGCGATCTTCGACAAACTGCCCAAAGAGCAGCGCGACACCATCATGGCGGTGGGCGCCGAGATGGAAAAATTCGCTCTCGAAGCGGCCAAGAAAGACGATGTTGACGTCGCTGCGGTTTACCAAAAAGCCGGTGCCAAGGTGGTCGATTTAACACCCGCCACGATTAAAAAATGGCAGGAGATTGCACGCAAAACCGCCTGGAAAGACTACGGTGCCAAGAATGAAGGCTGCGCCAAGCTGCTGGCGTTGGCACAGCAGACCTTGTGAGCCACGGTTTCGAGCTTGAGCCGGGCTTGCGGCCAGGCGCCGATTTACCCCGCAATGTCACGCTGCGCCGGCTCAGCAAAAGTTTGAACTGGCTCAACCGGCAGATGCTGCGCCTGTCGATGCTGGCGCTGGTGCTGACCTCCCTGGTGCTAACCTATTCCGTGGTGACGCGGTATTTGTTCAAGGTGGCGACCGACTGGCAGGATGAAGCTTCGGTTTTCATGCTGGTGGGTGCCATTTTCGTCTGCACCGCCTACGTGCAATCGCAGCGTGGGCATGTCGGCATTGAAGCGCTGGCCGCGATTTTGCCAGCCCGTGTGAACCAGGCGCGGATGTTGCTGGTGGATATCGCTTCCACCCTGTTTTGCAGCTTCTTCACCTGGAAGTCGTGGACACTTTTTTATGAAGCATTGTCCGAGGGGCAAACCACCTCGAGCAGCTTTGCACCACCGCTGTGGATACCCTACAGCCTGATGGCCGTCGGGATGACCTTGCTGACGCTCCAATTGCTCCTTCAGTCTGCCATTCAACTCGCCGGTGCAGACGGTCGAAGAAAAACCAAATGAGTGAACTCTCGATTGGCCTGTCTTACGGTGTGGCCACTCTGCTGGTGATGTTCTCGGGCATGCCGATTGCCTTTTCACTGGGCGCGGTCGCCGTGACCTTCATGTATTTTTTCATGCCGGCGGCCTCGCTCGACACGGTCACACAAAACGTATATGAAGAGATGGCCTCCATCACTTTGCTGTCGATACCGCTGTTCATCATGAAGGGCGCTGCCATCGGCAAATCGCCCGCCGGGCAAGACCTCTACGGTGCCATCCACGTCTGGCTGCACAAGATCCCCGGCGGTTTGGGGATTGCCAATGTGATTGCCTGCGCCTTGTTTGCCGCCATGGCTGGATCGTCGCCCGCCACCTGCTCGGCAATTGGCTCGGCCGGCATTCCTGAAATGCGCAAACGGGGCTATTCACCTGGCTTTGCTGCCGGCATCATTGCTGCGGGCGGCACTTTGGGCATCTTGCTGCCACCGTCGATCGTGATGATCTTGTATGCGGTAGCCGCCGAGCAATCCCTCGGGCGCTTGTTCCTGGCCGGCATTGGCCCGGGCTTGCTGCTGGTGGCCTTGTTCTCGGCTTATGCCGTCATGCGGGCACGCAAGGAATACAAACTGGCGCTGGCGGTCTATGAGGGCGGCGGCGTCAAATCAGCCTACCTTGAGAAAGAGCATTTCACGCTCACGCAAAAAGTAGAAATGCTGCCGCGCGTGCTGCCTTTTGTGCTGCTGCTGACCGGGGTCATGATCGCCCTGTATGGCGGCTTTGCCACGCCCACTGAAACCGCCGGTCTGGGCGGCTTGCTGGCGCTGGTACTCATCGCCACCATTTACGGCATCTGGCGGCCCAAAGACCTGGCCCCAATTTTGACCTCAACGCTCAAGGAATCGACCATGCTGATGCTCATCATCGGCATGTCGCTGCTCTACAGCTACGTCATGAGCTACCTGCATATCAGCCAAGGTGCGGCGCAATGGATTGTTGGTTTGCATCTGTCCAAATGGCTGCTGCTGGCCATGATTTTGCTGATGGTCATCGTGCTGGGGTTTTTCTTGCCACCGGTGTCCATCATTTTGATGACAGCACCAATCCTCTTGCCGCCGCTCAAGGCGGCCGGTTTTGACTTGATCTGGTTTGGCGTGATCATGACCATCGTGATGGAAATGGGGCTGATCCATCCGCCGGTAGGGTTGAATATTTTTGTCATCAAAAACGTGGCCCCGGACATCCCGCTCAAGGATGTGATCTGGGGTGTGATGCCCTTTGTCGGGCTGATGTTTCTGGCGGTGTTCCTGCTGTGCTTTTTTCCGGGCATCGTCACCGGTTTGCCAGATTTGGTGATGGGCAGCAAGTAAACACCTTCCTGTAGGCTGGTTGCGGGTTAATGGGGTCAGAGCCCAAATTCGCGCCGCCTTCGGCTTGCTCGAAATTGCGATCTGACCCCATTAACCCTCGCTGGCCAGCTCGCAAGCCCTGCCCCGAATTGGGATCCGACCCCAAAAACCCTGCAACGCAGTTCGATGCCACAGGCCCAGGCAAACAGGGGTTAAACGAACCCGCTGACCCGCGCAGCAGGCGCATAACCAGTACCGCAACCCAACGCCAGTAAAATCGATTCGCCTTACCGAACCAAGGATACCCACATGAGCTCCGGAAAAATACTCGTCGCCCAAGGCGGTGGCCCCACTGCCGTCATCAACCAGTCGCTCGTCGGCGTGGCGCTGGAAGCGCGCCGCTTTGGCCAGGTGCAGCACATTTATGGCGCGCGCCATGGTGTGCGCGGCATCGTCGATGAAGATTTTGTCGATCTCACGCAAGAGACCAACCACAACCTGGAGCTGGTGGCCAACACGCCTTCCTCGGCGCTGGGCTCGACCCGCGACAAGCCCGATATTGCCTACTGCCAGGAAATTTTCAAGGTGTTGCAGGCGCACCAGATCGAGCATTTTTTCTACATCGGCGGCAACGACTCCAGCGACACCGTGCGCATTGTCAGCCAGGAGGCGCATAAGGCTGGTTATCCGCTGCGCAGTATCCATATCCCGAAAACGATTGACAACGACCTGGTTGGCAACGATCACACGCCGGGCTTTCCGTCGGCAGCGCGTTTTGTCACGCAGGCTTTTGCCGGTGCCAATCTTGACAACGCGGCGCTGCCCGGTGTTTATGTGGGCGTGGTGATGGGGCGCCATGCCGGTTTTTTGACAGCGGCCTCCGCGCTGGGCAAGAAATTTCCCGACGACGGCCCCCACCTGATCTACCTGCCAGAGCGTGACTTTGTGCTGGAGAAATTTCTGGCTGATGTAAAGACCACTTATGAGCGCTTCGGTCGCTGCGTGATTGCCGTCTCTGAAGGCATTCACGACGGCGCAGGCAACGCCATCGCCAGTTCCCTGGCCAAGGATCTGGAGCACGACGCGCACGGCAATGTGCAACTCTCCGGCAACGGCGCACTGGCGGGTCTGCTCTGCGACGAGATCAAATCCAGGCTCGGCATCAAACGCGTGCGCGGTGACACTTTTGGTTATTTGCAGCGCTCGTTCATCGGCTGTGTCTCTGACGTTGATCAACGCGAGGCACGTGAGGTCGGCGAGAAAGCCGTTCAGTTTGCCATGTGGGGCGGCTGCGACGGTTCCGTCGCCATCAAGCGCACCGGTTTTTATTCGGTGGACTACGAGCTGCTGCCCCTGGACGCGGTGGCGGGCAAGTCGCGCGTCATGGAAGACGAGTTCATCAGCGCCAGCGGCACCGATGTGACCGATGCCTTCCGGATGTACCTGCGCCCGCTGCTTGGCTCAGCCATGCCCGACGCCTTTCGCCTGCGCCACAACCCGGTAGCCAAAGTGCTGCACACGAACCGTGAGTCGTCATTGCGAACGAAGTGAAGCAATCCATGACTTCCGAATGCATGGATCGCCGCGCGATGCTCGCGATGACGGTTCATGGTCCGTGTGCAGTTCTGAACCGGAACTGGCTCGCAATGTCGGGTTCAATGATTACCGGGCTGCTGCTCGTGGCGCTGGCGCTGGGCGGCTGTAGCAGTGCGCCCAACATTCCAGCGCCGGCACCGACTCCTGTGCCCGTACCGGCACAGGTTGTCAAAGCCAAGCCAATCATCGGCCTGGTGCTCGGCGGTGGCGCCGCCAAGGGCTTTGCCCACATCGGTGTCATCAAGGCGCTTGAAGCGCAGGGCATAACTCCCGATCTGGTGATTGGATCGAGCGCCGGTGCCCTGGTGGGCGCGCTCTATGCGGCAGGCAAGAGCGGTTTCGAACTGCAGGCGCTGGCGATTCCGTTTAACGAGTTTGAAGTCAGCGACTGGGTCCTGCCCGACCGCGGCCTGATCAAGGGCGATGCCTTGGCCAAATTTGTCAACACGGCGGTGGGCGAGCGGCCCTTGGAAAAATTACCGAAGAAATTTGCCGCCGTCGCCACTGATCTGGCCAGCGGTGAGCCGGTGGTTTTTCGCACCGGCGACACCGGCACCGCAGTGCGTGCTTCCAGCAGCGTGCCGGGCATCTTCCAGCCGGTGCGCATTCGTGGCCGTGAGTATGTGGATGGCGGCCTCTCCAGCCCGGTGCCGGTGCGTTTTGCGCGCCAGATGGGTGCCACTTTTGTGATCGCCGTCGATATCTCTGACAAGCCAGCCAACGGCAAGATCAGCAGCACCTTTGACATCCTGATGCAGGCCGTGACCATCATGGGCCAGACCATCACGCGTCTCGAGCTGCCACTGGCTGACGTGGTGATACGACCCAACGTTGCACAACTCAATGTGGTCGATTTCGCCACCCGTCACAACGCCGTGCTCGAAGGTGAAAAAGCGGCGGCATTGCAAATGCCTGCGCTCAAGGCCAAGCTGGCGGGTTTTGGCACCCCCTGACTTCATTGTTACTATCCCAAGGTGAACAATCCGACTAATAAACCAGTATGAAATTGGATTTTTTTCAAGCGCTGTCCATCAAGACCAAAGTGACCTTGTTCACGCTGGGCATTTTCCTGCTCAGTCTGTGGACGTTGGCGTTTTACGCCAGCCGGATGCTGCACACAGACATGCAACGCCTGTTGAGCGACCAG
>Ga0209638_1001283_pt1 | contig 16172 bp, 15 predicted proteins | sample BarGraNGADG00211_FD_184490 | JGI IMG/M metagenome (GOLD analysis project Ga0209638, IMG submission 184490) | Arctic peat soil microbial communities from Barrow, Alaska - Barrow Graham LP Ref core NGADG0002-211 (SPAdes) (version 2) | ecosystem: Environmental > Terrestrial > Soil > Wetlands > Peat...
ACGTTCTCTGTCAAATGGCTTGTCTTCACGGCTTCCGTAAGCTCTTTTTGGCCTGTCTGAGTCAAAAGTTCTTTTCGGTCTGTCGCTGTTATACGGCTTACGCTCTCTGTCAAATGGCTTGTCTTCACGACGGGTATATGTTCTTTTTGGCCTGTCAGAATCAAAAGTTCTTTCCGGTCTGTCGCTGTTATACGGTTTACGCTCTCTGTCAAATGGCTTGTCTTCACGGTTTCCGTAAGCTCTTTTTGGTCTGTCGGAACCAAAAGTTCTTTTTGGTCTCTCTGAATCAGATGACCTTTTTGGTCTTTCGCTGTCAAACGGTTTACGTTCTCTGTCAAATGGCTTACCGTCACGGCTTCCATAAGCTCTTTTTGGTCTTCCGGCAGACTTTGCTCCGGGACGACTTGGTCTTGTATTATTTCTCATTTATATAGAATTCGTGGGCAAAGTTATGTCAATAAGATATATTTTCCTACTTTTACATACTTATTTAGCATAAATAGATTTTAATGGCCGCATTTATTACCAAAATTGTTCGTAAACTGGGCTTTACACCTCTTTTAAGGGAAAACTTCAATGTATCTTTAAAGTCAATATTAAGTAGCCGTCTTAGGTCTGTTTTGACGATTTTGATTATTGCCATAGGTATTACATCTCTGATAGGTATTTTGACCGCAACAGACTCATTGAAAGCCCTCATGAAAGAAAACTTTGGTAAAATGGGCGCAAATTCCTTTTCAATCAGATCCCAATATTCCGACACGCAATCCGGAGACAGAAGAGCAAGGGTACTTAACAAAAGAAATATCACATATTCTCAGGCTCTGGACTTTGTAAGTAACTATCAAATACCTTCCATAACAACAATATATGCAAATGCGGTAAACAATGCTACCATCAAATACGGGTCGGATAAAACAAATCCAACCTTTGGCGTAATTGCTGTGGATAACAGTTATATCGGGTATGTGGGAGCTAAAGTTACCGGTGGGAGAAACTTAAACAGCAGAGATCTGGAGGCTTCCACATTTACAGCTGTTATTGGCTCTGGCGTAGTTAATTCTATTTTCAAAGGGGTGAACCCAATCGGGAAAATTATCTCTGTTGGGGCTGTAAGATATGAGGTCGTAGGTACGCTTGAATCTCAAGGGAGCACTTTTGGAGGAGGGATAGATAATCAGGTGTGGATTCCTCTCTCCAATGCCAGGACAACATTTCTGAATGACAACTCATTCTATGTAATAGGGGTAATTCCAAATGAAGGGGTAGATCAGATAAGGGCCATAGATGCTGCAGAACAACTATTCAGATCTGTGAGAAGGTTGAGTCCGGCGGACCAGTCAGATTTCAGAGTGACCAGCTCTGATGCCACTATGGAAGATGTTATGAAGATAATGTCTTATGTTACAGTTGCGGCCTTTATTATTGGAATAATTACCCTGTTGGGTGCTGCTGTGGGATTAATGAACATAATGTTGGTCTCTGTAAAGGAGAGAACAAGGGAGATCGGAACAAGGAAAGCCTTAGGTGCAAATTCAAAAACAATAAAGCAACAATTTCTTTTTGAGTCAATTGTAATTGGTCAACTTGGAGGGGCGCTCGGAATAATTTTGGGGATACTTGTAGGTAACCTTACAGCTGGAATTATGAAAAGTCCTTTTATTATTCCATGGCTCTGGATGTTTTTCGGGGTATTGGTTTGCCTTATTGTCAGCATCGCTTCCGGGTACATTCCGGCAGTGAGAGCTTCCAGACTGGATCCTATTGAGGCTCTCAGATACGAGTAACCTATTTCAGTTTGAAAATATAGGTAATTGTTCCCTCTTGTACTACGGGAGCGGACGAACTGAGGTTAAACTTAGCCTTTAGGGCTGCTTTTTTTGCTGCTTCCCACAATGTCTTATCCTGGACGGTGGTACCACTTATACCGGGGGTTGCACTTATAACCGTACCATATTGGTCTACAGATATTTTTACTATTACTTTACCGGCTTTATTAACCGCATATTCCGGTTCAGGAAGATTACCCATCAGGCTTCTTCCGGCAAGCCTTGCCGATGGTTCACCCTCCAGACTGCCCACCCTTGTATTTCCCTCTGGATGACCGGCAGAGAGACGATCACTTATCTCTTTGGCAACTTGTGGTGCGGTTGAGTCTGCATTGGCAGCACTTGGAAACAGTGCGCGTTTATCAATCGGTTTAGGCCTTGGAGCCTCATACTGTTCCACATCTCCTTTATCACCCATAGTACTCTCTACTCCTTTGTTTGCTCCGCTACCGATAATTGCAGATTCGGATCTTTGTACCAACCTGACCTCCTTCTTTGGATTTGGCTTTTCTACCCGAGGCTCATTTCCGGATTTAACTTCAATAGGTTTTGGCGGTTCCATCTCAAAATTTACCTCGATCCCTACCTCTGTAGGAGGGGGGTAGATAACCTTGAATCCTGTAGAAAAAAAGATAGAAAGAGCCAGAAGGTGAACACAAATAGTCATTCCTGCACCTATCATTTTTGCTCTCTTCTCCTCTTTTCCCTTTTCTTTTGGAACCTTAGACATAATATTATTCGGGGGCCGTAGCCAGTATTATTCTGTATTGATTTCGTTTTGCAATATTCATTATATTCACCACTTGTTCCATAGGAACTGTCCTGTCCACGTGCAGGGAGATAGTCGGGTCCTCAACATTCTTTAACTCGTTTTGTACTAGCCCCTCGATTTCGCTTAAAGGAACAGGAACATTGTTGCCGTTGATATGGTAGGAGAAGGTATTTGACTGCAGATAATGTTTGATAGAGATGGTGACTTCCGGTCTGGATGAAACTTGGTTGCTGCTTTTTGGCAGCAGTAGTTTAAGCGCATTGGGGCTCACCAGTGTGGATGTCACAAGGAAAAAGATTAGCATAAGGAACACTATGTCCGACATCGATGACATACTGAAATTAGATTCTACCTTTGCACGACGCTTTAGTGCCATAGTTTTCTTGATTATTTATTTGCAGGTTCGTGGAGCAGATCCATAAACTCAATTGTGTAACTCTCCATTTTATACACAACATCGTCAATTCTTGCAACAAGATAGTTGTAGCCGAAAAGGGCAATAATACCGACAACAAGACCGCCAACTGTGGTGACCATTGCTACATATATACCGCTGGAAAGGATGGTAATGTCAATATTGTTGCCTGCCTGAGCCATATTGTAAAAAGCTTGGATCATACCAACGACTGTTCCAAGAAAACCGATCATAGGGGCACCTCCGGCGATCGTGGCAATCATAGGCAATCCTCGCTCCAACCTTGCAACCTCTACATTTCCTATATTTTCAACAGCAGTCTGGATATCTGAAAGAGGTCTGCCAATTCTTTCAATTCCCTTTTCTATCAATCTTGCTATAGGAGTCTCCTGAGACTGGCAGAGGTTTAATGCAGCTTTAATTTTACCATCATGCACATAGTCATGTATATTTCTCATAAAATTTTCATCTATCTGAGAAGCTTTTCTGATTGCCCACCATCTCTCTCCAAACATATAAACAGCCAGAATCGAGAGTAGGGCCAAAGGTATCATCAGCGGTCCGCCTTTAAAGGCCATATCAATTAATGAAAAAGAGAGCTGCTCCTTAACGGGAGCTGCAACCTGTGCGGCAGACTCAATAGCCCCCTGACCAGCAGCAAAAAAGAATTGGATTAACATATTTTTAATAATTAATGATTCGGTTTATTGACAATTAGCAAAAGTACGATTAATATTTTTAAAATTTGTCGAATAGGTTGTATGGATACTTAATCTCTGTTAGAAAAAGAGCATGAGCAGGAACTGAAGTGCCGGCTTTTGACCTGCTTTTCTCCATGAGCATCTCCGGAATCCATTCAATCGGTTTTTTCCCTCTTCCCACTTCAAGAATTGAGCCAACCATGGCTCTTGCCATATTTCTGAGGAACCTGTTTGAGGTAACTGTAAAACAGATTTTATACGGCTCTCCGCATAATTCAAAGATTGCACCTGTAACATTGCAAATATTGGTTTTGTTGTCGCTGTGAAGTTTTGCAAGGCTGGTGAAATCTTGTTCTCCAAAGAAATATTTGGATGCTTCATTCATCCGTTCAATATCGATTGTATAGGGGAAAAAATACGAGTAATCGGCAACAAAGGGATCTTTTTTTGTGTGAATGAAGTACTTATAAGTTCTGCTCACAGCATCAAAGCGGGCATGAGAATTGTCTGCAACATGACAAATGTTAAGAAGTGTTATGTCAGAAGGCAGAATGGCATTTATTTTGTAAATCAGTTTTGGGTAATCTTGAATGAGTATCGGGTTAACGAAGTCGAAATGGGCAATATAGTTGAGGGCATGAACTCCTGCATCTGTTCTTCCTGCTCCGGTAATCCCGATCTTTTCACCAAGATATATTGAGAATGCTCTTTCAAGTTCTCCCTGAACAGACGGCTGGTTAACCTGGATCTGCCACCCGCAGTAAGAGGTGCCTTTATAAGAAAGAGAAATAAAATAACGCATTACTAAAAATAAGTTAAATTTGTGAATTTGACAGCTACAAAAATACAAAATCATTTAATATGGAAACCGTAAATATCAAAGAACTAAACGAAAGAATTCAGAGAGAGAGTGCCTTTGTAGATATGATCACTCTGGAGATGAACAAGGTGATTGTCGGTCAAAAGCAACTGGTAGAAAGCCTTATGATAGGGCTGCTGGCAGATGGCCACATTCTTTTGGAAGGTGTCCCTGGCCTGGCAAAAACACTTGCCATAAACACATTGGCATCAATTGTTGACGCACAATTCAGCCGTATTCAATTCACTCCGGATCTGTTACCGGCAGACTTGATAGGGACCTTGATTTATAGTCAGAAGAGTGAACAGTTTCAGATTAGAAAAGGACCAATTTTTGCGAATTTTGTATTGGCAGATGAGATAAACAGATCTCCTGCAAAGGTCCAGTCGGCACTTTTGGAAGCTATGCAAGAGAGGCAAGTGACAATAGGTGATCAAAGCTTTAAACTTCCTCGTCCGTTTTTGGTAATGGCCACTCAGAACCCGATTGAACAGGAGGGAACATATCCACTGCCGGAAGCCCAGGTAGACCGTTTTATGTTAAAAGTGGTTGTAACCTACCCTAAGAAAGAGGAGGAGAAACTGATAATCAGAATGAATAACAGCGGAGAGTTTCCTAAGGCCAACAAAGTGCTCAAACCAGAAGATATTATTCGTGCGAGGGAGGTAGTGAGAGAGGTATACATGGATGAAAAAATTGAGAAATATATAGTGGACATAGTTTTCGCAACCAGGACTCCGGAAGAGTATGGCCTTAAAAATCTCAAAGATCTCATCTCATACGGAGGTTCTCCAAGGGCCAGCATTAACATGGCAATAGCTGCAAAGGCATATGCATTTATCAGAAGGAGAGGATATGTTATTCCGGAGGATGTGAGAGCAGTATGTTACGAAGTTTTAAGACACAGGATCGGCCTTACATACGAAGCAGAAGCAGAAAATGTTACTACAGAGAATATAGTTACCGAGATAATGAACGCAATAGAAGTTCCTTAATATGTCATCAGTAGAGTTACTAAAAAAAGTTCGGAAAATTGAGATTAAGACCAAAGGGTTATCCAGACAAATCTTTGCCGGGGAGTACCACTCAGCATTTAAGGGGAGAGGTATGGCCTTTAGCGAAGTGAGGGAGTATCAGTATGGCGATGATGTCAAAAGTATGGACTGGAACGTGACTGCCAGATTGAACGCTCCGTATATTAAGATTTTTGAAGAAGAGAGAGAGTTGACGGTTGTTTTGATGGTAGACGTGAGCGGGTCGAGGACATTTGGCTCTACCACAAAGCTTAAGAGGGAGCTTATCACCGAAGTTGCTGCAGTGCTCTCCTTCTCTGCATCTGCAAACAACGATAAAGTTGGTGCACTATTTTTCAGTTCCAAAGTGGAGAAGTTTATTCCGCCAAAAAAGGGCAGGAGTCACCTCTTGAGGATTATTAGGGAGTTGCTGGAGTTTGAACCGGAAGACAAGGGTACGGATGTGAGTGAAGCTCTCCGGTTTTTGACAAATGCAATCAAGAAGAGGTGTACAGCGTTTTTATTGTCGGATCTTATTGATATGGACTCTCAGCTGAAACCCAAGTATGAAAATGCCATCAAAATTGCTGCGAACAGACACGACATCTCTGTGGTATCTGTTTATGATCCCAGAGAGAGAGAGCTTCCGGATATCGGTTTGGTGAGGATTGTTGATTCTGAAAGCGGTAAAGAAAATTGGGTGGATACCTCCAACAGAACGGTGAGAGAACACTTCAATGACTGGAACACCAAGGTACTGCTCTCAACTCAGCAGTGTCTGAGAAAATATAAGATTGATTCGGTGAGTATCTCAACAAACGAAGATTTTGTGAAAGGCTTAATTGCTCTATTTAATAAAAGGTAAGAGGTATGATTGTAAAAGATACATTACTTATTGGAGATCAGACTATTTTGAGCTTTAAAACCACAGTTCCAAAGGGTACAAAATTTATATTCCCCACACCTGTTAACCCAATTACAGAGGGAGTGGAAATTGTGGGGGTGCCAACAATAGATACTCTCTCAATCAAAGGGGGGCAATTGAATCTGGAGGCCAGGATAGTTGTAACTTCTTTCGACAGTGGTTCATATGTGTTGCCAAAGATGCCGGCATACCTGAACAATCTGGATGGCTCTGTGGATACAATCTGGTTCGAAGGGGGCAAACTGGAGGTAAAAACTATTCAAGTTGATACAACAACCTATAAGCCTTTTGATGTTAAGGAACAGCTCAACTACCCGTATACGGTTAAAGAGTTCGTTCCTTGGTTCGGTTTGTTAGCCATTATACTTCTGCTGGGTTATCTTATTGTGAGGTTTATCAGGAATCGTAAACAAAAGAGGTCGTTATTTGGAAAACCTGTTGTTGCGGATCCTCCGCACATAGTGGCTTTAAGAAGCTTAGAGAAGATACGGTCGGAAAAGCTTTGGCAAAATAACCAGGAGAAGCTATATTATACCAATATTACAGATACATTAAGGGTATATTTGGAGCAGAGGTTCGATATTCAGACTATGGAGAAGACATCAAAAGAAATTCTTGAGTCTCTCTCCAAGGAGAAGATAGAGCCAAAAGAGTATCGGGAGTTGGAAGAGCTCCTAAAATTGTCCGATCTGGTAAAGTTTGCAAAATACAAAGCTAATCCGGAGGAAAACGAAAATGCAATACCAACTGCTGTAAGGTTTGTAAATGCAACTTTCTTACAAGAAATGGAACAAGAAAAAGGGAGGTAGTATGTTTTTTGAATATCCGAATTTACTTTATTTAGAGTTTTTGCTGATCCCGTTTTTGGCACTTTACATCTGGAGAGAAATAAAGGGATCCGGTCCTGCAATCCGGCTTTCAACCATCGCACCCTGGAGCGGGAAAGGAGGGAGCATAAAAAAGGCCTTCAGACATCTGCCGTTCATTTTTAGGTTTATTGCTATTGCAGCATTAATTGTCGCCATTGCAAGACCACGGTCATCAGAAGACTTCGAAAAGATAGACACAGAGGGAATTGATATAGTTTTTGCTCTTGATATATCTACCAGTATGCTTGCACGGGATTTTAAACCGGACAGGATAAGTGCAGCAAAGGATATTGCCATTGAATTTATTGCACAAAGGCCGAATGACAGGATGGGTGTTGTTGTTTTTGCCGGAGAAAGCTTTACACAGTGCCCCTTGACAACAGACAGGGCAACCCTTATAAACCTTATGAAGGAGATAGAGACCGGTCTGATAGAGGATGGCACGGCAATCGGCAACGGACTGGCAACAGCAGTCGCCAGACTTAAAGATTCCCAGGCTAAAAGCAGGGTGATCATTCTTTTGACCGATGGGGTTAACAACAGGGGGGAGATAGCTCCGCTTATGGCTGTGGAAATTGCAAAAACATACGGTGTTAGGGTATATACCATTGGTATAGGTGCCATGGGAATGGCACCATATCCTGTGATGACACCATTTGGAGTTGACATACAACAGATGCAAGTGGAGATTGATGAACCGCTTCTCAGGCAGATTGCAGGAGATACCGGAGGAAAATATTTTAGGGCCACAGACAATACAAAGCTCTTAGAGATTTATGGAGAGATAAATAAGATGGAAAAGAACAAAACCCAAGTGGACTCTTTTCCTATCTACAAAGAGCTCTTTATGAAGTATGCGCTTATTGCTCTGTTTGCTCTTGCCTTTGAGATAATATTCGGACTTTTTGTTTCACGTAGAATACCATAATATATGTTACAGTTTGCGCAGACAGAATATTTATTGATAATACTTATTATACCTTTTCTTTTTGTCCTTTATGCATTTTCCAGAAGGGGCAGAAGAAAGAGGCTGGAGAGGTTTGGGGATAGAGCTATAATAGAGAGCTTAATGCCCAGGGTTTCTAAAAGCAGAGGGTGGATAAAACTATCGGTTTTCTCTTTGGCGATCTTCTTTTTTGCGTTTGGACTTGCAAGGCCGCAGTTGGGAGCAAAACTTAAGGAGGTTGAGACAAAGGGTGTGGAGATAATGATTGCCTTGGATGTTTCAAACTCCATGCTGGCAGAAGATTATTCGCCAAACAGACTTGAGAGAGCAAAGCTTGCAATATCTCGTTTGGCAGACAAGTTGAAAGAAGATAGAATCGGTTTGATTGTTTTTGCAGGACAGGCATATGTACAATTACCGATAACTACAGATTATGTCTCTGCCAAAATCTTTTTGAACAATATCAATAGTGAGTCGGCGCCCGTACAGGGAACGGCGCTTGCTGAGGCGATAAATACAAGCATAAAGAGTTTTAGTCCGGAGAGTAAAAACAGCAGAGCTGTCATACTTATAACAGACGGAGAGAATCATGAAGACGATCCGGTAGCGGCAGCCAAAACTGCAAAAGAATTGGGCGTTCAGATCTACTCTTTGGGTATAGGTTCAGATGTCGGAAAACCGATCCCGTTACCGAATGGGGAACTCTTAAAAGATAAGGGTGGAAATATCGTAGTTACCAAGTTGGATGAAGGTACCCTGGTGAAGATTGCTGAGGCCGGAGGTGGAGTATATGTTAGAGCAGGCAATAGCGACTTTGGATTGGATGCTATTGTAGATAAGATACATAGCATGGACAAACAGAATTATAAGTCTGTGGTTTTTGAAGATTTTGACGAACAGTACATGTACTTTTTTGGCATAGCCCTATTCTTCCTGCTACTTGAATTTATAATATTGAACAGAAAAGGGAAAAACTTTTTTAAATAACCGAACTTATGAAAGGTGTTATATTGACGATACTCTTTGCACTCTTAATTATCCCTGCCCGGGCACAGACAGAGAGAGGAGAGATTCGTTCCGGTAATTCAGCTTATAAGAAAGGGGATTATCAAAAGGCAGAGATTGATTACAGAAGAGCTTTGGAGCAAAACCCCAACTCCCTTCAGGCAAAGTATAACTTGGGGAATGCACTGTATAAACTGAATAATTCACCTGAGGCAGAAAAAATTATCACTCCTCTTGTGGATTCGATCAAGGATTCGGGTATAAAGGCAAATGCATATCATAATCTCGGAAATTTTAGCTTATCACAGAAAAAGTATAAGGAGTCCATTGAATCATATAAAAACGCTCTGAGGATACGCCCGGATGATATGGAGACAAAATCTAACCTTGCATATGCTCAGAAGATGTTAAAGAAAGATCAGAACAAAGATCAGAACAAAGACCAGAATAAAGATCAAAACAAAGATCAGAATAAGGACCAAAACAAAGACCAGAACAAAGACCAGAATAAAAATCAGGACAATAAAGAGGGACAACAACCGCCTCCAAAAATAACCCCTCAGGCAGCCCAGCAAATGTTACAGGCAATCCAGAACAAAGAGAAAGAGACTCAGGATAAGGTAAACAAAGAAAAAGCCAAGGTGCTTAAAGGGCGTCAACCAGAAAAGAATTGGTAAAAGAGTAATTAAGTTAAGAATATGATCAGAATCTATTTTAAAAGAGTAACGCTACTATTGAGCTCCCTGATAATTGTTCTCTCCGGTGCCGCTCAGACAGCTTTTACAGTGGACGCTCCAAGAGTTGTGGGGTTGGACGAGAGTTTCAGATTGATCTTTTCATCCAATGCAGAGTCAACAAGCTTTAATCCGCCTACACTTCCCGGTTTTGATGTGTTGGCAGGACCCACATCATCTACAATGAGCAATACACAGATAATCAACGGAAAACGAACTGAGAGTTTTCAAGTGAGCTACACCTATGTTCTACAGGCAAAATCAGTTGGAAAATTTTCCATCTCATCTGCCTCTGTCATTATCGGCGGAAGGGGTTATTCTTCCAATCCTATTACAATTGAAGTTGTTAGAGGGGAGGGTGGCAGTAACAGCAGTACAAATGAGTCTGCTCAAACTACAGGGAATGTCTCTAATGAAGACATATTCATGCGCATGAGCATCAGTAAGGGCCGGGTCGTAAAAGGAGAGCACCTGGTGGCAACATTGAAAATATATACAAAGGTGCCTATTGCAGGGTTCGAAAATGTAAAGTTTCCAACCTTCAATGGCTTCTGGAGCCAGGAGGTTGATACACCATCCAATATTGAATTTGTCCGGGAGACTGTTAATGGCAAAATATACAACGCTGCAGTTTTGAGGAGATATATGCTGCTGCCGCAACAGACAGGAAATTTGACTATAGACCAGTCTGAGATGATTTGTCAGATACAGATAAAATCACCTGCAAGTAGTACTCAAAAATCTGTTTTTGATGATTTTTTTGATAGTTATCAGACTGTTAAGAAGAGAATAACTGCGCCGAGTATACATGTACAGGTAGATCCTTTGCCTGCAGGTGCTCCCGCTACCTTTGCCGGAGGAGTCGGGGATTTCCAAATGTCTGCAAAACTTACCAGGGATAATGTAAACGCAAATGAAGCGGTCTCGTTGATAGTTACAATAAATGGTACCGGAAATATTAACCTCATTGAGGCGCCAAAGATTGAATTCCCTGCAGATTTTGAAGTATATGATATAAAGATATCTGACAAAAGCAGTAAAACCGGCAAGGGTGCTTCTGGCAGTAAAGAGTTTGAATACCCGCTAATTCCCAGAGGCTCAGGCCAATTTGATTTGGGACCGGTCCAATTCAGTTATTACGATATTTCTAAGAAGAAATATATCACTCTGGCATCGGATTCATTGACTCTCAATGTAGGTAAAGATATTGGCGGTGACAAAAATACAGGGTCCTCCCTTTCTTTGGGAGTAAACAAACAGGCTGTCAGAAGTATCGGTAATGATATCAGATATATACAAACAGGATCATCTCAACTCAAAAGAGGTAATCAACTCTTTTTCGGTTCTGTAACCTTCTTCCTCCTTTTAGCTTTGATAATTTCGCTTTTCTTTATACTGAACAAGTTTTTATCTAAGAGGATAGAGAGAAACAGAGATATAGCCGGAGCAAAGAACCGCAGAGCAAACAAAGTTGCTAAGGCAAGGTTGAAAGCAGCAGAGTCACTTTTGAAACAAAAGCTGTATACCGGATTTTATGAAGAGCTTCACAGAGCAATACTTGGTTACTGTTCAGATAAACTTAACCTTCCGCTTTCAGATCTTTCAAGAGAAAAAATTGCCGAGTCCTTGACAGAAAAATCGGTGAAACCGGAGTTGACAGAGGAGCTGCTTTCGCTCATAGAGGCTTGTGAATATGCTCGCTATGCACCTGACCCCGGAGGAATAGAGATGGATAATAATTATATGAGAGCAATTAAACTGATTTCAGATTTGGAGGTATAGATATGAAAAGGGTAATATTTCTTTTATATTTCAGTGTTGTTTTATCGCTTGTAAACGCACAAACTCCCAAAGAGTTGTGGGATAGCGCCCACAGTTACTACTCGCAGTCGAAGTACACAGAAGCATTGCAGAGCTATCTCAAGATAGAGGAGACGGGTTATGCATCTGAGGGTCTTTTCTACAATATCGGGAACAGCTATTTCAAACTTAAAGAAGTGGGTAAATCTATTCTCTATTATGAAAGAGCTCTTAAACTTAACCCTTCGGATAAAGATCTTATAAACAATCTTAACCTTGCCAAGGAGTTTTCTTTGGATAAAATTGAAGAGATCCCCGGTTTTATCATAAAAACCTGGATCGAGAATGTCAACTACTCACTCTCCTCAGATATATGGAGTTATATCGCTTTGATCCTCTTTGCTGCTACAGCTCTACTCCTATTGAATTTTAGATTCGGGCCAAGTTCCAGACTAAGAAAAATCTCATTTTTTGCAGCAATTGCCGCCTTTTTGCTGGGTTTGGGTTCAGGATATTTTTCAATGGACCAAAAATACAGGTACAATCTTAAGAATACAGCAATAGTGATGAAACCTGTAAGCACAGTAAGGAGTTCTCCGGATAACTCAGGTAAGAGTCTGTTTATACTTCATGAGGGAACAAAAGTAGAGCTCCTGGAAGAACTTGGTCAATGGAAGAGGGTAGAGCTGGCAGATGGGAGACAAGGGTGGATATTCTCAATTGACATTGAGGTTATATAGACCCTCCCTGGAGAGCAGGTTGTCTAAATTAGCCAGGTTGTACAGTACGATTGCCGTCACTACCGAGGTTTGATCCATGTACTCCGGAATACTCATGTTGTATGTATCCCTCTCTGTGTGCCATATTTCGTTATAGTTAAAGTCATACCCCTTCGGGTCTGCTGTACCAAAACTGATTGCCGGAACACCATTCATCGCAAAGTATGCATAGTCGGAACCACCTGCTGTTGTAGGTTTTGGTCTTGGTTCCCCGACTCTTCTGTTGAGCGAGAATGGAAATTCCGGATTTATCCTGTTGAGGGACTCGCAAATCTTCTCGAAATCGCTGTACATCGCGTCCGGAACTGTTAAACTGTTGGCAACTGTGGGGCCGCCGTCCCTGTTGAAGTAGTTTGATATCTTACCTAGTTTATCCGGATTGTTCTTTACCCAAAACTTGGAACCCCAAAGCCCGAACTCTTCACCTGCCCATAGACAGAAAAGTATGGTTCTTTTAGGTTTACCGCCGGCGGCCATAATCAACCTTGCCGCCTCTAAATTTGGTGCAACCCCTGTTCCACAATCCACCGCTCCGGTTGCAACATCAAATGCGTCCAAATGTCCTCCACTCATTACATATTCATCCGGGTATTCGCTTCCCCTTATTATTCCAATCACGTTGTGATATTTGACCGGACCCGGCTTGAAGTTGTTACGGATATCAAACTCCAACTGAAAATATTGTCTCTCCTTAGTTTTCTGGACAATTGTCTGATATTGATGTTCATCCAGTTTGATATCCGGACAGGTCGGTAGTGAATCAAAACTCATAAATTCGATATTTTTCCGGTCATAAAGAGCTCTAATGGGTAATTTGGAAGATTGAATAATCCCAAGGATCCCTGCCTCTCTCATCTGTTTATAAAACAGTGCCGGAGCATCTTTCAGCTCCTTAAGAGATTTCGGCTCTTTTTTGGGATTTGCTTTGTTTATCTTGGTAATTGAGTCGTTATATTGATTGGTCTTAAGATTCTCTTCAATAATCTGAGCCCTCACTACATCTGCATATTGAGAGTAGTCGACAGGCCACCCGTCATTCTCGCCTGTTATAAGAACCCACGCCCCCTTTAGTTTCCCCTTCATTCTGTCAAAATCTGTCTGAGTCTTTGGCTCCATTACCACAAGACCCCTTTGAACACCCTTAGTACCCGAAGTGTAGGAGGGAGTAGCAAAGTGGAGAGTAAACCCATCTTCGCTTAACATTCTGCCAAACCAAGGACCTCTGTTAAAACCTACCGGAAGTGTACCCACCTCCTGTATCTCAACCTCCATTCCCCATTTCTTGAATAATCCGGCAGCCCAGTAAGTTGCATTTTCGTATGCATCAGAACCGAGTATTCTTCCACCGATCCTGTTTGTAAGAACATCCAGATGTTCCATCGTTTGATTATCTGTTGTGCCAATTTCGATTATTTTGTCTACTACGCTCTTCTCTTGTGCTGCAAGAGGAGCGAGTAAGAGTAAAAAGCTAATGGTAAATAAAGAAAAAGTTGTAGTTTTCATTTTTTAAGTTGGTTTATGTCAAAATTAGTCATATATATTCCGTAACTATCTGAATCCTCGTCTACTGCAATTTTACTTACCGGTGTTAACGATTTCACACCCACAGCAACAGCAGGCAGTACAGGGAACTGGCCGGTCGTGATATATGTAAGTGCTGCCTTGAGCCAGTCCTCCTGGACTCCGAAATCATGATAAAGATCGTCCGGCCTTTCATTGTTAGGTACAATACCATTTTCGTAGTGCCCGTAACCCTCGCTGTTTACACTAAAGAAAGCAATAGGCAGAAAAACATAATCCGGACTTGTCTCATCACCTTCCGGATAAAACAAAACATACATACCATTGGGTTTCCCATATGTGGTTTTACCAATCTGAACAACATTCATAAGTGGTTTTAGGCCGTTAAGAATGACTTCGCTTGCTGAGGCTGTTCCCTTACTTGTGAGAATGATAAGTCTCTTTAGTTCCAGAGAGTTTGCTACCCTCTTTACGATTGTCATGGTAGTTTGGTCATTATCAAGTTGAGCGAGTTTGTCGTTATGTTCTCTGCGTGCAATGATTTTACCCTCGGCACTGGCAGGAGCTAAATAATTGGCTAAGAGAGAAGTTGCGCTTCCATCACCACCCCCGTTATATCTCAAATCGAGAACAAGTTCCTGAATACCAGCACTCTTAAAGGTCGTCATAGCATCATCTATGTCCGATAGCATACCCCCCTTAAAAGAGTAGTAATGAAAATAACCTACAGGATAGGGAAGATTCGGAAACTCATTGCTGGTAATTACCAATGTCTTTAATGAAGATCGGGTACTAACCTCACGGGCAGTAGCGGAAAATGTTGTGGAACTACCATTCAAATCTTTAAAGGTAAAGCTGTTTGTAGTTTGAGCGAGAGTAGAATTAAATGTGTTGGCTCTAATGAGATCCATAACAGGAGCGCCATTTAAGTGTGTCAACTCATATCCTCTTTTAACTCCCTTTTCAGATAAAGGAGAGTTATCAAATATATATCGAACCCGGACTCCGTAGTCGTTATAGTAATCTATTGCCTGACTGTAACTTGCTCCATATGTTTGATAGATACCTGTCTCTGAAGAGAGGTAATCTTTACCGGACATCATCCATGACCATCTGTCCTGCGCGACAAGAAGTGTGTCAAAATAGTTGTAAATTGAGTTTATAGGTGCGGCATTGATGTTTTTCGGCATTTCTTTATACCAGTAGTAAACATCGTTCATTAAACTGTAAAGATATGTTTTAGTTTTAGTCAGCTCTATATTTTCCGGGGTGTCTTGCGGAACATCTACGTTGACACATGACGTATTTAACATGAAAGCAATGAAAGTCGCTAATAAGATTGTGGCTTTTCTGACTAAACTAATCATGATTTTTAGAATTAATTTCCAAAATTAAACAAATAAAAATAATTATTGTCATTGAATGAAATGAGTATTAAAGGCAATTGAGATAATTAAGATGCTTGTGTAGCTAAATGCTGCCCTCTTTTGTTTTTTTTATATCTTTGCGGATATACAACTTAACCTTAATTATGAATTCTTTTGCTTCAATTGTAGAGAGTATAAGTACTGCTCTATGGGGTTGGCCTATGATAGTCCTGCTGCTGGGAACCCACCTCTATCTGACAATCATTTTACGATTTCCTCAAAGAAAGCTATTTACAGCAATCAAACTCTCGGTTACCAAAGATAAAGACGGGGCCGGCGATGTAAGCCAGTTTGGAGCTTTGGCAACAGCTCTTGCTGCTACAATAGGTACAGGGAACATAGTGGGAGTTGCAACGGCAGTAGCGCTTGGAGGCCCTGGTGCAGTGCTATGGTGCTGGATTACAGGTGTTCTTGGTATTGCGACCAAGTATTCAGAAGGTCTTCTGGCTATCAAGTACAGAGTGAGGACTGCCGATGGAACCATGTTGGGTGGGCCTATGTATGCATTGGAACGTGGCCTTAAGATGAAGTGGTTGGCTGTTCTCTTTTGTATTTTTACAGCAGTTGCAGCATTCGG
>Ga0209638_1001284_pt1 | contig 16171 bp, 11 predicted proteins | sample BarGraNGADG00211_FD_184490 | JGI IMG/M metagenome (GOLD analysis project Ga0209638, IMG submission 184490) | Arctic peat soil microbial communities from Barrow, Alaska - Barrow Graham LP Ref core NGADG0002-211 (SPAdes) (version 2) | ecosystem: Environmental > Terrestrial > Soil > Wetlands > Peat...
ACGAAACTATTTTTAACAGGGGGATTATTATACTGAAGGTAATCAGCAAGACCCCAACAAATTTCATCTGAATATCCTGATGGGTAATCATGATCCAAAATACATCCAGAATGCTTTTGCTTTGGAAATACAATACCTGGTTCTCAAAATGGATGGGATGCCCCATCAACACGAAATTCATCTGTGAGATTTTTGCTTCCATATCGATCGTGGGCGTAGTTACGCCGGCTATCAGCAGTATGATAAGAGACAGAATGAGCAGTATATACTGGGATGGAGCCAAAGGCTGCTTGCTAAAACCAGACAAAGCAAAAAGGATAACCGACAGGATGATCAAAAGGATAGCCTCCTTAGAAATCAGGTTATGCTTAACCGAAATTGCCTTATCGAGGTTGATCCTCGCACTTTCGATATCCTTAGAATCAGTCCTAAGAAGGATGCGGCTCATTTGAGATGTATCCCGTGTATCAAAGGTTTGGTCAGAATATTGCTTAAGCTGTTTGTTCAGCATGGTCTTTATCTGATCCCTTGTTTTCGATTTCGTCATCTCATGAATGACGGCATCCGCATATTCAGGAATTCCTTTTTTAATATCTTCCAGACTGATAAAAATATTTATAAAGGATTGTTTGACCCAACCCTCCGCGGAGCCTAAGTTCCCTTCCCTGATTTTCTTGTCGACTTTATCAATAAGTGTATTCAACAGAACTTCGATATGCTTTCGGAGCTCCCGCTCATTCGTCCTTGACAAATACAGCTTATTGATCTCCTCGGCAATAATTACGGTAATTTGTCGTTTCCATTCTTCAACACTGAGAAGACCGTAGTTGACATGGTTGAGTTCAGCATAATCGTTTTTGTTCTCTTGGTTGGAAATTGAATTTGAAATAATTTGATGGCATAAAATAACCGATGCGATGATGATTATTAAGGATAAGATCAAATTGAGCAGTTTCATAGTAGCGACTTTCATCGTAGTGACCAGGGAGGACGTTTCGAGTTCACTTCTTTATCCTATCACAATTCCGATTGAAATGGTTAGGCTTATCAAAATCACCGGAGCTACATTTCAAGAAGAAAGACATTTTAGACAAGTACACTTAAACCGGATGAACCTTTTTTTTTCCAAGACCCTTTTTTGTGCGTGATCAGGGATATCCGGGGTTGAAAACGTCGACGGCGAGTTTCCGACCATCCGTGGTGATCGTGACGGCACCGTTGCGATCCGTCCGATAGACCTGTGCCTTGATCATTTCGTACCGCCGGAGGACATCCGGGTGGGGGAAGCCGAAGACGTTTTCCGCGCCGCAACTGACCACGGCGATTTGCGGTTTTACCTTTTCAACAAAGGGGATGCTGCTGGAGCGGTAGCTCCCGTGATGTGGAATGAAGATCACATCGCTGTGCAGATCGACCCCGGCATGAACCAGACGATTCTCGACGCTCGCCGAGATATCCGCCGGCAGCAGAAAATGCCGCTCGCCGAAGGAGAGTTTCAGGGCGAGAGAACGGTCGTTGGTTGTATCAAAGAGGAGGGCGGCGGACTTTGCGACAGAGGGCGAACGGACAGGGGGGTCCTTCTTCAACGTACCGTCGTCATCAGGCCGAATGGCAGGGGCATTCGGCATTTCCTTCTGGATGGCCATTCCCCCCGGATTCAGAAAATGGATTCCGACCCCGGAAATATCCATCGCCGGCGTCCTCTCCGACAGGGTCCACAGCACGATCCCTTTTTCCCGGATGATCCGACGGAAGGAAAGGTAAAGCTCCGTATCAGACGTCTCGTCATTGGTCCACACCTCCCGGACATGAAAGTTCTCCAGGATGAACAGAAGCCCCTGCAGGTGGTCCGGATGGGGATGGGTCAGGACCACCGTATCGATCCGGGAGATCCGCTCATGCCAGAGGTAGGGGGCCAGCACAAATTTCCCAAGATCGAAGCTGTCGTCGAAGAAGCCGCCTCCGTCCACAAGCATCTTCTTCCCACCGGGAAGCCGGATCAGGATGCTGTTCCCCTGACCGACATCCACGGCGGTCAGGGAAAGGCGTCCTTGTTGAATCCCCTGGATATAAAGATGGACGCCGTTGATGCCGAAAAAAAGGGCGAGGATGACCGGAACCGCCTTCATCAGGAGGGGCATTTTCAGAGCGGTTTTGGAGTTCCGGCGCGTTGCGAACCATTTCAACAGAAGACCGCCCCAGATCAGCAGAAGATAAAAGGCGCCAATTTCCGGTAAGGTGGGCGTCGAAACATAAACAGAGGCCCAGGGCAGGGCCGCCAGACGGTCAACGAAGAAAAGAGAAATTTGAACGAGAAGTTCAGACAATCGGATGACCCCGTCGGCCAGTGTGGTCGATAGCGGTACGGCCAGGATGATGGCCAGACAAACCGGGATCGCGACAACGCCGAGGATGGGAACACAGACGAAGTTTGCCACAAGGGTAATCAGCGAAAACCGGTTGAAGTAGAGAAGAATCAGTGGCAGTGTGCCAAGCGTTGCGCTCAGCGAGGCGAGGAAGAAGATCACGATGCCCCGCAAAGCTTTATGAACCTGTTGGAGGGTCCATTGCCGCGCCCGACCGGTAGCCACTCTGGGCGGAGGGGAAGGCATGAGGGCGAGCCACTTCGGCATTAAAAAGATGAGCGCTGCCACCGCGGCGAACGAGAGCTGAAAAGAGATATCGAACAGCGAATAGGGGGTGAGGATCAGGATCAGAAAAGCGGCCAGGGAAAGGGTGTTGTAAAGATCGCCCTCACGGTTGATGAGAATGGCGCACAGAAAGACCACGACCATGATCGAGGCCCGGACAACCGAAATGCCCGCTCCGGCAATAAATGTGTAAAGGATGACGACGAAGATTGCAAAAAACATCGAGGCCTTCGCTACATTCCATTTCAGGAGCAGGTATTCCGTTTTCAGGCACAGACGTGCCAGAAAAAGGGCAAATACCGAAACCATGCCGATATTGAACCCCGAGATAGCGATGATATGGCTTGTGCCCGTCCGATTAAACTTTTCTATGACCTCTTTCGGGATACCCTTCTGATCGCCGAGGATCATCGCCTGAATGATCGCTCCCTCCGTTCCCGGCGACCTTTCCAGAATGGCATTGCGGATAAGGTCGCGAAAATGTTCCAGCCGCGTCCGGAGGGGATTGCCCCTCTCCCTGCGCAGAACAACAAATCCCGTGGCGTCTTTGATGAACCCCCTCACCAGAATTCCACGGAAACGGAGATATTTCTCGTAATCGAAACCGCCGGGGTTCTGGAAATTCCGGGGAATTCTCAATCGGGCATGAAAGCGAATGAAATCCCCGTAGCGGAAAGGGTAGGGCTCACGGATGTTCAGCAGCACGCGTCCCGAAACCGGAAGATAGCTTCCGTCACGCAGGATCGAGGAGACTGAAACCACCAGTTCCGTTTTCTCAGGTGATACTTGAGGGTTCTCGCAGATCACGCCTTCGACACTGAGCTTTTTATCGCCGACCAAACGCAGGATATGGTTTTCCGCGATCGGGGGATCGATGTACAGGTTCATCGCGAGAATGCCGAGAAGAAAGATGGAGAGGAGCAGCAAGAAATAGAAATGGATCTGTTTGCGCTTTATCCATATCCGAGACAGCAGGGTCAGGGTCAGCGCAATCAGCAGAGAGATTTGAACGGGGAGGTCGGAAATCCGGAAAAGGTTTCCGCAGCAGATGCCCGCCATGAGTGCCGCAGCCAGAAAGAGAAACGGTCTGGTCATCACTGTAAGCCTTTATCCGAGAGCAGGTTTTTAAGGAAGGTCGGCGATGGAGCAAAACTTAAGATGCCGTAGTTTGCAATCATAATAGAAAGAAAGCGCTCGCCTGTCAATAGAAACCCTGCTGCAGGGAAGGGCTTCAAAAACTAAAAGAATGGCCGTGGTTGCATGAAGGGCTTTTTGCATCTCTGATGAACTATGTTGACTTTTTCCCGGACTGAAAGTAGCCTGTCGGCGACTTTGCTATGACGCTTTCAACAGATCTCAAACCGATAGAGAGTCCCAATGACTCCAAAACCGCTTTTGCCCGATAACATGACATCCCGACTCCGCTGGCTGATGCTTTCCAGGGTGGCCATCGTCACTTTCCTGCTCGGGATTGCGACCTTCGTCGAGGTCAAAGGCATGGGGACTTTATCGGCGATCTCCGCGTCCACCCTTTTCAAGACGATTCTGCTGACCTATATTCTCTCCATTGTCTACCTTTCCCTTCTCAAATATATCCGGAATCTTCCGTTGAACATCTATATTCAAAGCCTGTGTGACGTCATTCTGATCACGGCGATGGTATACGGCACGGGAGGCATCCAGAGCATCTATTCCGTCTTTTATCCGCTGGTCATCATCTACTCCGTCCTCTTTCTCGGGAGGCGGGGTGGTCTGGTGATCGCTTCTGCGGCCGGGATTTTTTACGGCCTCTTTGCAGATCTGGAATTTTACGGGGTCATCTATCCCATTTTCTCGATCCCGATACCGGATGACCGGTTGAACGCAAGCTATGTCTTCACCCGGATCATCACCCATATCCTCTCCTTTTACTTCATCGCCCTTCTGACCAGTTTTGTCGTCGAACAGGAGAAAAGGACCAGGACCCTCCTTGCCGAGAAACAGAGCGCCTTCGATCAGCTCGATATTCTGCACCGGAGCATCATCGAATCGGTGGACACCGGTATCCTGAGCATCAATCCGGAGGGGCGGATCAAGTCGTTCAACCCGGCCGCCGCAGAGATTACCGGCTTTTCGTTTCGGGACGTTGAAAACCGTAACCTGGCAGAGGTCTTCCCGGACTTTCCCCCTTTCCTGAAAGAGCGGAAATCTAACGCGTACAAATCGGTTGCAAAAACTCGTTTTGAAACCACATTTCATGCCGCTGACGGTCGGAGCCTGATTCTCGGCGGCTCCCTGTCGCCCCTCCGTGATCCCCGGGGATTTGCGATCGGAGAGATCATCATCTTTCAAAATTTAACGGAGATCAACGAAATGAGGGAATCTCTGGAAAAGAGCCACCGTCTCGCCTTCATCGGCGGCATGGCCGCCAGTCTTGCGCATGAGATCCGAAACCCGCTCGCCTCCATCAGCGGCTCGATTCAAATGCTCAAACAGGACATTCCTCCGACTGAAACCAATCAGAAGCTGATGCAGATCATCCTCCGCGGGAAAGATCAGTTGGAGAGTTTTCTGAAGGATTTTCTTTTGATGGCAAGACCGGCGCCCGGGGTTTGCGAGGAGATCGACGTCAGGGGCGCGATCCGGGATGTTCTCGATTCCCTGCGCTGCGTCCCCGACTGGCCTGAACCCCTCCGAATCGACCTGATCATGCCGGAAAAGCCTTTGGGGATTCAAGCCAACAAGACCGAAATCCGGCAGGTTTTCTGGAATCTGCTCCTCAACGCGGTTCAATCCATGCCGGAGGGGGGTAACCTGACGGTTGAAGCCCGTGCTACCCGAAATGATGGGAGAGCCGGTGTGGAAATCAAGATTGGCGACACGGGATGTGGTATCAAGAATGAGGATCTTCGAAAGATCTTCGAGCCCTTCTATACGACACGGGATGTAGGGACGGGGCTGGGTCTGGCGGTGGTCAGCCGGATACTGGAAGGCTACCGGGGGAGCATCGATATTCAATCTGAAGCGGGCAGCGGCACGACCTGTAGGATATGGTTTCCCGCACAGATTCTCACTGCGGATGGGAACCGGTTCATTTCATGAGATTGGAGGGGAATGATGGCCAAGATCCTTGTGGTGGACGATGACCAGGGGATGCGGGAATTTCTGGAGATCATGATGATCCGTGAAGGCTACCGGGTTGTCACGGCCGGCGATGCCGGGAAGGCCCTCGCCCGGTGCCGGAAGGAGACATTCGATCTGATCATCACGGACCTGAAGATGCCGAAGATGGACGGGATCGGGTTTCTCAAGGAGGTCAAGCAGCTTTCCCCGGAAACGATGGTCATCCTCATCACGGCCTACGCTTCCGGAGAAACGGCCGTCAACGCGATGAAGGAAGGGGCCTATGACTACATCGAAAAGGATTTCGCGATTGAGGATTTGAAGAGAATCGTTCGAAATGCGCTCGCCGGTAAAGAGGTGAAACGGGATGACGCCCTCTTTCTGAAGGAGGTCGGAGAGGCGGTAGGCTTTGGGAGCATGATCGGGAACAGTCGGGAGATGCTCAAGGTTTATGCGACGATCAAGAAGGTTGCGGACACGCCCGCCAACGTACTGATCCTCGGAGAGAGCGGTACGGGCAAAGAGCTCGTCGCCAGAGCCATTCACGAGAACAGTTCCCGTCGGAAGATGCCTTTCGTCGTCATCAATTGCGGAGGAATTCCCGAAAACCTTCTTGAAAGTGAGCTCTTCGGCTACATCAAGGGGGCCTTTACCGGTGCCTATTCAGACAAGGCAGGACTTTTCGAAATTGCCCATGGGGGGACCCTTTTTCTGGATGAGATTGCCGAACTCTCTCCGCTGCTGCAGGTCAAGTTGCTGCGCGTCGTCCAGGAAAAAACATTCCGCCGTGTTGGCGGCGCTGATGACATGCATGTCGATGTCCGCATCATCTCCGCCACCCATCAGAATCTCACGGATAATGTGAAAACCGGCACATTCCGGGAAGATCTCTATTACAGACTCAACGTCATTCCGCTTCAACTCCCCCCCCTCCGGGACCGGAAGGAGGACATTCCGATTTTGACGAAACACTTCATTGAAAAATATTCGCGTGACTTCGGAAAGGACATCATAACGATATCCGCCTATGCGCTGGAGCTGCTGATGCAGTATCCTTTCCCCGGCAATATTCGCGAGTTACAAAACATCATCGAACGAGGCGTTGCGCTGGAGACCTCGAATATCATCCTTCCTGAGAATCTCATCCTTTCCAAGGAGATCAGTGTGGAAGAGGACAAGACGATTCCGGATCTGCCTGATGATGGACTCAATCTCAATGATGAACTGGCGATTTTCGAGAAAGGGCTGATCGAAAAGGCGTTGAAAAAGGCGGGCGGTTCAAAATCCCGTGCTGCCGAACTGCTCAAAATCAGCTACGATTCTCTTCATTACCGCAGTGAGAAACTGGGGATTCATTAATCATGGCTGTTCCCCCTTTTTTGAGAAATTGATTCCAGAACCGATAATATTCGCTTGACACGGGCACATATCCTGTTTTATAGCCGCTGCAAAGGAGTGCGCAATGTACTGCATACAAAACAAGATTGAATTTCGGCGGGGCGGCTTTTTTGGTTTTTTTATCGGGGTCTGCCCGCCGCGTTTGTAACCCTTTGATGGGTCAACCGCCGTGGGCGGACCTTCCGGTCACCCACGGTTTTTTTTAGGATGCCGTGGATTTGTTCACGGCTTTTTTATTTTAAAGGAGGAAGGATCATGCGCAGCTGGAAAAGCGTCGTCATATTGAACATCCTGGCCCTGGTTTTGATCTGGCCGGGAGCTGCGATGTCGAAAACCATCAAGGTCGGCGCCGCAATCAATATGACAGGCCCGGCATCCACCTGGGGGCAGTTCCATGCCAAGGGGCAACAGGATTATTTCCGCTATGTCAACGAAGTCAAAGGGGGCGTCGCCGGCAACAAGATCGAAATGATCCTGGCCGATACCGCCTACAAGGTCCCCGAGGCGGTAGCCGCGGTGAGAAAGTTCGCCGTTCAGGACCAGGTCGACATGATCGCCACATGGGGGGCAGGGGAGGGACTCGCCGCCAAACCGATCGTCCAGCAGTATAAAATCCCGACCATCAACTATTCGACAAGCTGGGAGATTCTCGAGTCGCCGATCGCATACATGTACCTCCCCTTCGGCAGTTACCGCATGGATTGTGAAGCCGTTCTCGACTACATCCTGGCCATCCACAAGGGCAAGGAACCTCCGAAGGTGGGTCTGCTGACGTACAACAACGCCTATGGACGATCCATCCACAAACCGAGCCGGGAATATGCCGCAAAACAGAACATCAATATTGTGGCCATCGAGGAATTTCCTCCGCAAACCGTCGATCTGACGACCGAACTGCTCCGCCTGCAGAAAAGCGGTGCGGAGTATATCTTCATCCAGATGCTGCCGGCTGCGATCATCACCGCTTTCCGAAGCGCCGACCGGATCAATTACGATCCGCCGTTCTTCGGAACCTGGACATCGACCGACCCCGACTTCTTCAAGATGGGGCAGGGGCTGACCCGCAGTCGCCTCCGCATTCAGTTCCCGGGCGGTCTCCCCGTCGACAACAATCCGGGGATGAAGGTCATGCAGGAGCTCTGGAAACGATACAAGACCGTCGACAAATTTGACGCTTCCTACTGGGAGGGCGTTGCGGTGGGGATGATCATGGAGAGGGCCATGCTCCGCGCGAGCGAAAAATTCAAGGAGATCAACCGGGACACGATCAACCGTGCCATGGAATCCTTCCGGCAGGAGGAGTTCGGCGGTTTGATTCCCCCGGTAACCTACAGCCCGACGGATCACGGCGCCTCGTTCCGCGCCCGGATCGTTCAGGTGAAGGAGGATGGCTCCTATACGCCCCTGACCAATTTCTACGTTCCCGGCAAGGAGAAGATCCAGCTCCAGAAATAGCGGAATGCGGGCAGAGAGGAGGTAGGGGCACGATTAATCGCGCCCTTACAAAAAAGACGATGAAGGCATTCCGGGGTCAGCCGTCCATTTACGAGAAGAGCGATTCGACGCCGCGACGGGCGGAGTTGGAGATTCGGGGTCTCACTCTCCATTTTGGAGGGGTCAAAGTCCTGAGCGATATCGATATGTCGGTCCGGTCCGGGGAACTCTTCGCCGTCATCGGTCCGAACGGCGCCGGCAAGACCAGTCTTCTCAACTGCATCACCGGGTTCTATCGGCCGCAGCATGGGACAATCCTCTTCAACGGCGAAGGGATCGCCCATTTGCATCCCCATGAGCTGGTCCGGGTCGGGATTGGACGGACGTTTCAGAATATAGAGCTTTTCCCCGGTATGACCGTTCTTTCCAACCTTTTTCTCGCCCGTCACACCCACTGCGATTACGGGCTGGGTCCGGCCTGCCTTTTTCTGCCGTCGGTCCGGCGCGAGGAGATGCGCCATCGGCGCATCCTGGAGGAGATCATCGATTTTCTCGAAATCCACGCCCTTCGCAACAAACCGGTCGGTTCACTGCCTTACGGGATGATGAAGCGCGTGGAACTGGGACGCGCTTTGGCCCTGGAACCTGCCCTTCTCGTCCTGGACGAACCGTTTGCCGGCATGAACCTGGAGGAAAAAGAGGACATGGTCCGTTTTCTGCTCGAACTGAACCGGGCCTGGGGACAGACGATGATCCTCGTGGAACACGATATGGCCATCGTTATGAGCATTGCACAGCGGATCGCCGTGCTGAATTTTGGTGACAAACTTACGGAGGGCACGCCGGATGAGATTATCCGTCATCCGGAGGTCATTCGGGCCTATCTCGGAGACGAGGAAACGATCTAAAGGGGGGAGAAGGAAATTTCGTTGGACGCGGACAAAGAGATACCTGTCGGTTCCTTTTCGGGAACGCTGCCTCAACTGTTACTGGCGCAGGCGGCTCGTTTCGGTTCGGAACTGGCAGCGATCCGGGAAAAGGCCTACGGCATCTGGCAGACCTATCATTGGGAAGATTATCTGCGGTATGTGAAGCACGTAGGTCTCGGTTTGATCGCCCTTGGTTTTCGACGGGGCGAATCGGCCGGGCTCATCACGGACAACCACCCGGAATGGCTTTTTGCGGAACTCGGGACGCAGGCTGTGGGTGGGATAACACTCAATCTCTTCACGTCGGCCGTCGCCGATGAATTGAAGACCTCGCTGAACCGACTCCGGGCATCCTTCGTTTTCGCTCAGGATCAGGAGCAGGTGGATAAGATGATCGCCTCCCGTGCCGGACTGGGCCACGTCCGGCATGTGATTTACATCGACCCGACCGGAATGCGTTCCTACCGGAAGGATCCGTGGCTCATCTCCTTTCGCGAACTGCTGGAGAAGGGAGAAAAACTGGATCAGCAGCGTCCCGACGTATTCCCCGCGGAATTGCGGCAGGGGAGACCCGAAGATACGGCCCTGTTGATTCAGACCTCGGGGACAACGGGTATGCCGAAGATGGCCATGTTATCGCACCGCAACCTGACGGCCATGGGCGAAAGCTGGGTCCGTGCGATCTCCATCCGGCCCGGAGAAAACTGGATCTCCATCTCCCCTCCGGCCTGGATTGTCGATCAGATGTGGGGCCTCGGCGTCGCCCTCCAGGGCGGAATGACGATGAACTTTCCGGAGACGCCGGAAACGGTGCAGGAGGATTTCCGCGAGATCGGTCCCTCCCGGATCATCACCGCCTCCCGTTTCTGGGAGGAGCTGGCTTCCCGAATACGTGTCCGGATGGCGGATGCCGGCTTTTTGAAACGTTTCCTCTTCGCGCAGGCCGAGCGCGTGGGTCGGTCGGTGGCCGACCGCCAGGTCCGGGGGAAAACAATCACGCCCGCGCTCAAATTTCTTCATCGTTTGGCCGCGCTGATCGTCTACCGCCCCCTTCTCGACCGGATCGGCTGTGCGAACTTCCTCAGCGCCTACACAGGCGGTCATCCGATCAGTCCCGATGTGATCACCTTCTTCCGCGCAATCGGACTCAATCTGAAGCAGTGCTACGGTTTGACGGAAGCGGGGGGGATTTTTCAGATTCAGCCGGACGAGGAGGTAAAACTGGAGACCGTAGGCAAACCGCTGCCCGGGGTCCAGGTCCGCATCGCGGAAGACCAGGAGGTGCTGGTATCGAGCCGCGCCGTCTTTCAGGGATATCACCAGGATTATCAGGCGACCGAAGCGGCTTTTGTTGACGGGTGGCTCCGGACCGGCGATGCCGGATATCTGGACAGCGACGGGCACCTGCTGATCATCGGCCGAAAAGAGGAGATCATCCGCACCAAAAGCGGAGACGCTTTTTCGCCCGATTTCATCGAAACCCGCTTGAAGTTCAGCCCCTTTATCAAGGAGGCGGTGATTTTTGGCGAGGGGCGTCCCTGTCTGACCGCAATGATCAACATCGATTTCGGCAACACCGGAAACTGGGCGGAGCAAAAGATGATCCCCTATACAACCTATCTCGATCTGTCGCAGCAAAGAGCTGTCGAGGATCTGATCCTGGCGGAGATCCGAAAGGTCAACGAGCCATTGCCGGAGGTGATGAAGATCCATAAATTCATCCTGCTCTACAAACTGCTGGATGCGGATGAAGACGAACTGACGCGGACGGGAAAGGTGCGCAGGCGTTTTGTCTATGGGCTTTACCTTCGCCTGATCGAGGCGATGTACAGCGGGGAGGAAGAGGTCCGCGTAAAGGGAAAAATTCGCTATCGGGACGGACAGACCGGGGAGATCGATACCTGTGTCCGCGTGATTCAGGCTTTATAAGGAAGGGGAAACAGCATGGATTTTTTTACGCAGCTCTTGGTCAGCGGTCTTTCAGTAGGCTTTCTCTATGGACTTTCAGCGATGGGATTCGTGATGATCTTCAAATCCTCCAGCGTTCTCAACTTTGCCCATGGTGAGCTGCTCGCACTCGGCGCTTACTTCTTTCTTGCTTTGGTCACCTGGGCGAAACTTCCCATTTTGCTGGCGTTTCTTCTGACGCTTGTGGGATGCTTCCTGGTCGGGATCCTGATCGAGAGAATTTTCCTTCGCCCCCTGATCGGTGAGCCGCTCATCTTCATTATCATGCTGACGGTCGGTCTGGCGGCGATGTTCAAAGGTCTGATCCTCTTGATCTGGGGCGGAAACCTCTACACCTATCCCGATTTTCTGCCGAAAATCCTGGAGATCCATTGGGGAGCGATCCGGATCCCGCCGGTCTATGGGGCAACCCTGATCATCGGGACGCTTTTTCTGCTGCTCTTCGGCCTTTTCTTCAAATTTTCCTCTCAGGGGATCTATATGCGCTCCGTCGCCGACAACCAGCGTGCGGCACTCTCCCTCGGGGTTCACGTGAAGCGCGTCTTCGCCCTCTCCTGGGCCATCGCCGCCCTGGTCGCCGGGATGAGCGGCCTGGTGCTGGGAATCATTAACGGGGTCAATGTTCACAACCTCTCCGCGATCGGGCTCAAGGTCTTCCCCGTCATTATCCTGGGGGGGCTTGACAGCATCGGGGGCGCCATCATCGGCGGGCTCATCATTGGTCTGTTGGAGACCTTCACCGGAGGGTACATTTCCCCCTCGCTGCGCGACGTCGTCCCCTACATCGTTCTGGTGGTGATTCTGTTGATCAAACCCTACGGCCTGTTTGGATTGAAAGAGATAGAGCGGGTCTAAAGACATGAGAAAAATTCATCTTCATCCCTGCGGGAATTTCCGCGAACACTATGACCGGGAGCTGACCATCTTTGCGACCGATTTCGGCCGCCTCTGGGCCGGAATCGGCATCGTTCTGCTGCTGGCGGTCGTGCCGCTGCTGGCGAGTGCCTATATGATGTATATCCTGAACATGATAGGCATTGCCGCAATCGCCGCGATCGGTCTCAACATTCTGATCGGGTTCACCGGACAGATCTCGCTCGGCCACGGCGCCTTCTTCGGCGTCGGGGCCTACGCAGGGGCCATCTTCGCGACGGCGCTTCATCTGCCCATGGTCATATCCATTCCCGCTGCCGGTCTGATTACCGCCGGGATCGGCATGATCTTCGGGATTCCTTCCGGCCGTCTGAAGGGACTCTATCTGACGATCGCCACCCTGGCCGGCCAGTTTATCATCGAGTATGCGTTGATCCATTGGGAATCCCTTACGAAGGGAACCATGGGGATCACACTGCCGCCGGCACGGCTTCTGGGTTTCCCCGTTCAGGGGGATCTCGCTTTTTATTACATCATCTTCACCGCCCTTGCGGGAATGATCTGGATCGCCGTGAACCTGATGCGTACCCGTTACGGACGGGCCTTCATCGCCATCCGGGACAACGACCGCGCCGCGGAGGGGATGGGGATACCCATCTTCCGCTACAAGCTCCTCTCCTTTGGAATCAGCTCTTTCTATGCCGGATTTGCCGGAGCCCTGTGGTCCTTCTATATGGGGAGCATCACCGCGGAGCCTTTCAATCTCGGACTCTCCGTGGAGTACATCGCCATGGTCATCATCGGCGGACTGGGAAGCATCTCGGGCTCCATTTTCGGCGCCGTCTTTATCACCGTTCTGAACGAGGCGCTGCGATTCATGACGGATATCCTCATGAACAGCGGCATCGTCTCCCAGTCGGGTCTGAATGTGGCGCCGCTTCGGGAGTTCGTTTTCGGATTGGCCATTGTCCTGTTCATCCTCTTCGAACCGCGCGGTCTGGCGGAGCTGTGGCGGATCGTCCGCTCCAGTTTCCGGCTCTGGCCTTTTTCCTATTAAAGGATGGCTTCATGGACCGAAAACTTCTGCAATTGAACAACATATCCGTCGTTTATTCCGACGTCATCCAGGTGCTGAAGGGCGTTTCGCTGTCCGTGGAGAAGAACTGCATCGTATCCCTGCTGGGCAGCAACGGCGCGGGAAAGACGACAACCCTCAAGGCGGTTTCCGGGCTCCTGAAACCGGAAAACGGCAAGGTCACAGACGGGACGATCCTTTATCAGGATAGCGAGATCCAGAACCAGGCGCCGGAAACCATCACCCGGCACGGAATCATCCAGGTGCTCGAAGGACGGCAACCTTTCAAGTATCTGACGGTTGAAGAAAACCTCCGGGTCGGGACGGCAACGAGATGGGGAAAACCCTGGCATCAGGATCTTGAGCGGGTATATCATTACTTTCCCGCACTCTGGGAGCGGCGCAGAGGTCTTGCCGGTTACTGCAGCGGCGGTGAGCTGCAGATGCTCGTCATGGGACGCGCCTTGATGGCCCACCCGGAACTGCTTCTTCTCGACGAACCCTCCCTGGGACTTGCCCCGCTCGTTGTGAAGGAGATCTTCCGAATCATCCGTCGGATCAACCAAGAGGAGGGGGCGACGATTGTCCTCGTCGAGCAGAACGCCCGGATGGCCCTTCAGATCGCCCATTACGGTTATGTGATGGAAAACGGCAAGATTGTTATGGAAGGGACGGCAGACACGCTGCGCGAAAATCCCGACATCCGGGAATTCTATCTCGGGATGTCCGTTGCGGGAAACATCAAATCGTACACGGATGTCAAATCCTATCGACGCCGGAAACGGTGGTTGTAGGTCGAACGGGTCTGCCTGTTGTCAACAGGTCTGACTTGACACCGCACGATTCAGACCGTATAGTAGCCGCCATTGTTCGAAGCGCTGACCGGGAGAATCTGTGCCGGTGAAGAGAATCCAGTATTCCGGGCCAGAACAGGGGAGGGCCTAAGGATAACCCGATGGTCAACTGTATTGTAATCGACAAGCCCACCGCGGAACAGAGCCGGCTGATCGCGGGGCTTTACCGCGCACAGGGATGGCGACAGGCGTGCGATGACGATAGTCCGCAATGGATTCGGAAGCTTGTCGCGGGAAGTCACTGTTTCGTCGTCGCCCTGGAAGGAGAGGATATCGTGGGAATGGGAAGGGCGATCAGCGATGGCATCAGCGACGCCTACATCCAGGATCTGACCGTCCGCAGCAACCGCCGGAATCAGGGCATCGGCAGCAGAATCCTCCGGACCATCCTGGAGCGTCTTCATGCCGACGGCCTGCGCTGGATCGGGCTCATTGCCGAGCCCGGTTCATCAAACCTTTATCGCCACGCCGGTTTCCGGGAGATGCCCGCCGCCGTTCCGATGCTACTGATCCGTGAATCATGAACTTCAAACCGGTTGCCGTCGAAGATTATGAGACCCTGAAGCCGTTCTTTGCCGGACATCCTTACAGTCTCTGCGTCTATGCTCCGGCCTCCCTCATCGCCTGGAGCTTCCGTTCGTTCAAGGCCTATTACGCCATTGAAGAGGGGAAACTCTTCATCGCCGGTGAAATGGAAGAAAATCCGGAAAATCGCCATCTTATCCTTCCAATTGCGCAAGAACGGCTCTCTTCACCTGCCGAGCTTCACCGGTATGCCGAAAGGATGGGTTTCGAACGGTACTGGCGCGTTCCCGCGGATTACATCGATATGCTGGACCGTTCGGAACTGGAGGCTCTCTTTGACCTGGAAGAGCAGAAGGGGTATGAGGATTATATCTATCTGACGGAGGATCTGATTCATCTCAAAGGAAACAAGTATTCAAAAAAACGTAACCTTATCAATCAGTTTACAAGGGAATATCTGAGAAGGGACCGCGTGGTGGTGGAAGAGATTCATTCGAAAGATGTTGCGGAATGTCTCCAATTTCTCAAGATCTGGTGCGAGCAGCACGACTGCGACGCCGATCCGGAAAGCGATTTGGCTTGCGAAAAGAATGCGGTGATCACAGCGCTCGAGAACATGGAGCGTCTTGAATGGAAGGGTCTCCTGGTCCGTGTGGACGGTCGGGTGTCTGCTTTTGGAATCGGGGCGCCATTGAACGAGACGACCGCCACGCTCAATTTCGAAAAGGCCGATTCCGGAATCAAGGGCCTGTATCAGTTTCTCGACAATGAATGCGCCAAAAGGCTTTTCAGCGAGTTTCGCTATGTCAACAAGGAGAGCGACATGAACCTGCCCAATCTGGCTGAATCCAAACAGTCCTACAACCCCGTCCTCCGCATCAAGTCCTACGCCCTGACCCTCCGCTGATCAATTTTATTTACCCTTATGGTTGTCATCTTCCCATTTTATCTCCTGTGCATAACGATTGCCTATATGGCTTTTAGATAAATTCGATCTTAGACCACCTCCCATCCAGATAACGTCGGTAGATGCCCATCTACCAGGAGCAGGAAAGGTAACGAATGCGAGCCCTTGAATAAAAGCAGACCGAGCCGCTTTATATCTCTCCTCGCTCTATCCTGCCAGTGCTCGCTTTCATTATCTCGGTTCCCCGCGGAAAAAGAATTGACTCCTTTAAGGCGCTATAACTTTTTCATCCGCACCGAAATCAGAGTTTTTCAGCAGAATAGGTCAGTATCTTCATCATTATTCGTCACCCGGCGGGAGGCGGGGCCAGGTATCTTGTTTCGAAGATCTCGCCCGGCACAGGTTTGCTGAATAAAAAGCCCTGCATTTCGTCGCAGCTCAGCAACCGGAGCAGG
>Ga0209638_1001285_pt1 | contig 16169 bp, 11 predicted proteins | sample BarGraNGADG00211_FD_184490 | JGI IMG/M metagenome (GOLD analysis project Ga0209638, IMG submission 184490) | Arctic peat soil microbial communities from Barrow, Alaska - Barrow Graham LP Ref core NGADG0002-211 (SPAdes) (version 2) | ecosystem: Environmental > Terrestrial > Soil > Wetlands > Peat...
CCCGGGATGCGTGTCGTGGGCGAGTCGAGCAGGCCGTGGAAGCCGCCGCCGAGCACGACGATCGGGTACCGCCGGTCGTTCGGGCCGGGCGGGCCCTTCGGCGGCATCGCGACGACGATCGTGCGCATCCCCGTCGGCGTACCGGTGACGAGCGCCGTGCTGATGAGCCGGGGCCCGGACGGAACACCACCGAGGTGCGCGTTCATCTGCGCCCCGCGAACGAGCTGGGCGAGCGCCTGCCGCCGGTTCGTCGTCGGGCCCGCACCGGGGACGAGCAGCCCGACCGCGCCGTGCTTCGACATGTGGAGGAGCTGGGCGGGGCTCAGGTGGGCGACGATGACAACGCGGAACGGCGGCGAGCCCGGCACGGTCTTCGCCCCCGCAGGCACCGCGGCTGCGAGGCCGAGGAGCACGACGAGCAGGACGAGCGCGAGACGGGGCCGGAAATGCATCCGGCTGCGATTCTCGCGGACCCGGTGCAAAAGAGCGACTGCAAGCTTCATCCGCGTAACCGTTGCGGCCCGCAGCTTCGGCGCCAAGACGGTGCCCGTCGAGGCGAGCAGGCAGGACCCGGGGTCAGACCCGGGTCTGACCCCGGGGTTACCGCCCGCCGCGTGGCTGCGCAAGATCCGCGCCCGGAGTGGTTGGTTGTGGCCTGACTGCGCCGGACACGGCGGTGGAGAGCTGACGCGCGGATTTCGAACCGCGGACCCCTTCATTACGAGTGCTGTGCCACTTGGGCAAGAGCCAAAATGGTGGAAAGCCGACGCGCGGATTCGAACCGCGGACCCCTTCATTACGAGTGCTGTGCCACTTGAGCAAGAGCCAAAAAGGTGGAAAGCCGACGCGCGGATTCGAACCGCGGACCCCTTCATTACGAGTGAAGTGCTCTACCAGCTGAGCTACGTCGGCGAGTGGGCCATTCTAGCGGGGCGGCGGACGCGATTTCTCGGGGTCGAGAATGCTCGGACGAGGGATTCGCGGGCGGGCGGCGAAATTACCTTCTTCGACCCCCGAGGCGTCCAATCAGGCGCGCGAAGGACAGATTTAGCGACCTTCGTGTAAGGAAATCGCAAACATGCGATGTTTGGGAATGGACTTAGAGGTGTACCCGTTCTATAACTACGAGAGGCAGATTCGGCACATCGCGGGTTACCCCGTGCGCCGGAGCCTCTCACGAGGCCGCAGCCCAGGCGGCCCGCCCCATACGACGAAAGGGATTCAGCTGAGCGACACCATGCACCTGCACGACCTCACGCCTGCCGAGCGCCTGGTCGAGGAGTCCGCCGAGCGCGGCTTCATCGAGGAGAAGGAGATCCAGGCCTTCGCTGACGAGCACGAGCTCCCGGAAGACGAGCTCGCGACGCTGCGGACCGCGCTAGAGGAGCGCGATGTCATCGTGCGCGCCGAGACGCGCACCGAGTCGACGCCGGGCCCCTCGGGCACGCTCGACCCGCTTCAGCTCTTCATGGACGCTGCGGGCAAGCACCGCCTGCTCACGGCAGCCGATGAGGTCACTCTGGCCAAGCGCATCGAGAAGGGCGACCTCGCGGCGAAGGAGCGGATGATCAACTCGAACCTCCGCCTCGTCGTCTCGATCGCAAAGCGCTATCAGGGCCACGATGTACCGCTTCTCGACCTCATCCAGGAGGGCGTGATCGGCCTGAACCGTGCAGCCGAGAAGTTCGACTGGCGCAAGGGCTACAAGTTCTCGACCTACGCGACCTGGTGGATCCGCCAAGCCTGTCAGCGTGCGGTTGCGAATCAGTCCAAGACGATCCGCATCCCGGTTCACGTCCAGGAGCGCCGGATCAAGCTGAACCGCGCGTCCGCAGAGCTTCAGGCGAAGCACGGCCGTGAGGCCACCATCGACGAGCTGGCCGAGGCGACCCGCCTCAAGCGCGAGCACGTCACGGAGGCGCTCGACGCGGTCGACTCGATCTCCCTGAACCAGGGTCTCGGCAGCGACGGCGACTCCGAGCTCGGCGACCTGTTCGCCGACGAGTCGTCGGTCGACCCCGCCGAGGAGGCCGTCGAGTCGGTTCGGCGCCAGCGCGTGCAGCGCGCGGTCGCCGAGCTGCCGGAGCGGCAGCGTCGCATCATCGAGCTCCGTTTCGGCTTCGCCGGCGAGTCCGCGTCGCTCGAGACGATCGGCAAGGAGCTCGGCCTCACCCGTGAGCGCGTCCGTCAGCTCGAGAGCGAGGCGCTGATGCGCCTGCAGCTCGAGCTCGGCGACGAGCTCGCGAGCGCCGCCTAACCGCGGACGCTCGCATCCGACTGAACGCGAAGGGCCGGCTCACGCCGGCCCTTCGTTTGCTTCCGCGTCCTGGGAACGGCGACTAGCTGTTGCCGCCGGCCTTCGACGAGGTGTCCCTGGGCTTGCCGATCGAGGTCGAGCCGGACGAGAGGCTGATCGACGGGCTCGAGACCACCGGCGCGGGCTGCGTCGTGGTCGTGGGCGGCGCGACGACCGGAGCCCGAGTCACGGGCGCCGACGGCGCCGCGGGCGTCGTCACGACCGCCGGCGGCGAGACGACGGGGGCAGCGACAACGGGGGCGGAGGCGACGGGAGGCGTCGTCACCATGGGCTTGGTGCTCGACTGCGCCGAGCCCGACTGGCCCGAGGACTGCGAGCTCGACGACTGGGTCCCCAGGTACTGGGTCGCCGTCGACGGAGCCATCGGAATAACCCCGGGCGCCTGAATCGTCTGCGTCGTCGTCTTCGTCTGCACGATCGGCGTCGGCGCGGTCGTGGGCGGCGCCACGACCGGCTGGGTCGTCGCGGTCGAGCCGCCCGACGAACTGCTCGCCGGCTGCTGCGAATCGGTGCTCGCGCTCTTCGTGTCGGTGGCCTTCGAATCGGTGGCCTTCGAACTGGGGCTCGCGACGGTCGTGGCGCTCTGCCCAGAGGGTGCGCTCTTGTCCGCCGACGTCGCCGGAGCGGGCTGCACGTGCTGCGGCTCGGCCGGCGCGGTCGCCGCGGGTGTGGCTGCAGGCGCGGAGGCGGGTGCGGAGTCGGCGGCAGCTGCGGAGTCCGCAGCAGGCGTTGCCGGGGCCGGCGCCGACGGCGCGTCGACGGTCGATCCGTCCGCGGCCGAGGTCGCAGTCACCGGCGGCGCGGCGCCCTCCGGCGCGAAGAGCCCGTGGACGAGCCGCTGCCCGCTCGAGAGGCCTCCATGCCTCCCGGGGAACGCCGCCTCGGGCCCCGCGATGCTCCCGGCTTGCAGGACGACCGCCTGGGATCCCGCCTGCGCCGCCGGCGCGCTCGACGTGGAGCTCTTGACCGCAAGGCTCTGCGGCCGGTGCGACTGCGCGCGGTACTGCACGACGGGAGCCGCGACCACGACGGTGCTCGCGCTGACGACGGCGACCGTGGCCGCCACCTTCACCGCCGCACCGCCTCCGAGCAGCAGCGACTTGAGGCCCGCAAGGAGGTTGCCGAGATCAGTGCCGCGAACGACCCGGCGCTTCCGTTCCGGCGGCTGCTCGAGGCCGCTCGCGAGCGCACGCCGCGCACGGAAGATCAGCGTCTCGACGGCGGCCTGCGAGAGTTCTAGCTCCTCGGCGATCTCGCGGTAGGAGAGGCCCTGCCACTCGCGCAGGAGGATGGCGCGGCGCTGGTTCTCGGGCAGCTGCTCGAGCACGTCCTGCAGGCCGATCAGCTCGTCGGCACGGCGTGACGGCGCAGGCGCCAGCTCCTCGACGACGTCGAAGTCGGTCGGGGACTCGATCCGTCCGCGGCGCCACGTCGTGCGGCGGCGGGAGAGGCAGACGTTGTGCGCGATCTTGAAGAGCCACGCCGACTCGAGCTCCGGGACGACGCCGCGCTTGATCCCGCGGAACGCGTTGAGGAAGGTGCTCTGGACCGCGTCCTCGGCCTCCTCACGGGAGCCGAGCTGGTGCAGGCAGTAGCGGAAGATCTGGTTCGCGTACTGCTCGTAGAGGGCACGCGTCAGGTCCGCCTCGGGGGCCAGACCCCCTTCGACTCGCGCGGCACGACCTATGGACGGAACTGCGGCCAAATCTCCTCGTCCCCTGAGCAGAGAAGTCGGCGAGCTCCGCCCGAGCACGCCACTCAGCACATCTTGGGTGAGGTTGCCCGGTCCGGCAACCCATTTTCGAGTGGTATTTACACTGAAATTACGGGTCTAACCGCCGTCGCCGGGAGACGGCGCGACCGGTGCGGGCGGCTCGTCTGCCGACGGGACGGTGACCGTCACGACCGGATTCGAGGTGGTCTGGAGGACCCCTCCGTCCCCTGAGCCCGAATGGCCGCCCGAGCCACTCCCGCCGCCCGAGCCGTCCCCGCCCGCCGAGCCGTTTCCGCCCGCTGAGCCGCTGTCGCCCGAGGACGCGCCCAGGCCGTCGGACGACGAGCCCTCCGTTCCGGATGCGGAATCGCCGCCGCCGCTCTCCTGCCGCGTCGCATCCTCGTGCCTGCTCCCGTGCGTCCCGCTCACAATCGTGTCCTGAACGTCGCCCGAGGCGCTCGCGTCTGCCGAGGAGCCCGTGCGCCCGTGCCCGTCGTTCGAGCTGCTCGAGCCGTCTTCGGCCGACGACCCGCTCCCGCGTCGTTCTCCGGACAGGGATAGAGCCGTGGGCCCTTGGGTACGGGCGACGAAGACCGCCGGCGGCGGCGGCGTGCCGTGGGCAATCACGGTGCGGTGGGGAACGACAGTGCGGTGGGGAACCGCGTGGGTGCGCTGTCCGTGCTCGAGCATCTGCGGGACGACGACCGCGCCGCCGGTCGCGACGGCTGCACCGACGCCCACCGCGGCGACCTTGGCCGCGACCGGCGCAATGCCGCCGCCCAAGACGCCGCCGAGCCGTGCCAGGGACTCGAGCCAGGCGCCGCCGGTCACACCGGCGTACGCGGTCTGGAGTCGCGTCCGCACGCCTTGCCGGGCGCGGAAGAGGAGCGACTCGACGGCTGACCCTGAAACGGCCAGCGCCCCGGCGAGCTCCTCGTACGAGAGCCCGCCGAACTCGCGCAGGAGGAGCGCGTCTCGCTGCTGCCGTGGCAGCGCGGCGATCGCGTGCCACATCGCGGCGAGGTCCGCGTTGCGGATTGCGTCGGTGAGCGGGTCGGACAGGGAGCGCGCACCGTCGACGTCGGCCGAGGGCAACGGCTCGCGCATGCGCGCACGGCCGCGCGCACAACACTCGTTACGGGCGATCGTCGCAAGCCAGGCCGCGGGCTCCCGAGGAGAGGTGCCGTTCAAGAGCGATCGGTGCGCGGCGAGGAACACCTGCTGCGTCGCGTCCTCGGCCTCGGCGCGGTCGCGCAGCAGGGCGCGGCACAGGCCGCCGACGAGGCGGCCGTGGTCGCGGTACAGCTCCTCGGTCCGCGCGGCGGCCGCCCCATGATCGGGGCGGCCGTCGGGATCTACGTGGTTCGGACTGCTAGCCGTCGCTTCCTCCGTCACCGCCGCCGCCGTGGCCGCCTGAGCCGCCTTGGCCACCACCGTCGTCGTTGTTGTTGTTATCGCCGTTCAGGCCGTTGAGCGAGAGACTCAAGGTAACGGTCTGACCCACGATCGAGGCCGGCAGCGTCAGGCCCGCCGGGAGCGGCACCGTCAGCGTCTGCGTGCCGACGGTGAGCGTCACGGTTCCTGCGCCCACCGCGGAGACTAGGGCCTGAACCGGCAAGTCGCTTGCATTCGTCTGGCCGACGATCTGCGAGGAGTCCTCGTCGAGCTCGCCGTTCTGGATCGATACTTGCGACGAGACGATGGCGCCGGGCTGCTGGGCGCCGGTCGTGGTGGTCTTCGTGCCGCTCGTCGTCGTCGTGATCGGCGGCAGTGTCGAGCCGGGTGTCGACGTACCGGTGTGGACTGCGACGAGGTGCCGGTTGCTCGAGAGGAACATCGTCGCGCCGACACGACGGACGACGATGCCGCGGATGTGGGCCGTGTGCGCGCGGCCGATCACGCTGACCCGGCCGCCGGAAGACTCGACCCGCGAGCCGATCGCCGCGGAGCCCGAGACGGCGCGGATGACGCCGGCCGGCGTGGCGACGAGGAGAGCGCCCCGCTGCTTCGCGACGACGACGCCGTTGAAGGTTGCCGCGCTGGAGGCGGCGGGCCAGACACCGATGACGGCGGCGACGGCGCAGATGAGAGTGAGACGCTTCATGTGGTTCTGTCCTCCTGGTACGGGCGCTGGAAAGGCGCGGTTTCCAGGCAAGAGATGAACCGGCGAGAAAACTTGCGGTGTGGGAGGGTTTGGCGGAGGTTGGCTCAGCCCCTCCTTCGCCAGACCCTCCTACGCGCGGGACATTGCCGGCCCGGCGAGCTCCCGCCTGAGCCGGTGGAGCAGCGCCTCGAGGGCGAGCGGGGCCGACAGCTGGAGCTCCTCCGCCTGGCGCCAGGTCGCACGGACGGCCTCGCAGGCCGCCTCCGCCCCGAGCAGCCGCTCGAGGGTCGCATCCGCGCGGAGCTCCTCGAGCCGGTCGACGTGGACGACGGCAGCCTCGGCGCCCGCTGCAAGGACGACGAGGTCGCGATACCACCACTCGAGCTCCTCGAGCACCGCCAGCAGCTCGTCCCGCTCGGCGCCGCGCTGGGCGCGCCGCACACGCTGCTCCGCCTCGCGGCCGGTCAGCTCGAGGACCGTCACCGACTCCTCCGCCCGCTCCTTCGCCTCGCCCCCGCGCTCGGCGATGCCCGCAAGCAGCGTCTCGGCGGCGTCGCCTGCGTCGAACGCGGCATCGAGATAGACCGAGCGGGCCACCCCGAGGAGCGCTTCACGGCGCAGCGCGGCGGCGGGATCGAGGAGCCGCGCGACCCGATCGAGGCGGCCGCCGGCCACACGGGAGAGCGTCGTCACCTCCTCGTCGGGCAGCTCTGGAGCCTGCAGGCGAATCGCTTCGCGCACCGCACGCTCCGAGAGGCGCCGGAACGGAACGGGCTGGCAGCGCGAGCGGATCGTCTCGGAGACCGGGCCGATGTCGTTCGCGATCAGGAGGATCACCGCATAGGGCGGCGGCTCCTCGAGGTCCTTGAGCAGCGCGTCGGCGGCGTCCTCGTTCATCGTGTCGGCGCCGAAGATGAGATAGACGCGGCGCGACGCCTCGAACGGCCGCATGTGCAGGTCGCGGCGCAGCTCGCGGATGTCGTCGATCCGGATCTGGTCGCCGAGCGGCTCGAGCACGTAGAGGTCGGGGTGCGTCCGTCGCTCCACGCGCGCATGGTCGCCGAGGAGCTCGGCCGCGAAGAGCAGGGCAAGGGCGCGCTTGCCGACGCCGGGCGGCCCGTGCAGGAGATAGGCGTGCGCCGGGCCCTCCGCCAGAGCCGCGGCGAGAAGCCCCTTCGCCTCGAGCTGCTCTGGCAACGCGTCGAAGGTCATGGGAGAAGTCGTTCCACGGCTGCCCACACCTCGGCCGCAATCTCGTCGACGTCGCGCACGACACCATCTTCACCCGCTGTGCCGACGACGTACCAGCCGTCTCGTCGTGCGAGCTCGAGATAAATCTCGCGCGACGCGTCGCCGTGCTCCGCATTCGACTCGAGAATGTCGGCTTCGAGCGTCGTGTACGACCGCTCGCCCTTCTTCGCGACGAGCTCGCGCGCGAGCGCGACGTTCGTGTCGAGCAGGACCACGAGGTCCGGCTTCGGCAGCTGGAACTCGCCGTACTCCACGTCGGCCAGCCACTCGAGGAGCTCCTCGCGCTCCGCGCCTTCGACCTGCGAGCCCTGGTGCGCGAGATTCGACGCGACGTACCGGTCGCACACGACGAGGTCGCAATCTTCGATCGCGCGCACGAGGTCCGGCCGCGCGTGGAAGCGGTCGCACGCGTAGAGGAGCGCCGAGAGCGCGGGATGCACGTCCTCGAGGCTGCCGAGGTCGCCGTTCAGATAGCGGCCGATCGCACGACTGAACGGGTTGTCGTCGTAGAGCGGGAAGCGGAAGGACGCGACGGAGTGGCCCCGCGCCGTGGCGGTCTCGACGAGCCGGGCGGCCTGCGTGCCCTTGCCGGAGCCGTCGATGCCTTCAAGCGCGAGGAAGAGTCCCACCCCGCCTAGGATACGAGCCGATGCGGGCGATCGTGACCGGCGGTGCAGGCTTCATCGGCTCGCACGTCGTGGAGGCGCTGCTGGCCCGCGGCGACGAGGTGCACGCGCTCGACGACCTCTCGAAGGGCAAGCCCGAACGGGTCAGCGACGCGGCTCGGCTGCACATCGCCGACATCCGCGAGCCGGACGAGGTCTTCGACGCCGTCCGGCCGGAGGCGGTGTTCCATCTCGCCGCGCAGGCCGACGTGCGGTTCTCCGTCGAGCACCCGGACGGCGACGCCGACGTGAACGTGCTGGGCACCGTGCGCATCCTCGAGGCGTCGCGGCGGCACGGCGCGAAGATCGTGTTCTCCTCGACCGGCGGCGCCATCTACGGCGAGTGCGACCGGCCCGCGCCCGAGACCGCTCCGCGGCAGCCCCTGGCGCCGTACGGGACGTCGAAGCTCTGCGGCGAGGAATACCTCGCCACCTGGAACCGCCTGTACGACACGAGCCATGTGTCGCTGCGCTTCGGGAATGTCTACGGGCCGCGCCAGGAGCCGCACGGCGAGGCCGGCGTCGTCGCGATCTTCATGGGGCTCCTGCGTGACGGCGGCACGCCGAAGCTCTTCGGGGACGGCAGCCAGACCCGCGACTACGTCTACGTCCACGACGTCGTGCGCGCCATGCTGCTCGCGTCCGAGCACGGCGGTGGCGGGGTCTACAACGTCGGCACGGGGACGGAGACGTCGGTGGTCGACCTGTACGACGCAGTCCAGCAGGTCAGCGGCATCAGGCGCGAGCCCGAGCTCGCGCCCGCACGGCTCGGCGAGCTGCAGCGGAGCGTGCTCGACCCCTCGCTCGCCGGGAGCGAGCTCGGCTGGCGGCCGGAGCGTGCGCTCCTCGACGGCCTGGCCGAGACCTGGGGCTGGGTCAGCAACTAGGAGGGTTTGGCGGAACGGTGCTCGCCGACTCGGTTCGATGGTCGTTGCGAGGCAAGGACGCAGGGAGCCCCGATAGCGGGGTTCTATCGGGGCGACTGAGGACGCCGCATCGCGGCGTCCAGCGAGGCGAGACGGCACAGCCACTGTTTCGCCAGACCCTCCCGAGCAGGAACGCGCCTCCCACCGACGAATCGGTTCGGGCCGTGGAGCACGCCCAGCAGATTCCTCACGCGTTTCCCTGGCGGACCGCGACCGTCGTCGTCGGCATCGTCGCCGCGCTCGAGCTCGTGGCCCTGATCGGGATCGGCGCGACGCGCCTTGCCGCTCCGGTGCGCGCGCACGCAATCGCGGCCGCGCGCGCAACTGCGACGCACGCAACCGCACCGGCCAAGGCGGCTCCCGTCCGCCACGTCGCCGCGCTCCCGTCACATCCGCTCCTCCCACGCGCGAAGCTCTCGGTGCTCGTCCTGAACGGAAACGGCGTCAGCGGCGCGGCCGGCGCGAAGGCGGTCGGTCTCCAGACGCTCGGCTACGGGTCCTCGCGCTCCGAGAATGCGCCACGGCACGATTACGCGCGGTCGATGGTGCTCTACCTCCCCGGCTATGCACAGGAGGCGCGTCGCCTCGGACGCGACGCCGGCGTCCGCATCGTCTCGATGCTCGACGGGATGCCGCGGGCGCAGCTCAAGGGGTCGCAGCTCGTGGTCGTCCTCGGGGGCAGCTAGGCGGCCAGACACGGAGAACCTTGTGGCGCGCCTGGTCGAGGATGCCGCAGGGGGTGCCGGTGGGCCCGAACCGATCGTACGTCCACGCCTTGCTGAACGCGTCGTAGGCCTGCTTCCACGCCTGATGCCGCCAGTAGAAGAGGCCGAGCTCGTACCACGTCTCACTGCTCTCCGGCTCGAGCGAGACCGCCTGTCCGTAGAGGTCGGCCGCCTTCCGGACGTTGGCCCCCGCATCCACGAAGGTGGCCCATTCGATGAGCGCCGCGGTGGAGAGCGGGTCGTAGCCGTGCGCCTTCTTCGCCGCCTGCGCGCTGACCGCCGTCGAGAGCTGCCGGTTGGCAAGCCAGGGCGCGGCCAGCGAATAGAACGCTGCGAGCGCCAAGAGCACCGCGCCGGCCGCGAGGAGCGGGCGGCGCACGCGGGCCGGGGCCGATTCGGCGACCGGGGCCGCGGACCGCCCGGCGAGCGCGCCTGCGACGAGCAGCAGCGGCCCGCACGTCGCAACGTAGTTCCAGTCCATGTCGACCACGGTGTGCGCGAGGAACGCCGCCAGACCGATCGCGAGTGCGGTGACAGCGGCGCGTTCGGCGCCTGCCGCCCGGCGGCGCGCACGAACGATCGCGAGGGCTGCGGCCACCGCTGCACCGACGTAGAGCAGGAAGCCGACGCTGCCCAACTCCGCCAGGAACTGGAGCGGCACGTTGTGCGGCTCTGTCGTGACGAGCGGGCTCTGTCGCAGCCGCAGGTCGGTCACCTCGAAGGTGCCGGCGCCGGTGCCGCCCGCCGGATGGTGGGTGAACGCCTGCCACGACTCGCTCCACCAGCGCCAGCGGTTGCTCGAGTTGACGCTGCTGAGCCGGTTCGGCGACGAGCTGATCTGGCTCGTGACCGGATTCGTGAACTCGCGCCAGATGCGGCCCGAGTAGACGACGCTCGCGGCGATGCCTCCGGCCACGACGACGAGGGCGGCGATGCCGGCCGCCCGCTCGACGGTGCGGCGGCGTTCCGGCCCGAGCGGCCGCCGGGCCTCGAGCCGCGCCAGAGCCTGTGCCGCCGCCGCCACGAGGACGGCTCCGGCAAGGAGGACGAGGGCGAAGATCCAGCCGTCGTGGACCCGCACCGAGTGCGGCTCGCCGTCGGATGTGATTCCCGGCAGCGCGAGCGCGATCCCGTAGACGGCGGCGCCGGCGCCGCCTCCGAGGGCGAGCGTGACGAGGCTCTCGACGCGGTCGTGGTCGAGCACGATCCAGGCGGCGGCGGCGAGACAGGCAAGGAGCACGCCGACCCGCGAGTAGGTGAGGAGCAGGGTGACGGTCGCAGCGAAAAGCAGCAGCGCCCCAGCTGCGCGGACGAGCGCGCGGCGGCTGCGGGCCGCGGCGACCCACAGCGCCACCGGAACAGCGACGTCGCAGAGCAGGGCCAGCTCGTTCCAGTAGGCGACCGGCGCGCGGAGGCGGGCGACGCGACCGTAGTCGGAGTACAAGGCGGGGATGCACTTGGCGAGCAGCGCCCAGCCGAGGACGAGGCCGAGCAACGCCGCCGCGGCGCCGGCAAGCGCCGAGACGCGCGGGAGGACGGCGGAGAGCAGCACCCCGAGGAGGGCGAAGGCGGCATAGACGAGCGAGCGGTTCGTGTACGCCCACGAGCGGTCAGGGGAGATCGACCAGAACGTCGAGAGCCCGGCCCAGGCGGCGAGGCCGAAGAGACAGCCGAGGAAGGCCCCGGCCGGCACGTCGAGCCGGGGCGCCGGCAGCGGGCCGAGGAACGCCGCGGCGGCCGTGAGCGCCGCCAGGGCGAGTGTGAGACCACCGATCCAGACAAGCGCGGCGTCGTCGAAGCCGCCACTCCAGAAGAGCGCAGCGAAGCACAGAGCCGCCGCGGCGAGGGCCGGCGCGGCGAATCTGGGCGGGAGGCCCGCGAACCGTTCGCCGACAGGGCGCACGGGCGGTCACGCTAGCATCGTGAAAACTCTGCGGCGGTCCGGTTCACAAACGGTTTACATGGGCATAACGGCGAGAACACCCCCGTCGGAGAGACTTGTTGACGATCCTGCCGCCGGCGTGCACGACGCGCTGCGGCTCAACGCTGGAATGAGGACGACAATTCGCGCGAGACGTACCTGGACGAGAACGGCGTTGGCGGCCCTGGCCGTCTCCGTTGCGCTCCTGGCGGGCGGCATCTCGAGCGCGGCTGCCGCTCCGGCCGCGACCGCCACCCCGACCAACGATTGCTGGAAGGCCGTCGTCAACGACTGGCTCAACAACAACCGGGTCGACGGGGTGTACGCGATCCCCTGCTACACGCAGGCGATCCAGCACCTGAACGCCTACCCGGACGTCCAGAACTACTCGAGCGCGACCGACGACATCCAGCGGGCTCTGCTCGCGGCCATCCGTCAGGACCGCGGCAACGGCCCCGGCGCAGGCCCCGGGCCGTCAAGCGGCCCCACGTCCGGCCCCTCTTCGTCCTCCGGGCCCCCGAGCAGCCCTTCGAGCTCGCCGCACAGCGGCGTACTCGGCAGCTTCTCTCCGAGCAACGCCCAATCGATTCCCCTCCCGCTGCTCGTGCTCGGAGGGCTCGCGCTCCTGCTGCTCGCCGCCGCAGGCGCAACCCTCGTGGCACGCCGCATCCAGGCAAGGCGCGGTCCCCCCGGACCGACGCGAACGCCCGCGGTCGACAAACGCAGCTAGAGACGCCCATTTGGGGCGAGTGATGCCTTTCTCGTCGCGGAGCCGAGCTTGCTCGGCGCAGCAGTGATTCCGCTTCGCCGCGAGCAGACGAAGAAGGGGGCGCACGGGGGAAACATGGTTTCCCCCGTGAAGCGAGCGAAGCGATGCGTTCCGTCCGGCGCCCCTTCTACTCTGCGCGGTCCCCCTGTAGCCGGGAATCGGCGTGCCGGGGGCAGGATTTTCACGACGGGGAAACCAAGGCGAAAGCTAAAATTCGGGAGGCCGGCATGGCGAGCGTAGACCACATTCAGAGCGCGGACGAGACCACCGAAGAGGTGGTCAACTCCGTCGTGGACGAGGCCGCGCGCCTCGGCGTGCGCCGCTATTTCACGATCCCGGGCCGCGACCCGTTCGACGAGATCGAGTGGGAGCAGCGGGACGCGGTGATCCCCGGCCGCGACGGCCCGACGTTCGAGCAGCGCGGCGTCGAGTTCCCCAAGTTCTGGTCCCAGACCGCGACGAACATCGTCGCCCAGAAGTACTTCCGCGGCCGCCTCTCCTCGCCGGAGCGCGAGTCCAGCGTGAAGCAGATGGTCGGGCGCGTCGTCGACACGGCAGTCGCCTGGGGCAAGCAGGGCGGCTACTTCGCCGACGACGAGGAGGCCACGACGTTCGAGGCCGAGCTGAAGACGATCCTCGTCAACCAGTACGCCTCGTTCAACTCCCCCGTCTGGTTCAACGTCGGCTTCGAGGAGAAGCCGCAGTGCTCCGCGTGCTTCATCCTTTCGATCGACGACACGATGGACTCGATCCTCGACTGGATTCGCCGGGAGGGCGTCATCTTCCGCGGCGGCTCCGGCTCGGGCGTCAACCTCTCCGACCTCCGCTCGTCGAAGGAGCAGCTCTCGAAGGGCGGCTACGCCTCCGGTCCCGTCTCCTTCATGCGCGGCGCCGACTCGTCGGCCGGCACGATCAAGTCGGGTGGCAAGACGCGGCGTGCCGCGAAGATGGTCGTGCTCGACGTCGACCATCCGGACATCGAGGAGTTCATCTGGTGCAAGGCCAAGGAGGAGCGCAAGGCGCGCGTCCTCGAGGCGGCGGGCTACGACATGTCCCTCGATTCGCCCGACTGGGCGTCGATCCAGTACCAGAACGCGAACAACTCCGTGCGTGTCAGCGACGCGTTCATGGAGGCGGCCGTCGAAGGCCGCGAGTTCAACCTCACCGCCCGCACCGACGGCTCGGTCGTCGAGACCGTCGACGCGCGCGAGCTGCTCAAGCAGATCGCAGCCGCGGGCTGGGAGTGCGCAGACCCGGGCCTGCAGTACGACACGACGATCAACGCATGGCACACGCTGCCGAACACCGGCCGCATCAACGCGTCGAACCCGTGCTCGGAGTACATGTCGATCGACGACTCGGCGTGCAACCTCGCGTCGCTCAACCTGATGAAGTTCCGCCGTGAGGACGGCGAGTTCGACGTCGAGGCGTTCGAGCACGCATGCGACGTCGTGTTCCTCGCCCAGGAGATCCTCGTCGGCTACTCGTCATATCCGACGCCCGAGATCGGGCGCAACGCGAAGCGCTTCCGCCAGCTCGGCCTCGGCTACGCGAACCTCGGCGCGCTGCTGATGGCGCGTGGCCTGCCGTACGACTCCGACGAGGGTCGCGCGTACGCGGCCGGCATCACGGCGCTCATGACCGGGCGCGCGTATCGCAAGTCGGCCGAGATCGCCGGGCGCATGGGACCGTTCGACGGCTATCAGGTGAACCGTGCACCGATGATCGGCGTGATCGCGAAGCATCGCGCGTCGGTCGGCAACATCGAGAACACCGATGTCGTGCCGGGCGACCTGCTCACCGCGTGCCGCAAGGCGTGGGACGACGCGCTGAACCTCGGCGAGATCAACGGCTTCCGCAACGCGCAGGCGACGGTGCTCGCACCGACCGGGACGATCAGCTTCATGATGGATTGCGACACGACGGGCGTCGAGCCAGACTTCTCGCTCGTCAAGTCGAAGCGGCTCGTCGGCGGCGGCGAGATCACGATCGTGAACAAGACCGTGTCCGCCGGCCTCGAGAAGCTCGGCTACGCACCGCGCGAGGTCGACGAGATCGTTGCGTTCGTCGACGAGCGCAACACGGTCGTCGGTGCGCCGTACGTCAAGACCGAGCACTACCCCGTGTTCGACTGCGCGGTCGGCGACCGGGCGATCCACTACTCCGGTCACGTGAAGATGATGGGCGCGGTCCAGCCGTTCATCTCCGGCGCGATCTCGAAGACGGTCAACCTGCCCGAGACGGCGACGGTCGACGACGTGTCGAACCTGTACGCCGACGCGTGGCGGCTCGGCGTCAAGGCGATCGCGATCTACCGCGACAACTGCAAGGTCGCGCAGCCGCTCTCGAGCTCTGGCAGCGAGAGCAACTCGGCCACCCCGCCGGTGCTCGTGCGCGAGCGCAAGCGGCTCCCGCTCGACCGCACCGAGGTCGGCCGTAAGTTCCAGGTCGGCGACCACGAGGGCTACATCCACGTCGGCCTCTACGACGACGGCAGCCCGGGCGACATCTTCGTCGACATCGCGAAGGACGGAACGACGATGTCTGGCCTGATGAACTCGCTCTGCCTCGCCGTGTCGATGGGCCTCCAGTACGGCGTGCCGCCCGAGGTGTACGTCTCGAAGCTCTCGCACATGCGCTTCGAGCCGAGCGGCATGACGAACGACGTGGACATCCGCGCCGCGAAGTCGATCGTCGACTACATCTTCCGCTGGTTCGGCAAGAAGTTCCTCACGCCGGAGCAGCAGGAGGAGGCAGGCATCCTCTCGCCCGAGGTGAAGGCGATGCTCGCCGACCGCTACGCGAACGGCGGCGAGACGGTAGCCACTCCGAGCGTGACGCCCACGGCCGGCCAGACCGCGCTCTTCAACGCGTGGGAAGACGCAGTCGAGTGCGCCCGCTGCGGCGGCAGCATGATCCGCACCGGGTCGTGCTACACGTGCCGCGACTGCGGGACGAACACGGGCTGCTCGTAGCGTCTGGAGCGCGCCACTGAACTGACGACTGAGGCCCCGAAAAGGGGCCTCAGTCGTCAAAGAGCACAGCGAGCCCGATCGTGGAACGGGAATCGCCACCCGAGAGGCCGGCGGACATCGGGGTTGCCACAGACGTTCCAGCGCTTCGTCGTATTCTCATGCCGTGATGGAGAAACGCCGGTGACGCTGCGGGCCGACGGCACGCGGCCGACGGTCGAGGCGGTGGCGGCGCTCGCCGGCGTCTCGACGGCGACCGTTTCGCGCGTCCTGAACCACTCGCCGCGCGTGAGCGCCGCGGCCCGCGCGGCGGTCGAGGACGCCGTCGCGGAGCTCGGCTACGTCCCGAACCCCGCCGCGCGCAGCCTCGCGCGACGGCGTACGGACACGATCGCGCTCGTCGTCAGCGAGCCCGACGAGCGCATGTTCGCCGACCCGTTCCTGCCCGCGATCGTCCACGGGCTCGGCGAGGCGATCGCCGAGACGCAACTCCAGCTCATCCTGCTGCTCGCACAAGGAGAGCGGGAGCAGCGGAAGGTCGAGCGCTACGTCCTCCAGGGCCACGTCGACGGCGTGATCATGCTCTGCCAGCACGGCGACGAGGCCCTTCCGCGCGCCTTCGTGGCCGCCGGCGTCCCGATCGTGCTCACCGGCCGCCCGCAGGACGCCGACTGGATTCCGTACGTCGACGCCGACAACCGCGCCGGAGCCCGAACGGCGACCGAGCACCTGCTTGCGACCCGGCGTAGGGTGGCGACGATCACGGGGCCCCTCGACCTGGCGGTGGCGGCCGACCGGTTCGGCG
>Ga0209638_1001286_pt1 | contig 16167 bp, 16 predicted proteins | sample BarGraNGADG00211_FD_184490 | JGI IMG/M metagenome (GOLD analysis project Ga0209638, IMG submission 184490) | Arctic peat soil microbial communities from Barrow, Alaska - Barrow Graham LP Ref core NGADG0002-211 (SPAdes) (version 2) | ecosystem: Environmental > Terrestrial > Soil > Wetlands > Peat...
CGACGTGCCCGAAATGCCAGGGAGCCCGGTCGCGAGGGATCAACGATCAAGGCTCGTAGGGCTCGAGATGTCATCCGGTCGGCCTTTCTGTGCCCGCGAAGAAGCCGCCGGGTCAATCTATCGTTATGTTAGCCGATCCTACCGGCCGCTCCGACACCAGCCCCGAAGGACGCAGGGACGCCACAGTCCGGTGCGGGCACGTGCGATGATTGTCGGGTGCGGACTCCCAACGGCCGGTCGCGACCCGTTCTCTCGGTCGTCATGCCCACCCACGGGCGCCGGTCCCAGTTCCCTGCCGTCCTTGCTCCGCTGCTGGACGATCCGCTGATCGACCAGCTCATCGTGGTGGTCGACGGCTGCGACGACGGATCGATCGAATGGCTGAAGAAGGCTGCGACGGACCACCCGGGACTCCTCCCGCACTTCCGGGACCGCAGTGGCGGAGCCCCGGTCGCACGCGCCGACGGGTTGGAGCGGGCCACGGGGGAGGTCGTGCTCTTCCTCGATGACGACGTGCTGGCAGGTCGTGGCCTGACCCACGGCCACATCGCACATCATGAGCGCCGCGACAACGTCGTGGTCGTCGGGTACATGCCCGTGTCTCTTCCGACGCACCGTCGGCCCGGACAGTTCGCCTCCTACCTCTACGCCGACGAGTACGAGCGGCGCTGCCGGGACTACGAGGAGCACCCGGACGCGATCCTGCGCAATCTGTGGTGGGGCAACGTGTCGATGCGTCGAACCGACGCGGTCTCGGTCGGACTCGTCTCCCACGGATTCGAGCATCTCTACCACGAAGACCAGGACTTCGGGATCCGATGCCTCGAGCGGGGCCTCGACGGCGTCTTCGACCGGTCGCTGGCCGCCGAGCACCTGCACGATCGAGACATCGATGCGTTCATCCGCGACGCCCGGTCGCAGGGCGCCGGTCGGGCCGTTCTCCACCAGCGCCACGCGGCCCTGCTCGGTGATCTGCACCCAGGGGACTTCGCCGACGGGCTTCCCTTCCCCGCCGCCGTGCTGGTCAGGGGCTCCGGGCGCCCCGAGGTGGCCTCAGCGTCATCCACCATGCTGCGGGCGGTCGCCGCGACGGCCGGCAGACTGGGCTGGTACGGCATCGAGACCCGCGCGGGCAAGGTGCTCCGACGCGTCAACCAGCGATCCGGCGCAGAGACCGTCTGGCGCAATGGGCGGACCCCTACCCGATCGACGGACGGCAAGGGACGATCGTGACCGCGGTAAGCGTCTGCATCGCCAACCACAACTACGGCCGCTATGTCGGCAGAGCCGTAGAGAGCTGCCTGGCCCAGACGCACGACGACCTGGAGATCATCGTCGTGGACGACGGCTCGACCGACGATTCGCTGGAAGTCCTCGAGCAGTTCGCCGGCCGTATCACCTGCCTCTCCCAGCCGAACGCGGGCCAGTTCATCAGTGTCCGGCGCGCGTTTGAGGCGAGCCGGGGCGACCTGGTCATCTTTCTGGACGCCGACGACCTCCTCGATCCGACGACAGCCGCCCGGGCCGTGTCCGAGTTCCAGCGCGTCCCCGCAGCCGCCCGCATCCAATGGCGCCTTCGGGTCGTCGGGCCGGAGGGCGAACCGACCACCGACACGTTTCCTCCTCGGGAGTGGAAGATGCCGGCTGGTGACCTTCGTGACCACGTCCTCCGACGACGCACCTACATCTGGCCGCCGACCAGTGGCAACGCCTACCCGCGGACCGTTCTCGATCTGGTGTTCTCGGTCGTCGGCGACGAGACCCCGCTGATCGACCTGCTGCTTGCCGAGACGACACCGCTCATCGGCCCCGTGGTCAACCTCGACGGGGTGGGCGGGTCGTACCGATGGCACGGCGGCAATTTCTCGGGGAGTTCTGGCATGCGGCGGGATGCGGTCGGTTTTCTCCACGATCGGATCAACGAGACCGTGGCCGGTCACGACATCGTCCGCCGGCTGTGCGAGAAGCAGGGCATAGACGGCTGCCCCGTCGAGCCGACAGCTGCCCTCGACTGGGCGTTCGCCGGCTACCGCCTGGGTTCACTCCGCTTGGACCCGTCGACGCATCCCCTGGCGGGTGACCGCAGGTGGCCGGTGGCCCTGCAGGGGATCCGGGGGGTCCTGACCCAACCCGACTACGCATTCGGGGCCAGGTGGAAGCGGGCCGCCTGGTTCGCCGCGACGTCGCTCGCCCCCAACTCGACTGCGCGCCGTCTGGTCGAGCGTGCGTACCTCGCCCCGCCCACCGCCTCGACCTTCAGCGACGTGCCTGCCGACCCCGCCTGAGCTCACCCCGCCCGAACGCCGTTGGACCCCCGAACGCGGCACAACTAGCCCTGGATGAAGCGGGCCTGTGAGACGAACCGGCACGACGAGGCGCTGATGATGTCCGGGTGGCGAGATCGAGAAACAGGTGTCCTACCTGGTCGGACGCAAGATGCGCGGGTTGAATGCCCCCGTGCATCTACGTCACCGCAACGGCTCGGCGGACTCTGGACCGTTGGGATTCAATTCCGCGACGATGATCATTGAAGCTGCCAAAGGACGGATGCGACCAGCCCTTTGAAATAGCAGCGGCTGAAATCCGCAGTCTCGAGCCATGTTCCCGAGGGTGCGCTCAGAGAAGAATTTGATGTGGCCGTAGTCACTCAATGGCCACCAGTGCTTATCGAATCCATTTGTCAGAGCAATAGCGAGATTCTTCCAATAGCCGTGGAAAGGAGTGGATATCAACAGCACCCCTGAATCGCCTAGTGCCTCACGAGCTCGGGCGAAGAGATCCCGTGGCAAGAACAGATGCTCAATGACCTCGCAGGACACAACGATATCGAACTGATTACGAAGTCCTTCTGGAAGTGGGAGCGTGATGTCATGCGGCAAGAAGGTGACGTCAGGATAGGACTGCTTTGCCCTGTCGATCCCACTGGGAATGAAGTCGATGCCAGTGACCGAGAATCCGGAGCGGGCGATCTTGGCAGACAAGGCGCCGTTTCCGCATCCGATGTCCAGTACCCGTTCACCGCGGTCGCGTGGAAGGGCCTTCAGAACGCCTGGGACCAGATAGTGATGATTCTCGGCCTCTCCCGAGAAGGACCACTCCCAATAACCGGATGCAGAGTCACTGGTCGAGGCAATGCTACGCCGCTCGTCAGTCGATGCCAATTCGTTCGGGTCGGTCAACTTGGGATCCGCCATATATGTCACGATATCAGAGTGGTGACTTTTCGGCTCCTGAGGAAGATGATGACGTAGCCTGCGGAAATGTAGCGTTGTGAGGTTGACGATCCTTCGCGTCGTCAGGTTGATGACCTCTCGGCGATGGTAGCGATCCTGGTCGGCATCGAGGGTGCCGAGGTCCATGGGTTTGTCGAGGACCATGAGTAAGGGGAGAGCGCATTCGGAAACTTGAGGGAGATGCCGCTCGCCGAGGCTTCGCGTCCGGTCCGCAGAGTGACATCATCGAAGTCAAGTTCCGGTCCACCAGAGCCGGTCCGACGCAGGTACTGGTCGCACGGACGCGTCGTCAGTGGCGTTGCGCAGACCTCGACTGCCCCCAGGATGCCTTCGACGAGGAGACCGAGGAGGTGAATCGCTTCTTCGCCCGGATCGCCCCCAGCCGCCGATCCAAGGATCTCCCGCTCCTCGGTGCGGACGGACGTTTGTGAGCAGCGGTCAGTCGGGCTTGCCGGCGTAGAGCAGGGCTGGAACCGGAAGTTGCTGAAACCGATTGCCCTGATCCCCTTCGCAACTGCGTTGACAGGACCTGCAGGCTTCCGTGAACCCCGAGAGACGTGTTCCGATCACGCTCGGAGGGTCCTCTCCAGCCGGCTCACGCGCCTTCGGACCTCCCATGGAATGAACTGGGCCGGTGTGTGGAGCGGACGCCACCCCTTCCTGACCGCACGCTTCCATTCGACCTGTTCCGCGCCGTCGGCGAACTGGGATTTGAACTGCTGCGTGCCCACTCCGAGGTCGATCCTCTGGTACGTACCGGCGCTCCACGTGTGCTCGATGGCTGAGACCATGCCGACGAAGCCGGGTGCGAATCCTGCCCATTCGTCATCGAACCCTGCAAGCCAACTCGTCACGTACGTTCCGGCGCCGAGGAAGATGCGGGCGCTGATGACCTCGGCCTCGTCGCGTTCCATGGTCCACAGTTGGAGCCGCGATGTTCCGGAGAACGCCCGGGCGACATCGAGGAGCATCTCGTCCGTGCCGCTCTTGAGTACGTCTGACCCACCCCGCGGCTCCCACCTCGCTCGGTGAAGACGGGTGAAGGCCGGTAGTCGCGCTGCGACTTCGGGAAGGTCCACGGACACCTTCGAATGGAAGCCGTGCTCTGCCAGCCGCCGTCGGCGCCGTCGGATCTCTTTCCGGAAGTTGCCGCTCTTCGTGGCCAGCCAATCATCGAACGTGCGTCCCGAGAGGGAGAGGAACGGTGCGACGTCACATCTGTCGACTCCGAGCCAAGGTCGTCGTCCCGGCCATGCCGAGGCGAGGGCCGAGGCCCAGTGCGACTCGGGACTGACCCCCTCGAGACGCAACACATCCAACGGCGGGTCTGCCTTCAGGAGCATGCGCATCGCCAGGGCGGCCGACTCTGCTCGAACATCGGCCTCGGCCAACGGCTCCGAGCCCGTGCAGAGTTCCGCACCCATGAGGCGGTAGTGGTTGAGGCCGGTCCGTGTCCGCTCCACCCAGAACGGGAACACCGCAACGAGACGGGTTCCCGACGTCACGAGGACCGCACGCAAGGCAGGTCCGTTCGCCGAGCCCACGTGACGCCACCAGGGGAGCAGCCAGCCCGGTGCTGCGAACGGTCGATTGTGGAGGACTGCCAGATCATCCCAGGATTGCGTCCAATCCGAGAGTTCTTCGGTACTTTCGACCAGCCTCGCTTTCAGCACAGGGGAAGGATACCGGTGGCACGGAGCACTCCGGAACCGTCGCCTGCAGCGCGTCGACGCCCGGCAACGCACGTCTCGATCCGCACACGACGCAGCCGTCCTGCGCCGTCTCGACGCTCCTGATCGTGATGCCGGTGGTACGTTGCGCCCATGTCGATCTGGCGGCGTGTCGGACACCACGCCCGCGCCGTACTCGAGGGGGCCATCGGGGCCGTTTCGTGGACGGCAATGCGCCTCGTCGCCCGCGACGTCACCGACGAAATCACCTCGTGCCGGTTGCTGGTGCTCGCCCCTCATCCAGACGACGAGACCATCGCGTGCGGTGGCTGCATCGCCCGTGTCGTGCGCTCGGGAGGGGACGCCTTCGTGGCTGTGGCCACCGACGGCCGCTTCGCACGTCCTGACATCGATGCGAGCGAGACGGCGCCCATCCGCGAGGGTGAATTGTCGCGTGCGGTCGCCGCCCTCGGGCTCTCATCGTCGCAGTGCGCCTCGTTGGGCTTCGAGGATGACAGCCTCACGGCCCACATCGACGACCTCGCGGCGCGGATCGGCGATCTCATCAGGACGTACCGACCTACGGTGCTGCTGTCATCGTGGGCACACGACACACATCGCGACCACGCGGCACTCGGGCGGGCGACCCGCATGGCAGCCGCGCAGGCCGATGTCCTGCTCCTGGAGTACGTGGTGTGGGCGTGGTCCATTCCCCTGCGCCTGGCCCGAGGCCGGCTGTCCCGGACAGCACCGAATGACGCCGAGACACGGCATCGGGGCGCCGGGTCCACCATGGGACGACCGGTGCGCGTCAGGACCGGCGAGTACCTGAGGACGAAGATCGAGGCGCTGAGTGCCCATCGGTCCCAGCTGGCTCCGTCGGCCGATCGACTCGGGTTGCCGTCGGGACATGGTCCACTCGGCTACCGTTTCCTTCGGCGATTTCTGGGCCCATCCGAGTACTTCCTCCCCTACGGCCCCGCGAGGCTCGGCCCGGATGGGCGAAGCCTCCGTTGACCACGTCCCCTGACATCTGGACCGCGGTGGAACGTGCCCACCGTCCACCGGTCTCCGGAGCACACGGTTGTGCACGTGTCCCGATCAGGCGTGGGTCCTTCACGCGGTGACGTCGGTGAGCGGAAATTCGCCCTGCCCGCACACGTCGAATCCCGGAGGCCAGACGATCTGCTCGGTCCCCCGTTCAAGGGCCTCTCCGATGACCGCGTCGGCAAGTAGAGCGTCGCATGAAGCGCCGACGGACCTCCGGAACTCCTTCCACACTGCCGACGTCTTCGCGCCGTGCAGTACCGCCGACATGGCTGTGGCCCCCGGTGCGAGATCTGCGACATGGAGCGTGAGTCTGCCCGCTCGTGCCGAGGCGTCGACGGCGGCGAGCACGAAGGCTCTCGTCCTTTCCGGCACGCCGGCTCCCCCGGTCCGGATCTGCGCATCGATCAATGCGACGCACTCTTCGGGTCGGGTTGCCCGGCGCACCCGTGTCCCGCTCACCGAGAACACCTCCCGCACGGCGTCACCTCGACTCCAGGAGCACCGGCGTCCGGGGTGTCGGTTGACCGCCAGGGGTACGGGGGACGCCCGGAGGTAGCCGTCGACGAGGCCCGACGGAACGGATTCGAGCTGCACGTGCCGCTTCGGCGAGATCAGTCGCTCCCAGAGTGCGGCAGTCAGGTCCGGCCGCTCGTCGGCCACCAACAGTTGACCGTAGGACCCGGATCCGTGCCCGAGGAAGCGGACTGCACGCCTTCCCCAGCCCACCGGGACCTCGTAGACGAGGGCCAATCCCACGAGGATCCCCGACTCGTCGACGGAGATCCCCATCACCCTGCCCTGGCCCGCCTCGTACCACCACGGCAGGCTGAACGAGGGCCACATGAACGGGGACGCGTCGCACGAGCTGGCGAGATCGGACCACGCCGCGACGTTCCCGAGTTCCTCCCATGTGTTCAGAACGGAGACGACGGTCATGTCGGGCTCACTGCCCCGAGGGTTCCGGTGGGCGGTGGATCACACGAGCCGACTGGGCGGCAAGCTCCCACCCCAACCCCTTCCAGCGGTCCAGCATCCATCGCCCGAGCACTCCGTAGCAGTGAGCCTTGGACCGTTGGTCCATCGGCGCATCGGCAATGCTCGTCCGGAACTCGGACATCGTCCGCCAGAGTGGGAACGACTGTGACGAGCCGAACCATTCGGCCCAGGCCTTCTGGCCGCGCCCGGACGCCGTGGTGACCGTCGATCGGTTGCCGTGCATGCGGTTGGCGAACAGGTGGTCGGCGACCTCGCCGAACGGACCTTGGAACGCGAGCTCGGCCAACATGATCCCGTCACCCAGGAAGACCGGCTGGTAGGGCCGGATTCGGTTCATGGCCGACCGGCGGATCAGCGCGAACGCATAGGTGAAGTCATGGTTCTGACGGAGGATCTGATCGAACCGGACCCAGGGACGGCGATCGCCGAATTGCTGCCTTCGGAACGAACGAAGGAGCTCATCACCCTCACTGTTGATATAGCGAGTACGTGAATGGCTGCAAACCAGCTCACGCTCCACGTCGAGCAGATCCATGCACTCCTGGAGATAGATCGGGTCGACGATGTCGTCATGTGCGCACCACCTGAAGAACTCCGTCTCCGGCGACGCCTGCGCCACGAAGTTGCAGTTCCACGCCGCACCTCGGTTCTCGCTGTGCCGCACGTAGCGGATCCTCGGGTCGAGGGAACCGTACGAGCGGCAGATCTCCTCGGTTGCGTCGGTCGAGGCGTTGTCGGAGATATCGAGGACGAAGTCCGCCATCGTCTGCGCGAGCAGGGAGTCGATCGCCGCGGCAAGGTATCGCTCCCCGTTGTAGACGAACAGCCCGAGTGCGACTCGTGGTACAGCCAATGTGCCAGCCCCTCCTTACAGCGTGCGGTCATTATGACGCACATCCACGAAGGTCTGCTCGGTCTCGGGGCGACCGGGTCCGTCGGATTCGCTCCACAGCCTCGCGATTCGCTCCACAGCCTCGCGATAGGGTCTTATCATGCAGTGGAAGATCCACGGCGAGCGGACCGTCTACAGCAGCTACTGGCTCGACTTCAATCTCGTCGACCTCGAGTTGCCGACAGGGCGCCGATTCGACCACGAGGTGGTGCGGTCTCCAGCCCCTTCCGTCGGCGTGGTCGTCATCGACTCCTCGAATCGGATCCTCATGCTCTGGCGGCATCGCTTCATTCCCGACCGCTGGGGATGGGAGGTACCGGCAGGTCGGATGGAGGCGGGGGAGACACCGGCCCAGGCCGGGAGTAGGGAGGTACTCGAGGAGACCGGCTGGAAGCCGGGACGAGTCGAGAGTCTCTACAGCTACCATCCGAGTCCCGGGATCATGGACCAGGTGCACCACGTCATGGTCGGTCGTGATGCCGTGCAGGAGGGCGTGCCGTCGGACTGGTTCGAATCCGAACGGGTCGCGTGGCTCGACGTCGACCAGGTCTCCCACGAGCTCAAGGAGGGTGGGATCCACGACGGCATGTCGTTGAGCGCCCTCTGCTGGTGCTTCACGTTCGGGCAACTGCCGCTCCCCTCCTGACCGGTGTCCCCGCTGGAACGCGACAGCTCTCACGAGATCTACGACGTCGTCGTCATCGGTGCGGGCATCCTCGGACTGGCGACCGCACGTCAGCTCCTTCTCGATCGCCCGGCCATCCGATTGTCGGTGGTCGACAAGGAGCCGGTCATCGCCGCCCACCAGACCGGCCACAACAGCGGCGTCCTGCACGCTGGGCTCTACTATGCGCCCGGGTCGCTCAAGGCCCGGCTCTGCCGTACCGGCAAGACCATGCTCGAGGGGTACGCATCGGAGCATGGCATCCCGGTCGACCACTGCGGCAAGCTGGTGATCGCCACCGATGTCGCCCAACTCGCAGGGCTGGATGAGCTCAACCGCCGGGGTGACGCCAACGGAGTACCCGGTCTGGAGTACCTGGGGCCTTCAGGGCTTCGGGACATCGAACCCCACGCGACCGGCGTGCGCGCTCTCTGGTCGCCGTCGACCGCCATCATCGACTTCGGGGCAGTGGCCTCTGCAATGGCCGACGACGTCCGAGCATCCGGGGGCACCATCCACCTCGGCACCGAGGTCACCGGCATCGTGCAGCGTGCGGGACACCTCGGGATCGAGAGCCCCGTCCGGTCCCTCGCCACTCGCAACGTCATCGCCTGTGCCGGTCTCCACGCCGATCGCGTGTCGCAGATGACCGGTTCACCCAGCCCCGAAACTATGGTCCCGTTTCGCGGTGACTACTACACGCTCTCCCCGTCGGCACGTGACCTGGTACGGGGCCTCATCTACCCGGTTCCGGATCCCCGATTCCCGTTCCTCGGCATCCACCTCACGCGGCGCATCGACGGCGCAGTCCTCGCCGGACCCAACGCCGTCCTCGCGACGCACCGGGAGGGCTACCGCCGTCGCGACTTCGGGTTGGCAGACATGCGAGCGTTGATCTCAGATCCGGGCTTCCGCCGGATGGCTCGCCTCCACTGGCGGACCGGCCTGGCCGAGATGTGGCGCGACGTCGACAAGCCGGCGTTCACGAGGGCGGTCCAGGAATTCGTTCCCGAGATCAAGAGCCGGGACCTGCGTTGGGGACCCTCCGGTGTCCGGGCACAGGCGATCGACCCCGACGGTTCCCTGGTCGACGACTTCCGGCTCGGAAAGGACGGACGGATCATGCACGTGCGCAACGCCCCTTCCCCGGCGGCGACTGCCAGCATGGCGATCGCCCGTCAGCTCGTGAACCAGGCGGAACTCCAGTTCACTGGCCTCCCGTAGCGGCACAGCCCTCAGGACACGGGACGCCTCATGCCGGGCGGTAGACCAGCACACCGTCACCGTCCGCCGACGCCACGTCATAGCGGGCGACCACATCGTCGGGCATCTGGGCCTGGTCGCGGACACGGACGAAGTCGCGCAGCGAGGTTCCCGTCGGATGCGAATCGACGTTGGGTGCACCGTCGCCGCTCAGGAGGTCCGGGAGGTTCACCGTCCGGAAGTCGAGGCTGAACCGTGAGCGTCCCGACGTGTTGGGCACCGTGGCATGCATCTGTGCCCCAGCGAACAGCACGATGCCCCCGGGAGGGCACACGACCCGGATCTCGGGACCGGGTTCGAGGGGCCGCAAGGCCTTGGGCTGCTTGCGCGAGTCCTGGCGTATGTGCTGCGCCGCCGATGCACGACCGGTCTTGTTCCATTCGTAGTAGTTGAACTCGGCGGAACCGTTCTCGATGCTCTCGTCGAAGTACCGGGGAATGAAGGCCATCGAGCTCTCGCTGGCGAACTCGTAGACCGGGGTCCACCAGTTCAGCTGACACATCGGCGCCGAGTACCAGGTGTCGCGATGAGGATGGTGCGCATAGCCGACACCAGCCGTCAGGTATCCGTCACTGGTCACGCCGCGATACCGCGGTACGTCCATGTAGGTGTCGTCCGCATCGCACCCGAACTCGTCGAGGACGGCAGCGATCAACTGCCGCGTTTCGGGATGATGGATGAACGCAGGCTTGACCGGCCCGAAGATCTCCACGAACTCCTCGACAGGCATCTCGTACTGGGCGTCGACGGGGTTCAGTGGAGCGAACGCTTCCTCGAGCATCCGACGAGCGAGTCCGATGAGCGCCACCGTGCTCGGGCGCGGCCCGAACACGAAGATGTCCCCCGAGTAGATCCGCTGGCGACGCTCGGCGTCCGGCATGGGGTCGTCGACGAATACCGTGGTCATCTCATCCTCCTTCGGGTGCCTCACCCAGGTCGATCACACTGCTACAAGCTTCGCTCCGACACCCATCGACTCCAGTTCGGCACCGATCTCATCCGTGTAGACCGGGTTCATGGCAACGACGAGGTCCGGCCGGTACTCCTTGAGGAACTCCGGCGGGACGATCAGTTGTCCCGTGCCTGCCAGGAACTTCCCGTGCTTGAAGGGATTGATGTCCACAACGTAGCGGATCTCGTCGACGAGTCCGAGCGACGTCAGGTACGCAACTCCCTTGGATCCGGAGCCCCACAGGACAACCTTGCCGCCGCTCGACACCACTTCCGCGACGTCGCTCCTCCACCGCGCGATGGTCTCGTCGAAGGTGGACGCGAAGTGCTCCACCGCGCTGGCGATCGCGTCGAGATCCGGCTCGATGGGGAGCGGGGCCGTCTGCCCGGTGGGTGCCGAGGACGGCACCGCCTCGATGAGGATGTACTGATCGTCGTAGTCGAGGGAGATGTCCAACACGTCGAATCCGGTGCGGCGGAAGAGGCGAGCAAGTGAGCCCGGAGTGAAGTACGAGCAGTGCTCGTAATAGACATCCCAGAATGCCGTCTCGTTGAGGACCCGCAGGACGTCGGGAAGCTCGAACAGGACCACCGTGTCGAGCCGATCACCGATCCCCCTGCGGACCGTCCTCATGAACTCCTCGACCGGAGCGATGTGCTCCAGCGTGTGACGACACACGACCACGTCGGCATCGAGCGGACCGTACTGATCGTCGTAGAAGTCCGCGTGGAACCGGATGCGTTCCCCGACCTTGCCGTCGATCCGCTCCGGATGCACCCCGGGGTCGATCCCGACCCCTCGGTTCTCACCCAGCTCACACATGAGGACGAGGAACTCACCCTTGCCGCAGCCGATCTCCACGATGTCCTTGCCGACGATGTCGTAGCGGTCGATCCATCGCTTGGCCAGGTCTGCGGCGAATTCTTGGAACTTCGGGGAGAAGGCCTGGGTCTCCTCGTAGCGGGAGGAGTATTCGGAGGCCCGGGGGTCGAAGGCCGTGTTCGCGATGAAGCCACAGGTCCGGCAGACCCCCAATCGCATGATCCCTGTCGGAAATCCGACAGCCTGGCTCTTGTCATCGAGCAGCAGACAGCTGTTCACCGGCAACCCGTCCTGGGAGTGGAACACCTCCATCGGGACGACACCACATGCCGGACACCGAACTTCCGCGGAACTCATGCGATCACCTTGGGTTCCGGCACCGGCACGATGAAGCGGCCTCCTGCGTCCCGGTAGGCGGACTGCTGCTCGAGGATCTCGTCAGCGAAGTTCCAGGCCAGAAGCAGGAGGTAGTCGGGCCGGTCCTCGACGAGGACGCTCGGATCACGGATCGGCAGTCGGACACCTGGCATGAGCAACCCCTGCTTGTGCACGTTGCGGTCCACCACGTAGTCGACGAGCCGGCCGTCGATCCCCACGACATTGACGAGCGTGCTGCCCTTCGCCGCGGCGCCGTAGGCCGCGATCCGGCTCCCTTCGGACTTCAGCTTCACGAGGAGTTGGCGCAACTCCTCGGATATGCGGGCGACATCCTCGGCGAAGCCCCGGTAGTAGTCGAGACCGGTCAGACCCGCCGCAGCTTCGGCATCGAGGTACGCACCGACCGCTTCGCTGGGCTCCTGACGTGGGCCGACGATCCATCGGAGTGTGCCACCGTGGAGGTTGGGGAAGTAGTCGACATCGTTGAGGTACAGCCCGTGCCGGCGCACCAGGGCATCGACGGCGGTGCACGAGAAGTAGCAGTGATGCTCGTGGTAGATGGTGTCGAACTCGACGTTGTCGATGAGGTCCCTGACGTAGGGGTTCTCGATGGTGATGACGCCGTCGTCCGCGACCAGGGTGCTCAGTCCCTGAACGAATCCGTTGAGATCAGGCACATGGGCCATGACATTGTTGGCGATGATGACACTGGCCTTCTTGCCTTCGGCCACGAGTCGGTCGGCCAGTTCAGGTCCGAAGAATTCGGCGATCGTCGGGACCCCGTTTCGGGAGGCCGCTGCGGCCTGGTCCGGCGCCGGATCGATCCCGATGACCGGGACTCCCTCGTCGACGAAGTTGCGAAGGAGGTAGCCGTCGTTGCTGGCCACCTCGACGACCAGATCGTCGGGACCCAGGGACCGGCTCGCCATCAGACCCAACGCGTGCTCCCGGGAGTGGCGGAGCAGTTCGTCGGAGAACGAGGAGAAGTACAGGTAGTTGTTCACGAACAGCTCTTCCGGGGGCACTTCTTCGGTGATCTGGACGAGGGAGCACTCAGGGCAGAAGGAGACGTCCAGGGGGAACCGGGGTTCGTCGTCGCCGGCCCGTTCGGGTGCGATCAGTGCGTCGGCCAGCGGTGTCTCGCCGAGCGACAGGAATCGCTCGATCCTGTCCGAGCCGCAGGATCTGCAGACGGTCGACTCAGCCATGTCGGGCTGCACCTGCCCACCGGAGGTCCGAACCCAACCGATCCTCCTTCAGCAGTGCATCGATGCGCCGGATCCGCTGCAGCCGGCTGGTGGTCAGGTCCTCCAACGTGAGGCCGTACTGGAGATACGCGGCATACAGTTCCTCGACGCCCTTCTCGACCGTCCATTGGGGCTCGAAGCCCGACAGGGTGGCCATGATCTTGTCGCAGTTGACCCGGTAGTTCCGCAGGTCCGGACTGGCACCTTCGGCGAAGGCGATCCGACTGCCGGGGACCGTCGCCTCCACGATCTCGGCCACGTCGCGGATCTGGTAATTCTCCTTGGTGCCGCCGACGTTGAAGGCGACGTCGTGCACCAGGTCGCGATCGGCCTCGACCACCGCCAGAAACGCCTGGGCGATGTCCCGGATGTGCACGAGGGGGCGCCAGGGCGTTCCGTCGCTCTTCATGAAGACCTCGCCCGTCGTGATCGCGTACCCGGTCAGGTTGTTGACGACCAGGTCGCCCCGGAGCCGCGGGGAGACGCCGTACGCTGTCGCATTCCGGAGGTAGGTCGGGCTGAAGGAGTCGTCCGCAAGTTCGGCGATGTCGCGCTCGGCGAAGACCTTCGACTCGCCATACGGGGTCACCGGGTTGAAGGTCCCAGATTCGTCGATGTAGTCGTCGCCGTGGGCTCCGTAGAGGCTGCACGACGAGGAGAACACGAATCGTTCGACTCCGGCAGCCTTGGCCTGGCGGGCCAGATGGACCGAGCCCAGGTGGTTGATGTCGTAGGTGCAGGCGGGATTCAGATCACCCAGAGGATCGTTGGAGATACCGGCCAGGTGGACCACGGCGTCGAAGCCGGCGAGGTCGTCGGCGGACACGTCCCGGATGTCCTTGCGGATGGAGGGAACCTCGTCCGCGTCAGGGCCGAAGGTGCACCCTGCGAAGAGAAAGGTGTCCAGCCCCACCACGTCGTGCCCGGCCTCGGTGAACATCGGGACCAGCACCGTCCCGATGTAGCCGTCGTGGCCCGAAACGAGTACGCGCAACCTCTTCGTCATTCCCACACCCTCCACGGCGGATCGCCCTCATCCCACAACTTCGTGAGCAGCACCTTGTCACGAATCGTGTCCATGCACTGCCAGAACGACGAGTGTCGGAACGCCATGAGCTCCCCGTTCTTGGCCAGCATCTCGAGCGGTTCCTTCTCGAAGTGGACGCTGTCATCGTCGATGTAGTCCAGCACCTCGGGCTCGAGCACGAAGAACGCGCCGTTGATCCAACCCTCTCCGAGCTGCGGCTTCTCGGAGAACTCGGTGATCCGGTCGCCCTCGATCTCGAGATGGCCGAACCGGGCCGGGGGCCTGACGGCGGTGACCGTGGCCAGCTTCCCGTGGGATCGGTGAAAGGCGACCAGTTCGTCGATGTTCACGTCCGAGACGCCATCACCCCAGGTCAGCATGAAGGTGCCGCCGCCGAGCTGGTTCCCGAGCCGCTTGATCCGACCGCCCGTCTGGGTGTCGACGCCGGTGTCGACGAGCGTGACCGACCAGTCGTCGATTTCCCGATCATCCACCACTTCGATACGGCGCCCACGGAGGTCGACCGTGAGATCTCCCGTCAGGGCGCTGTAGTCGACCATCCAGCGCTTGATCACCTCGCCCTTGTAGCCGAGTGCGATCACGAAGTCGCCGTACCCGTAGTGCGCGTACTGCTTCATGATGTGCCACAGAATGGGCTGCCCACCGATCTCCACCATCGGCTTGGGGCGAACTTCGGTCTCCTCGGCAAGCCGAGTGCCGAGACCTCCAGCCAGGATCGCCACCTTCATGCCCCGCTCCGACATAGTTCGCCCCATTCATGCACCGACGTTTCCCGATCCGGGAGACCGAGCAGTCCGCACCAATCTGCTCGCTCGCCGGCCCTCGACTCCGGTAGACGCTACCACGGGCAATTCTCTTAACGAAAGGGTAACTATTCAGGCCCCCTGACACCCGCGTCCACCACCTCCGCGATCGACGCGCGTACCGTGGGGAATTCCGACACGCGATCCCTCCTCTGACGCTCCGACCTACGAGCAGCTGGTAGCCGAGAACGCGGAGCTCCGCTCCGCGGTCGCAGAGATGCGTCACGTCATCGTCGAGTTGCAGAACCGGGTTGCCGATCTCGAAGAGCGTCTCGGCCGGAACCCACGCAACTCCTCTGTGCCTCCGTCGGCCGAGCTGTTCGCGAAGCCCGCGGCGCCGAGTCGGGCCGAACGTCGGGCTGCTGCCCGCAAGCAGGGCAAGCAGCCCGGTTCCCCGGGCAAGCACCTGGCCCAGGTGGCCGACCCCGACCACGTGGTCCACCACGCACCGCATGCATGCACGTCGTGCGGCTCGGGCCTGGAGGACGCCGAGGTTCTCGACGCAGAAGCCCGCCAAGTCTTCGAGGTCCCCGAGGTCCGCCTGGTGGTCACCGAGCACGTCACCGAGCACGTCGGCGATGCCGGTGCGGGACGACGACCAAAGCGACCTTCTCGAGGGAAGCCACTGCGCCTGCCTGCTACGGACCCTCGGTCCGAGCACTCGCCGCCTACCTGGCCGTCCACCACCATCTGGCCATAGACCGGATGGCCCAGCTCTTCTCCGACGTGCTCTGCGCCCCGGTGTCGGTCGGGGCGCTCGCCCAGATGGTCACCGAGGCGGCAGACGCCACCGGTCCGTTCCTCACCGCCACGACGAAGCTGCTCCACGACGCGCCAGCGGTCCACTTCGACGAGACCGGCGGTCGGGCCGTCGGGCGGCTCCACTGGGTGCACTCGGCCTCGACAGGCTTGGTCACCTTGCTCGACTGCCACCCGAAGCGTGGACGGGCTGCCATGGACGACCTCGGGGTGATCGGTCAGATGTCCGGGGTGGCCGTCCACGACGGCTGGAAGCCCTACCGCCACTACGGGGTCGACCACGCCCTCTGCAACGCCCAGTATGCGGAACCCGCGATTATGCAGAAGTAGTTGGGCGGAGCCCCGGTGTTACCTGCTCAGGGGGGCTGCGCTCGGTTCCCCGTGCTGATC
>Ga0209638_1001287_pt1 | contig 16166 bp, 14 predicted proteins | sample BarGraNGADG00211_FD_184490 | JGI IMG/M metagenome (GOLD analysis project Ga0209638, IMG submission 184490) | Arctic peat soil microbial communities from Barrow, Alaska - Barrow Graham LP Ref core NGADG0002-211 (SPAdes) (version 2) | ecosystem: Environmental > Terrestrial > Soil > Wetlands > Peat...
TTTACAGGGACAGGTCTTTATTGAGAGTATTTACTCAAATCAGAGATAACTGATATCTGTATTCAAGGAAAATAATAACCTTTGATTCCCCTTGTGATATCCTTTGAGTTCCTTTGTGTTTAAATTTTTTATTTCGCACAATGCTGACCGGAAAATACAAAGTCCTTTACGAACAACTTGTTGTAACAATCGACAAGAGCAGGATTTTTCATGACCCTCTATATACCCTGGCCTATGGTACCGATGCAAGCTTTTACAGGCTTATTCCCAAAATGGTGATCATAGCAAAGGATGAAATGGAAGTTTCACTGATATTAAAAGAGAGTTCTATCCTATCCATTCCCGTAACATTCCGTGCAGCAGGTACAAGTCTTTCCGGACAGGCAATAACCGATTCTGTGTTATTGATTGCAGGCAGCCAGTGAGATCATTGATAAGTGTACTGAATGCGGCTTTTGTGAACCTTCATGCGTCTCTGCCGGTCTCACCCTTACCCCCAGGCAACGAATTGTGATCCAGAGGGAGATAATATCGCTTTCAAAAAGCGGATGTGAACCACATATAGCTGCTTCTCTTGCAAAATCGTTTAATGAAAGAAAACATGAAGTCAAATCTTAAACTTTACGAACCAGTGGAGTTTATAATTGATTGTCTCCTACCCTATCTGACAATTACTCCAGTGGATGAGGTTATTACTGTTTTCCCTGTATGCAGCATGAAAAAGATGGATATGGAAGGAAAGCTTGCCGTCCTTGCAAAAATATGTGCAAGAGAGGTAATAATATCAGACACAAATTGCTGTGGATTTGCCGGCGACCGTGGTTTCACCTTCCCTGAATTGAATAAACACGGTTTAACTAATTTAAAAAATCAATTATCTGAGACTGTAAAAAACGGATACTCAACAAGCCGGACCTGTGAAATCGGCCTGAGTCTGTATACGGGAGTATCTTATAAATCAATAGTTTACCTTGTTGACAGGGTAAGCAACTAGAAAACAAATTAACAATTAAAAGTTTGCAGGTATGTTATGGTCATTATCAATAACTTTAACAAACGGTCAGTTAGCTTAGGTATACTTCTCTCCTTAGGATAAAGATGAAAGAATCTGTATTTTCCCAGGTACAGAAATATCATGACTTTCATTTATATTATCATGAAGAGCATTCCATTTGTTCTGAAAACCAAATATCCGGTTGACAAATTAATAATTAAAAAACTCAAAGAAGGTGATATTTTGTCTTTTGATTATATCTTCAAAAAATACAATAAAAAAGTTTACTACTTTGCAATAAGCTATTTAAAAAGTAAAGAAGAAGCTGAAGATGTTGTTCAGGAAGTATTTATGAATCTCTAGAAGTGTCGTGCCCAAATCAATGAGTATTATGTTTTCAGCAAGTATCTTTTTAAGATAACATACAATGCGACCTATAAAAAATTCCGGAAACAGGCATCGGATAAAAAACAGTTAGAAGAAGTTCTGCAAGGTTTGCTGACCAATCAGACTTTTCAAATTTCAAAAGTAACTCGTTGAAGATTTTCATGGATTCATTATCTTTGATTCCAAGATATATGGAACTTTCTTGACTTATGATTGCAAACCCCTGTATTTATTAACAATTTGAGTTTAAAGACAAACACTAATTAAAAGAGAAAAGATGAAAAGGAATTTTAAATACCTGTCATACAATTTACTGATGATATTTGCATTTACCGGCATTGCCGAAACTACTTCAGCAAAAACTGGTCCAGCCAGTTTAGTGAATCCATTCCTTGGAACAGATTATCATGGGCATACGTTTCCCGGAGCAGCTCTCCCAGGCGGAATGGTCCAACTTGGACCAGATACGGATATTAAAGGTTGGGACTGGTGTTCCGGCTATCATTACAGTGATAATTCCGTGATGGGATTCAGTCATTTACACCGGAGCGGAATGGGAGCCGGCGACTGGGGCGATATTCTTCTGATGCCAACCACTGGAAAGCTTAAAATTGAACCGGGCAGCAAGGAAAATCCGGATGAAGGATACCGGTCGAGGTTTTCTCATCAGGAAGAATGGGCTTCTCCGGGCTACTATGCCGTTAGACTGAAAAATTACGGAATTAAAGTTGAACTGACCGTTTCGGAGCGTGCCGGATTTCATAAATATACTTTCCCAAAATCAGATGCTTCCCACATCCTGATTGATATGAATCATGGTATTGGAGATCATTGTACTGATGCGCAAATTAAAATTGTAAATGACACAGAGATTGAAGGACACCGCGCCTCAAAGGGATTTGTGAAAAACCAGAATGTGTATTTCTGCGCCAGATTCAGCAAGCCTTTCCATGCTTTTGGTACCTGGAATGAAAAAAACATCAAAGCCGGTTCAAAGGAAGATTCAGGTGTTCAGTGTGGTGCTTACGTGGATTACGTGACTTCGGAAAATGAAACAATAGAAGTAAAGGTGGGAATTTCGTATACCAGCATCGAACAGGCACGATTAAATCTCGATACTGAAATTACGGATTGGAATTTTGACAGGGTAAAAGAAAATGCCGAAAAAACATGGGACAAGGACCTGAGTAAAATAGAATTTCAGGCAAACAAGGCAGACGGAGAAGATTATAACAAGCATAAACTCATTACTTTTTATACTGCGCTCTACCATTCGCTGCTTTTCCCGGCAACGTTCAGCGATGTAGACGGAAAATACATGGGACTGGATAATGAAGTTCATATCGCAAAGGGGTTTACCTATCGCAGTGACTTTTCGCTCTGGGACACCTTCAGAGCCGAAATGCCTCTCCTGACTTTAGTTAATCCGGAGAGAAGTAACGATGCCATCAATACAATGATTGCCCAATACGAGCAGGGAGGATGGATGCCAACACCACAACAGTTCGGGAACAGCTACACGAATGATATGATTGGCGATCATCCGGTTGATGTTATTCTGGATGCTTATCAGAAAGGAATCCGGAATTTCGATGTTGAAAAAGCTTACCAAGCTGTAAGAAAAAATGCCATGGAAACTCCTTCGGCCGATTCTCGTTCGCACGGCCGCATTGGTTTAAGTTATTACCTTCAATACGGATATGTGCCATACAACAAAGTGCGCGAATCGGTTTCGAGAACGCTTGAATATGCATACAACGACTGGTGTATAGCTCAGCTGGCAAAAGCGCTTGGCAAAACAGCCGATTACGAACTATTTATGAAAAGGGCTGCGAATTACAAAAATATAATGGATGCTTCAACCGGATTTGCACGCCCTAAAAATACCGATGGCAAATGGCTTTCACCTTTTGATCCAACGTTTATCGGGAATGGCAACGAGCGTCATTACACCGAAGCCAATGCCTGGCAATACACCTGGTTTGTTCCTCAGGATGTTCAGGGTTTGATTAATATTGAAGGAGGTAGAACTCGCTTTGTTGAAAAACTGGATTCACTTTTCACCATCAGTTCCGCTATCAAGGAAACAGTTTCTGATGCCACAGGATTGATCGGCCAGTATGCACACGGAAACGAACCCAGTCACCACACCATTTATTTGTACGATTATGCCGGTGCTCCCTGGAAAACCCAGAACATGGTCAGGCGGGTGATGGACGAATTATACAGCGACGGGCCGGACGGACTTTGCGGAAATGAAGATATGGGCCAGATGTCGGCATGGTATGTTTTAAGTGCGATGGGCTTCTACCCGGTTGCACCCGGTCAAAACGTCTGGGTCATCGGCAGTCCTGAATTCAGTAAAGTCGTTCTGCATCTGGACAAATCCTTCAGCAAGGCCAAAGAGTTTGTTATCGAGACCAGGAATAATTCCAAAGACAATAAATACATTCAGTCGGCAACCCTAAACGGGAAAACAATGAGCAAAACATGGTTTGGCGAAGATGTCATTCAAAATGGTGGCAAACTTATCTTCGACATGGGCCCTGAGCCAAATAAAAATTGGGGAAGTGCACCAGATTCGGCACCACCATCCATGACAAAAAACTAGTGTAGTCTATAAATGAAGTAAAAAATTAAAAGGCGATTTTATAAAAATTTCGTTCAGCCAACTCACTTTTGGGAAAGGCGTGTTGAGTAAGTTTTCGAACTATTAATAAGACCTAAAATCATTTAAAAATATAAATGCTAAATATTCTGAAATTATATGTCAGAAAAAAATCAAACTAAGGAAGATATTTATATAGGATTGGATATAGGAGGCACCAAGTGTGCCGTGGTAGTAGGTGATGCTTCTTTTGCGATTAAACGGAAGGTCGGTTTCGATACCCATACTGATGAGCGGGGATATCAGCCTATTTTATCCGAATTTAAAAAAAATATTAAGTCATTACTTGCCGATTTTCCCGGTTACAACCTGAAGCGGATCGGAATAAGTTGTGGTGGTCCTCTCGATTCAAAAAAGGGTTTTATATATTCACCACCGAATTTACCCGGATGGGATAATGTACCTGTTGTCAAAATATTCAGTGATGAATTTGGAGTTGAAACCGCAATACAAAACGATGCTAACGCATGTGCTCTGGCAGAATGGTTGATGGGTGCAGGAAAAGGAACATCGAATATGATCTTCCTTACTTTCGGTACTGGAATGGGTTCCGGACTTATCTTAAACGGTAAGTTGTATAGCGGCACAAATGATCTTGGAGGAGAAGTTGGACATATGAGGCTGGCAAAGACAGGACCGGTAGGTTTTGGGAAAGCAGGTTCTTTCGAAGGATTTTGCAGCGGAGGTGGAATTGCCCAGCTTGCAAAATCGATCGTATCGGAAAAACTGAACAATAACCAGACAGTTGGTTTTTGTCCCTCCCTGAAGATGATAGATGAAATTGACACAAAGATGGTGGCATTAGCTGCGCGGGCCGGTGATCCTGTTGCCAACGAGATCATTCAGATCTCAGCAGACTATCTTGGCCAGGGACTGGCAATACTGATTGATGTTCTTAATCCTGAATGCATTGTGATCGGAAGCATTTATGCACGCAATGAAATGCTTTTTAAACCTCTTATTGAAAAAGTTTTACAAAAAGAAGCAATTCCTGCATCACTGGCAGTTTGCCGGATTAAACCAGCAGAACTTGGTGATTCTATAGGTGATTATGCAGCATTATGTGTAGCCATTTATGAGGATAAATTTTAAATCGTTTAAAAGTGGAAAACAATATTTTTTTAAAGGAACTGATTAAAAGGTACCCACAATTATTATCGGTTGAAAATGAAATACAGAAAGCCGCTGAATGTCTGATAAAGTGTTATCAAAAGAGCGGTAAGGTATTAGTTTGTGGTAATGGCGGAAGCTGTTCCGATTCGGACCATATAGTTGGTGAATTAATGAAAAGCTTTGAACAGAAGCGTCCGGTCGGTGAAACTATTAAAAACCAGTTGGTGGAGATTGCCGGTGAACGGGGTAAATACCTTTCAGAAAAACTTCAGCAGGGGTTGCCAGCCATTTCACTGACAGCTCACAGTGCCCTTATATCTGCAGTTGCAAACGACACAGACGCCGATCTCATTTTTGCCCAGCAGGTGGTTGGTTACGGAAACCCCGGAGATGTGCTGATCGGAATAAGCAGTTCAGGGAATTCTCAAAATGTAGTGGATGCTATTATAACTGCAAAAGCAAAAGGTATGATTGTCATTGGTTTAACCGGCGAAACCGGTGGAAAAATGAAATCATATTGCGACACCCTGATCAACGTGCCAGGAAAACGAACTGCATTTGTACAGGAATTGCATTTACCGGTTTACCATACTCTCTGCCTGATTGTAGAGAGCTTTTTCTTTGGGATTAAGTAAAGAAATCCCTGACAGAAATTTATCAAGCTTTAACTAATTCAATCAACTATTCATATTCTAAAAAAAATCAAAATTGAAGAATAAAAAAGTTTCAAAAGCCAGGAGTCTCATTTCCAGAAGGACCTTTATAAACCATGCTGCAACCGGTACTGCATTTATTGCAATGGGACCAGTTACAAATCTTTTTGCAAATGACGTACCACAAGTTGTGGAATGGCCGGCAGATGCTTCAAAATTCAAGTTTCATATGATTGGACATGGCCACATTGATCCTGTATGGCTTTGGCCATGGTCAGAAGGCGTATCGGTAGTTCACAGTACATTCCGGTCAGCTTTGGACCGAATGAATGAAACACCTGACTTTACATTCACAGCAAGTTCTGCACAATTCTACCAATGGGTTGCTGATAACGATCCTGAAATGCTTGCAGAGATACGGAAACGTGTTAAAGAAGGCCGATGGAATATTGTCGGTGGATGGTGGGTCGAACCTGATATGAATATCCCAAGCGGTGAGGCAATGGTCAGACAGGGATTGTATGGTCAGCTGACACTGCAACGTCTTCTTGGGCATCGCGCTACAGTGGCAACCAATCCCGATTCATTTGGACACACGAGTACATTACCGCAGATAATAAAATTGCAGGGAATGGATAATTACATTTTTATGCGTCCGGGAATCAAGGAAAAATCACTTCCTGCAGATCTCTTCTGGTGGGAAGGCCCGGATGGAACACGCGTTTTAACTTATCGTATTCAGTTTAGTTACGGTGATGGAGGATCAGTAAAGAATCGTGTTAAAAGTATTATGACACAATTTGGGGATCAACCGATGAAAAGCTTTATGGCATATTATGGTGCAGGGGACCATGGTGGTGGAGCTACAAAGGAAAATATACGATCAATTAATGAACTAAAGGTTGAAAAAGGCGCTCCGGTAGTTTTATACAGTACCACAGACAACTATTTTAAGGAAATTCGCAATGATAAGACTCTGAACCTTCCGGTTGTCAAAGATGACCTCCAGCATCATTCAGTTGGTTGTTATACCGCTGAATCAGGAATCAAGAAAGGTAACCGTCAATCAGAAGCAGCCCTTGTTATTGCAGAAAAAATAGCTGCCATCGGCTCATCTGCCTGGGGAGCAAATTATCCAAAGAAAGAACTGACTTCTGCGTGGGAAAGAGTGCTGTTTCTCCAATTTCACGATAGCCTGGCCGGAACCTCACTGCCAGAGCATTACCAATCTGCCCTCGAAGGACACGGGTATGCGCTTGACATAGCTCACCAGGCAACTTATATGGCAGCTCAGAAACTCGAATTCCAGATCCCTGCAGAGGATCCTGCCTCTCAGTATCTGGTTGTCTTCAATCCACATGCATGGGAAGTTAGCGGAAACATAGAATATGATTTTAACAAGAATACCCGCAGCCCGTCAAGGGTTGAAGATGAAAAGGGTAATTCGCTGCTTCATCAATGGGCTCCCGGATCAACCGAAGCAGGCAACCGTATGAAACTTGTTTTTAATACAACGATCCCGCCAATGGGATACCGTCAGATAAGACTTATGAATGGAGAACCTCTGCAGCCTAAAGATGTTGTAAAAGCTGAAGATAACACGCTGGAAAATGGTTTCATCAAGGTGAAATTCACAAATAACGGGACAATCAGCATTTTAAACAAAGAAACTGGTAAAGAGCTGTTTACAGGTGGTGCAACAGGATGCAAAGCAATTATAATTGATGATCCAAGCGATACCTGGAGTCACGATATTAAAACCTATGATAATGAGATAGGATCTTTTGGAAATTCTAAAAACATTGTTCTGGAAAATGGTCCATTACGGGCAACCATCAGGGTAATAACCACATATCATGATTCTACACTCACTATCGACTGGACATTGTATTCCGGTTCACAAAACCTGGAGGCAAAGGTCACTCTCGACTGGCATGAACATCTTAAGATGCTTAAGTTCTCCTTCCCTGTTGACATTGAATCACCATCCGCAACGTATGAAACACCTTACGGACATATTGTTCGTCTCACCAATGGGTGGGAAGATCCTGGTCAGAGATGGATTGATGTAAGTGGAACAAATAACGGGAGCACTTCCGGGCTTACACTTATTAATGATGCCAAATATGGTTATAATGTCCTCGAAAATGATATGCGGATTTCAGTTGCACGTTCAGCAGTATTTGCCCATCACAACCCAAAAGTACTCGATATGAAGGCAGAACATCTGTGGATGGATCAGGGAATTCAGACCTTTCGCATGCTTCTTGTTCCTCATAAGAACACATGGAAGGAGAGCAACATTGCAAGGAAAGCTGAGGAATTCATTGCCCTCCCGATAGCTATTTACCAGGGAATACATGGCGGATCGATGCCAAAATCCGGTTCTTTCCTCTCTGTTGATGCTCCAAACGTTGTTGTTTCAGCTATCAAATTGTCTGAAAACGATGAAGACATAATTGTTCGGTGCATTGAGACATCCGGGTTACAGACCGCAGCAACACTTGATTTGCTTTTTGCTAAAAGTAAATGGACAGGTAATTTCCGGCCTTGCGAAATAAAGACCCTTCGTATAAATAAAAGTAAGGGAACAATAAAAGAGGTCAATCTGCTGGAGGAATAATATTACTCCGGACGTTTCAGACTTCTGTATATATTTGTCACTGGTTAAATTATCAAATTATTAATTTAATAAAAAATATAGCTAATGAGTAATTCAAAAGTTGGACTTCAAAAAACTCTTCCCGTTTTTATGTCCTTTATTGTTATGGGATTTGTAACTATTGTTTCATTGCAGGAATATATTCATTAAAAAAATAAACTTTGAATAAATGAAAAAAGAGCAATTACAGAAAATACTTAATGATATCAGCTCCGTAAAGATCGTTGTGGTAGGTGATTTTTGTCTGGATGCATATTGGTTTATCGATGAAACAATGAGTGAGATCTCAGTCGAAACCAACGAAGCAACCAGACCGGTCCGCCAACAGCGTTACTCTCTGGGTGGTGCAGGCAATGTCACTAACAATCTGGCAGCCATAGGTATCAAAGATATCCGCGCTTTCGGAGTAATAGGTACTGATCCTTTCGGTGGAGAGATGGTCAGGATAATGAAAGAAACAGGCATACAAACCAGGAACATGCTGGTACAGGAACAGGTTTGGCACACTCATACTTATGCCAAACCCTACATCGACGACAAAGAATTAAACAGGGTCGATTTCGGAAATTATAATCAATTATCAAAAGAGACAGCTGACCTTTTAATATCCAATCTGATCAAAGAAATTCCTGAGATTGATATTATTCTCATCAATCAACAGGTACCTTCCGGTATTCATACCGACTATTTTAAAAAACGGTTGCTCGGGGTGATTCAGAAATTCCCCGGGAAGATGTTTATTGTAGATAGCCGGAACTTCAACGATTACTACGATGGAACCATTCGAAAGATGAATGATACTGAAGCCGCACGTTTGTGCGGTCAGAACAAAAAACCTGACGAAGTGGTACCTTATGCCGAAGTTGTGACCTTCGGTAAAAGTTTATTTGAACGATTCCACAAACCTCTCTTTATAACCCGCGGAAGTAAAGGATCCATGACGGTCGATAAATCAGGTATCGCAGATATTCCCGGATTGATGATAATTTCTAAAGTCGATACTGTTGGCGCCGGTGACAGTTATCTGGCAGGAGCCGCATCAACTTTGGCAGCCGGATATAATATGGAAACAGCTGCTACCATAGGATCTTTTGTTGCCGGTGTAACTGTACAGAAATTATTCCAGACAGGTACTGCAACTCCGGAAGAAATACTCAGTATCGGGGAAGATCCCGATTATATTTATTCTTCAGAACTTGCTGAAAATATCCGACAGGCCAACTACCTTAAGAGCACAGAGATTGAGATCATCAATAAATGGAAAGATAAATTGCAGATCAGGCATGTCATTTTTGATCACGATGGAACTATTTCTACCCTTCGTGAAGGCTGGGAACTTATTATGGCTCCTATGATGATCAAAGCAATTTTGGGAGAAAAATATAACACAGCAGATGAAGGATTTTACAAAAAGGTACAAACAAGAGTTGATGAATTCATTGATAAAACAACAGGTATTCAGACACTTGCTCAAATGAAAGGGCTGATTGACCTGATAAGGGAATTTGGTTGTGTACCGGAACAAAAAATGTTGGATGAATTTGGGTACAAAAAGATTTACAACGACGAGTTGCTTAAAATGGTCAAAGTGCGCGAAAATAAATTTAAGCAGGGAGAACTCTCTCTTGAAGATTTTACTTTAAAAAATGTCGTTCCGTTTCTTCAGAAACTCTATGATTCTGGCATTAAACTTTACCTGGCAAGTGGAACCGACGAAGAAGATGTGAAAAGGGAGGCCCATGTTTTAGGTTACGATCATCTGTTTGAGGGTAGAATTTACGGGTCTGTAGGAGATATAAAAAAAGAAGCCAAAAAAATTGTGCTTGACCGTATTCTGGATATAATCGGTGAATCTGCCTTCGGTAAGATTGCCACTTTTGGTGACGGCCCGGTTGAAATACGGGAAACCAAGAAAAGAGATGGAGTTACCATTGGGGTAGCCAGCAACGAACTGAGACGTTATGGTTTGAATATACATAAGCGTACACGACTGATAAAAGCAGGCGCTGATATCATCATTCCTGATTTTTCACAGCATGCACAGTTATTAAGTTTGTTAAATATATAATTTGAAGAAAAAATGCCTTACCCAAAATTTGACAGGGACCTGCTTGCTATAAAAAAGCTGGCTGAGAGAAAAAATAAGGTTTATATTGAAAATGATCATATCCCGGTTACACAAAAACCAGCCAATCTTTCAGCATCAGAGGAAAAACTTATTAAGAAAACTGCCGATCGTATCAGGTTAGCAAAGCAGAAACAAAAGTCGGTAATGCTCACTTTTGGTGCGCATACTATTAAAAACGGAATGGCCCCCACCCTTATCGCACTGATGGAAGAGGGTTGGGTTACTCATTTGGCAACAAATGGCGCCGGTATTATCCACGATTGGGAGTTCGCTTTTCAGGGTAAATCAAGTGAAGATGTTCGTGAAAATGTTGAACATGGACAGTTTGGAATATGGAACGAAACCGGCCTCTATATCAATCTGGCACTAATCGTTGGGGCTTATGAAGGATTGGGATATGGAGAATCCATTGGTAAAATGATCTCTAAGGAAGGACTGCAAATATCGGATGTTTCAATGTTGCATGATGAGGCCATAAAGACGATAAAGACAAATCCTGATCATTCCGCAGCAGCAATTGATCTGGCTGGAGTTATTCAAAAATTCAATTTGCAGCCGGGTTTTATGAAAATTCCCCATCCTTATAAAAAGTATTCGGTACAGTCCCGCGCATTTGAATTGAAAATTCCGTTTACAGGACATCCAATGATTGGTCATGATATTATTTACACCCATCCGATGAATAATGGGGCTGCATTGGGCCGGACTGCATTAAATGATTTTTTGTGCTTTGCAAAAAGTGTCCTCAATCTTGATTACGGAGTATATATGTCTATTGGATCAGCGGTAATGTCGCCTATGATTTTTGAAAAGTCATTATCCATGTCACAGAACCTTAAGATTCAGGAAAATAAACATATTGATAACCACTATATGCTGATCGTGGACCTGGCCAAATCAGACTGGGATTGGCAAAAAAACGGCGAACCGCCAAAAGATAATCCCGCCTACTACCTCCGTTATTGCAAAACATTTAACCGAATGGGCGGTGAAATGCATTACCTGACTGCTGACAACCGTGATTTTTTATTGGCCATTTATCAAAACCTGTCAGAAAAATAAATTATTTAACTCATATTAATATTTTCTTATGAATAAGAATGATGTTTTAACATTAAAGAAAGAAGCTGAAAATCATCTTGTTAACGAATTATTGCCATTTTGGTTACCCCGCATGAAAGACGAAATTAACGGTGGTTTCCTGACACATTATGACAAAGATGGAAAAGACTCTGGCGAAGATGAAAAATCATTAATTGCACAAACCCGCTCCCTGTATACTGCCTCTTCAGTACACCGTGCAGGTTATGGTGACGGAAAGTTTGCCAAAATTGCCAAATATGGAGCCGATTTTATGATTAACAAAATGTGGGACAAAGAATTTGGTGGCTTTTATTGGATGATGGACCGTAAAGGAAATGTAAAAATCGATCAGAAAATAATCTATGGACAAAGTTTTGCCATCTATGCTTTAAGCGAATATACCCTGGCAACAGGCGATCCGCGTGGTATCGAATATGCGGAGAAGGTATTTGACCTGATCCAGAAATATTGTGTCGATACAATGTACGGTGGTTACTGGGAGATGTTCCATCGCGATTGGACACTTTGCGGGCCGGGAAGTCAGGGCGGAGACAGAAAAACACTCGATGTCCATATGCATTTAATGGAAGCTTATACAACACTTTATGAATGTACCGGTAAAGATGTGCACCGCCGGAAGCTGCTTGAAGATATTGACCTGCTGATAAAACGGATAATTCATCCTGTTTACAAAACCGGGATACCCCAGTTTTTTAAGGATTGGACCGTTGCACCGCAAATCAAATTCGATATAGTCTGGGGAATGGACAGATTTTCAGAGGAAGGGCAGAAAGGTAACGCAACTGATAATACTTGTTATGGGCATAATGCTGAATTTGCCTGGCTGTTGATCCATGCACTTAAAATCCTGAAAATTGATTCGAAAACCTATTCAGATATGTTCAGGACTATTTTCGATCATACCATTAACAATGGAATTGACTATGAATTTGGTGGTGTTTACGTAGAAGGCCCGCACTCTGGTGGCGTTTATGATAAGGAAAAAGAATTCTGGCAACAGGCAGAAGCATTGACTGGTTTGCTCGATAGTGTGATTTTATTTGGCGATGAGAAATATTGGAATGCTTACAAAAATGTTCATCGTTTCGTATTCGATAAGGTAATTAACAAGGGCGTTGGTGAATGGTATCCTCTGCTCTCACGTCGCGGTGAACCGATATGGACACATATGGGACATTCATGGAAAATAAACTATCATACAGTAAGAGCTATGATTCAAAGTATAGAACGTCTGGATATATTACTGGCTATTATGAAATGAACAGTGGCATCGAATCATAACTAAAAAGGAAATTATGAGGCTGTCTTTAACTCTTCTGGATTGGGCCGTACTATCAATAATAATGGTTGGCAGCCTTTCATTTGGTCTGTACATGGCTTATCTTAAAAAGGCAGGGCAAAACAGCACGAATTTTTTTCTTGGAGGAAGGATGATCAAATGGCCAGTTATTGGTGCATCACTTTTTGCTACTAATATTGGAGCAGAGCATCTTGTAGGTTTGTCAGGAGATTCATATCGGTATGGCCTCTCTGCTGGTTCAGTGGAATTAACTTGCGCAATAACTCTTGGGTTTGGCTGTGCAATACTTTTTCCCTATTATATAAAGAATAAAATTTATACTATTCCGGAATTCCTGGAAATTCGGTATAACCGGAGAGCCCGTACTTTCTTTTCGGGATTGATGCTGGTTATAAGTATAATGACCAAACTGGCTTTCACCCTTTTTGCAGGCGCTCTTGTGCTGAAGAGCATAGTTGGATGGAACATTATGACAACCGTATTATTGATAGGAATTGCAGTCGCAATCTTTACAATGATTGGTGGATTCACAGCAGTAGCTTATACGGATGCTATTCAGGTTATTATAATGATCGGAGGCGCGGCTATCATGCTTTTTTTCGGATTGGATAAAGTGGGAGGGTGGAATGGTCTTATGACAAAAGTTCCTGAAATGATGAAAATAGGAAAACCTTTTGATGATCCTGTTTATCCATTCTGGGGCATTCTGGCAACAGCTTTTTATGCAGGCATTTTTTACTGGGGAATCGATCAGGTGAATGTACAACGAGTTCTTGCGGCTCCTGATCTCAAAAATGCAAGATGGGGTTCGATGTTTGCAATTTTTCTGAAACTTTTCCCCATATTCATTTTTGCACTGCCGGGAGTTATAGCATTTGCACTGTTCCCTGGCGAACTTCAGGGTGACGCGACCAAACAAACTTTTGTGCTTTTACTGAACAAGCTTCTTCCTACCGGTTTCCGGGGGTTACTTCTTGCGTCATTAATGGCTGCTCTTATCACTTCACTTATTGCTGTATTAAACTCAGTTTCCACACTGGTAGTTCGCGATTTTATAGTTGAATTCCATCCCGATATTCCTGAAAAGAAACAGGTTAGCCTGGGACGTTATATTATTATGATTGCAACATTTTTGGGGATTGGTGCTGCTTATATGGTTTATAAAAGTGAAGAAGGTTTGTATAAATATTTACAAACAATCACTGCGTATCTCGTAATTCCGGTTTTCCCGGCAATCTTCTTCGGTATTGTCAGCAAAAAGGTTACATTGAAAGGAGCTGCAGTGTCGGTGCTTATTGGCATAATATTGGCAACAATATTTGTTGTTGACCAGATACTGGGTCCTGATGTTGGAAAAGAAATTTTTCCAATTCTTCATCATAAGCTCACATTAAATTTTGGATACAGGGGACTCTGGGCCGAAATATTAATCACGATTATATTGTTTGCTGTCTCAGCATTCACGGAAAAAACAGATCCTGCAAAACTTATTAAAACGACAATTAACTATTCCGGAGGAATTGCCAAATTCGAAGGAATTACAGACTGGAGATTGCATCTTGGAATACTTTTGGCAATCACTCTGTTCCTTTATATCTGGTTAAGCTGATTTATCAAAGATTAAAATCCGTCAATAGAAAATATTCCTGTTGACGGATTTATTTTCTTTATAAGTATCTATTAATAAGAAAATTAAGGTCAGAACCTTTTTGTGTAGGAATGACAATATGGAGTTTTACCATTATTGAAGTAATAATCCTGATGATATGCCTCTGCAGGATAAAACTCTGAAGCTCTGGTAACTGCCGTAACAACTTTTATTCCTTTGTCTTTCAGTATCTTAATGTCCTTTTCAGCAATAACTTTCTGATCATTATCCTGAGCTATTTTATTATGGTCGAGCAACCAACGGATCACTTTAATTATTAAGAACGACAGGGGGGCTGGCTCATAGACTGAAAGGGAGAAAGGGAGCCTCTATTCAAACCTATACACGGAAGACTGAACATTGAACAATCGACACACTTCTTTTTCAAGAGTCGGCATATAACGTGTTACAACTAGCCAGATTACATCTGCAGAGACTGAATCATATCCATGGATTATCCGGTTTCTGGTATCAACAATTTTTCGTGAATCAGAAATCAGGATATCCGGTTCAACTTCCATGATCTTTTTCATTGCTTCACCAATGATTTCTATATTTCGTTCAACTGCTTTACGGGTTTTTAAATCTTTCTGAAAATTAAGGTAGTTCCTTACAGGAGTTAGAAACTCATGGATCTCCTTAATTGATAATTCAATATCCTTTAACCATACCTTAATTTCAGGATGCATATAGAAGTGTTTTGGAATTGTCAATATTTTCACGGAGATAGGGATTTTTGATTGCCTTATTTTCCAGCAAATCAATTTGCCGGTTTAATAAGTCTTCAAGGGCAAATTTCAGATTGAAATAGTTATCAGCATAATCCAAAGGATCGTTGGAATCAATATCAACAATTAAATCAATATCACTTTTATCAGTAAATCTATCTGTCAAAACCGAACCGAAAACGTAAAGGAATTTTACTTTATTTTTTTGACAAAGGGCTCTTATCTCTTCTTTATAAATTTCTAAATACATGTGTTTAATTTTAATGCAAATATACTATTTCCACAGGAACTGGTTTATTGTCTTGTCCTGAATCAGGTTGACATCAAAATCCAAAAAATGCCAAACACATCTTGCGGCAGCTCTTTGTGTAAGTTGTGATTAATTTATTAAAGTTATGAACTCCACGTAAGTTTGTGATCTTTATCCGGAACTATCTTGTTGTGATCGGGAAGTAAGAATGAAGTACAGGGCACAGGGCACAGGGCAAAAAAATGCGGAACGATTGCTAATGCAAAATTCAGAAGTTCCCATAAGGTTTATTCAGAAAGGATTTTCGGAACCACAATTCAAATGCCGGATCCATGAAACAGTAGCTCCCTCCCATTTCCCCGATAATGTCGTTATTGATTAGGAGAACTTTATTCTTGCTTACATTATGCGGTGTACCCAATCTGTACTCATTCATAACCCTGCCTGATGTGAGTTGTTTCTCACCATTTGAAACAGCTTTCAGCAGATTAAGTTGAGTTGAGCTGAGTATCTCCATTTCTTTCTGATACA
>Ga0209638_1001289_pt1 | contig 16154 bp, 16 predicted proteins | sample BarGraNGADG00211_FD_184490 | JGI IMG/M metagenome (GOLD analysis project Ga0209638, IMG submission 184490) | Arctic peat soil microbial communities from Barrow, Alaska - Barrow Graham LP Ref core NGADG0002-211 (SPAdes) (version 2) | ecosystem: Environmental > Terrestrial > Soil > Wetlands > Peat...
ATGCTCTCGGGGCCGCTCGCCCTCACGATCCGGGTGCCAAACGGCTACCGGATCACGGCCGCAAGCCCGGGGCTCACGGTGAGCGGGGCCATGGCGACCATGGCGTTGACCTTCAATCGGGACATCGTGATCGGCGTTCAGTACGCACAGTAGAAACCGCGGATGCCGAGCGCCGGCTATTGCGGCTCGTCGTCGATCGGAGGTCCGGCGACACCCGACTCGCCACGCGGGCCGACATCGACTCCGGGAAGAGGGAAGCCGAGGGCAAGATCCTCTGTCGTGGAGACGTCCGTGCGACGGAGCACCTGGATCGTCGTCATCGCCAGAATCCTGATGTCGAGCAAGAGGCTCCAATGGTCGACGTACCAGACGTCGAGCTGCAGCCGGTCCCTGAACCGGAGCGCATTGCGCCCGTTCACGGCCGCCCAGCCCGTGATCCCCGGCCGCATGTCGTGCCGCCGCCGCTCCTCCGGGGTGTACTTCTCCAGGTACTCCATGAGAAGCGGGCGAGGGCCGACGAGGCTCATTTCGCCCCGGAGCACGTTGCACAGCTCAGGCAGCTCGTCGAGGCTCGTCGCGCGCAGGAAGCGGCCGAGCCGGGTGATACGCTCGTCGTCTGTCAGGTACCAGACCTCGTCCCGTCGCGGAAGGCGCATCGTCCGGAACTTGAAGATCGTGAACGGCTCGCCGTTGAGGCCCGGACGCTCCTGGCGGAAGAGAATCGGCAGCCCATTCGTGGCAGCCACGGTAAGCGTGACCCACGCGAGAACCGGCGATAAGACAAGGAGTCCGGTCGCGGCGGCCACGATGTCGAGCCCGCGCTTAGCCGCGAGCCGCACTCTGATCCGATGGGTCACCTAGGTCTCGCACACGTAGGGCGGCCCGGGTGTGGGCGCGCCGGGCTCGCGAACATGGCACCCCACCCGAGCCCGATGCGCGACAGACGAACAGCGGATCCACACCGCGCCTGCTTGTGGCGGTGAGACGCTCGCCAAAATGTGGCCGAAGACAACGAACGCGAGCATGCGTACTCGGAAGGTCACCGCACCGACTCGCGAAGCGCATCGGCGACGTACCGCACGTCATCGTCAGCCAGTCGGCTCGAGAACGGAAGCGCCAGCGTGGACGCCGCAACTCGTTCGGCCACCGGGAAGTCGCCGGGCGCGAATCCAAACGTCGCGCGATAGAACGGTTGGAGGTGGAGAGGCGAGAAGTATGGACGGGAGGCAACGCCTACCTCGGCGAGCTCGCCAATGACCCGGTTGCGGTCGATCTCGGGGTGGAGTCGGACGACGTAGACGAACCAGTCCACTGACTCGCCCGCTCCGGCACGAGGGAGCGTAACCCAGTCGAGTCCGCCAAGCGCTTCCTCGTAGGCACGAGCCACACGCGCGCGGCCAGCCTGCAACTCCGTGAGGCGCTCCAGTTGCGCCACACCCAGGGCCGCTGACAGCTCGTCGAGTCGGTAGTTGTACCCGAGTCGGACATGCCGGAGCCAGGTCCCGTCGGAGTCACGACCCTGGTTACGCAGGCTGCGAATCGTCTCGGCGATCATGGCGTCGTCGGTCACGACCATCCCGCCCTCGCCCGTCGTGATCTGCTTGTTCGGGTAGAAGGCAAAGACCGCGACATCGCCGAAACTGCCGAGCGGACGTCCGCCGACCGTCGATCCCAGGCCCTCGCAGGCGTCCTCGATGACTGACCAGCCGCGACGCCGGGCGATAGCGATGAGGTCGTCGATCCGGCAGGGCCGCCCGAACACATGGACCGGTAGGATCGCGCGTGTGCGCGTGGTGGCCGCATCCTCCACCAGCGCCGGGTCCAGCCCGAGACTCTCCTCTTCGATATCAACGAAGCGCGGCACGGCACGCTCATACATCAGGCAGTTCGCCGAGGCGACGAAGCTGAACGGCGTCGTGACGACCTCATCCCCATCGCAGATCTCAAGCGCGCGCACGCCGAGGTGGAGACCGGCCGTCCCGCTCGAGCAGGCGATCCCCTCGCGGCGACCCGCAAGACCCGCTATCCCGGCCTCGAACTGTTGGGCGAATCCTCCAAGGGCCAGCACGCCGCTACGGAGCACCTCGGTCACGACCTGAAGCTCCCGCGCACCAATATCGGGGCTGGCGAGTGGGACGCTCCTTCGTCGAGGATCGGCGGATGGGGCCATTTCGTCTCCGGGATGAAGGCACCCCGCAGCACCCCTACCCTCGGCGTCCGCGCGGCCTCTCCGCACACTACCATGCGGCCGTCGATGCGCGGACTCGCTCCAGGCGCGCACCGGGATGCCCGCCACCGGCTTGGTCCGGCGGCAGCGTCACGGTAGTTGCGGAGGACTGCGCCTATCCGAAGCGAGACCTGGGCGAGCCAGAATTCCCGTAGCGAAGGGCTCCCACGCTCGTCGGCCGATCCCGCGGTAGCTGAACCCCGCGCGGACGGCGAGTTCAGGATCGATGATGCCCCGACCGTCGAAGATGATGGCCCGCGCGACCCGCGAACGGACCGCGACCAGGTCAATCTGCGCAAACTCCGGCCATTCAGTGGCCACCACAATGGCTTCTGCGCCGTCGAAGACCTCTTCCGCCGTATAAGTAAGGCAGATCCCTGGAGCAGCATGCTCAGCTCTCTCCCTGCGCACGTCAGGATCGAAAGCGGAAACTACGTAGTCAGCGTCCAGGAGACGCCGGGCGACGTACAGTGCCGGAGAGCCACGCAGGTCATCGGTGTCAGCCTTGAAACTCAGGCCGAGCAAGCGAACGCGCGCACCTGCCGCGGGCAACTCTCCGATGATCCGCCGGATAAACCGGTCCTGCTGCTCCACATTGACCTGCGCCACGGCTCGGGCGATGTGCATCGGAATGCCATGTCGCCGACCGGCGATCGTCAGAACCTGGAGTTCCTTCGGAAGACACGAGCCACCGAAACCCAAGCCTGGACGCATGTATGCCGAACCGATGCGAGGGTCAAGCGCGATGCCGTGGAGGACCTCATCCACGTCGACGCCCAATTCCTCGGCGAGATCGGCAACCTCGTTGACGAAGCTCAATTTGAGTGCGAGGAAAGCGTTCGAGACGTTCTTTATAACCTCCGCCGCAACCACGTCGACATCGAGCCGAGGCGCGTCGATGGGCGCGAAGACGTGCTCCAGGCGCGACATGTGGTCGGCCGACGTCTCCGGATACCGCCCGATGACGATTCGGGATGGCCGCGCGAAGTCCTCCATTGCCGAGCCCTGCCGCAGAAACTCCGGATTCGTAGAGAGGCGCGAGCCGTCAGCGCGGCCAAGTAACGCGGGCAGCCGCAGCGACATCCCCGGCGGCAGTGTGTTACGGATGGACACATGGGCATTCGGCCAGGCTCGGAGGTCCGTCATCGCAGAGTGCAGTTGCGTCATGTCGGGATCGCCCGCCTCTGAGATCGGCGTGGCCACGGCCACGAAGACGAAATCGGGAGGCTCAACCTCGTCGAGGGTCCCTGCGACACCGATCCGCCCGCTCGGCTCGCGGAAGGCCTCGCCTAGCCCAGGCTCGGCGATCGGCATGATGCTGTTCCGCAACTCATCGAGTCAGGCTGGCGCCTTCTCGACCAGCGTGACGCTGTGCTGGCCAATCCGGGCCAGGCTGACACCGGTGACCAGACCGACATACCCGGCACCGATGACCACGATGTGCATGACTTTGGCAATCTAGCAGACAGGGCGAGACGGGCGGGCCACGTTCACGGCGTCTTCTCCTCGCATGGTAACGACGCCAGACCGCGCGCAGTCCCAGATTCTGATGGCGCGAACCCGCCTCTACTTGATGGCGGTGGGGTTGATCGGACCCCCGACGCTGCCGACGACCGGAAGAGGATTCGCGCTGAAGAACATCTCGTAGACATTGTCGGCCGCGCAGTCGGCAGCCAGAGCTTCGAGATCGAAGATCTCCCCTACGCACAGCCCGATCTGTGGGATCGCCACACGGTGCCACGGCTGACTGACGAACGTCAGCTCGCTCGGTCGAACTTCGGCTCCCCAGGTGTCGGTCGCGATGGCCGCGATCTCTCGCCCGTGAATCCAGCCCAGCGAGTCGAAGTCGAGGCCGGGCGCGTCGCCTCCCGCATAGCGGCCCCACGCCCCGGCGGCCCGGCACGCCGCGATCTGCCCGGTGCGCAGCAGAACGATGTCCCCTGTGCCGATCTCGACGCCTTGAGCGGCGGCGACGGCGTCGAGGAGGGCCGCGCCGATTGCCTGCCCGGGAGCACACCAGTCCAGGCCAAGGTGGCGCGGCACGTCAAGAAGCACCGCGCGACCAACGACCCGATCCCGATACTTCGCGATGTCGTTGCGCTCGGCACCCAGGCTGCTCACGAGCCGGCAGTCGTACCCGTTCCACATGCGGCCGTCGTAGAAGATGTGGGCGAGGGAGTCCCATTGGGTGGCGCTCTGCGTTGGCAGCAGCAGGACGTCGTCCGCAGCGCCGATGCCTCGAGGCACCCCGTTGATGTCGCGCGCGAAGGCGTCGTCCCCGTCCCGGAGCATGAAGGTCATCGGGTTGAAGCGACGCAGAAAGCCGACCTGCGGACCGGACGGCCCGAAGTCGATCGCCAGGCTGAAGACTCTGCCGCGCCGTACGAGTCGGCTCGCAGCCACGACCTGTTCTGGCGAGATGAAGTTGAGCGTGCCGACCTCGTCGTCGGGACCCCAGCGGCCCCAGTTTCGATAGCGCTCGGCGGCCGCCGCGAGGAGCGCGGCGCCGCCATCGTCGGACCCCGATCGGGAGGGCGGATCATCGGTCATCGAGTCCTCCAGCGGTGCGGTCCAGCTGCAGGTGGAGAGCGAAGGGCGGCGCACGAGGCTCGGGGCGGATAGACGGTCTCACGAGGATCCGGATCCTCCCAGCCCCCAGTCGGACGCTTAGCGAGACGGAGGTACCGTGCCCCACCGGACACCCGTATCATGATGCGCGAAGGCCTCGCCGAGGCGGGGCGTCTGACGCCCACGGATCCAACACGAGGCCCCACCGCAGTATGCTGGCATTTGATGTCGTCCTGAGCAGCGCGACGCCCCTTCCAGTCGTCGAAGCTGCCCAGGGGATCTGTCGCGCCCTGCAGGCGACCGGCTGCACCGTGACCGTGGTGGAGGATCGTCTGCCTCCGGCCGAGACCGACCGGGCAACGATCGTCCTTGCCCCGCATGAAGTCTACCCACACCTTGACGCCAGCCCCGACGAGCTCGATGGCAGCCTGGCGAACTCGATCCTCATCTGCACCGCGCGGCCGTCTGCCGTCGGTTGGGATCGGTCGCTTCGCTATGCGACCCGCGCCCGCGCCGTGCTGGACATCTCGGACGCCGGCGTCACGGCATTTGCCGCCGCGGGCCTCCAGGTGCAGCGGTTCCGGCTCGGGTACGAGCCGACCATCGATCATTCGGTCGGCGGCATCGAGACTCGTCCCCTCGACGTCGTGTTCCTGGGCACCTCCACGCCGCGGCGACAGCGCCTCGTGGCCACCGCAGCGCCGTACCTGTCCCGCCACGATGTCGACCTCCGGTTCGCAGAGGGGGTCGCCAGCCGCGCGGACCCCGTTGATGGATTCGTGTCAGGAACGGCCAAGTACCGTTTGCTGGCCGGGTCGAAGATCGCCCTCAACATCCACCCGGCTGATGATCCACTCTTCGAGTGGTTGCGCGCACGTGAGGCCCTCGCCAATGGTTGTCTCCTCGTCTCGGAGCTCTCATCGGGCGCCACCCCGCTGGACCCGGGGAAACACTTTGTCAGCATTGACCACGGCCACCTCGGCGCGACGCTGGACCGCCTGCTGAACGAGCCGGCGCGGCTCGAGGAGATCCGGGCCACCGGGGCCGCATTCTTTCGCGAGAACGTCCGCCTAGTCGACGCCGTACAGACGATCTTGGAGGTCGCCCACAATCGCTCGCCGCGCCCGCGGCGGAGTCAAGAGTCCACGGAGCCGGTGGAGGCCGACAGGACGACGGACGTGCAGACGCAGGCACCCGTCGACGCCGTCCATGCGGAGCTCCTGCGCCAGAACGCGGTCCTCAAGCGGCTCTTCGTCGAGATCCGCGGCCTTCGCCGGGAGGTTGCCCACGTCCGCCACGCGGTGGAGGACCCGGACACGCCGCTCGTACGGACGACCACGACGCCCGGATGGGAGGCAGCAGGGCCGCGGGACGTCAGCGTGATCGTGACGCTCTACAACTACGGGAGGTTCGTGCGCGAGGCCATCGAGAGCGCACTCAGTTCCGTGGACGTCGGCGTCGAGGTGATCGTGATCGACGATCGCTCCGCCGACGACGGACCGAGCATCGTGCATTCGATCATCGAGGAACGGCCGGATGCCGCAATCCGGTTCCTTGAGCAGCGGGTCAACACCGGCGCCCAGCGGGCGCGCAATCTCGCCTTCTCGGAAGCGCGGGCTCCATACGCCTTCGTGCTCGACGCCGACAACCTCGTGTATCCACGCGGCATCTCGAAGCTGCGGGAAGGCCTCGCGAACGACCCGGAGGCGGCGTTCGCCTATGGCATCATCGAGCGGTTCAACGAGGAGGGCGGTCTGGGCCTCATGGGCCTGGAGGGGTGGGACGAGCGGCGCCTAGCCCGATCGCACTATATCGACGCGATGGCGCTCATTCGGGTGGACGCCTGGCGCGAGGTCGGCGGGTACGTGACGGATCCTACCCTGGAGCTGGGTTGGGAGGACTACGACCTGTGGCTCAACTTCGCGTCGCACGGATACCGCGGGGTGCACGTGCGCGAGATCATCGGTCGGTATCGGATTCACGGCATCTCGTCACTCGCGATAACGACGCTGGACACTGAAGAGGTGATGGGCCAACTCCAGGCGCGCCATTCTCGCTTCTTCCGTGCCGCCCGCCCCGACCCCGGGTAGCCACTTGAGCACCGAGGCGGGAGCTACAAGCCGTCTCCCGGGTTGGATCCCCGTAGTTGTGGCCGCAGCGTCAGCAGCGCGTAGAGCGCCAGCGGAGCCGGATCGCGGCCATCAACGTACTCGAAGACGTCGCATGGGCGCGTGCTTCTTGCGAGCTCGATGAGCCCGGCGATCTTCGAGTCGCGCTCGCGCAGCCACCGCCATTCGCCGATTGGCGTATGAAATCGCCGAGAGACTCGATACGGTCGCGGCGCAAGTGGCGCGAGGTCGAGGGCAGAACGCACGCCGCGTTCCACGACCCGCTGCCCAAGCCGCTCTGCAAACCAGGTAGAGCCCCACAGGCGTGGATTCACGTCCAAGAGGTACAGACGCCCATCGTCCGCCGACCGATAGAACTCGGCCTGTGCCAAGCCCGAATACGCGGCTGCATCACAGACGCGCTCCAGGAGGTCCGCTGCCTCGCCACCTGACCCTCGGTCTGCGGGAATTGTCTCCAGCGCTACGCCGATACCACCACTGATCGGCGTCTCCCTCAGGACACGATGGGCGTAGCGATACTCCCTTGCGCCGTGCCTCCGTATGACCACTGCATTGATCTTCTCCACCGATCGCACACGCGACTGGACGATGGGGCGCATGCCGGCGGCTCGGAGCTGGCGTGCCGCAACCACGACGTCCTCGCGCTCGCGGCAGACGTGGGCCCCGGGGGCAACGCTCACGACCTGCGGTCCGGCTTCCGCGGATCGAGAGGACTTCACCACGGCAGGAAGCCCGAGCTCATCCGTCGCGTCCCGCGTCTCGTCATCATCGCGCGGCGCCAGTGTCCTTGGGTACGGCACGTTGACGGTGGCGCACAGATCCGCCAGGCTTGCCTTATCGGTGAGCGCCTGAAACGCAGGCCCGACGTTTGGGAAGGTCGGCACCGCGATTCTGACGGTCGCGAGCCGCGCAAGCGTCGAATCTATCGTGGCGATCACGAGGTCATAGCCGCGCTTCGCGATCAGGCGCCCGAGCGCCTCGCCAAACTCGTGGGCCGGCCCACGGGGGTCGGGGAGCAGGTCATATCTGGTCGCGTAGCGGGACATCGCGGCTGGTCCGGCAGCCAACTTGCCGGGTCGGTAGCCTCCAACTCCGACCACGAAGCATGGCCGGCGACCCAATGCTCGGCACGCGGCCAGCGATGAACGGTGCCAGGGATCCAGGACTAGGACCGAATACGATCGTCGGCTGTTCAAGGCGACCAGACCGTTAAGATGCGCTGGCGAGGAACTTGGGAGTGCAAGGCCGTGAAACGAACTAGCGCACACGGATCTGACCCGGAAGCCGCCACCCCCGCGACCATCCGTCGCGTCCTTGTCACCGGTGGAGAAGGGATCATAGGAAGCGTCGTGCGCCGCACCCTTGCCGACACGTACGAACTCTCGTTCGTTACGCTCCGCCCGGCGCCCTTCGCCAGCCATGTCGGGAACATTTCAAATCTCGCGTCTATCCAGCCGGCGTTCGAGCGGATCGACGCGGTCGTACACCTCGCCGGCGCCTCGTCAGTCGACGCTCCTTGGGATCGGGTACTGGCGGACAATATCATCGGGACGTACAACGTGTTCGAGGCTGCGCGCAGGGCAGGCGTCAAGCGCGTCGTGTATGCATCCTCGAACCACACCATCGGCATGTATGAAGTGGACGGTGCGCCTGACATCTACGAACTCGATGACCCGCGGGTCTATGATGCGTCGGCACCACTGCGGCCGGACTCGCTTTATGGCGTGTCGAAGGTGTTCGGCGAGGCCCTTGGCCGCCTCTATGCCGACCGATACCGGATGGATGTCATCTGCCTGCGCTTCGGCACCGTGCGCGAAAGCGACGATCCGACGAAGGCTGAAGCCGGCCGGCTGTTCGAGCCGTTTCCCGTCCTGACCGTGGTGCAGAGCCGGCAGCGCCTCCGCGCCTCGTGGCTCAGCCACCGCGACTGCGCCCAGTTGATCCACAGGTCGCTCGACACCCCCGTCCACTGGGCCGTCGTGTATGGGGTTTCGAACAACCCGCGACGGTTCTGGGATCTGGGGGACGCGCGCGATCTACTGGGATTTGAGCCGCTCGACTCAGCGCCCTTGTGATGCGCAACTGGCGGAAGCGACCGACACCCGTCGGCCGGCGCGTTCTTCTCCTGGGCGATCGACCGGTCGTAGCGCTCGCCGCTTGTCGGGCCCTCGGCCGGGCTGGTTACGAGGTCGGCGTGACCGGGTCGCGCGCTTTGGAGGTAGCTGGGGTGTCGCGACACGCGTCTCGGTACCATCGGATCCCCCCAATCGACGGAGTGGTCGATGACTGGAGCGCTGCACTGCGGACGCTCGTAGACGACGAGGGTTACGACGTCGTCGTCGCGACATCTGACGCCGGAGTGGCGCGCCTACTGGATCTCGATCTCCCCGTCCCCACGTGTCCCGAGATTTCCGATCGACACTTGCCGCTGATCGACAAGGGTCAGCTCGCGTCGCTTTGTGCCGCGGCTTCCGTCGATTATCCCTACACAGATCGGTCGCGGACACCAGAGCAAGACGAGGAGGTGTCGCGGGGGATCGAGCGAGCCACGATCGTCAAAGCTGCGCGATCCGCAGTCGCGACGCCTGACGGCCTTACGCTCTTGCCCGGGGCGCACCTGGTCCAAGACTATCGGACAGCATCGCAAGCATTGGCATCGATCCGCCGACGAGGTGTAGATCCTGTCGTTCAGGAATACCTCGAGGGGGAGAAGTTGCAGGCCGTGATCATCCGGCGCCGAGGCTCCACAACCTTCCGGATGGCGTTCCGGGTGCGGCGTGAGTTCCCACCGCAGCGCGGCAGCGAAACCATGCTTCAGCGCCTTCATACCAGCAGCGGATGTGGGGCGGAGCTGACCACGATGCTCGAGCGTCTAGCTGATGCTGCCGAATTCGACGGTGTGCTCCAAGCCGAATTCCTCCGGACTGCGAGGAGACGCCTATGTGTCATCGACGTCAACCCCCGGCTGTGGGGATCGCTGGCCTTCGCGGAGTTGCTCGGTCTCAGGATGACGGAGAGGGTCGTTCGCGACGCGCTGCGACTCGACCCGGCACCAGTCCCGGACGAGACGATGGCCCGGCGCTACCACCACCTGGTGCGCGAGTTGCGATGGTTGGGCGCTCGACCGCGGGCGATCAAGGACGTCCTGGCCACGTCCTCGCCCCGCGACGTATGGGACACCCCTTCTCTAACGGATCCGTTGCCTGAACTCCTACGGCTCGCCCGCAGGCTTACGCGGGCCAACCGTCAACGATCAGCGACCGGCGAGTCAGGACGCTAGTGTCCCCCGTCCGCGGTTCGCCGGAAGAATGGCGATTCGCTGGCGTGGATCTGATCAGCCGTCTTCGTCCAGACAAACGGTTTCGGGTGCTCCTTGTCGATGGCGAGGTAGTTGGGGATGGCAGCCTCGACTTCGGCCGTGCCGCGTTGCGCTCCTCCGCGTACCCGCTCTTCGGTGAGAAGCGCATGGAACCGCCGCGCGAGGCGAGCCGCTGGTTCCAGGCGCTGCGCATCGGCATGGCGACGCCTGTGGCCGCCCATCAGGCTGCTCGGTAACCGCCGGCATGGGCCCGCTCTCTGTCCCAACGCGCACGGTCTCGCGGCCGGCCGAGATCGCCGACATCGACACGAGCATCCCCGTGCTCGTGCTGAGCGCCTCTCCTCGAGCTCGCCGATCCCCCCACGGCGGGCTCGGTATCTTCCGCAGCCTCGGGCGGCTCGGCGTCCCGGTATTCGAGGTCGACTCGGATCCCCGCGGTCCGGCATCCTATTCGAAATATCTACGTGGCCGCTTCGTCTTCGACCTCGCGACCGCCACAGCGGATGCGACGGTCGACTTCTTACTCGACGTGGGGAAGCACATTGGCTCGCGAGCCGTACTCGTCCCGACGTGGGATGAAATGGCCGTGCTGGTGTCCGACTCCGCTCGGGTGCTAAGCGAGCGGTTCATCTTCCCGCAACAGCCCGATCGCCTCGCGCGGTCGCTTGCCAACAAGATGGAGATGAGTGATCTGGCCAGGACGCACTCAATACCGGCGCCGTGGGCAACCTTCCCGTCGAGTGTCGACGAGGTCCGCAGCTTCGCCGCCACGGCGGCGTTCCCCGTGATGCTGAAAGGGATCGCAGGGAACCGCCTGCTGGAGCGCACCGGCAGGAAGGTGGTTCTCGTTGACCGACCGGACGAGCTCGAGCGGCTGTACCGGGCCATGGAGGACCCGGCCGAACCGAACCTGATGCTGCAGGAATACATACCGGGAGGCGACGATGCCGTCTGGATGTTCAACGGCTACTTCAACCACGAGTCGGATTGCCTCGTCGGCTTCACCGGCCGCAAGCTGCGCCAGACCCCCGTCCACACCGGCGCAACCAGCCTCGGCATCTGCCTGAAGAACGGCATCGTCGAGGAAACAACTCGTCGCTGGATGAAGGAGCTCGGCTACCGCGGCGTCGTCGACATGGACTATCGCTACGACGCGCGCGACGGGCAGTACAAGGTGCTCGACGTGAACCCGCGCATCGGCGGTACGTTCCGGCTGTTCGTCGCGCAGAACGGCATGGACGTCGCACGCGCCCTCTACCTTGACATCACCGGCCAGCCCGTGCCGGTGACGGCCCTCATCGAAGGCCGCAAGTGGATGGACGAACGGGACGTGATCTCGTGCCTTCAGTACCGGCGCGATCACCAGCTCACTCTACGCAAGTGGGTCAGCTCGCTCAAGGGCGTGCGGGAAACCGTCCACTTCGCGCACGACGATCTCGAGCCGTTCTGGAGAGCGTGGTCGCTGGCGCTCGGCAATGCGCTCAGCGCGGTTCGCAAGTCATCGCGGTCGACCGATGCCGGCAAGACACCCAGCGCGTAGGGTGTGGAGCGCGACGTCGCGACTCCCAGTGGCGGCACCGCTGGCTGCTCTCGGGCGACGAAGGCCGCGATCCGGGAGATCGATTCGAGAATCTCGGGGATCGTTTCATGGTCCTCGATGTGGATGCCGTACTCGCCTTCGAGGAACAGGATGATCTCCATCATCCCGGTGGAATCGACGTACCCACTGTCGAGCAGCGAGACCTCGTCCGTGAGCTCCTCCGCGTCGTTCACGTAGAAGTTCTCAGGATGAAGCGCCTCACGCGCTCCTCAATCTTCACGTCGACGGTGTCTCCCGGGTGCCGTGCACGAGAGGGTGATCGTGCCCCGGCCCTGGGTGACACCGAGCGAAGCCGACTTGCTGACGTTCTGCCGCGAGCGACTGCCTGCATACCAAGTCCCGGTCACGTCCGTCGTCGCGGACGCGCTGCCGCGCAGACGAGTCGTCAATCTCCCGCGGGCCGAGCTCGCCGCGCAGTACGGTGCCGGACGACTCCTGGCCACGCAGCCGAGCGAACCGGTCGCTCGCCCTGCCCGGCACACACCGTGACTCATCAGTGTCGTCCGGGCCGGCGGAGCCGGCGGGGCGCGGCAGCCGCGGCCAGACTAGACTGGCTTCGAGCAGCGCCTATCGTGATCGGGACCCCCTCGACCCGCGGCTGCGGCTCCGGGATCTGGCGCCTCGTACCTCCAACCGCTCCGAGGCGAACGGGACCAAACGGGAAATGAGGAGGATCCAGTTGACTCATCTCGTGATCGTCGGTGCTGGCGGCTTCGGTCGCGAGGTTCTCGACGTGTTGAGGGACATCAACAGCGCAGTTCCGACGTTCGACTTCCTGGGCTTCCTCAGCGCCTCGGGGCGCCCCTCCTCGGCCCCTCGTCCCGACTGGCCGATCTTGCGGTGAGCTACGTGATCGGCAGCGGCTCGGCCGAGCCCCGGCGTCGCATGGATGCCCTGGCGCGATCCTGGGGTCGCACGGCGGCCAGGCTGAGGCACCCCTCGGCGACGATCGGGAGCGACGACCAGATCGGCGATGGAGCAGTGGTCGCGGCCGACGTCCGCCTGACCACGCACATATACGTGGGTCGTCACGCGCACCTCAACCTCAACTGCACGATCGGTCACGACACGGTGGTCGGGACCGTCGCCCGCCCGACGCTCCGGCCCCGCGTGGCCGAGCCCGAGACCCGGTCCAGATGACACCGCCGTTGGGCCAGGCGCCAGATCGTGAGCGTAATGTGCTCATCTTCCCTGGTGGCACGGAGATTGGCCTGGAGATTCGGCAGTCCCTCGCGACCTGCAAGGAGATACGGTTGTTCTCCGCTGCAGAGCCCACGTCGAACCATGCGCCATACGTCTATGCAGTCCACGATGAAGTGCCGGGCATGGCGGACGAGACATGGTTCGACGCCCTGCGAGCGGTCATCCAGCGACGGTCGATCGACTACGTGTTCGGGGCCCACGAGGACGTTCTATTGGAGCTGTCGCGACGGCGCGACGAGCTGGGGGCGACGCTGATAGCCCCAGTGCCGGAGACAGTTGAGATCGCGCGTTCGAAGCGGCGAACGTACGAGGCGCTCGGCGGGACCGTGAGAGTGCCCGTGACCTACACGGCGCCCTTCGACAACCTGGACTTCCCCGTGTTCGTGAAACCAGACCGTGGTGCAGGGTCCAGGGCAGCTGACATGGCCACAACGCTCGATGAGCTCGAGCAGGCTCTGCACACGCGCGAGGAGATGATCGTCACGGAGTACCTGCCGGGGCAGGAGTACACCGTAGATTGCTTCTCTGATCGAGACCTAGGGTTGCTGTATTGCGCGCCACGACTTCGAGTCAGGACACGCAATGGGATATCTATGGACAGTCAGACCGTGTCTGACGCGCGCGTCCTGCCCATGGCGGAGAGCATCGGGAGCGTGCTCCCGTTGAGAGGGCCGTGGTTCTTCCAGACGCGAGAGACAGAGGACGGGAGTCTCTGTCTGATCGAGGTAGCAGCTCGCATCGCTGGCACGATGGCTCTCCATCGCTGTGATGGGGTGAACTTCCCTCTGCTTGGGATCTACGAGGAGGAGCGCGCCCCGATAACCATCATGGCGAACGGTGCGGACATCCGCATCGACCGTGCGCTGGTGAACAGGTACGAGCACCACCTCGAGTTCTCAACCGTGTACGTAGATCTTGATGACTCCTTGATACAGCGCGGTCAGGTCAACACGATACTCGTGAGACTGCTGTACCAATTTGTGAATCAGGGCAAGCGAGTCGTCGTGATCACGCGAAGCGAGACAGAGCCGCTCGACACGCTTCGGAGCTTCCGCCTCGACGGGCTCCCTGACGAGGTCATTCATCTCCCCCGACACGGCTCCAAGGCGGACATCATGGATCGGGACGACGCGATCTTCATCGACGACAGCTTTGGTGAACGGGTGGACGTGCATCGGAGGACGAGGATACCGACATTCGACTGCAGCATGATCGAGATGCTGCTTGATGACCGAGCGTGATTAAGCCCACCGGAATCGGTGAGGCACTCCGCTGCCACAGTTCGCTCGACGGCGGCGGTCACATCGCGTGCGTGCCTGTCTGGAGGGAAGCCTGGTCTACCTCGAAAGCGGACGACTAGGTGCTGCGCCGGACCGACATGTCGACAGTGCAGGATCTTTGGAACGTTTGGCTCCTCCTTCCGCGTGCGGGCGGGGTGCAGGTTCACTGGCCCGACGGAGGCCTTGGCCGACGTTCCGGGCCGTCGAACCTCTTGTCAGAGCGCCGTTCATGCGGATTCGACGTTGACGGGGCGCCAGTTGTCTGCGTTTTCCTGAAGCTTGGCGGTCGGGCCGGGTCGAACCGGCGATGAAGACCCGCTTGCTTGGCGCCGACGCTCCTGAGTGGGTGTCGTTCCTGGCTGAGACTCTGCACGACTTCTACCACCTCCCCCAATACGTCGCGCTCTGCGCCGCCCAGGAGCGGGGCGAGGCGCTGGCGCTCCAGGTCACCGATGCCAGGAGCAGCCTGCTGCTTCCCCTCATCGTCCGCTCCATCCCGGGAGGCGACGGTTTCGACGCGACGTCCCCGTACGGCTACCCGGGCCCCCTGAGCAACGGACCGCGTGACCCGACATTCATACGCAGAGCCATGGCCGCCGGCATGCCCGTGCTCCGAGATGCGGGAGTGGTTTCCGCGTTCGTGCGCCTTCACCCACTCCTCAATGCGATACCGCCACTCGGGATCGGGACGTTGGTCCGGCACGGTGAGACCGTCAGCGTCGACTTGACGCTGCCGAATGAGACGCTCTGGGCCCAGACCCGAATGAACCACCGACGCGACATAAGAGAGACGCTCCGGCTCGGGTACATGGCGCGGATGGACGGCGCGTGGGACCATTACGAAACCTTCAAACGCCTCTATCAGATCACGATGCATCGTCGGGCGGCGGCGCGGTACTACTTCTTCGAGGACGCCTACTTCGACGGCCTGCGTGATGCCCTCGGCGAGAGCCTCCACCTTTGCGTCGTGGAGAAGGACGGCGTGATCGCCGCGGCGGGCCTGTTCGTCGAGACCAACGGCATAGTCCAGTACCACCTCTCTGGAACTGGCGACGCGTTTCGAATGATCCAGCCAACGAAGCTCATGATGCACTTCGTGCGAGGCTGGGCGAAGGACCGGGGGAGCCGGGTCTTCCACCTAGGAGGCGGGGTCGGCGGCGCCAATGACTCCCTGCTTCAGTTCAAGGTCGGCTTCTCGCCGCTTCGCCACACGTTCTACACGCTTCGGATGGTCATCGACGAGCCGAGATACCGGCGCCTCGTGGCGGCCCGCGACCCGTCGCTGGACCCGGAGGAGCTTGGAGGCTACTTCCCTCCGTATCGCTCGGGGTGACCAGCGTTCCGGACCGGGGGACAGCGATCGCCTCTCCGGCGGGCGGGCTTCGGGCGGCCCGTGGTGCAGCGCGGCACCGCGGATGGAGCCCCAGCCCAGGCGCAGCGGCGCGCGGCTATCGGATCACGGGCGGCAGGGCGGTGAGGACCGGTTGCTCGTAGTCCCTTCGCCGGGGGCCCAGTACCCAATGCCACTTGGCCGATGAGCTCGCGAACCGTATCCTCCTGATGCGTCGCACGTGGACGCGTGGCTGACCGCGATCGCTCGGTCGGCCTCCACGAAATGGCACACCCGTCGCGAGGCGGGGCCGCAAAGCCACGGGACTCCCAGAGTCAGCCGGGTTGCCGAAAGGAGTGCCCATCCCATGTTCTGGAATGGCGAGCGTTGGGTTCCCGAGAAGGGCCCCGTCATCAGGTCCAAGCGGCCCACGAGCCGGAACCGGCTCCGGCGTTGGCTGGCGACCCTGCCGATCCTGCTCCTGGTCCCGGCGCTGCT
>Ga0209638_1001290_pt1 | contig 16150 bp, 15 predicted proteins | sample BarGraNGADG00211_FD_184490 | JGI IMG/M metagenome (GOLD analysis project Ga0209638, IMG submission 184490) | Arctic peat soil microbial communities from Barrow, Alaska - Barrow Graham LP Ref core NGADG0002-211 (SPAdes) (version 2) | ecosystem: Environmental > Terrestrial > Soil > Wetlands > Peat...
CCGGGCCCGAGCCCGCTGCCGAGCCCGAGCCCGCTGCCGAGCCCGAGCCCGAGCCCGCCGAGCCCGAGCCCGCCGCCGAGCCCGAGGCCGCCGAGCCCAGCGATCCGGAAGCCACTTTCTGGCACGCGGAAGCCGACTGAGCGGAAATGGCCGGCGAGATCCCGCATGGGCTTGCGATCGAGCAGGTTTGGGCTATCGAAGGCACGTATGCGCTCGACGCCGCCCAGCGCCGACCCGCAGTTCGAGCCGAGCACCTGGCGCGCATCGCCGAGCTACTCGCGGCCGGCACGATCGTCGAGGCGGGTGCGTACCAGGACATGTCGGGCTCGATGATCCTCGTTCGCGCCCCTGACGAGGCCGCGGCGCTGGCCATCGCCGAGAGCGACGTCTATGCGAGATCCGGGGTCTGGTCCGGCGTCAAGGTCCGGGCTTTCGGACGCGTGGCGCGCAGCGAGGAACTCGCCGGCGGCTGACCGCCAACCAGACGCAGGGCCGGTCAGCAGGCAACCCGTCATTTATGCCGCTACCGACTGGTATCCCCGCTCGCCTCTCGCGGTGATCGCGCCAGCACGGCTGGGCCGCCCCGCGGGGCGCTCCGGTGAGCACGGAGCGGACCCGCATTCGCCAGGTTTGCCCATCTCCGAGTGGCGTTAGCCCGCCCGCGTTTGGTTAGCAGTCACCACAGTCATGTCTGACAGGCCGCGAGAAGGGGCGAGAGTCAACCCGTTACGGGAACGAGATCGTGGCGCTGAGGTCCGGCCGCCTGGAGTCCGCGTCGAGGTCGCGGAACATGACCTTGTACTTCCGGCCCGCGTCCACCGAGTGGGTGTACGGCGGGTCGATGGCCTGGACCCCGTGGAACTGGACCTCGTCGACGTTGCTCGCGGGCGTGCCGGTCACGTCGGCCAGACCCAGGTCCACGTCGGTGACGATCACCGTCCAGGCTGCGCCGACGGAGATGGCGCCGCCGCCGCGGGGCTTGAACGTGGCGTTGAAGCCGTTGAGCGACTCGGGAATCCCCGGGCTCGAGCTGCCCTGCAAGCGGCCGTGGGCCAGAGTGATCGATGGCCCGCCCGTCGGCCAGCTGAAGGTGACGTCCACCGTCGGTGTGGCGGCCCCCGCGCCCATCAGGGTTACGACCCAGAGGTCGTGCGGGCGGTCGGCGTAAGCGAACCCAAACCCGGGCTTGACGCCGGCGGCCGTGCACGTCTGCGCGCCGACGTCGATCTTGATGCACATCTTGACCGAGGCGCTTGACGAAGAACTCCTGGTGACCATCGCCGACACTGGCCCGGGCCCATCGCTCACGAAGGTGAATGTTCGAGCGGTCGCGTGCGGATCGCCTTGGGCGTCCAGCATCATGTCGTTGAAGGTAATGCTCGCCGTCGGTTGGGCCTGCGTGGGATTTGGCGAGGCCGTGGGCTTCGGCGAAGGGGCGAGACTGTGCGTGGCCGTATTCGAGGCGCCGCTCGTCTGCGTGCCGGTTGTCGGCGTGCCGGCAGTCGAGCCGGCGGGCGTTTGCGTGGCCAGGCTGGCAATGAGAGTCCCCGTCGCCGTCGGAGAGGGGCTGTTGCCGCCCGATGCCAACAGGACGCCGGCAACCGCGATCAAGACCACGCACATCAGGCCCAGGGCGATCGACACGTTGCGCCATGTCTTGTCGTTCACCCGATTCTCCTCTCGAGCCCGTCGAGCGTCGGCCGACCGGCCCGTCAAACGATACCCCCTGCCATGGATGCCGACACGCGTTGTTCGGGGCTCGGTTACGCTGCCGCGATGAGTTCTCCAGGCCATCCGGACTGGCGCCGCCTGCTCCTTCTGTACTGGATCACGTCCGTCGTCGAAGGCCTCGGCGTCGCCCAGATCTACGCCTCATGCCGACGCGTCTGGCCGAGGTTGGCATGTCCGAAGCCGACATCGGCCACGTGCTGGGGCTGCTCTTCTCCCTCTTCTTCGTAGCCGGCCTGCCTCTGATTCCGCTCTGGGGCGTGTGGGCCGACAAGTACAGCCGCAAGGCCGTCGTCATCCGGAGCGCCCTTGTGGAGGCAGTGGTCTTCCTGGCCGTCGCAGCCAGCGGCGCGCCCTGGCAGCTGGCAGTCAGCATGGTCCTCGTGGGGTTCCAGCTTGGCAATTCCGGGGTCATGATCGCCGCGATTCGGGACGTGACGCCACGGCCCAGGCTGGGGTTGGCGATGGGCGTCTTCGCGTCCAGCGGCCCGCTCGGGCTCGGCCTCGGGCCGGCCATCGGCGCCGTAATGATTAGCTGGTGGCACTACTCGAGCGCGGCCGTCTTCACCTTCTCGGCCGGCCTGTCGGTCGCCGTGGCACTGATGCTGGCGTTCGGTTCAGCCGAGGTTCGGCCCGAGGTCGTGCCCACCGGTAGCACATTGCGGCTTGCCTTCGGTGCCGTGCGCGGCGTCTTCGCCGACCGAACGGTGCGCTGGTTGTTCGCGGTCTCGGGCGCGGTCTTCGTCGGCCGGCAGATGGCGCTGCCGTACTTGCCGCTGCTCGTCCCGTTGCGCCACGACGCGGGCTCGCTCGGCGTGGTCCTGTTCGTATCGGCCATCTTCGGCGCGCTGCTTGCGCCCGTCGCAGGTTGGGCGGCGGATCGGATCGGCTTCCGCCGGGTGCTCGTGGTGGCCGTGGCGGGCTCGGGAGTCGCGGTATTGTCGATCGGCCTGGCACCCACGATCGCCGCGATTGCGGTCGCAGCCACTATGCAGACCGCGTTTCAGGCCGGTGTGGGTTCGATGGTGTCGGGCCTGCTCGCGGTCGAAGTTCCGTCCGAGCGCCGCTCGGCCACGCTCAATCTGATCTACCTGCCGCTCTATTTCGGAGGCATAGCGGGACCGGCGATCGCATCGGTCGTCTACTCACGCGGCCTCGACTCGGTCTTCGTCGTTGCGGCGGGCGTGCTCGCCGGAGCGACTCTGCTGTCCCTGGTCTTCGCCCGTCGCGTCGGGCCGGCAGTGGTGCCGCAGACGGCCTGAACTCGTCTTCGGCTAGAAGTTCGGGACGTCGATCTCCCCATGACCCACATAGCGGGCATCGGGCCGGATCAACTTGTCGGCCGAGGCCTGCTCGATGGCGTGAGCGCTCCAGCCGGCCATGCGTGCCAGTGCGAAGGTCGGCGGGAAAAGGTCCGGCGCCAGGCCGACGCCCTGGAGAACGGCCGCGGCGTAGTACTCGACATTGGTCTTGATCACGCGATCCGGCTTCAGCTCGCCGAAGATACGCAGGACCACGTCCTCCACTTTGACCGCGGTGTCGAGCCAGGCGGCCATGTCCGACATGCCCTCGGCCACCTTGCGGAGCGCCGCGGCGCGCGGGTCGTAGGCCCGGTATACGCGGTGACCGAAGCCCATGATCTTGTCGCCGCGGGCGATCGCCTCGCGAACCCACTTTTCCGCGCGTTCCGGCGAGCCGATCTCGTGGAGCTGACTCACGACCTCCGCCGGCGCCCCGCCGTGGAGCGGGCCCTTCAGTGCGCCGATCGCTCCGCACACGGCGCTCGCGAGGTCGGATCGGGTCGAGATGATGACGCGGCAGGTGAAGGTCGAGGCGTTGAGGCCGTGCTCGGCGCCTACCACGAAGTAGGCGTCAAGGGCGCGTGCCGCAGCCGGGTCGGGGTCCTTGCCGGTCAGCTGCTGGAGGAAGCCGCCGGCCAGCGAGAGCTTCTGGTTGGGCTTGACGGGCTCGAGCCCGCGGCGGATGCGATGGAAGGCCGCCAGCGCCGACGGCGCAAAAGCGGTGATCTCCCGAGCCTGATCCACCGTCGGCGGCCAATGAGGTCGACGCCAGGCTCCCCACACGGAAACCGCCGTCCGCAGCGCGTCCATGGGGTGTGTATGGTCGGGCAGTTCCATGAGGGCGCAGATCACCGGTTCGGGGACCTCGGCCGGCACGAGTCGAGCCGATTTGCGCCACTCGCCCGTCCAGAGCAGCTCGGCGACCTGACCGTACGTGCCTTTCTCGACGAGCTGACCGATCGGGTAGCCGCGGTAGAGGAGCCGCCCATTGGCGCCGTCCACGAAACCGATTGCCGTCTCGGCGGCGATCACGCCCTCGAGACCGGGCGAGTAGGACTTCTCGGCAGCGGGTTTGGACGCCGGCCTGGCGGTCGCGTGGGTAGTCCCGTTCGCCGGGTCGGCCGCCTCGCTGGAGGACGGGGCGTTCCCGGAGTCTGTCGTCGTCATCTCGCCCTCCTTAGGAGCTCGCCGCGGAACGGACGGTCCTGGCTACCGAACCTGGCAGCGGTATCGGATCGGACGGCTCCGTGACGGGTCGCATGCTACCGCGATCCATGCTCCGAGCGCAGGGGGCGAGGCGATCGTTGCGCGCCGGCTCGGTCTACCAGCGCGAGCGGGGCCTGCCTGGCGTCCCAGGGCCCTCCAGGGCGTTGAGGATGAGCCGGATGACTGTCGCGCCCAGGAATGCCACGAGCAGGGCCCCGAGAAAGCCGTTGGTGCTGCTGGCACTGAAATACCGTGTAGCCACGAATCCGCCGAAGAGCCCGCCCAGGATGCCGACGAGCGTGTTCGCGAGGCAGCCGTGCGGCCCGCCCCGCTCGACGATCGCTCCGGATAGCGCGCCGGCGAAGAAGCCGACGACGATCCAACCAACCACGCCCATATCCGGCACGGACCGTTCCTCCCGTCTACCCAGGCAAAGAGCCCGGCGTCTAGTGCGGATGATACCCAGCTTCAGAAGGCATTTTTCCAGGCCGGCATCGTCTTCATGTAGGCGATCGCCTTCTCTCGGGCGGCCGCGTAGTCCAGCCCGTCCTGGTGCATCGTCCACTGCGTGAAGCGCTCGAGGCGCTCCTGCGCATCGGGCAGCGTGCCGTCGGGCGCGCAGTAGTTGCAGTACGGGATCGAGGCGTCCGCGAGGGCGTGGTCTTCGGCGCCGGCGAGCGGCATGCCACAGGATTCACAGCTGACGGCGGTGTTCATAGGGGATCTGCTTTCTCGTGGGATGGAGGGTGAGCGGCCGCGAGAAGCTCGAAGCTACGGATAACGACGTCTCGCTCTGACGGCGACATCGCCGCCATGGCTTGGGCGAGCAGATCTGGTGCCAGCACCTGGCCGACCCACGAGACGACGTCACGTCCCGCATCCGTCAGCCAGATCAAGACCCGGCGCTCGTCGCGTTCGTCGCGGATCCGGGCAACCAGCCCTTTCGCTTCGAGGCGCGAAAGCAGTTCCGAGGTGGAATTGCGCCGCAGGCCCAGGTGCTCGGCTTGCTCGCCGACCGTGAGGGGCCCACTCGCGGAGAGATGCTGCAGCACTTCCACAGCGCGCCGCGTTACGGGCAGATCCGCGCCTCTGACTCTCTGGGCCCAGTGGTAGCGCCGGTAGACCTCCGGAAAGAGGCGGGCGATGCGCCGGGCGGCCTGCTGAGCCGACAGCGGCGCGGCCTGTTCGGCCGCGACCTCAACCTCGCCGGACGCGGCGTGGCTCATGGGCCTGCTCGGGGTGGATTTGCTCGTGTCGACCATGTCGTTGCGACTATCGAGTCGGAGGCGGCCTACGTCAACGGATCTACACGATCGCTACGATCCATTTTCCGCGGCGGCCACCGCGGAAATACGGCGTTCACCGTAGGCGTCCTGCCCCCTATGCCGCCGATACCACCAGGGAAGCCGACTGCGCTCGTCTGTCATCCCTGCCCGATGAGGCGCCGCCGGTAGTGTGGAAGCTCGGACCGCGCTATGAACGATTTCCGAGGCATCGAGAACGAAACGTCCGGCGGTTCCAGCGACGGCGACCGACTGCGCCATCCGCCGCAAAGGCTGCTTCCCCTGATGCGAACTGCGCGATCCACAAGGGCACTTCACCACCCGACGGCGTTTGACCGCCACGCGATTTCAGCTCCGCGCTCGAGTCGCTGGGCAGGTTCGCAACGCCACCGGTTGGCGGTCGAAGTTGGATCGTCCGCTGTGGCGCTGTCCAATCCCCGAAGTTGGTGGCTGCTCTTATGTGCAGCGCCGGAACGATGACGATCCATCGCCTGCCGCATGTCGAGGTCACGCTGCCCAGGCGTCAGGACTTCCGACCGAGCAAGCCTCGCAACTGGACGATCCGAACCCGATTGATCATCACGGCCTTCTGCCCGGCCGCGCTCATCGCGATCCTCGAGTTCGTGCAGGGCCACCCGAGCCCGCTCACGTTGCTGGTTGTGGCTGGTGCGGCCGTCACCGCGATTGTCGTGGCCCGCTCGGTAACCAGACCGATCGAAATCCTGATCGGCGAGGCCTCCCGGGTGGCCACCGGCGACCTTAGTGAGAAAGAAGGCCAGGCTGTCGTCAAGGCCAGCGGAGAACTCGGCCGGCTGGTCGAAGCCTTCGCCGGAATCAGGATGTACATGGAAGAGCTGGCGGCCCTGGCCGACCGTGTCGCGGCGGGCGATCTGACCCGTGAAGTTCAGACGCGCTCGGAGCAGGACAGTCTCGCTCAGGCGTTCCGCTACATGATCACGAGACTGCGCAAGATGGTGACGCAGCTCACCGAGGCAGCCACCAGCGTGGCCGAGACTGCCGGCCGGGTGACCGATGTCTCGGTGCAATCCGAGGCCAATGCCACCCAGATCGCCCAGACGATCGGGCAGGTTGCGGCGGGCGCAGCCGATCAGGCCCGAGTTTCCACAGATACGAGCATTGCGATGATGGAACTCGGACAGGTCATCGAGCAGGTGGGCTCGGGAGCTGCCCAGACGGCCGAGAACGCGGGCGCCCAGACCGACGCGATCAGCCAGATGGCCGACGCGATTCGCGAAGCCTCGACCGCATCGGCCGAGGTCAACGCCGCGGGGGCCGCTGCCGGACGCGCCGCCGACAAGGGATCGACGGCCGTTCGCGAGACGGCCTCGGGCATGGCCCGCATCAAGAAGGCCGTGGACACGGGCGCCAACGTGGTGACCAACCTCGGTGCGAAGGGAAGCCAGATCGGGGCGATCGTCCAAACGATCGACGAGATCGCCGATCAGACGAACCTGCTCGCTCTGAACGCGGCCATCGAAGCAGCCCGAGCCGGCGAGCAGGGCAAGGGCTTCGCCGTCGTGGCCGACGAGGTTCGCAAGCTCGCGGAGCGGTCGCGGGCAGCGACCAAGGAGATCGCCTCGCTCATCTCCGAGGTCCAGAAGGGGACCGCCGAGGCCGTCTCCGCGATGAAGATCGGCGCTCGTGAGGTCGAGACAGGGTCTGAGCTGGCCGAGCGATCCGCGAATGCGCTCGAGGAGATCGCCCGCGCGGTCGCTGCCTCGAATGCGGCCGTCGCACGGATCACTTCCGCAGTTGAAGCCATGGAGGCCTCCTCGTCGAACGTCGTTTCCGCTTCGGAAACGATCGCGTCCATCGCCCAAGCCACCAACTCGGCCGCAACTTCGATGAGCGCGAGTTCGGTCCGCGTCAACGACGCGGTGGAGTCGATCACTGCAATCAGCGAAGAGAACTCCGCTTCGGCCGAAGAAGTGGCCGCCGCCACCCACGAGTTGAGCGAGCAAGCCCAAGAAGTCGTTCGGTCGGCCAGCGCCCTGACCGACATGTCCGATCGGCTGCGGCGCCTCGTTTCGCGCTGGCGCCTGCCCGAAGAGGACAGCGATACCGGCTCTGACTCGGAGCGCAACGCCGCGTAGCGCGCCCCCGACCATGGCGACGCCGGCCCACCGGTGCGGGGGGCGGCTGATTCTGTGCCGTCCCGCAGAACGAGCCGGCGCGTGACGACCGCCGTTCCGGAAGCGGGAACATATTGGTGGAGACTGGGGTCTACGCAGGCGGGACTGCCATCGCCTCGCTTCTCTCGTCGCGTCTTGGAGACGGCGGATGAATCAACGACGCCGCTGGATGGCGGTTCTGGCCGCTCTCCTCGTGATCGGCACGGTCGAGGTCCTGACCGATACGGCCCTCGATGCCGTCCTGGCCTTCCCGTACAACGCGATCCTCGTCTTCGGGACGGTCGTGGTCGTCGTGGTCGCCGCCGCCGAGGTCGCGTTTCGGGTCATCGATCGCTTGACCTGCGACCTCCGGGAGCGCAACGAGGCTCTCGAGTTGCGCAACGCGGCCCTGCATGCTGTCTACGACGTAAGCCTGGCCGTCTCCGGGCAGGCCGACATGGAGCAGACCATCGGCTCGATCGTGGGCCATGCCCGCCGGCTGCTGGGTGTAGACGCGGCGCTCCTCGTGCTCGATGGGCCTGATGGTCACCTTCGCCTGCGCGCTGCCAGCGCCCGGCCCGACGTACTGCTGGACCCAGATCAGGTTGCGGGTGGGGCAACCGTGCCCCCAAATGACCAACTCGGTCGCCACCTCCGGCCCGGTTTCGCAGTCCGCCTGCAATCGCCCGTCGCGCGAGGCGACGTTCGGGTCGGCCTTCTGGGAGTTGCGACCCGTAATCCGCGCCCCTTTTCCGAGGCCGACGTCGACACCCTGTCCGCGCTGGCAGTCCAGGTCGGACTGGCCCTGGAAGCCAGCCGGCTGCGTGATGAGCTCAAGGCACTTGCAGTCGAGGGCGAGCGCGAGCGGATAGCCCGTGAGATGCACGACGGCCTGGCGCAAGTGCTCGGGTATGTGAACACAAAGTCTCAGGCTGTCGAGACGCTGCTCGACCGTGGCCGCGTTGACGAGGCGCGCCAGCAGCTCGTCGAACTGTCCGCCGCGGCGCGTTCCGTATACGTGGACGTCCGCGAGGCGATCTTGAGCCTCTCGACGCCGGTGGCCTCGGAAAGCGGCCTGTCCAACGCGCTGGAGGAGTACGCGACCCAGTACGCCGAATCGTCCAAGCTCGCGGTCCGTTTCAAGGTGACCCCGGAAGCGGCCGAGGCGCCGCTGACCGCCGTCGTCCAGTCCGAGGTCTTCCGAATCGTCAAGGAGGCTCTGACCAATGTCCGCAAGCACGCCAGCGCCAACCGAGTGACGATCCGGATGTCGCGCGATGGGGGCGATTTCGTCGTCCTTGTCCATGACGACGGAGTTGGCTTCGACGCACAGGCAGTTGGGTCGGGGAGTGAGCGCTGGCCGCACTTTGGTATGGCCGGCATGCGCGAGCGCGCCGAATCGGTCTGCGGGAGCATCGTGTGGCGAAGCAAGCCCGGAGCCGGAGCCGAAGTCGAGTTGCGTGTGCCGGTCGGAACCGATCCTTGGGCCTGCGAGCCGACCCTGGAAGTCTCGTCTGGCGACGAAGGACGTCCCTACCTGCCGCACCAGGTGGTCCAATCTCCCACTCCTGCCCTTACGGAGGCACACTGAGCGCATGCGTACCCTGCTCGTTGATGACCATGCACTCTTCCGCGATGGAGTCGCTTCCTTGCTGCTGGCCTGGGGTCACGAAGTCGTGGGACAGGCCTCCGACGGCAGCCAGGCCATCGAGATGGTGGACGAGACTTCGCCGGACGTAGTGCTCATGGACGTTCGTATGCCGAACCTGTCGGGCATCGAGGCGACCGCCGAAATCAAGGCGCGCCACCCCGAAGTCGCGATCGTGATGCTGACGGTGAGCGAGGAGGAGGCCGATCTCTTCCGGGCCATCAAGGCCGGGGCACAGGGCTACCTGCTGAAGAACCTCGAGGCGCCGCAGCTGCGGTCGATGCTCGAAGGCGTGGCACGGGGCGAACCGGCAATCTCCCCCGGCACGGCCGCTCGCATCATCGATGAGTTCTTGCGGACTCGAGACGGTACCGCTCCTCCCCCGACCCAGCGGCTGACGGACCGCGAGGTTCAGGTCCTGGAACTAGTCACCGACGGGCAGCGCAACCGCGAGATCGCAGTGGCGCTGGGAATCAGCGAGAACACCGTGAAGTTCCACCTCAAGAACATCGTGGAGAAGCTTCACGCTCAGAACCGAGCCGAGCTGGCGGCCAGAGCCGTTCGCGAGGGCCTCGTGTCGGACGCTCCTCACGATTCGGTGACCGGCCACGCGATGAGGCGCCACCGCTAACGCCAGAGGTCGGGTTCTACCCTATTTGGGGATCCTGGCCGCCGCCGCTTCGTCGACGATCCAAGCCGCGCCCGGTCGACGCGTGCGCTGCACCGGCCAGCGCCGGTCGTCGCGGACCTCGCCGAAGACATGGCCGAGCGCTTCCGTCTTGCCGGCGCCCCAGGTGACTACCAGGACCGGTGCCGCCTCGAGGAGCCGCGGGTTGACGGTCACCCGGGGCAGGTGCGGCCCAACATGCGTAGGCGGTGGGATCCCCATCGTCCAATCGAAGCTGTCGAGAGCCGGGCTGCCCGGGAAGACCGAGAGGACGTGGCCGTCGTCGCCGACCCCGACCAGGATCAGGTCGAAGACCGGCCAGTTGCCATCGGCGAGCGGCAGGTAGGCGGCCATCTCCTCCGCATAGCGCGCCGCACACCAGCTGTTGTCGTGGTAGTCGGCGATTGCCCGGTCCGTGGGGAATGGGTGGATGTTCGCCGTCGGCAATGGGGCGCAGCCGCGCTCACCCTCGCCGCCACCCAGAAGGACGTCATCGAGGGCGGTCACGTTGGACTCAACATGACCGCGGGGCACGTAGCGGTCGTCGCCCCACCAGACATGGACGCGCAACCACGGGATTCTGTCCACGAGCGGTGCCTGGGCCAGGAGGCGGTAGATCGGAATGGGCGCGTTGCCGCCGGTGGTGCAGAAGTCGGCTCTGCCACGCGCTGCGACAGCGGCAACGAGGGCGGCCGCGATTCTTTCCGCCGCCTCGCCGGCCACCGCATCGGGATCCGCGACGATCGTCAGATCCGGTTCGCCCTGGTTTGGCGCCGGCAGGCCTGAGACGCTGGTTCCGGCCAGTCGGTCGGGCTCGGGGGAGAGGTCCGGGTCGTGCTCGTTCATGATCAATCGCTTCGCCTCTCGATTGCCACTCGTGGTGTCGGCTCCATAGCGGTCAGGTGGCCCGCCATGGCCAGGGTTTCGGCGGCCGCAGGAGTGCCTGCATTATCTTCCACCGCCAGCGCCAGAAGGTCCACGTCGTTGAGTCTGGGTGCGACGTAAGCCCGCCGGGCGCGCTCGCGGCCGTTGTCGTGGACGACCACCTCGACCATGCGATCGGTGGCCGTGACGTCTCCCAGCAACTCGGCGCCACGCAACCTGGAAGCTATCTCGACCCTGACCGTCGAGCCGCCGCTCAAGTCCGAGCAGACGGGCCGGAGTTCCACAGCAACGCGGTGGTCCCCCTGGCGGAGAACGGCGGTCCGCCGCCCGTCCGTGCGACGACTGAGCGGCAGAACCACGCTCATGCCCAGCCGCGATGCAAGCCAGGCAATGTGATAGACGGGGCGCACCACGTTGGTCAGGCCCGTCGAGTCCTCGTCTTCCGCCGCCGCGTACTCGACCGTGATCGATCGCACGGCGCCAAGATGCGGGCGCAGGTCCGGCAGGTCGTAGACGGAAGCGACGGCCTCGCGCCAGCGCGCCTGCTTGAGCAAGGAGAAGTCCGCCACGACCAGCCGCCGGCTATGTGCCATCCGGGCCATTTCGGCGAGACGGTCCAGTCCGTTGCCCGACCATGACGACCCATCCACGATCAGGCGGTCGGCGATCGGTAGCAGCCGATCCGCGCGGTGGGAGCCGAACTGGGGATCGCGGGGCCACCACAGGGCCACCGGCAGGTCGTGGGCCAGCAACGGCACGATGATGGAGGCCAGATGGCGGCTCGCCTCGCCCCGGGCCGTGACGTAGATCATCTCCGCGTCGTTTTCGCCGGTCCCCGCCCGCGTGGCCACCGAGAGGGTCCGGACCTGTGCGTCGAGGCCGGCCGGGCCATCGGGGTCTGCGGATGAGAGGATCAGCGAGCGCGAGGGGTGGCGCCCGGCGGTGCCCGCAATTGTGGCCGCGCATCCCTCCGCTACTTCGCGGTGGCCGGCAACGACGACCAGGTTGAGCACGTTGGATCGGGCCGCGACGTGATGCTCGACGCCGCCCTCGGTTCGACCGCGGGCGCTCGCCCACAGAGCGCCGAGCTGGCGCTCGATTTCGGGCACCGAGTGGGCAGTCGACGGCCCGGCCCTCAGATTCGACGCCACCGTCTGCCGTCCCGTTCCATGAGTTCGTTGGCCGCATCGGGGCCCCAGGTTCCGGCGGCGTAGTCGGGGAAATGCGGGGCGGGAAGGTCGGCCCAGGCGCCGATGATCGGCGTCACGACCGACCAGGCCGCCTCGACCTCGTCGGCTCGCGTGAACAGCGAGGCGTCGCCGAGAAGCGCGTCGAGGATGAGCGTCTCGTAGGCGTCCGGCGAATCCACCGCAAACGAGGTGCCGTAGGCAAAGTCCATGTTCACGGAGCGCACGTCCAGCCCAAGCCCCGGGACCTTGGCCGCGAAGCGCAGCATGATGCCCTCGTCGGGCTGGATCCGCATCGCCAGCACGTTCGGGGCGGGGTCTCCGGTCGACTCCCGAAACAGGCGCAGCGGGACCTCCTTGAACTGGATGGCGATCTCCGTGGCGCGTTTGGGCATCCGCTTGCCGGCTCGCAGGTAGAAGGGGACGCCGCTCCAGCGCCAGTCGTCGATCGTGAAACGACCGGCGACGAAGGTCTCCGTCTCGGATTGCGGGTCGACTTCCGGCTCTTCCCTGTAGCCGGGCACCGGCTCGCCGCCGATCCACCCGGCCGCGTACTGACCGCGCACAACGCCGTGTTTGACGTGATCGAGATCGGGCGCCGCGATGGCCCGGAGCACCTGCACCTTCTGGTCGCGCAAGGCATCGGCCGAGAAAGAGGAGGGCGGCTCCATTGCCACCAGGGTCATGAGCTGCAGAAGGTGGTTCTGGAGGATGTCGCGGCTCGCCCCGGTCTCCTCGTAGAATGCCCCACGGCCCTCGACGCCGATCGACTCCGCCACGGTGATCTGGACGTGGTCGACGTAGCTGCGGTTCCAAACGGGCTCGAAGATGCCGTTCCCAAACCTGAACACCATCAGGTTGCGTACCGTCTCCTTGCCCAGGTAGTGGTCGATGCGGTAGACCTGCGACTCGCGGAAGACCTTGTTCAACTCGTGGTTGAGCCGGCGCGCGGAATCGAGGTCGCGCCCGAACGGCTTCTCGACGACTACGCGGCGCCAGTCCGCCCCGTGCAGCTCGTGATCGAGCCCGACGCGGCCGATCTGGCGGACGATCTCGGTCACCTGAGAGGGTTGCGTGGCCAGGTAATAGAGCCGGTTCCCGGCAGTGCCACGCTCTCCGTCGAGAGCATCGAGCCGCTCGCATAGCCGGTCGTAGCCGGCGTCGTCGGCAAAGTCGAGTTGCTGGTAAGTGATGCGCCCGGCCAACTCGGCCCAGGCCGTCTCGTCGATGGGCTGGACGCGGGCGTGCTGCTCGAGCGAGGCCCGGACCTCGGCGCGGAAGGCTTCGTCGGTGTATGGCCGGCGGGCTACAGCCACCAGGCTGAACTCGGCCGGCAGCAGATTCGTGCGCAGCAGCTGATAGATAGCCGGCATCACCTTGCGATGCGCCAGGTCTCCGGTCGCGCCGAAAAGCACGAAGGCGCACGGGTCCGGCATGCGATCGAGGCGCAGCCCCTGACGCAGCGGGTTCAACTCGGCGTTCGGGTGGCGTCGACGACGAATCGACGCGGCCGCCTCGCGCATCTGGCGCATGGTGCGGGCCGGTGCGGGCGGAGGCGGCACTCTCGTCGGACTCATCGCCTGGCTTTCACTCGGTCTTCACCGCGTGGCCGCCGAACTCGTTTCGTAGGAGTCCCATCGGGCTACGCTTCCTTGAGGGCCGCTGCCAGGGCCCGGTTCAGCGTGGCCAGGCCGGCATCCGGGACCCGCCCGAGGTTGATGCGCAGGACGGGAAGATCGTGGCTCCCGAGCGTTCGGGCATCGCCGATCGCCTGAGCATCAATCAGCTGGCCGAAGGTGTAGTCCTTGCCGGGAATATCTCGGTCGTCAGGGTGCTCCGCCACCAACTGCAGGAACCAGCCGATCGGGGCGCCACCCTTGTGGAGCTGACCGGTGGAGTGCAGGAAGCGTGGTCCGTAGCCGACCGTCGTGGCGCGCCGGGTCCCGTCGCGGAGCAGGGTGCGGATGCCGGAGAGGGCTGCGTCGCGCGCCGGCGTCTGGACCAAGTACGCCTGAATCGACACGTATCCGTTGACGACGAGCTTGCCCAGTTGGGCCCGCAGAGCGGCGCTCAGCGCAGCCTCGTCGGTCACGCCCAGCGCCGGGTCGCTCGTGCCTGCGCCCTTGCCGCTTTCGAATGCTGCCAGGACGGCGCGTGTGTTCGACTTTGCCTCCTCGACATTTGGCTGGTCGAACGGGTCTATGCCGAGCACCGCGCCGGCGAGAGCGGTAGCCACTTCCCATCGGATGAATTCGGCGCCGATCTCGATCTTCGAGCCTACGGCGATGCGGATAACCGGGTGGCCGGCCGCGGCCAGTTCGGTCAGTCTCGCGTCAACGTTCCTGCCGATCGAAGGATCGGGACCCACCGAGCCGTCCAGCGTGATGCGGACGAAGACGCGGTCAGTGCCGTATGCCGCAGCGGCGGCCAGTGGTTCACCGTCGACCGGCACCACGCCCAGTCCGTGTTTGCCGGTGCTCTCGGCGATCAGCTGCTCGACCCAAGGGCCGAAGGCGGCCAGCTCGCGGTCGATGACGAAAGTGAGCTTGTCGCGTCCGTTCTGGGCGAAGGCACCCATGACAAGCCCGAGCGCCAGGCCGGGGTTGACTGCCGGATCGGCCCGGCCGCATGCGATGACCATCGCTCGGGCCTTCTCCAGGAGCTCTTCGAGATCGATGCCGAGCAGTGCGCCGGGCACCAGGCCGACGTAGGTCAACGCGGAGTAGCGGCCTCCGATGTCCGGCGGGTTGAGGAAGACCTCGCGTAGCTGGTCGTGGTGCGGGATCGAGGCGAGGCTCTTGTCGGGGTCCGTGATGGCGACCATGAAGTCGCCCGGCGTTGTGGCCCGGCCGGACCCGGTAGCCTTGAGCGCCTCGACCGTTCGGGCCCACTGGTAAGCCTGGAAAGAGAGCGACTCGGCCGTCGTGCCGGACTTCGTCGAAACGATGAAGAGCGTCGTCGTGGGGTCGAGGTCGTCGAGGGTAGCGGCGACTGCCGCCGGGTCAGTGGAGTCGAGGACGCGGACGGGGATTGCGCCCTCGGCGGCGCCGAAGACGTGGGCCAGAAGCGCCGGAGCGAGGCTGCTGCCGCCCATTCCGCCCAGGACGGCGGTGGCGAACCCCTGGTCGCGGAGCGCGGCGGCGAAGGCCTTGAGTTCTCCGGCCTCGTCGGCGAAATGGAACGGTGCCTCCAGCCAGCCCAGGCGAGTGGAGACGGCTCGCTGGACGAGGTCGTCGCTCGACCACACCGACGGGTCGCGCCGGCCGATCGCCCTGTCCGCCCAGTTCTCGGCGACCGCGCGGTTGCGAGCGGCTGTGAGGGCGGCGTCGAGTTCGTCATCGTGGAGCGTGAGGTCGAGGGCGAGATTGTGGGCGGGTCTGGGTTCAGTCATTGCGGCAGCCTCGTGACTGGCGGGGGGCTCGGACATCCACTCGATGGAAGCGTCTGGTTCGATTCATCGGCCTCACGATACAGGGCCGGCTCGATCCGCGGGCGGATGCGGCCGAGCGCGCGCCCCAGGTTTCTAGCGCGGCTTGGACGATTGCAGGCGGGCGGCCTCCTGTTCGATGGCGTGGATCTTGCCGACACGTCGGACGTGGCGAGGCGCACCACTGAACCGGGCGGCGAGGAAGGCCGTGGCGCACGAAACGGCGGTCTCGACGCCGATCACTCGCGCGCCCAGGGCCAGCACGTTCATGTCGTCGTGCTCGACCCCCTGGCCGGCGGAATACGTGTCGTGGCAGAGGCCGGCGCGAATCCCAGGCATCTTGGATGCGGCGATCGATGCCCCGACGCCGCTGCCGCAGACCAGGAGTCCTCTCTCGGCACGGCCCGCGAGAATCTCCTGTGCCAGGGCCAGGCTGTAATCCGGGTAATCGTCGTCGGGGTTCGAGCCGTCGCCGCCGAGGTCGATCAGCTCGTGCCCAAGTGGGGCGAGTCGGGTCAGAAGCTCGGCTTTGAGCTCGGCCCCGGCGTGGTCCGCCGCCAGCGCGATGCGCATCGGTTCTCCTCCTCAGCAGTTCTCAGGGCCGCGCTCGACGGTTTCGATCCGGCCGCTCAGCCCTTCGCGCACGACGCGGCGGCCGATCTCGGCGACGCGCTCGACGGTGAAGC
>Ga0209638_1001292_pt1 | contig 16138 bp, 17 predicted proteins | sample BarGraNGADG00211_FD_184490 | JGI IMG/M metagenome (GOLD analysis project Ga0209638, IMG submission 184490) | Arctic peat soil microbial communities from Barrow, Alaska - Barrow Graham LP Ref core NGADG0002-211 (SPAdes) (version 2) | ecosystem: Environmental > Terrestrial > Soil > Wetlands > Peat...
AAGCCGTTGCTGCCCGTTGGTGGGCGGCCGATGATCGACTACGTGCTCGACAGGATCTTCGAGGTGGACGAGGTCGACGGCGTGCATGTCGTGACCAATCACAAGTTCGCGGCCTCGTTCCTCCGCTGGGCGCAGGCGCACGAGGCGGCGGGCGTTCAGATCGACGTGCACGACGACGGCACGATGAGTGAGGATGACCGGCTGGGCGCGATCGGCGATATCCGTTTTGTCGTCGAGCAGGCCGGACTCTGGGACGACGATCTGCTCGTCGTCGGCGGTGACAACCTGTTCGACTCCAGCCTCGCCGACTACGTGCGCTGGTGGCGCGGTAAGGGCGAGGCGAGCGCGGTCGCGCTCTACGACGTCGGCGACCTCGATCTCGTCAAGAAATACAGCTCGGTCGAGCTCGACGGCGATGATCGCCTCGTCGGCTTTCTCGAGAAGCCGCAACAGGCCAAGTCGTCGCTTGTGGCGACCGCGACCTACCTCTTCCACCGCGCGCACGTGCCGCTTGTGGAGCGCTACCTCCAGGAAGGAAACTCGCCCGACCAGCCGGGCCGACTGATCGCCTGGCTCGTCCCCAGGGCGCCCGTCTACGGCTACCGCTTCGAGGGCCAATGGCACGACATCGGCGACGCCGAACAGCTACTCGAAGCCGACAACCGCCACCGGAAACAGGCCGGACTACCCCTGCGCAATTCGTATTCGCTCAACGAAGTAGCCTGACCGGCAAACCTGCCGAGCGCAGGGATCGCTTATGACCCCGGCTCCGCCGATCGATCAGGACCCGCTAGACCGGCACGCCTGAAGTCACTCAACGGATGGCGGGCACAGGCCTGAGGAACCCGAGCCAGTTCTTCGATACTCGGACGGTCTTGCCGGTATCCCAATCCGGTCGACCGTCGACCGACGAAGCCCTCGATGGAGGCTCGACCAATGCGCGTGTCGTCATTGACGCCGGGGGGAAACTGAACTAAAGGGTGTTCATACGTGATTCGCGCGCACATCGCGCGCCCTGCGGAATCGACGGTTCGGATGGATCATTGCTGCGGCTGGTTGTTATCGAGGAGTTCCTCGCGTCCTTGCGGGCGCTAGGAGAATGTGAGGAGCGTAGCCGCGCGGCGTTCGCGCGGCTCGGCTGCCGTCAGCGTATGACGGCGTTGAGTGCGACGGAGGTTCGGCAATGACAGCCGGCCTGCATTCGCGCGCCGACCATTCGTCGGGCATCGCGCCGAGCTCGGATCGTGGAACGGTTCGGGCTTCGGATCCGGGGGGCAAAGCACCAAGCGGTGCTCTGCGTCTCGTTGTGGTCGACGATCACACGTTGTTGCACTCGGTGTACGAACAAGTGCTCTGGCCGGAGGGGTTCGCGATCGCCGCGTTCGGGCGGTTGGGAAGTGAGTTGATTCCACTCGTTCACCGACACGCTCCTGACGCGGTAGTGCTCGAGCTCGACCTGCCCGAGCTCGACGGCATCACCGCGATCCGACGTCTCACAAAATACTTTCCAGCGATTCCCGCGATCGTACTCACCACGTCGGCGTCGAAGAAAGACGTCGCCGAGGCATTCGAGGCAGGCGCAAAAGGCTACATTCTCAAGACTGTTGAGCTCGACGACCTGGGCGACATTCTGCGCCAGGTACTCGGCGGCGGCGTCGACGGAGTCGTGGGGTATCCCCGGACGAAGTCGCACCCTGCGGGCGGTCTCACCAAGCGAGAGCTAGAAGTGTTGCACCTCCTGGCGCACGGTTACTCGAACGAGGAGATCGCGGCGCGCTTGGGTCGAACCAAGCAGACCGTAAAGTTCCATCTCGGCAGCATCTATCGAAAACTCGACGTGAACACCCGCACGGGCGCCGTCAGCGCAGCTTTGGCGGCCGGCATCATGGACGAGCTCTCGTAGCTCACGCGACACGCGGATCTTCAATCGATAAAGCTGAGACGTGCTCCAGAAGCGATCTCAGCGCGCGCGCAGGTGCCTGCGGGAAGCTCAAGAACGGTGCGTGCTCGGCGGCTTCCGGCCAGACGCCAAGGTGGCAGGTCGCGGACAACCCGTGTGACCTGTCCGTCCCGGTCGATGAACACCACGTCGATCGGGAAGCGCATGAAGAAGGTGTGCACGCTGCCGGCGGGTTTCAGGAGCAGGCCTTCATCGGCGTCAAGCGTTGAACGGCCCAAGAGGCCCCGCATGCGCGTCAAGGGCCCGTCCGCGACAGCGCAGCGCCGGCATACGACTCGTCCGTCGGAGGCGTGTATAGCGATCTGTCGCATTTGACCACCTTTGTACCGGTCGGCCGGCTTGACTCGAGTACGAACGTCCAATCATCCGACCGAACCCCTGGACCTTCGGCCGTCGAAGTCCTATCCCGACCGGTGTGCGTTGCCCCACGAGCGAGGCGCAATCTGAGCACCGGCGTTCCAATCGGATACGCACAGACGTGCGGAGTACGTGGTGCTCGGCACTACAGAACGAGGAGGGTACAAGATGATTCTCGATTCGATCAATCGCGTCTTCGTCTCGGCGATGCTCGCAGCAAAGCGCGAGGACGGGCAGACGTTTGTCGAGTACGCGCTCATCGGCGTGCTGGTTGCGGTTGCGCTGGTGGTGGGTCTCGGGACGTTCAAGGATGCGATCGGCTCAGCCCTGACCACCATCGGCGGCAAGCTCTAGGGCACCGGCGAAAGGGCTTGGCGCATGACGCTGACGGGGTACGGCAGGGTGTTTCCCGCCGGTTGGGCTCACCCGCCGTGCCCGTCGAGTCGACGGTGAGACGCGTGAGACATCCGCGAGGCGAAAAGGGCCAGACGCTCGTTGAGTTCGTGCTCGTGGCGCCCGTGCTGTTGCTGATCCTCTTCGGGATCGTGCAGTTCGGGATCGCGTTCAAGAACTCGATGGTGGTGACCGACTCGGTGCGCGCCGGTGCGCGGAAGGCAGCCGTCAGCCGAGCCGCCTCGGACCCAGTCGGAGCGGCGAAGCAGGCAGTCGTCTCGGCGGCCGGCGATCTCAACCCTGCGAACCTGAACGTGGTCGTCACGTCGACCTGGCACGCGGGGGACAGCGTCACGGTGACGGCGACCTATCCCTACACGATCAACATTCTCGGAATCGTCGTTGCGTCCGGCAACCTGCACAGCACGACGGTCGAGCGAGTCGAATAGTGGCAACGGAGAGCAGAGGAAGACATGGGAAGACTTTCGTATAACAGTCGGAAGATCGTCATCGCGGTCACGCTTGCAATCTGCGCGGTGGCCCTGATGGTGATCTACGGTGCGCAAGCGAGCGCCAACGGTGCAAAGACGGCATCAGGCAAGACGGTGCTGGTTGCGACCCACGACATCCCGCTCGGGACTTCTGCCTCCGAGATCGCCGGCGGTGGCTGGGTGAGGACGACCCGCTTGCCGGCCGGCAGTGTCGCCGCCGGTGCACTGACCAGCGTTACGCAACTCGTGCATCTCGTCGCCCTCCAGCCGACGTACGTCGGCGAGCAGATCACAAGCCGGAGGTTCGGACGCCTGCAGCAGCAGGGGCTTCCGTCAGAGCTCGGCGGTTCGGCGCGGATCTTCGAGCTGTCGGGTACCACGACTCAGCTGCTTGCGGGAACCCTGCAGAGGGGCAACCGCGTCGACGTCGTCGGCTCGATCACGTTTCCGGAGTCGGGACAGACGCACGTCGCCGCGGTCGTCCTGCACAACCTGCTCGTCGTGAAAGCGCCGGTGGGGAACTCGTCTTCGGGAGTGTCGAGTGGGCAGAACGCCGTGTCGGCCCAGCTTCAACTGACCCCGCTGCAGGCGCAGCGCCTCTTCTGGCTGACCAAGAACGGCGATTGGTCCCTGCTCCTCCGTCCGAGTGCCGGCGCGAGTGATCGCGTTCTCCAGCCCGTGACGGCAGCGAATCTGGTTGCAGGCGCAAATGGCCGCTGAGCGTCGTATCCGGGTCGCCGTCGCAGGTGAGGGCGCACCCGTTGCCGCGCTCGAGGCCGAGCTCGTGCTCCTGAAGAGGTTCGAGCTGGCGGAGCCCGGCGGCGTGGCGCCGGACGTCGTGCTTCTCGTCCAGGGCGAGCAGGCCGAGCCTCGCGAGGCGCTCGCCACGTTGCGCGAGCACTCGTTGGTCCCGGTGATCCTTGCTACCGCAGTGCCGTCCGCCGAGCTCGTCAACTGGGCGCTCGACGCCGGCATCGCGGACGTGCTGCCGTTGCCCGCACCCCCGGAGGGCCTTCACTTTGCGATCGAGAAGGCCGCACGCGCCGCCACTCAGCGAGCCGACGCCGGGCGCGGACGGGTGATCACCGTCTTCTCGCCGAAGGGCGGATCCGGAAAGTCGGTCGTGTCGACCAATCTTGCTGTCGCCTCAGCACTTCACACGAGCAGCCGAACGCTGCTGATCGACCTTGATCTCCAGTTCGGCGATGCGGCAATCATGCTTGGCCTCGCTCCCGCGAACACGCTTCACGAGCTGATCGGCACGCCCGCGACCCTCGACGCCGAGAAGCTCCACGTGTACACGGAGCGGCATGCATCGGGCGTCGATGTTCTGCCGGCACCTCTTCGCCCCGAGGACGCGGAGTTGATCACCGAAGATGCGATTCGAGCGCTGCTCGCAGTCGCGCGTGCGGCCTATGACGTCGTCGTCATCGACACCGCTCCATTCTTCTACGGCCCGATGCTCGCGACGCTCGACGAGACGGATCAACTACTGCTTGTCTGCAACCCCGACGTTCCGACCCTCAAGAACGTGCGACTCACGCTGCAGACGCTCGGGATGCTTGCGTTCCCGGACGATCGTCTTCGCGTCGTCCTCAACCGCGCGAGCTCGTCGGCCGGGATCGATAGAACCGATGTCGAAGCGGCGCTCGGGCGCGGGATCGATGTTGTCCTGCCCCTGGATCCCGCTGTGCCGCTCGCCGTGAATCGTGCGGAACCGGTCGTGCTCCAAGCCACCCCGACGCCGTTCGGCGCTGCGATCATCGATGTTGCGAGGTCGCTCGGCGGTGGCGTCGAGGCACGGGCGCCACGGACATCGCGGTTGCCGAAGCGATTCAGCTTCGGGAGGCGCTGAGCATGTCGCTCCAGCAGCGGCTCAACGGCAATGACGTGTGCGACGAGCGCGTGCTGGGTGCTCGCCTGGGGAGAGGGCAGGGGCACGGGCCTGTCGATCGGTTCGTCGACTTGCGCGCTGCGCTTCATCGCGCCTGCATCGCGACTGTGGGTCCAGAGCTGCAGTCGCTCGAAGGCTCGCCCGACGAGCTGCGACACAGAGTGCAGGACGTCGTCGAGGCTGAGCTCGCCCGCCTGGAGGAGAGGATCACGACGGAGGAACGGCAGCAGTTGGTTGCGGGCATCGTCGACGATGTGCTGGGCTACGGGCCCATCGAGCCGCTGCTGCATGACGAGTCGGTCACGGAGATCATGGTGAACGGGTACAGCCAGGTGTTCGTCGAGCGTCACGGGAAACTCGAGGACTCGGGCGTTCAGTTCGCGAGCGATGAACATCTCATGCGTGTGATCGATCGTGTCGTCTCGGCAGTCGGCAGGCGCGTCGACGAAGCGTCACCGATGGTCGACGCACGGCTCGCGGACGGTTCGCGGGTGAACGTGATCATCCCTCCCCTGGCGCTGCGTGGGCCCGTGCTGACGATCAGGAAGTTCTCGCGCGACGCGCTGACGGCAAATGACCTGGTGTCGCTGGGATCGCTCTCAGAAGGCGCGGTCGACTTCCTTCGTGCCTGCGTCTGCGGCAAGCTCAACGTCCTGATCTCGGGCGGCACGGGCGTCGGCAAGACGACGCTCCTCAATGCGCTCTCGAGCTTCATTCCGAGCGATGAGCGGATCATCACGGTCGAGGACGCGGCAGAGCTGCATCTTCAGCAGCGCCACGTCGTCTCGCTCGAGTCGAGGCCGTCGAACATCGAAGGACAGGGAGCGGTTGGCATCCGAGACCTCGTCAGAAACGCCCTCCGCATGCGTCCCGACCGGATCGTGATCGGCGAGGTTCGAGGGCCCGAGGCCGTCGACATGCTGCAGGCGATGAACACAGGTCACGAGGGATCGTTGACCACCATCCATGCGAACACTCCGCGCGACGCGCTCTCTCGCCTGGAGACGTGCGTTCTCACGGCCGGCGTCGACCTACCACTACGTGCGATTCGCGAACAGATCTCGAGCGCGTTCGACCTCGTCGTGCAGCTCTCGCGTCTCGTCGACGGTTCCCGCAGGGTTACCCACATCACCGAAGTGCTTCGAATGGAGTCCGAGGTCGTAACGCTGCAGGACATCTTTCTGGCCCGGCCCCCGTCGGGCGTGAGTAATGCGCTCCTCGACGAGCTTCAGCCGACCGGGCTCCGGCCGCAGTTCGGTCAGAAGCTCGCGACGGCCGGGGTTGTGCTGCCGCCGGACGCCTTCGAGTCGGAGCGGGTCGTGAGCAGCATCGCGTCGGCGGCGCAGGCCCGGAGGCGCGCGTCGTGAGCCTCGCAATCCCGCTGCTCGCCGGCTTGCTGATGCTCGCTGCACTTCTGACGTTGCTGGCTCCGTCGCGCGTGTCGGTCCGGCGCCATCTCGAGCCGTACATCGTGAGTCCGCGGAGTTTCGATCCAGCTCCCGTTGCCGTCTCGAGGCGCGCGTACGCACTCGCGGAGGCGGTGGCCGGCCGACTGCGGATTCGCGGCTTCCTCACCCGGGCCCTGGCGCGTGCAGGCAGCGATCTTCCGGTCGGCGCACTCGTCTGCCTCGCGGCGGGCGTCGGCGTGCTGGGCTTTCTCCTCGGCGCATCTGCCGCGGGTCCAGGCGTCGGAGCTCTCCTGGGCGTCGGCGCGATCACGGCGTCGTGGCTCGTACTACCGGCGCGCGCAAGGCGGCGCGAGCGGGCGTTCGAGCATCAGCTGCCCGAGATCCTCGACATGCTCTCCGCCTCGTTGAGAGCCGGGCACAGTTTCGACCAAGCTCTGCAAGTCGTCTCCGCCGACATCGGCCAACCCGCAGAGCGTGAGCTGCAGCGCGTCGTCGGCGAGGTACAGCTCGGCCGGGCGCTCGACGACGCGCTGCTCGACCTCGGCGATCGTGTGGGCTCCGTCGATCTCGCGTTTGTACTGGCGGCGATCACTGTTCAGCGAGAAGTCGGTGGAAGCCTTGCGTCCCTATTCGAGCTGGTGGCGGATACCGTGCGAGCACGCGAGCAGTTCCGGCGCAAGTTGCGTGCACTGACTGGCATGGTGCGCACGTCTGCGAACGTGCTCACTGCCCTACCCTTCGTGGCGGCATTGTTCATCACGGCGCTGGACGGCTCGTACATGCGCCCGCTATGGCGCTCCTCCAGCGGTCACCTGTTGGTAGCCGCCGCGCTGGCGATGATGACGGTAGGTACGGCCGTGCTGCGGCGAATCGGCTCGGTCAGGGCCTAGCGATGATGCTGTTGATCCTCGCGGCATGCCTGCTCGGCGCAGCCGTGTTCATCGCTCTCGGGACGCTCTCACCGGCTGCTCGGAGAGGGCAGAAGGCGGCGCGCATCGTAAGCGCCTGGGCCGGTGAGGAACGGTCGACGCGACACCTCCCTCGCGTCAATCCGTTGAAGCCCATCGAGGCTGTCCTGCTGCTCAGGCTGACGTCCGAGGCAACGAGGGATCGGCTTCGTGATCGGCTCGCCGCGGCGGGAGTGGGCGCATCCGTAACGCCGGGCGATTTCGTCCTGATCCGGTTGGGTCTCATCCTCCTGGGCGCGCTCGGCGGCGCGCTTCTCGGCAGCACGATCGGAGCGTCAACCATGGTCTTTGTCTTCGGCGCGACGTTCGCGGTGGCCGGCTATGTGATCCCGGGCGCGATGCTTGACCGGCGGGCACGAGCTCGGCGCGACCGGATCGACGACGCGCTGCCGGATGCACTCGACCTTCTCGCCGTGACGGTCGAGGCGGGGCTCGGTCTGTACGGTGCCATCGTCCGGTTGGTCGAGTCGACTCCGGGGCCGCTTGCCGATGAGTTTGCGCTCAGCCTCGCGGAGATGCGCGTCGGCGAGAGCAGCACCGGCGCGCTCAAGCGTCTCGCGGCTCGCATCGGCTCGAGCGAGGTCCGATCGATGGCTCGCACGATGATTCAGGGCGAGGAGCTGGGGTTCTCCCTCGCAAAAACCCTGCGCGGGCTCGCGGACGACGTCAGGCGGCGACGCCAGGCGGTCGCCGAGGAGCGGGCTTCGAAGGCGCCGGTCAAGATGCTTGTTCCTGCGGCGCTATTCATCTTCCCGGCGCTCTTCGTCGTGATTCTCGGTCCGGCTGTGCTGACGCTGTCGAGCCTCCTCGGCTGATGCTTCGGAGCGGCGCGCGTCAGGAGGACGGGCAGGCGATCCTGATCGCCGTCTTCTTCATGGTTGTGCTTCTCGGCTTCTGCGCGCTATCCCTCGACGTCGGACACGCGTATCTCACCCAGCGGCATCTTCAGGCTTCCGCAGATGCGGCGGCGCTCGCGGGAGCGCAGGCGCTGCCCGACGTGACGCAGGCGAGCGCGCTCGCCGCGACGTACGGGCCGAGTGGGTCGAACGTCCCGGGCGATGCGAGCAATGTCCAGGCGACATTCGCGACGAAGTGCCTCGCCTCCGCTCCGGGCTGCTCGCCGGCGAACGCGGTGGTCGTGCGCGCATCGGCTCAGGTGCCGTTGGTGTTCGGCGGCCTGTTCGGGGTCGGAACGTTCACGGTCCACGCCACGGCGACCGCGTGCTCCCCGTGTGGTGAGAAGCCCCTCGACGTGATGCTCGTCCTCGACCGGACGGGCTCGATGTGCACGGATTCGAACGGCAACCCGGATCCGGCGTGCACCGACATGAACAATGCACGCGCCGGAATGAAGACATTTCTGGAGCTACTCGATCCGTCGATAGACCACGTCGGGCTCGCCGTGCTTCCGCCGGCGACGAGCATCGCAACGCGCTGCGACAAGCCGCCCAACTCTTCGAGCTACGACTCGCAGGCTTCCCCGTACGTGATCGTCCCGCTCGCGAACGACTATCTCGTCAACGGGCGGTTGAACACAACATCCTCGAATCTCGTGTCGACCATCAACTGCGTTCAAGCGGCCGGTTGGACGGCATACGCCAACGCGCTCGAGGCTGCGCAAGCCGAGCTCGTTGCTCACGGCCGGCCGGGTGTGGCCAAGGTGATCGTCTTTCTCTCGGACGGCGCAGCCAACACGGGCCCCTTGTACTACGCGGCGGACTCTCCGTATCTGCTCCGACCGTGCCAGCAGGGGATCTGGTCGTCCCAGACGATCGCGGCCGCCGGCACGGCAGTCTTCTCCATCGGGTACGACCTCGAGCACGATCGCTGCCAGGGTGAGACGAAAGCCACCCAGGCCCGGGCGCCGGAGCAGGGGGGGATCACCGCAGCGTCGGCGCTTCCGCAGATCGCCAGCAGCCCGTCGAACTTCTACGACAAGCCCACGCCGGGACAGCTGAACACGATCTTCACGAGCATCGCCTCGGACATCCTGCAGGGGACGTCGAGGCTGGTGGACGACGGGTCATAGCTCGCCGGTCGGCGACGAGATGCGCGCGGGGTAGGGTCGACGTCGTGGTTGGATGCGCGGTGGTGGGTGTGACTGGCCGGTCATCCAACCAAGTACGCGCACTTCCTGGGCGTCGAGCTGTCCACTATCTACGTCGGGCCGCTCTTGATCGTGATGCCGGCGGGATTCGGTATCTACGATGGCGGCGGATCGATCGCGGCCGCGCGACGGATCCTGGCCCGCATCCGGGTAGGCGGCGGCGACGCCGACCACTTGCTCCGGGCGGCCACTCAGACTCGAGGAACAGGCGCTCACGTCGAAGGACCGCGAGGCTCCCGTCGCCTACCCGGCACGTTCGCTCGGCCGGCGCGGACGACCGATGACCCTGAAGTACCAGGTCATCGAAGACAGCGAGCGGAGCAGCGTCGCCGTCAAGGTTCTCGCCGGCGCGCTTCGCGTCGCGAGCTTCCGTATCCCGCTGAGACGCGTGAAGCCCCAGAGCACGTACTCCGTCGTCTGGAGGGTGCCGAAGACCCTGCCGCGTGGGCCGTTCAAGCTGTGCGTCTCTGCACGCGACGCGAGCGGGAACCAGTGTCCCTGGGGCTGCATGATCGTCCGAATCGCGTAGCTCCCGACCCTCAGTGTCGGCCGTCTACCTCCGCGCTGATGTCCCTCGCAGCAGCCGGAGACGCGCGCACCTCGGCGGCCTCGATAAGCCCGATGCCCGCTTCGCCTTGCGTCCAGTCGCGCACGAATTCGTGAACGTGACGGCCTGCGCGCAACTCGGCCCAGAACGTCGGCACGCCGCCCACTGACGTGTGGGGACCCGGGACGATGTCGTGGAAGGCGACCAATCCGTCCTCGGCCAAGAGCGGGCCATAGAGCTCGAGATCTCGCCGCACACCTTCGACGGTGTGGTCACCATCGATGAACAGGACATCGACCGGGCGAGAGCCGAGGAGCTCCATCACCCGGTTCCGCGTCTCGAGACGATGGGAATCTGCACGAACCAGCTCCAGCCGCTGATCGTTCTTCGCGAACGATCGATAGAGGCGACTCCTCGACGCGGCGTACCCGCCGCCGAACTCTCCGTCGGGAAGGTCGATCGAGATGACGATCGCGTCGGGGGCGGCGTAGCGCGTCAGCAACGACAGAGTGCCGCCGGCGTATGTTCCGATCTCGATCACTGCTCGCGGCTGTCGCTCATCGACGATCTCGAGCAGTGCAAGAAGCTCCTCGCGGTACTGCAGCGGCGAGATGATGACGCCCAAGCAGCTGAAGCGGAAGACGCGCTCGACCGCTTCCGTCAGCGCCAGCCCTCGTAACGACCGCCGAAGGGCGACGATCGTTATCTCGATGAGCAGCCGCCTACGTGCGGCAGCGATCGCGGAAACCCAGCGCGGTCGTTCGCTCAATGCGCTCGAGTCATCCCTGCGCGAGACGTGAGGCTGGGCATCGCGGAACGTCGATCATCACACCCGCCAGTAACCGGCTCCGAGGCCGAGCGCATATCCACCGAGCGAGAAAAGGCCGCTGATCCAAAGAATGATGCGCCTGTTTCCATATGATCTCTTCGCTCGACGCCGTAGCATGCTCGCCTCCTTCTCGGACGACTTGTATTGGGATTTTCCGGCGGCGACCTGAACACGGCGCTGGACCAATCGATAGAGGATCACTCAACCTTCGGAAGAACGCTGCAACGTGTTCCAGCGCACCCGGCGCGAGGTCAGCAGTGTCCATGCGTATGCAACCCGGAAGCTCGTCCGCGTGACCTCATCCCGCCTGAGGCGCAGGAGCGCTGCCGCGAGCCGAGCGAGCGAGGAGGCGAGGCGGACACTCGCGATGCGCCGCGACATTCCGCGGTTTGCCGCCCCGCGCGCCGCCTCTCGAAATGCCCGCCGGAAGTACTGCGGAGTGGTTCTTGCCGTAGGAAGCTGATGGTGCACGACGGTCGAGGGCTCGTACCAGACCTGCCAACCGCTCGAGGCCAGGCGACGTTGAAAGTCCTCTTCCTCGCCTCGTCCGAGCGGAGCCGCCGGGCTCACTCCGAGGAGCTCGTCGAAGCCGCCGACGCTGAGCGCCGCTTCCCGCCGAACCGTCATGTTGCCGCCCCACACATATCCCACCCGGGGTTCCTGATCGAGCTCCAGACGGTCCGGGCCCAGGTCGAGCAGGCTCAAGACGTAGAGCATGTCGTCCCGGAGCCAGTTCGGACGACGGGTATCCCATTGCGGCCGAATGGGGCCACCGATGACCGCGACGTCGGCCGGTGCGCCGCGCCACGCCGCTCGGAGATTCTCCACCCAATGCGAGTCCACGAGCTCGTCGTCGTCGAAGAAGCAGACGATCGGCGCGTCGGTGTCCGCAAGAGCGAGGTTCCGAGCACGGGACACCCCACCAAGGGGCTCGAAGATGACCCTCGCGGCATGTTCGCGGCCGGCGAGTAACTCGCCTATCCGCGCGCCTGTACCGTCGTCAGACGCGCTGTCGACCACGACCAGCTCATCGCCGTCCTGCAATTGCGGCAACACCGATTCGAGTGCCTGCGTAGCGAGTTCGCAACGATTGCGTGTGGGAAGGGCGATACAGAGCCGCGGGCCTGCAGTCGCATTCATCGCGGAGCGAGGCCGGTAGCGATTGCTCGTCCATCCAGCCAGTCGGGAGGAGCGACATCCAGGAGTGACAGGACCGTCGGCGCGATGTCGAGCACATTCCCAACCGGGACCGGTGGTACCGGCACACCGAGCGTCCACAGGCGCGACTCGATCGTGTGATCGCCGACGCGGGGCAGATGGGGCTTGTGGAGCGGCACTTCAACGGTTCCGATGCGACTCGACCGGCAACTCTCGAGCGGTCCGAGGTCAGTCCGAAAGACGACGATCAGATCGGGGACATCGGGGTGGTACTCGTCGCCGAACGCTTCGGCGGCCGTTGTCACCGACTTGACGATCGGCTCGCCGGTGGCCGGCTGCTCGAGTCGCAGCAGCTCTTGCCGCAACTCGTCGAGAAGCGCCGTTGCATCTGCCCCGCGGTCGACGCCCCCGAAGGGCTCGCGCCCGCGCAGGTTGAGGCGGATGGCGCCGCAGCGATTGTTCTCGAGCGTGATCGCCCGAGTTGCGCTCGATGAGAGCGGCCGCGGAAGCGATGCGGCGCGCGCCTGGAGTGGACGCCGGAGCTGCGCCGGGACGGCACGCCGGAGCAGCGTCCGCGCGCCGCCCGGAAGCCGCGAGCGCAGTTCGACTGCCAAGCCGTTTCCCGATCCCATGCCGAGTCGTACGAGCACTTCCGGAAGCAATTGCGGACCGCCGATGTACTCACCCATGCCGTGGCTCGCGAGCACGAGGACGGCTGTTTCGGGGCCTGCGGCGTCGATCAGCGCACCGACGCCCGCATCGATTCGCCGGTAGACCTCTCGCAACGGGTCACCGGAGGGCGAGTCGCGCCGGCTCCAGAACTGGTGGCCTACGCAGTGGCTCTCACCGTACGCACACGCGAAGAGATCCCACTGCTCCTTGCCGAGAACGTCGAGAAGGAGCTCGGTTTTCCGCGGGACGCCGGCCATGAGTCCGGCGAGCAGTCGGTCGTAGCCTTCGCTTGTCCCTCCGTGCTCGTCACACGAGCCGATCGGGTGGCCGCCGTAGCGGAGTTGGAGCTCGGCGATGAGTCCGCGGGGATAGCTACCGATCTCGAAATTGCGATCGTGCAGTCCCCATTCGGTGACGTGGACGCCGTTGAGCGTCCGCACGAGCGGAACCTGAGGCAGGTCGACGACTGCAACCCGTCTGCCCGCGTCGCTCGCGACCGTATAGAACGTCCGCGGGTCGATCTCCTCCGCGGCAACGGGACGCATCGCGATCTCCCCGGTGTGGAGCTGCCGCGGATGGAAGTACAGCGCGTCGCGATGGCAGGCTCGCCCCGTTGTGATCTCGGGCCAGATCGCCCCCGGCAGCGTTTCGAGCGGGTTGTCGAGCCTGATGCCCGGAGCCGTGTCGATGAGACGCTTGAACGTCGGGAGATCACCGGTTTCCGCCCACTGCTCGAGCAGCGTCGATTCCGCCGCGTCGAGCCCGATGAAGAGAACGCGCGCGGGCACACACGCAGCCTGCGGCACGGGGCCGCGCTGTAGACCGACCGGACGGTGAGGCTGTACCCGACGATTTGGGGAAGCGCCGGGCTCTTGGGGCCGCACAACGTACGGTTGTCGGCCGTCCGAAGTTCGCCTGCTGAGCGGGTGCCTGCGACGCTGAGGACGATTCCGCAGGCCGCAGCGTCGACCGCGGCGGTTGGCTGCCACCCATAGCCCACCGGGTGCAGCATGTCGCGCGGGATCGTTGCGCCGTAGATCGAGCACAGCGCGTAGGCATCCGCAAAGAGCTCCGCCGGCGGCGCGCCATCCCTGAAGATCGCCAACCGTCGGTTCGTCCGATGAGGCTCATAAATCTCGCTCGGTCAGCATCCGTCATCGACTCGCGATCGAAAATGTGACCGATCTCGTGGAAGAGGACGAAGCTGATGAGCGGCGCTCCTTGTCCGAGGCCCGTCATCACTCTGGCAGAAGGCAGGCGAAGCAGCATCGGATCGAGTGTCACCTGTTGCTGCGCGAGCGTGCAGCCGAGCGCGCCGAAAGCGCCACAGTCGTTTGACCAGTGGAACTCGTAGACGACGGTCGGCTGCGGCATTTTGCCCGAGGCAGCGAGGCGCCCAACGGAGGGCGGCGCGCCGGCGAGCATGACGTCCGCGTGTCCCGTTCCTGTGCCGAGCGTCACGGCGACTGCCGTTGCGAGCACTGCACAACAGGTCGAGGCGACGCGGCGCGGCGCTACGGCACGACCGTTTGCGCAGCGGAGGCGCTGCGCTGCCGCATCAATCAACGGGTTCTCTGCACCCGACCGGTATCGGCAGGGTGGACGCCGCGGTTGAGCATCCGCCGGGCGAGGCAAGGGATCGGATAGGCGAATGGCCGCTTTTCGTCTAGTTTGCGGCGAAGTTCGGTCGGACAGGGCTTGTCGCTTTCCGAACGACGTTGACGTCGCTCGGCATGGGCGCGACAATCGTCCCGGTGCGGTCTAGCTGCGCTCGTCTCGCGCTATTCGTCTTGGCTCTCGTCATTCTCGGGGTGGCAACCAGCCGCAGGGAGACGGCACGGGCCGATGTCCTGCCGGGAGCAGCGCGCGGCACGGCGGTTCCATCGTTTGCGCTGACCGTCCCGCCGGGAGGGATGGAAGACGACCGCAGCATCTCGGCTCATTGGTTCGGCGTCACCGGAGGAAGGCTGGCCGCCGGTGCGGACGTCTGGATCATCGGCGGCTTCTATTTCCCGAGCGGTATGCCCGTGGTGAGAGATTGGGGTGTCGTGTGGAACTTTCACACGGTTGCCGGCGATGTCGGTTGGCCGATCGGTGTCAGCCCTGTTCGGATTGACATCACCGACGGGCTGCTCCACGTGCTTACGCGCGGAGGAGGTTCGACCGCCACGATCGGCGGAATCCCTCAGCCGGTGGACGTCACGAAGTTCGACTTCCCCAGGTCGTGCCAGCGTCCGATTCTTCGGGATAGCTGGACGGACTGGGTTATGCACCTGAAGCTGGACTCGAAGCGCGGCTTCGTGAAGCTATGGCAGCGAGGAACGTTGGTGGTCGATGCGCGGAACGTCCCGACCCTTTACACGGGCCAGCAGCACGCCGAGCTCTGGGTCGGCTTCTACACGAACGGTGCGTCGAATCCGGACCAGACGTTCGCGATGGCGCTGGAAGCACCGCGAATCGGCCCCACGTTCCGTGCGGCTGTCGCAAACGTACCGAGCGTCGACGCGCAATGGGGATCCCTCCAATTCGATCCCAGCACGGTCTCCCCACTTCCTTCGCAACCGCCGTCCGCCTTCGTCTACCCGCGAACGTTCACGGGCACGACGAGGTGTCCCTCCCACCGATAGATCGCGCTCGTCCGGCCCGCGCGAGCTTAGGCTTTCACCGGTACGGCACGCAGAGCGCCCGAAGCTCGGTGTGTCCGGGGACGACGCCGATCACCGTCCACCGGCGCCTCTTCGCCTCGAGGACAAGATCGAGGCCGACGGGGCTTCGCAGCAGATGCAACTCGACGGATGGGCCGTCGACGAGAAGCGCTTCGCGTTCGTGCTCCAGGATCGGTCCCGTCGCGCGTGAGCAGAGTTTCTTCCCCGGCGTCAGCACGGCCTTGCTGCAAGCGGCGCATTCACGGTCCGAGCCAGGTGGTTTGGTTGGTGGCGACGGAGGCGTGGGTGATGGTGGCGGGGTTGGTGCTGGTGCCGTCGTAGTGGTCGATGCCGGCGCGGAGGCTGCGTTGGTTGGTGGTGGTTGCGCCGCTGAGGCCGGTGAGGGTGATTTTGTCGGTGTCGTTGACGAGGACGATCAGGGAGGTGTTTGCGAGTGCGGAGACTTCGATGCGGGTGTTGGTGGTGCCGTCGTTGGCGGCGGTGATGGCGGTGGAGAGGTTGATCGAGCCGGCGCGCAGGCCGCCCGGGGGGCTCCAGAGCCAGATTGTGCGGCTGGCGTCGAGGTAGAACTCGTAGACGAGTGAGCCGTTGGTGTCGAGTACCTGGAAGATCGCGAGGTTGTCGCTGAGCGTCTGTCCTGCGGCGAGCCGGATGATGTCGCGGCTGTAGACGCGTCCGCTCAGGCCG
>Ga0209638_1001293_pt1 | contig 16115 bp, 13 predicted proteins | sample BarGraNGADG00211_FD_184490 | JGI IMG/M metagenome (GOLD analysis project Ga0209638, IMG submission 184490) | Arctic peat soil microbial communities from Barrow, Alaska - Barrow Graham LP Ref core NGADG0002-211 (SPAdes) (version 2) | ecosystem: Environmental > Terrestrial > Soil > Wetlands > Peat...
AATAACTCTTCCCTGTATATTTTGTGCTTTAGAAGCTTCAGGATAAATTGTATTCTCACTTATATAATCCAGGAGAGCACGATCACCACCAGGGAACATCGGCATTTCCTCAACGACAACAAAAGGTACTTCCTCTGATTCTGAAGACTGAGTTGGAGGAGGAGGAGGTGGAGGAGGTGGCGCCCTCAATTCTGATTTGGATTCAGATGATAAATTTTGAGTTTCAATAACCGGTATTATTTGTTTAACCGAGGAATAAGGGATCTCCCTGTATGCTGAGATAGCCATGAATATAATCGCTGCGACCGGAATAACAATAAGTATCTTGAAACTTGCAGTAGTTGATGTTCGTTTTTTTGTCATCATAATCATCCGTTTTTTAATAAGAGACGGATTTGAAAAGCTGTTTGTCAGATTGAATGCTCCTGACTTAAAAACCTGGTTTAACAGAAGACTCTGATAGTTAACAATTGGTACACCTGAACTAATGCATTCCTGGTCAGCCTGATATTCATGAATAGCCCTCAATGATCTGTTGAAAAGGTAAACCACCGGATTAAACCATTGAACTGCCTTTATCAATTCAATAAAGATGATATCGATAAAATGGTTTTGTTTAAGATGGTTTTGTTCGTGTTTGATTATATCGCCGGCATCTTCAGGAGTCAATCTTGTATTTATAAAGATATATCCCATTGCTGAAAATCCGGAAGTATTAAAACCATGAAATCTGATAATCCGGCTTCCTTCGTTCTTGTGACGGAAAATTAAAAACAGGAGGTTGAAAAGGTTAATTAATAATTTGAATATGAAAACAAAACCAACAATAATATAAATTGAATAAATCATTTGCAGGAGACCGGAAGATGATGATCCCTGACTCAACGTTTTTGAACTGTCCGCGGTAGCGGTAACGAAGACATTGGAAAGAATTTTTCCGAAAAACTGAATATTCCAGGGTTTGATAGTCTGTAAAGTAATGAATGGGAAGATCAATGCCGTTATTAATGACAGAAGAATGAAAGCCCTGTTGCGACTATAAGAGGTATCCCTGCTTAACATTATTGAATATACAAGGTAAAAGGCAGCCATGTAAACTGCGACTTTCACCATATATATAAATAGCGTACTCATTATTTTGCTTTTTGCTTTTTAACTTCCCCTTCCATAATTTTCATAATCTCTTCCATCTCTTTTACAGAAATGCTCTTTTCTTTTGCAAAAAAGCTAACCATTTTTTCAAAAGAGTTAGAGAAATAGTCATTTACAAACGTACTGAGATGCATTTTAGAATATTCGTTTTTAGAAATAAGCGGGAAGTACTCATGTGTTCTTCCGTATGCTTTGTGAGAAACAAAACCTTTATCCTGTAAGATTCTTACAATAGTGCTTACAGTATTATATGCCGGTTTTGGTTCATCAAAGAGTTCGAGTATTTCTTTGACAAATCCCTTTTTTAACTTCCAAAGAACCTGCATCACTTCCTCTTCTGCTCTCGTTAATTCTCTCATAAGCTATATATTAAGTCTAATTTCATTAGTAATTATTTAGATCGTACCAAATATACAACGAATAAATTAGTTATGCAACTAAAAGACTGATTATTTTTATTTAAACTAGAAAAAATATAGAAGTCGTCTTAAATTTATCCACCGACATTTGGAAAAAAGGCGTACATTTAGTTTTTTATTCATGACATACAGCTGGAGATACTATAAATGAAGAAGAGTATATTAAAAATTGCCATTTTCAAGGAAAACCTGAAAATTTCATTTCGCGCAATTAGATCCAACAGGGTGAGGGCTATTCTTACAATTTGTATTATAGCTATTGGTATAATGGCTCTTGTAGGGATTCTTACAGCAATTGACTCAATAAAATCTTCCCTTACAAATCAGTTTACCATGATGGGTGCAAACTCATTCACAATTACTTCTCAGGCAATGAATTTTGAAAGAGGGGACAGGGCCAGAGCAAAAAACTTCTCAAGGATATCGTACAGGGAAGCAGAAGAGTTTAAAAATCGGTTTACAGAGGCGGCCTGGGTTGCCATTTCCTTTAATGCTTCAGGTTTATCAACTGTTAAATATGGATCTGAGAAAACAAATCCAAATGTCAGTCTTCTTGGTATTGATGAGAACCATTTGTCGGTTTCAGGGTATGAGATCGAAAACGGTAGAAATTTCAGTGCTGATGAGGTTCAGCAAATTCGTCATTATGTACTTATTGGCGCTGATATTGTGAAGGATCTTTTTCCTTCAGGTGTTGACCCTTTGGGTAAGGAGATCTCAGTAGCCGGTTTAAAACTTCAGATTACAGGTGTTCTTAAAAGCAAGGGCGCAAGTGCAATCAATGGTGATCGTGTTTGTTTTATGCCTATCACAACAGCACGACAATACTTTTCACGACCAAATATGTCATTCGAAATTACTATAATGCCTATAAACTCCGTCAATCTTGATATGATGACCGGCGAGGCAGAAGCTATTTTCAGAACAGTTCGTAATCTTAATCCAAAGGATGAGTCGGATTTTAATATTTCAAAAAGTGACAATATCGTCAACATGCTTCTCAAGAACCTCAGGTTTGTAACTCTTGCGGCTACAATAATAGGTATCGTTACATTATTTGGGGCAGCTGTCGGACTTATGAATATTATGCTTGTTTCGGTTACTGAGAGGACACGCGAAATTGGTGTCAGGAAAGCTATAGGTGCAAAAACCCAGACTATTAAGTATCAGTTTCTTTTTGAATCGATAATGATAGGTCAACTGGGTGGAATTTTTGGGATTATTCTGGGTATACTTATCGGAAATGCTGTTTCATCAATGTTAAGGTCAAGTTTTGTTATTCCCTGGGTTTGGGTATTGACTGGTATAGTTGTCTGTTTTGTTGTAGGAGTTGTTTCCGGTTATGCGCCGGCAGTAAAAGCGGCTAATATTGATCCTATTGAGGCTTTAAGATATGAATAAACTATCAGAATATGGAAAAATTTGTAATTCAGGAGGAGTTAAAAAACTGTCCGGGTATTGTTTATTATCCCGATATAAACAAACTTGAACTGGTAGGAAGGTCCATTCCTGAAAATCCAGAGCTTATCTTCAGTCGTCTCGAAGATTGGCTTACCCTGCATTTTGAAAAGAACAGCGGGCTTGATGTTACTATTCAGCTTGAATATATCAACAGCGGCTCGTCGAAATATCTTTATGAAATACTTAAAAGATTAACAGGTTACGGACGATCGGGAAAGCTTGTTAAAATGAAATGGCTTTATGAAGAAGATGACGAAGGGATGCTGGAACTTGGTGAACATTACCGGGATACAGCGGGGATCCCACTGGAAATTAATATGATTATTTAAATAAAAAGGGACATACCATGGCATGTCCCTCTCTTTTTCATGTATATTTTTATTTTAACTTCAGCATTGGGATAAGGTCAACAACCCTGCAGGAATAACCCCACTCGTTATCGTACCATGCTAATACCTTAATCATTTTTCCGTTCACCATCGTACTTAGTGAATCAAATATTGATGATGCTGAAGTATGAATTACATCGACTGAAACAATAGGATCTTCTGTATATTCGAGAATTCCTTTCATTGGACCTTCTGCGGCTTTTTTCATTGCAGCATTAATCTCTTCTTTAGTAGCCTCTTTCTTCAGGACAGCAACCAGGTCAACCAGCGAACCGGTTGGGGTGGGAACTCTGACAGATATACCATCAAGTTTGCCTTTAAGTTCGGGAATAATTTTTCCAACAGCTTTTGCTGCGCCTGTAGTTGTCGGGATCTGTGACAGAGCTGCAGATCTTGCCCTTCTCAGGTCGGAGTGTGGAAAATCAAGTATTCTCTGGTCGTTGGTGTATGAGTGAATGGTTGTCATATAGCCTATCTCAATTCCGAAATTGTCATTCAGAACTTTAGCAACAGGAGCAAGACAGTTTGTAGTACAAGATGCATTTGATACACATTGATGTTCTGGTTTGAGGTCTTTGTCATTTACTCCGATTACTATCATTGCATCGATAGAATCTTTGGCAGGAACGGTAAGAATAACTTTTTTAGCGCCATTCTTGAGGTGGTCGCCATAGCCGCCTTTCGGGCTCTCTTTCGAAGTGAAAATACCTGTTGATTCAATAACAACATCAGGTTTTTCTTTCCAGGGGATGTTTGCAGGATTCCTTTCAGCAGTAACTTTAACTTTAAAGCCATTGACAATAATATTCTCAGCATCGTAAGTCACACCGGCAAATCTGCCTTGCGTTGAATCGTACTTAAGAAGATGAGCTAGTGTCTTTGTATCAGTCAGATCGTTGATACCAATTATCTCAATACCTGGCTTTTCAAGAGCAATTTTGAAAACGTTACGGCCAATTCTGCCGAACCCGTTAATAGCTACTTTAATCTTTGACATATCTGTTTCATTAATTAGTTAATAAATTGACTCACAAAAATAGTATTTTCCTCTGTAAAGTCAAGAGCTAAAAAGATCAATTATTCTTTTTTCTCCTGAAGATGTTTGAAAGTTTATTTGATTCAGGATCAAGTGGATCTAATATCAATCCGAACCTATAACTCACAAATAGTGAAAAAAACAGAGCTTTATTATCATTCCCCGCCATTATTGGTATCTTTATTGGAAAAGCATTGACCTGGGCCCCAAGTTCAATTGCATGAATTATTTTATCCTCTTTGCTATATTCAAAATTGAATCCTGCCTTAGCATATATTCCAGGCATTACCTTTGTTTCATTTAGTCCTTTTGTAAAGGAAGCTTTGCTATAAATATCCTGAGACATGGCAATTGAAGCATCAAATTTTTCGTCTCTCAATTCGTATTCAGTAGATGATTTCAGATACAAGACTTTATAATAGATAGGTTTGTAGATTGCCAAAACAGGACCCGCGGAAAAGAAATACCTGACTGCAATTCCACCGAGATCGGCTTTTTTGAACAGTTCATGCTGATGACCGATGCCTGCTCTCAGGTAAAAAGTTGAATTAAGCTTACCGAAAACAAATGAACCAGCCTGTGTGTAAGAACTGGACTGTTTATATTCTTTAGGGTGTTTCAGGGTTCCTGCGTCAATCTCAAGCAAACGCTTATTACGATAATCAATTCTTTTAGCCTCGCGGTAGCTGATTCCTATACCGTCAGTATTAAGAAGAATGCCAAATGATCTTTCGTTACGGAAAAAGATTTTCTGTTGCTCATTTAATTCACCCTGCGCGTACAACGTTATTGCACCAAATAAAATCAATACCGCTGGTATAAGCAGCTTTTTCATTTTTTATGCTAACTTATAAAATAGGATGACTCAAAAGAGCAATACGGAATTCAGACATTCTTCCCTGTCTGCTCAGTATTTATGTTGGAATGCCCCTTGGAATAAGCAGGGCATTCCTTCTTATTGCATGAACTTGCAACAATCGCAGTGACAAATGTAAAAAGAAGGATAACAGCAATTTTTTTCATATCGATTCAATAATTATATTATACAAAAATATAATTTTCATTGTAAAAACAATCTATATGTTCAAAATAATATTTTCAGGAACATAAAATTCAGTAAAGTAATATACAAGTCAACATTTTTAACTGGTATTTGTTTCTTAATAAAAGCATTTAAAAAATTATACATGAACACAAAAATTGTTGTAGTAACATTCATAATCTATTTTGCCGCTATGAGCGAAAATTCATTTTCACAGGAAATTTTAAAATTCTATGATCTCAACAAAGCTGAGTCATCAGTAATAAATAATAAAGGTACTGAAACTCCATTTACCGGGAAGTATACTAATTATAAGGATAAAGGTACCTATATCTGTAAAAAGTGTGGTGCGGCACTCTATTATTCGTCCGATAAATTTGAATCAGACTGTGGATGGCCAAGTTTTGATAATGAAATAAAAGGCGCTGTTAAAAGAATTCCTGACCCTGACGGCCTAAGAACTGAAATCGAATGTGCTAACTGCGGAGCTCATCTGGGACATGTTTTTACCGGAGAGCGCTTAACTGCTAAAAATGTACGTCATTGTGTAAATTCTATATCTCTCGAGTTTGTACCAGCGGCTTTGCTTGAATCAGGAAGATACGGGACAGCAATTTTTGCCGGTGGATGTTTCTGGGGTGTTGAATATTTCCTGCAGAAAGCCCCCGGAGTAATTTCAGTTACTTCTGGTTATACAGGAGGAACTGTAAAAAATCCAACTTATCAACAGGTCTGTACAGGTAATACCGGACATGCAGAAGCTGTTAAAGTAGTCTATGATCCTCAAAAAACTTCTTATGACAAGCTGCTTAAGCTTTTCCTTGAAATTCACGATCCGACTCAGTCTGGAGGACAGGGCCCGGATATTGGTGATCAGTACAGATCTGAAATATTTTATATGAATGATGATCAGAAAAACATAGCGGAAAACGATCTTAATATATTGAAATCCAAGGGGTTTAAAATTGCTACTTTAGTAACTAAAGCTTCAGAGTTCTATCCGGCTGAGACTTACCACCAGGATTATTATTTCAAAAACGGGAAAACGCCATATTGCCACGCATATATTAAGAGATTCTGAATAAACCTTTTAAACCGCGAAGCCCGCCGGCTGACACCGGTCGGCAGGGTTAACGGATTTATGGATCATAATTGTTGGTTCAAAGAAATAATTTAATAGAAAAAGTAACTTTTTTTTACCGGGAAGCAGATAAAAATTTAACTTTAGCAAGTTTTAATTGAATCTTCTCCGGGAAAATGGATGTAAATAATCATCGGGTTAAGACTTTTGTCAAACACAGGACAAAAGCCGGGTTTATTATTATTGGAATTTTAATAACTCTTATATTTCTGAAATCGGGTAAAGCAGTGTTATCTTATACTTCTTCCGATAGATATTGTGTTTCTTGTCATATTCATCCTTTAGCTGATCAGAGCTGGAAAATGTCAGCTCATTATAATAATCGCACAGGAAGCATTGTACATTGTGTTGATTGTCATCTCCCTCCTGAGGGGCATGGATACCTTTTTGCAAAAGCAAAACATGGGTTCAAAGATGTCTACGGATTTTACTTTAAGGACAGTGCAAAGATTAACTGGCAGGAGAAAAAATTACTCGAGAATGCTAAAGAATTCGTGTATGAGAAATCATGTCTCCAATGTCATCAGAACCTTTTCCCTGTAAAATTATCTGTAGACGGCGGTAACGCTCACCTTTTCTATACAACCAGTAAAGAGCCATTAACCTGTATAAACTGTCATCTTAACATTGGCCATTATGACAGAAATGCACTTCATGCCCATAATACAAGTTTTGGAGTTACTATAACTGTTAATCAGGCTGCCTATACTGAACCTGCCAGGGTTGAGAAATTTGAAAATTTCAATGAGAAAATACCCGGAACCAATGTATCATTTGATATGGTAGCAATTCCGGGAGGAAAATATACTATGGGAAGTCCTGACAATGAACCACTTCGTAATGCAGACGAAGGTCCTTTACGGAAAGTGACTTTGTCGAAATTCTGGATAGCCAGGACAGAAGTGACCTGGGATGAATATATGGCTTTCTTCAGGGCAACCGGGTCTCAGGGAAGAACTGAAGGACAGGTTGTTACTAAAAAGAACGTCGATGCTATCAGCGGGGCAACACCCCCATGGGGCGCTCCTGATCAGGGTTGGGGAAAAGGTTCCAGACCAGCAATTACTATGTCGTGGCATGCTGCCTATGTTTATTGCCAGTGGCTATCGAAAGTTACAGGTAAAAAGTACAGATTGCCTACTGAAGCTGAATGGGAATATGCCTGCAGGGCAGGAACTGAAACCCCTTATTATTTTATTGGAAATCCGAAAGATTTCACCTCTTCAGGCTTGTTAAAGAAAATTTTTGGCACCGATACTGCCGGAATTGCATCGAGAGTTGTTTATAAAGTGAATAGTTATTCAATGACAAAAGAACCTCAATCGGTTAAAGCAAATCCATTCGGTTTGAAAAACATGTCTGGAAACGTTGCAGAGTTTTGTCTCGATTTCTATTCTCCTGATACCTATAAAACCTATTCTACAGAAGTTGTAAATCCAGCAGGACCTGCCAGCGGACAGGAACATGTTATACGGGGAGGTTCGTTTAAAAGTGATGCAAGGGATGTGCGAAGTGCGTCGCGTGATTTCACTAAAACAAAAGCATGGCTGGTGACCGATCCCCAGATGCCAAAAAGTATTTGGTGGTATTCCGATTGTATCGACGTAGGATTCAGGGTTGTATGTGAGACTGATAGCATAACAGGAAAATGAAAAGAGAATTTTAACAGAAAACAGATGCAGAATATTGACAGAAGAAAATTCATTGGTAAAACGGCTCTTGCAGGTATTGGATTAGCAGGCGCAGGAGCTTTTATTTCGGCATGTAAAAGGAAACCGGATATTGAAGCGCTCGGTCTTCCTCCAATATTGAATGGAGCCCCCAAAGGCAAGAAACTCAGAGCAGGTCTGGTTGGAGCAGGAGCAAGAGGTACCGGAGCCGCAATAAATTTTATCAGTGCAGGTCCTGATCTGGAGATCATTGCTCTTGCCGATGTATTTCAGGATAAAATTGATGCATGCCGCGAGAGATTTGCATCCTTCAAACTGCCGATTCCGGCAGAAAACTGTTTTGTAGGATTTGACGGGTATAAAAAACTGATGGCACTTCCCGAAGTGGATGTTGTTATTCTGGCTACACCACCACATTTCCGTCCAGAACATTTTCTTGAGGCTGTAGCAAATAATAAACATGCATTTCTGGAAAAACCCATAGCCGTTGATCCTGTTGGTATCAGGTCGGTAATAACTACTGCAAAAAAAGCTGCAGCTATTGGATTGTGTGTTGTAACAGGTACACAAAGACGTCATCAGGAAGATTATATAGAAACATACAAAAAGGTCGTTGGGGGTGCAATTGGAACAATCACCTCAGGTAAAGCTTTCTGGAATCAGGATCATGTATGGTTCCGTGAACGGGAAAAAGGATGGAATGATATGGAATATATGATCCGTAACTGGAACAATTTCTGCTGGCTATGTGGTGATCATATTCTTGATACACACGTACATAATATCGATGTAATAAACTGGTTCATGGGTAAACACCCTGAAAAAGCAATCGGATACGGAGGCCGGGCAAGAAGGGTTACTGGTGATCAGTATGACTTCTTCAGTATCGACTTTGATTATGGTACAGGTGTAAGCTCACATAGTATGTGTCGTCAGATCGACAGTTGTTCAAATAGTACCGGCGAGCTTATTATGGGAACCGAAGGTTATACCAACTGTAATAACACAATTTGGGATCTCAAAGGCAACATAAAGTGGCAATTTGAATATCCGAAAGATGAAAACGGAAACGCAACGAATGCAGTTAAGATCCCTCCTTATGTACAGGAACACATGCATCTTGTTCATGCTATACGAACGGGAAATTATGTAAATGAAGCAGAACGGACTGCTATTTCAACATTGACGGCAATAATGGGAAGGACTGCTGCCTATACCGGTCGTCTGATTACATGGGATGAGATATTCAAATCCGATATGAAACTGGGTCCTTCAAAAATTGAAATGGGTCCTGTTGATATGGTATTCGAAACACCTATCCCCGGCACTCCTGTGACTATTTAATATATTGACCATTATATTCCGACATAATTTAAAATAATTTATTATGGCAAACAAATCATCAAGAAGAGATTTCGTAAAACGTTCAGCTGCACTTGTTGCAGGTGCTATTGTGCTTCCCCAGATTATTCCTTCATCAGCTTTTGGGATGGGAAGAAAAATTGCTCCAAGCGATAGGATTGTTATTGGTTCAATAGGCGTCGGATCGCAAGGTATGAGCAACATGAGAGATTTTCTTAAGCTCAAAGATGCTGTACAATTTGTTGCTGTCTGTGATGTGGATACTCTTCATCTGGCAAAAGCCAAAGAGACTGTCGATCTGGCCAATAATAATAAAAACTGCCGGACATATAGCGACTACCGGGAATTTCTTGAGAAGGAGAAGCTCGATGCTGTATCTATTGCTCTTCCGGATCATTGGCATGGAATTATATATTCAGCTGCTGCCAACAAAAAATTAAATGTTTATGGAGAGAAACCAATATGCCGTACCATAAAAGATGGTCAGACTATTGTAAGTGCCGTAAAGAGAAACAATATTATCTGGCAGACTGGTAGCTGGCAGCGCTCAGTGGCCAATTTCCACCGTGGAGCAGAACTTGCTATCAATGGGAGGGTAGGAAAAGTAAAGTACATTGAAGTAGGACTTCCCGATGGAAGTAAAGGTATAGGTACACCTCCTGTTCAACAGGTTCCTTCTGAACTTAACTGGGAAATGTGGCTCGGACCGGCATTAAAAGTACCATATCGTGGTGTTTCACATTGGGACTGGCGATGGATTCTCGATTATTCCGGTGGTCAGCTAACTGACTGGGCCGGGCATCATATTGATATTGCCAACTGGGGAGCAGGACTTGAACATACCGGACCAGTTGAAATTTCCGGAGCAGGTGTTTACCCGGTTGAAGGAATTTTTAATGTTCCCGTGGAGTATGATTTTCTTTGCAAATATGGAAATGGAATTGAAATGCGTGTAGCGAATGCATCCAGGCTTCCATTAGGCATGGGAACCACATGGCATGGAGATCTGGGCTGGGTTCATGTTGACCGCGGAGACGTTATTTCAGCTTCTGATCCAAAAATCCTGAATGAGGTAATTGGAGAAAATGAGATCCATTTATATAAGAGCGAAAACCATTGGCAGAATTTTATTGATTGCGTACGTTCCGGAAAACCGACAATTGCTCCTGTTGAAGTTGCTTACAGGGCAATATCAGTCGCCTTACTTGGTGAAATTGCCATGACCACTGGACAGACAATTAAATGGGATCCGGACAAAGAAGAGATAATCGGCAATCCGAGAGCCTCAGGTCTCCTGAGTCGTCCTTATCGTCAACCATGGACATTACCAACAATTTAATCAAATACGACATGAAAAAACAATATTTACTTCTTATAGTTGCTGCAGGCTTATTAACCTTTTTTTCTGCCTGTAAAAATGAGACTGTCTATAAAACATTAATAATTACGGGTCAGAATAATCATAACTGGAAAGCCAGTTCTCCTATTCTGAAGCAGATTCTGGACGAGACTGGTTTGTTTTCTGCAGTAATTATGACTACACCCGATAAAGGTGGTGATATGAAGGCTTTCGATCCCGATTTTTCGAAATATAAGCTGGTCGTAGTCGACTACAATGGCGACTCATGGTCAGAAAAAACTAATAACGCTTTTGTTGAGTTCGTAAAAAACGGTGGGGGAGTAGTTTTCTACCATGCTGCAAACAATTCTTTTCCGGCATGGAAGGAGTATAATGAAATGACGGGACTAGGCGGATGGGGTGACCGTAATCAGAAAGATGGTCCTTATGTTTATTATAAGAATAATATACTTGTTACAGATACTTCTGCCGGTACCGGTGGCTCTCACGGTAAAAGGAGAGAATATTTAGTCAGGACCAGAATTACTGATCACCCTATAACCCGGGGGCTTCCTGTACACTGGCTGCATGGCACAGATGAATTGTACAGTCAGCTTCGCGGACCCGCTAAGAATATGCAAATTCTTGCAACAGCTTTTGCTGATAGTGCTGCCGGAGGAGGTACAATGAGGGATGAACCCATGCTTATGACAATTACTTTTGGTAAAGGGAGAATTTTTCATACTGCAATGGGACACGCTGATGAAGGTGGTGGTCCGGCTATGCAGTGTGTTGGTTTTATTACAACTTTACAAAGAGGCGCGGAATGGGCTGTTACCGGTGATGTAACACAGAAGGTGCCATGGGATTTTCCAAGTGCCGCGGGAGTTGTGCTACGTCCCGGCTTTAAAGAAATGACTCTTGAAGAAGCTTTTGCAAATATTAGTAGTTACGATATTACAAAAAGCACAAAAAATTTAAGCTGCATTCAAAGCAAAATCCGTTCTCTGGCAGGAGATGAACAAGGTTTGTTGAACCTGGAGAAGATGATGGTAAAAGTTCTTGTCGGTAAAGAAACAACAGTTGATGCAAAGAAACTTTTACTTCGTGAACTAAGCTGGATGGGTTCAGATTATTCTGTTCCGGCTATTAAGGATCTTGTATCAAATGCTGAGCTAAAGGATGAAGCGGAATTTGCACTTACAAGACTAAAGAAATAACCCTATCACAGCCTCCCCCAAAATGGGGTAAGTGGCTTAAATACAATCTCTTATAAAGTCCATCCCCATTTAGGGAGGGTAAAATAAAAATTATGCTTTCACTGGTAATACCAATATTTAACGAGGAGAAATTGATTGATGAATTGGTTAAAAGGACGATTTCATCAATTGAATCATTTATACTGGAATATGAGGTAATCTTTGTTGATGATGGAAGCACAGATCATAGTCTTGAAAGAATACTGTCCTGTCAGAAAAAAAACTGCAATATCAAAATCCTGTCATTATCAAAGAATTTTGGCCATCAGGCGGCTTATACTGCAGGGCTGGAACATTCTAAAGGTGATGTGGTTGCTATGATGGACGGTGACCTTCAGGATCCTCCTGAGCTTCTTGCTGAAATGTATAGAAAGATCTGTGTGGAAGATTATGATGTTGTAAGTGGAAAAAGAACAGGTAGAAAAGGCAAAAATGGCCGGGATCATTATGCAGTTATATTCCACCTTTTATTTAAATATATAGGTGAAATAAAAAACATGGAGAATTCAGGGAATTATTCCATGATGAAGCGGGAAGCTGTTGATGCACTGCTTTCTATGAAAGAAAAAGTCAGATATCTTCCCGGCCTCCGCACCTTTATCGGATTCAGGCAGGGATATGTCGAATTTGTAAGAGACGACCGTTTTAAAGGAAATCCCAAAATGAGCATTAGTAAACTGATTGTCCTGGCTTCAGATGCGATTTTTTCATTTTCGAGATTCCCGATACGCTTCTGCCTGATACTCGGGTCGTTAGGAGCATTTGTTTTCATGGCTGCCGGAATCTATGTATTAATAGCGAAGGCTTATGGATTTGCCATAATAGGATGGTCATCAACCCTGCTCAGTATCTATTTTCTTGGTTCTATACAATTAATTTTTTTGGGGATCATGGGCGAATATGTTTATAGAAACTATAAAGAATCACAAAACCGTCCTGTATATTTTGTCAAGAAGTTTTATGATGGCGGTCCTGAAAAATGATGAATGTAATAAGATTAAAATATATCTTTAATTTTTCCTCTGCATTCCTTCTGGTTCTGATGCTTCTTCTAAGCAAAAATGCAGGCATCTCATGTGATGAAGTACTGCATTATAATCAATCCGTATCAGTTTATAACTATTTTGCATCTCATGGGCAAGATCAGTCTGCCCTGAATACCCCCGTTACTAATCTTAAATACTATGGCCAGTCGTATGATGACATAGTAACAATTCTGATCAAATGGTTTAAGATTGAGAATGTTTATGGATTCCGGCATCTTATGAGTTCCCTCGCAGGGTGGCTCACAATTTTTATAACGGCACTTTTTGCTGTATGGCTGGCAGACTATAAGGCGGGTATCCTCGTCCTTATCCTGTTTGCTGTTTCCCCGACTTTCATGGGTCATACCCAGAATAACCTGAAAGACATACCATTTGCACTTGCCTATATTTCAGGGATTTTTTTCACTTTCAAATTTCTGATTTCCAGTAGAAAAAATTCTTACATTGATATAATATTACTGACAGCCAGTATCGCTTTTTTGATCAGTATAAGAGCAGGAGGGCTGTTATTGCTTTGTTACCTTTTCTTTTTCTTTTTTATATTTTATCTTTATAAATATCTGAGAGAAAATAAAATTGATTCTATTGAAATAAGGACAAAGTTTTTATGGATCTGTTGCATTACTGTTATTTCCTGGTTCTTAAGCATTTTATTGTGGCCGTATGCCCTGCATGGACCTGTTAAGAACGTAGTCGAATCATATAGTGTAATGGCTCATTTCCCGAGTACATTTCGACAGATATTTGAAGGCAAAGTCGAATGGTCCGATTATATGCCATGGTACTATCTGCCCAAATCAATGCTTATCACTGTTCCAATCATAATTTTAACCGGATTGGTATTACTTAGTATTTTTTCAGGAAAAGGAGGAAATGCGCAAAAAAAGCTTCTGATCGGGTTTGTAATTTTCACAATTGTTTTTCCACTTGTTTTTGTGGTTTATGAGAAATCGAATATTTATTCTTCATGGAGGCAGTTTCTGTTTATTTATCCGGGAATAGTATTGCTCGCTTCAATCGGATATTTTCACTTTTATGAATTTATAAAAGCCAGGTACTTAAAATGGGGCATGATTCTTTTAATGGTTGTACTTTCAATTCACCCACTGAAATTCATGTTCAACAATCCTCAGTTTTATTATTTGTATTATAATCAACTGATTGGTGGATTAAAGGGAGCATATTCAAATTATGAAACAGATTATTATTATGTAAGTCAGACTGTTGCATCAAAATGGCTGATTGATTATCTAAAAAACAAAGATGTCCGTCGCAAGATAAAAGTTATGGCAACTTACCCTGTGGATTGGCAATTCCGTGATCATCCTGAAATTGAAACTTCATATTTCAGGTATGAAGAGAGAAGTCAGTATGACTGGGATTATGCAATTGTGACCAATAGATATATTCCTCCTTTTCAGTTAAGAAATAAAATATGGCCTCCTGAGAATAACATCCATATTGTATATGCTGACAAGATTCCTGTCTGTGCAGTTCTCGAAAGAAAATCGAAGGATGATTATGCCGGTTATCTTGCTCTCACAGAGGGAAAGAACAAAGAAGCAATCGGATACTTTGAAAAAGCTTTAATGATTGATGATCGTGATGAAATGATTTTTTATAATTTTGCAGCAGCTTATTATAACGAAGGACAGCATGAGAAAGCCGATTCACTTTTGAAAAAGGGTCTGGAGGTAAATCCTGATTTCGAACCTATCCTGATGTATCTTGGTAATATTGCCAGATCGCAGGACAAACCTGATGAGGCAATAAAGTATTACGAAAGAGTTATTGGAGTTAACAGAAAATATTTTGAAGCGTATGTTGGAATGTCTGAGTTGTTGGTAGAAAAGGATATTATAAGAGCTCGCAAATTACTTACAACTTGTCTTAGTATGAATCCACGGTATAAGCCGGCTATTGTTGCGCTGGCTGATACATACAGGAACTCAAATCCGGATATAGCAAAAAAATATGATGACCTGGCAAATTCAATTAATTAATATTTAAATAGTTTTTTATGAAAAAATCAGTTTTAGTGTTTTCGATGATGTTGCTTCTTCTTCTTGGTGGATTGAACTTGACCATTGGACAGGAGCAACCCAAACCAAAGAAAGATACCGTTAATATGGATACAGATGCTAAACCAAGTTTCTATTATCCGGTCGAGGATGACAAGAGTGGAGCGAAAGGGAAAAGTTCTGTTGCAACAATAGCAATTATTATCGGAGCAGTTGTTGTAGTTGGAGCTGCAGGATTTTTCCTTCTTAAAAAGAAAAAGTAGTTAATATAGGTCCAATAAGACTTTTGATCGGCTGCGTATATAGTATTAATCTTTACTTTTGGCTTTTGTCGGATTATACTTTGACCCAGATATTCCCTTTCTTATTTGATTCAACTACGGAGTGAATAAATTTCATTCCTCTGACGCCATCGTGAACAGTCGGGAATTCACCAGGAGTAAATTTTTCTCCTCTTATGGATTTTGCAGTACCTTTATAGATATTGGCAAGAGCTTCATAGATCCCTTCCGGATGACCTGCAGGCATTGTATGACTTGCCTCGGCAAGCGGATCATTGTATCCGTGCGCTGGTTTAAATATCCTGGTCGGTTCTGTGTCACTCAACATATACAGATAATTCGGATCCTCCTGAGCCCATTTAAGGCTGGCTTTTGATCCGTATACCGCTATTGTGAGATTATTCTCCTCTCCGCCGCAGACCTGACTGGCTCTTATAACTCCTTTAAGATTTTTGCCGAAACGTAATAAAACAGTTCCGTCAAGATCAAGCTGGATG
>Ga0209638_1001294_pt1 | contig 16108 bp, 12 predicted proteins | sample BarGraNGADG00211_FD_184490 | JGI IMG/M metagenome (GOLD analysis project Ga0209638, IMG submission 184490) | Arctic peat soil microbial communities from Barrow, Alaska - Barrow Graham LP Ref core NGADG0002-211 (SPAdes) (version 2) | ecosystem: Environmental > Terrestrial > Soil > Wetlands > Peat...
GAGCAAGAGAATCGCCGTCCGGCGTGGATCGAACCGGAAGAGGATCCGGATCGTACCGATGCGCAGCTCCTTGAGATGACCATGGCGCGAACCCGTGACCGCACCGACCAAGGGGCGGCCGAGACCAGGACCGCGGTCCTCGAGTGTGTCCACCGCAGCATTGAGGCCTCGCGGTCGGCATTTCCCAGAACCGAATACCAGGCCTCGAACTCAACTGTGACCTCGACGGGCCACGCCATCGACCATAACCTCCCAGGCATATGCCGTCAAGGGCATATCGGGCCGGCACATGGGAATGCCGACTTCCGCATTGGTAGTCTCTCAGCGGAGGCTCAACCGCCGCTTATCCGGACGGAGGCTCAGCCTCGAGCCGCTTCTCGAAATGGTCGACCAGGTCGGCGCTTTCCAGTGATGCCCCCTCGCCGGCGGGGATCTTGTAGCCGAGAGCGAACCCGATGGCCTCGCCCATCAGCATTGCGGCGTCCTCCACATCGCTGGCGGCCGTGCGGCTGCGGTATGAGCCCACGTCGTCCAGTTCGCGCGGTCTCGCGCCCGAGGACGTCCCAGACGAACCGGATGAGGTCCTGTTCGAATCGATCCGCCGCTTCAAGGGCATGGAGCGCGAGGTCGTCGTTCTCGTCGAGCTCCCGACCGCCGGCGACCGCCTCGACGAGCTCCTCTACGTCGGCCTGACTCGGGCGACTACCGAACTGGTCGTCATCGCGCCGCCGGAACTGGTGCGCCGGTTGGGGTGCTCGATGGGCGTGCCGGAGCCTCCTACGGCCGGTCTTATCCTCGCAAACGGATGCCCAGGTCGCTCGTCTGGAACAGGTCCGCGTACTCGCGGGCGCGGGCGCGGGCGCTGATCTGGCGGGCCGGAGGATGGCGCCCATCGCTGGGGCGACGCCACAGATCCGCCTCGGCGATCTCTTGGGCGATCACGCTCGATCGCACCCATTCATCCCGATGCCGGCGCAGGACCTCGGCCATGACTTCGTGAAGTAGAGGGATTCCGTAGCCGGGGGTCGTCTCGGCGACAGCGTGATTCGGCGGGGACGCCGCGACGCCGGGGGACGCCAGACCTCCGGCCGGCCGGCCGGCGAGCACCTCGCCGACGATCCCGGCAAGCTGTTCCACGTACACAAGGCGCCACTGGCGCACCGGGAACGGCAGGACGTCGATCGCGTGCTCGTCGAAGCCCGCCTGTGCTGCGGCGGAACGGACTGCCGGCGCGACGTGACGCAGGACCACCACGACTCGCTCCGGTCGGAACTGCCGAAGGATCACGGCCAGACGGGGAATTCCCGCGCCCACCGCAGCCGACCGGTCGCCCTCTGCCAGGTCGTTCACCGGTCGGTCTGCCAGGTCGATTAGCCAGCATCCCAGATCCCGAAACCAGTCCAGAAAGGCATCCCCATCCGGCACGCGGGCCACCGACAGTCCTTTTCCGAATGCCTCCTGTGTGGCCCGGTACAGGTTCGAATCGGCCTGGTAGAAATGCGTGCCCCCGGCAGCCGACGACTCGCCTACGAACAGGATTCGACACGCCGAAGGACGATATCGAGCCACCAGCTCGGCGATCGACCCCGTGGTTGCGGGGGCCGTGGCCCGCGGTCGTGAGTCCCTGGGGGACTGCGAGCCCGGCGCCCGCACCGGCGTCGCACCGGGCGATCCGGACCCCGGCGAGCCGCCGCTCCCACCAAGCCGATTGAGGGCATCCGGATCGATTCGGTATTGGATCCCGGCCTCGGCGATTCGATCGAGCATCTCGTACAGGTCTATCCCGGCCCGCGACGCGGCAGCCCATGCCGACGACCGGCCCGCCGCATAGTCGGCGGTCGCCGACTCGACTCGCCTGTGCGCCAGCCCGTCGGCAAGCAGCCGGCGCGCCAGTTCGGTGCGGTCGATCCCCTCGCTCTGGGCGATTTCATCCATCTGGTTCAGCAGTTCGCGCTCCAGACGCAGGGTCACCTGCGCGCGCGCGTTGCGGTCGTCATCGATCGGGTTCATCGCGGTCGTCCTTCGATCAGGTGGAGCAGTACGTCCAGGTCGCTCATGACCAGGTTGGTCAGGCGTGCGAAGTGGCGTATTCGATCTTCGAGCACATCCGGGTCAGTCGTGCCTCCAAAGAGGATTTCGACCAGATGGATGGTCCTCACTCCAAAGGCTCCGGCAAGCCGCGCCGCCTGCCGCTCGTGGAGACAGACCGGCCAGGCTCGCGCGCGCCCCAATGCCAGAGCATCGAGCTCTCCCGCGTGGAGGCCCGAACTGCGGCCGGCAAACTCGCCGGCAAGCTGCTGCTCACGGCTGTCCAGGGTCACCACGAGAAGCCGGCCGTCCTGCTGCGCCTGCTCGATGACGGCGACCTCGGGGTGCCGAAAGGCCAGCCCGGGCCGAGCAGCTTCGGCGTACACGGACGGCGGCATGACCGGCGTCCAGCCGGCAATTGCGGGCGCGTCCAGCGCATCGAGTTTCGCCAGGTAGATGAGCGGCCCGGCGTCGAGAACCAGCTCCACAAGTGCATCCCACTAGCTGCCTATCGACATACTCTACCGATGCGGCGGGGCTCCGTCAACCGACCGACACCGGGACGGGTGCTATCTCAGCGAGGGACCGATGAATCGGCTGCGACGAGCTTCCAATCTCCTGTCCGAGCCGACGACGGCAGCCAGCTGCGCCCACTTCGACTACAGGCCTTCCTTGCGCTCGACCTCGTCGCCTTCGGTGACCTCTTCGAAGTCTGGGTCGATCTTGGGGCGTTCGGCCTCGGAGAGCTCGAGCTTCGCAAGCCGGCCCTCGTAGTAGATCGGCACCGTGGCGCCGTCTTCGACTGCGTGAGCGATATCGTAGATGCTGATGTAGTCGCGGAAGACCGCGCGCGAGCACGCGCACGTGCTCGCGTTGCGTGTTCGCGTCCGCCCGAAGCTGGCCTGGGGCAGGGCGTCGCGCATGTGGCGGGCAAAGCCGTCGATGAAGTCGTGCTGGCTGCGACGGGCCTCGTCGGCGATGACGACGATGTTGCGCCGGTCCGAAAGCACGATCAGATCGCGGTGATGGGTTCGATCTCAACAAGGGACCCCTGGAGGCGCCACGTAGCGGAGTCGCCGGGCGCCGCCGCTCTCGTAGCGCGTCGAATGCGGAATGCCGCGCACAAATCATCGGCGGGGTTCCACTGGACTCCATCGCGCCACGGCCAAAGAAGGCGTCGGGCGCCCAGGATCGCCGGGCCGTTCTGGCCCAAGAGCGAACGAACCTCATCGACCGGAGCGCCGAGCTGAGCGGCGATGCGGCCGGCGACGAGGTCAATCGACGCCGGATGGTCGTGCGCGTGCAAGGCCGCCACAACCCCGTCGACGAGAGGCTTGGCGATCGAGGCAAGGTTCACGCTCGCACCGGCGGGCACCTCGAGGACAAGGTCGAGCCCAAATACCGACGGAACGACGGCGATTTGCGAGACCTCAGCCCCACCTCGTCGGACGGCGTACCAGACCCGGGACGGGCGTCGGGCGTGCGCTGAAGGACCCAAATCGATCGGCCCAAACGACGCTAGCCGGCGAACGGCCGACCAACGGCGCCAGGGCGTACCGATCGGCAAGATCTCGTACCGATAGTGGTGACGTACGTCGGCAAGGCCAATCGGGGGATCGGGGACCGGCCCTTGGACTCGCTCAACCACCAGTTCGAACGCCGCTGAGCGACGGAAGGCCGACGGTCCGACGTTGTAGAGGAGGACGTTCTCCACGTCGAAATGCGCGCCGACGGGCGCCACATAGAGCGCGTAGAGACCAGTAGCTGGACCAGCTGACAGCTGCGCAACCGCGCTCCGGAGCTCGCCTCGGAACTCACGCATTGCGCCTGTCGGATCGAATGGCAGTCGAGTAGATGACCACGCCTCGACCCGCGAGTCACCCAGCGCCGCAACGACGACATACGTGGGGTCAACGCTTCGCGGTTTGATGCCGTCGGGTGTCACTTCTCAACGATATCGTGAGTGCGGACTATCGTGAACGGTACGCGGCGTCGGCGGATGCAACGCCCAAACGGTTTGCCCTGGCGTCTAGGATGGTGTGGGCAGCCACCTGAGTTGGGGAGAGTTGGATGCATCGTGAAGTCCGACTGCTTAGGCAGAAGGGGATCCACAGCCTGATCTTGGCGATCGAGCTGTTCAATCGGCCGAGAGACGAAGGTCGCACTGAAGCCGTCCTCATTCACGCCGACCATGCCTTCGAGATGCTGCTTAAGGCGGCCATACGCCACCGAGGCGGCCGAATCCGAAAACCGGGAGAGTCAGGCACGATTGGTTTCAAGGAGTGCGTCGGAAAGTGTTTGAGCGACGGAACCCTGAAATGCCTCGGTGAGGAACAGGCCGTTTCTCTCCAGGTGCTGAACGGGTGGAGGGACGCAGCGCAACACTACCTGTTGGACTTGCCCGAGAACGAGTTGTACATAGCGGCGCAAGCAGCCGTTACCCTTTTCGACGACTTGCTGAGTAGTGTGTTCGGCGATCACCTCAGGGACTTCATGCCTGCGCGCGTGTTGCCAGTGAGTACCCAACCGCCGCGTGACCTGGACGTCATGCTGGCCGATGAGTTTGCGTTCATAGACCAGTTGATCGCGCCAGGATCGCGGCGACTCAGCGAGGCCAAGGCCCGCCTGCGCCCGATATCGATACTGGATGCTGCAAGCCGTGGTGAGGACCGTCAGCCAACCGAGGGCGAGCTCCGTCGAAGGATCCAGGATCTCCGAAACGGCGCATCGTGGCAGAGCCTGTTTCCGGGCGCGGCCGCATTGCGCCTCGACACGGAGGGCTCGGGTCTCAGTTTCTCCTTGAGGCTCGTGAAGAAGGAAGGCGTTCCCGTGCGGCTCGTGGGGGAGGGGGACGGTTCTGCCGCTGCCATCGCTGTACGCAGAGTCAACGAACTCGACTTCTATCAATTCGGTTTCGCCGATCTGGCTGATCGCCTGGCGGGGCTCGTTACCCGCAACAAGCTTGTGGCCGTCATTCGGCATCTCGGTTTAGCGAACAGCTCTGAGTACTTCAAGGAATTCCAGATCGGAAAGATGCCGGTCCGTCGATACAGTCAGGAGGCACTCAAGCGTCTGCAGGCCGAACTCCCGAAGCTCGACATCGAAGCTATCTGGCACCAGGAGCTCGAGCGCAGGCGCGGAGCGTAGTGACATGGTTGCTCTCGCGACCAGTTGATGTGATCGCTCGTCTCTCGCGTGGGCCTTGACGCGCACCCGGCGTTGACGAAGACGTCAACTCGCGGATTGCTCATGCTGTCTTGGGTCGCGGCATCTGCCATACGGACCTCGCGAGCCGCGTGAGCTGCTTCTGGCGTGCCTCGATCGACGTGGAGAACCACTCATCAAATGGGTCTAGCCCTTGCGTGGCGCGTTCCACGCTCGTGTTGACGCCAACAGCGGGCCGTTCCGAGATCACGCGTGTCAGAAGGTACTGCGACTTCGGGTAGACCTTCGCCTTGCTGGCGAATGGCTTGTTGCCAAGCGAGGTGTTGAGCGGCTTCTCGGCAAGGGCGAGGTTTCCAAGACGCGGGATGTACAAGGCCACGAGTTCGGGCTTGTCGAATGCCGCCAGAACGTCCGGCCCAGGGGTTTGCGGAAAGATGTGCTCGATGTCTACCTTGGAGCCAATGAAGTCGCTCAAGCGATCGTGCCCCCCGGCGCCGAACGCCTCCTCGTCAACAAACTGCGTGAGCTTCCCCAGCAAGTATCTAAGCCTGTATCGCTGCAGCGTCCCGGCTTCTAGCCCTTCGAAGGCGAATTCGAACCGCTGAGCCAACCGCTCCTTCTCGGGGACGATGCGCCTGACGATAAACGCATCCAGCTCGTCCCGAGTCGAAAGAGGTCGGAGCTCATTCGCCCAAAGCACGAACTTGTGCTCGAACTCGCGCGTGTTCTCTCGAGTGATTACGTACGCGAAGAACAGGTTCTCGACTTCGCGGCAGAGGACGAGGAAGTCCTCTGAGTTGAGTCTGCCCGCGGCGAGCAGCAGGATTAGGTGCTGACGCGCGGAGCCGCTGAGTAGCCGGAGGTTCTCGAGGTAACGGTTGCGATGCCCGTCGGCGTCGGTGCCTCTAAGGAAGTTGGCATAACGCTGCGACGCCTTCAGAAGGCCATCGACGAACTGAAGCGGTCGCTCGCGATAGCCACAAACCCCACTGTGTTCGCTGAACCACGAGTAGATCTCGTCCTCGCGGAGCCGCTCGATTCCTTCGTAGCTGGCGAAGATGAAGTAGCGGAGGAACCGAAGCGGCTTCTCGTTGATGCCATAGAGAGTGTCGACCAGTCGCTTCCATTGTTCTTTGAGCCGCTCGAAGTCACGTGCATTCGCCTGTATGAACATCAGGTTCTTGAGTAGGTCCATTGCGTCAAGGCCCTTGCCGCGATCGTTGATCGTCTCGAAGATCTTGAGAGCGTGGGCCACCGACTGAGTGCCGATCCGGATCAACTTGACGCGCTTGGTGAAGAACGCGTAGAAGCGGCGAGCCTCGTGCGGATCCTCGCCGAACTCACGCTGAAAGAAGGCCCGAATCGTCCCGTAGGCGTTCTTTATGTTCTCGATTGATCTTGTCCGATCTGGCACTGACTCCAGATCGGCTTTACCTGCCGCGATCCGCTCAAGAATGTCTCCGCTGTCTGGGTACTGCAGCGACAGCCGGTAGCGAGGCACGTCTCGACCCTGGTCATCCGTGTCGATAGCGCTGATCTGTGAATCGATCGCCTGGATGGTTTCGCCGAGCGTGGCGAGATGATCGCGGAGGGCGCACAGGAACAGGAATGCGGTCGTCGTGCGCTGCTGACCATCAATGAGCTCGAAGACCCCTTCCTTACCTGGACAGACCACGATGCTGCCCACGAAGTACTCGGACTCGGCACCGTGGTCGGCCTGGAACTCCGCGTAGACATCGTCGAGCAGCTGATCAACTTCGCGCTCAGTCCATACGTACTCCCGCTGGTAGTCCGGCACTTCGTAGAAGTCGTCGAATAGCTTCCCCAGGGCCATGTCCTGCGAGTCGATCGTTTGCCTGACTTCCACCATTGCCTCCGCTCACCTGTCTAGACCTAGCCGCTCGTTCGTGACCGATCCGCTCGCACGAAACTGGCCGGCAGACGGTCTTACGCCGCCGCCCAATGCTCAGATAGAACCTCAGCCTGTTCGAGAACCGTGATCGTCGCCTTCGCCTGCTTGTCTGGCGGGTAACCGTGTCGTTTCAGGCAACGCTTCACGCGACGATCGTCCGGTTCTCGCTCATCTAGGTCGTCGAGTCCGTGAGATGTCGCCCCACGTGTCCGATCACGAATCGGCGCTCGCGTTCATCGAGAAACCAGTAGACCCGGAAGATCGTGTCCGTCGATCCACCCCGGCCACGGCCGACGTGGGGACCCAGCTTCACGCGCTCGCCGCCGTACGCGCGCTCGTACTCCTGCGGATATCGCCCCTGCGTGATTCCGCTGACTCGCTGGTAGTCAAGCCCATCCTCTTCGAAGGCAGCGTCAAAGCTCTTGTTGAGCGTTCCGTCCCGCCATCGCTGGGCTACCCGGCCCACCGACATAAGGAGATCGTAGGCCTGTGGGATCAGCCCGTATCGAGTCTCAGCAGCTGAGTCCTGCGCGGCTTCGAGTACGACGATGGCTTCGGGGAACCCGGCGGCGAGCCGCTCTAGCGCTTCTGGGATGGACCCTGGAGGCGATTCTGCCTCCTCGTCGGCACACGGCCCTTCGGCGACCGCGGCCTGGAACGCCGACCAATTGTTTCGTAGCTGCTCGTTGTCCCTCTTGAGTGAATCGTTCTCCTGGTCGATCTCGTCGATCCGTTCCTCTAGCTCATGGATTCGCTCGGTTTGAGCATCGAACTCGTCCGAGAAACCCTGGAACATCGCATTGGCATTTGTGGCCTCGGCAATTAGGCGCTCGCGCCTCGCCCGCTCTTCTTCGCGAGTTCTCTCTTCGGACTCTCGAAGAAGGGTGCCGACGAGCGGATCCGGCGGGACCCGCAGCGCGGCAACGTCGCCGATCAAGCCGCGCATATGCTGGGAGAACCCGATCGGGCGTCCGCTCTTGCTCACCAGACGCCGGTCCAGGGCCCCGACCGTCCCGGCGAGCCAGAGCCGATGGAAGAACGGGTCGGACCCCGTTGTAAGGCCGGGCCAGTAGATCCGAATCGCCCCATCGAAGACAGAGAGGTTCTTGCCGACGGCGTACGTCAGATCAAACGATGCAGGGACCGTAGCCAGCGAGAAGACATGCGCGATACCGATAAGCTGGTCAGCGAGGTCGGCGGGATCGCAGGCTGTCTGAAGGGTCGCACCAGCGAGCGACGTCACTACCACCGGGAGGCGTCTGGACTGATCGAGAAGCAGAGCCGTCAAGGAGCTGATGTCGTCGGACAGAACCTTCACGCACTCCCCACTGACGGGGCGGCCGTCTGCCTCACCTCCGAGACCACGGGCCAGATCACGCACGATGCGGGGCCGACCCGGAACCTCAATCGCCGGTCGAACCTTGAGCTCAAGTGACTCCTGCGACAGTCGCAAGGTGAAACTGCACTTGGACGACATTTCTGTCAGCTGGACAAGCACCCGCCAGCCGAGTGACGGGTCTTCGTGGTCGCGATGTCGCCACAGCAGGCTCCACGCTCTTGCGCCGGTCGCGCTCGATTCAAGAGACGACCACTCCATCGCGTCTGTCGGTCCGAATTCGAGTGCGACTCGATCCGAAACGTTGGGCCTTTCGGTCAACTGGTAGTCCCTCAGACACCAGTCAGCGATCTGGGTCTGCGCCAGCTCGAAAGCTTTGGGTGCGGTCAGCCCGTACCTGACCGCGTATACGTCCCTCATCTCGGTCCTCTGGACAGGTCAGCGGAGCGCTGACGGAGCTTCCTGAACATTCTACGGGCCGCCGAGCACCCGCCGACAACGAACAACGTACAGGCGTCATGGCTGGCCGGATTGCTGAGTCTGCGACTCGGCGAAGGCGGAGAGCTCTCGGACGAAGGCCAGAGCATCCTCAAGCAACCTCGTCGCTGCCGCCGCTCCCCGCTTGTCCCCGAATGCTCGAGTGAGGATCTTCTCGTAATCCGACGCCTTGCGATGCGCTACGCCTTTCGAACGCACAGCCTGTAGGTTGCGGAGGAAGCTGATGTCGCGTTCCACGGCCGGATACCCAGACTGAACAAGCCAGCGCTCGAGCTTCGAGATGCCTCTCTCGTCCGCCGGGCCCGGCGGCAGTTGGCCGGCCAGTGCGGGTTCGTTGAGGAAGTCGACTAGCAGCTTGGTGAGGTTGCCAACAGTGTCCTCCAGCTCTGACTGGGAGTCGTGCAGCGGGGGCCGAACGAGATCGAGGATGTGGACGTCGCCCGGTTCGGGCTCCCGAAACAGCGACCATCCGTAGGCCTTCCTCCATGCATCATCCAGATCCCGATATCCGCTCCGGAACCTCACATCAGGAGACTCCGAGTCCGCCCACTCCCCCAGGATGGCCCGCCTGTATGCCGAATTGCTCACCGGGCGATTAGGAGGGATGTTGAAACTGAGCCAGTAGAGGCGCTCCTTCGGCGACAGATCGCGGCCAAGGTCGCCAAGCCAGACGATGACGCTCTCGGGGGCATCGTTGTCCATGCGCAGCAGCCAAGACGAGGCACACCGCACGCAATCGCTCTCCACCGTGAAGACTTCCGGCCGATCGTAGTACTTCGTCAGCACATCCCGACGGAAGTAGATCGGCGTGACGTAGTTGGGTGCATCGGGATTCGCTCCGAAGTAGTTAGCGAGCCTGTCCGGATTGCAGGTGAACTTCAGGTCATTGCCCATGTCGTCCGTACCGATGATGAACTCGGGGAACGAGTAATCGGCTTCCTCGTACGGCCAGATTCGGCTTTGCTCCACGGGGGGCGCGGGCAGCACCTTCGTTCCCCAAAGAAGTGAGAACGGAGCGTCCGAAACGTCGCTACCGACGCGGGCAGCGTTGAGATCGGCCTCTACCCATTCGGCCCTTGGGGGAATGGGTAGCGAGGGATCGAACCGCGCAGTGCTGTCGACGAACAAGAGTAGGTCCATCTGCCTGGCGGCCTGGTACTGACGGACAAGGGGCGTCGAGACCCAGATCCCATCGGGCTCGATGACAGCAGCCAGCGTTTCATTTGCCGATTCATCTAACTTGAGGAAGCGGCCAGGTGAGAAAGGGTCCTGCCAGAGGTTGTGGAAGAGCCGGAACTCTTCCGAGAGTTCGCGGAAGGCGGGCTTGATTCCCTCGAACCCACGCTCGATCGCTAGTGGCTCAAGTGGCGCCGACGAGATGCGATGGTAGGTTCGTGTCCAGCCGCCTTCGCCGTCGCTCGACTCGCTGAAGCCCGGGCCGTGTCCGCCGTGCAGGAGATCCCAACTCGGCTTCTTCAGCGCCTCGGATCGGTAGGAGACTGGCGCAAGGGCCGAATACCATCCGACGCGGACACTCAATTCGTCACGGTGCCCGCTGATCGGAAGCCACTGCCGGCTGCCTAGCTCGCGGAGCCACCTGAGCGTCCCCGCCTGCTCTGGATCGGCGGAGTCTACCGGTGGCAGTAGAGGCTTGAAGTCCATCTCGTCCCCCAACATCAGGGTGCCTGGCAGTGTCCGAAGCGTCCTCTCGGTCAGCATCCTCGCCGAGCACTGCGGTAGAGCAAGACCCTGGCTGCGTCGCCGATCAGACCGACGCGGCCCAGTCCTACGGAGCCTCCGCCGCAGTGGTGTCGTCCACCGCGACGACGGTGTCGTAGAGCCCGTAATGGCGCAGCCCCGGGTGCGAGTCGATGCCCGTGTAGGACAGCGACGCGTCCTCGTAGCGACGGAAAGCGAAGACAGCCTGGTTCATCTGCTCCGTGTTGAATACGCGCAGGCGAACGAGCAGATCGAAGTCCTTGACTGTCAGCCCCGTGACAGAGAGGAACAGGTCAGGCTCAAGCTTGGTGATGACGTCCTGGAGCGTGTTTTCGCGGAAGTCGGTCAAGTACATGAACACCGGGATGCGAGTCGCGAACTTGATCAGCTTCTCCTGAACGAGCTTGCGCTTGGACTTGTACTCCTTCTCCTCAGCCGTGAGCTCCCGCTTCTCCTTCTCCGAGAGCGCCCCATCCTCGCCCTTCTTCTTGAGGTCCTTGACCTTCTCGCTCTTGTTGATGATCGTCTCGATGATGTTGTCGCCCAGGGCGCGCCAGCCCTCTATGCGCTCTACAGCGGCCATCGCCTCAGGGTTGTCCAGGATGCGGCCCAGGGTTGCGTTGTCTACGTTGACCAGCAAGGCGCTCTCCCACTTGCGCGCCAGCAGCGTGGCCGACGTGCCGGCCAGGGCGATGTCCAGAATCCCGCCCGCATCAACCTGCGTCATGTTCGCGCCGTCGTAAGCGAGTACGGGCAGAAACGACACCAGCTCCTTCACAGCGTTCTCAGGGTTCGGCTCGTTGGGCGAGAGCCCGATCGCGTAGTCGGAGAGTTGACGGAGCGCGCGGGTGGGCGCGAAGTCGAACACGAAGCAGACTGGTTTGAGGACCTCCGCCTCGTTGGGATCATCACCATTGGGGTTGGTGATTGACCACGGCGACTGCACGCGGAATGCCGCCTGGAAATAGGTTTCGGGTGACTTCAGGTTGCGCAGCATCATGATTGAGGACCACTGGGGCACCGTGATGCCGGTCGTCAGCTTGCCGCACGAGAGGGTGATGGTCTTGGTCTCAAAGCCGCTGCCGATCGCCTTCCGCACGGGCGGCAACGCGCTCAGCCCGATGCCGGCCGAAGCTCCGGCTGCGACGACCACCCTGTAATCGCGCCAGAACGTGTTGTGCTTCTCAGCCAGAAGGTTGGCCATCGCGTGGCAGGCCGCGACGTTGGGCAGGAACCAGAACGAGTGTTGGAGGTAGGGCAGCAGGCGCACATCGGAGTATGGGAACGGCGGGCGCGTGCCGGTCCTGAGTGCATCGAGGGCCTGCGCGGCGTACGCACCTCGGATGATGTCCAACCACTTCTGCACGTCGTCTCTGTGCTTGAACCGTGCGCTGGTGGCCGTGCCCGCGGCCGCGAAGAACTCGTTGAGATCAAACTCGTCGAACTCGCCTGTACTGGCGATCGACAGCAGCTCGTCCGGCATCTGGTAGGTCAAGAGACGCATCTGCGGAAGCGCGGCATACGGGCTCCAACTGTCGGGGTACTTAGCCGCGTATTCGTCCTTGGCGCGCTGCTCGTCCGTATAGGTCCAGTTGAAGATCTGCTCCTCGATGAACTCGCCCGTTGCAAGCGCGCGGAACGGAGTGCCGGACAGGTAGAGGTATGCCTTGGTGGTGATCGGCAGGAAGTCCGGCTCTCTCACGGAGAGTTCGACCAGGTCCTCGTTCACCGCCTCCAGCCCGCCGCCGTACTCGAGGCTCGCCTCCTTCTTCGCGACAGCCTCCTCCTCGCCCTCGAACAGCTCCTTTGCCGTTTCACGCCAGGCGCCGAAGTGATACTCATCGAATACGACGAGGTCCCAGTTGATCTCGTGCAGCCATTCGTTCTTGGGCTTGATGTTGCCGGCGTCGTCACGGCCAAGCAGATCCTGGAAGGAGCCGAAGTAGACGAGGGGCCTGCTCCGATCGATCGCCCTGGGGTCCACAGCGGCGTGCCGCGAAAGGTACTGCCAGCCGTCGAAGTCCACGTGCGACTCTAGATCGGACTGCCAGGCATCCTCTACGGCTGGCTTGAATGTGACCACCAGGACACGCTTGGCGCCGAGCTTCCTGGCCAACTGATATGTAGCGAAGGTCTTCCCAAAGCGCATCTTCGCGTTCCAGAGGAACCGCGGGACGGCGTGCATGTCCTCCTTCCAGATCGAGTGGAAGTAGGCATGCGTCTTGACGACAGCCTCTGCCTGCTCGCGCCGCATCTTGAACGTCTCGTGATGGGTGCCGGTGAACCGCTGGCCCGTTCGCAGCTCGGCGAGCACCGTCTGAACGTCTGCGATCGTGCAGCCCATCCACTCCAGCTCGACGTTCCCAAAGCCCTTCCGGATGAGCGCCGCGCGCACTTCATGGTCCGTGAAGATGGTGTTGTCGTCGCGCTCGGCCGGCTCGTCCAGCTCGATCCGGTAGTTCCTGATCGCGGCCGTCTTGACCTGCTCGGCGATGCGCCGCTTCACATCGCGCGTCGTCTGGCCCACCTTGAGGAGGCCCGCGTGGGCCTTGTCTTCGATCGAGTACGCGTAGATGCGAGGCCGCGCGACTGGTTTTGGCGTGAAGATCTCGCCTTCGGCCCTACTCATTCGTCCTCGTCTTCCGCCTCTACGGCATCGCCGTTGGCGAAGTCCATTGGCCGAACAACCTTCTCGATGAACGCGATCTCTTCCTCGGTGATCCCGTACTTCGCGTACAGTCCAGCGTCCGTCCACGACTCGGTCCAGATCTGCGTGGGAACGAATGCATAGACCTTGCGGGTGGTGTTCTGGGATGCTTTGTGGAGCTGAATCAGGAAGCGCGTCAACCGACAGAACAGGTAGGAGAGCGCGCTTTCGGTTTCCTCCTTTGACGCGAAGGGCCCGATGCAAAGGTAGGACTCCGTCGAAACAGTCCCAGGTGCGCCGATGAACGGCGTGCTAATGACCTTGTGAGGGTAAGTGTCCTTGTTGCCAGTGCCAGGTGCAGCAAAACCCACAAACAGCTTCCACGAGTCGATGAGAGCTGCGCCGTTCGAAACCTGACGCTTGGCGATGTACCCTTTCCCGCCCCTCTGGTAAACCTCCAGGTCACCGGGCTCCCGAGCGGCTTTGCCCTGGAACGTGGACGGCAATCCGAAGGGTTTACGCGCGCTGACCAGCCGGTCGAAGCGCCTCGCCTCAGGAAGCTTCAGCGAGCCGGCCCCACCTTCGGCTGCGATGACCTTCTTCAGAATGGATAAGCCTTCGTTGAAGCGGATGAAGACGTCGGCACCGTCCTCAAGTAGTGGACGCGTCGCTGTCGCCACCGGCCAGTCCTTGTAGCGGGTGGTGACTCGGCAGAGTCCAAAACTATCCCGATCCCAGAGGAAATAGCACACGCCGCCCTTGAGCCCCACTCCGGGAAAGACCTCGGATGCACCGAGATAGTCGTCAATCGAGCGCAGGCGATTGTCAGCGAGCATCGAGTCACGGAATCCGTCCAGACCCTTCCCGCCCGTGAACCAACGAGACGGGATGATCATGGCCAGGTACCGCGGATCGAGCTCCTTCGCCCTCTCCACGAAGTGGTGGTAGATCGGCACGGCCGATGTCCCGCCGCCCCCCTCCCCGTCGCTGAGCTGGTACGGCGGGTTGCCGATTATTACGTCGAACTGCATCTCGCCTCCGAGCAACTCGGCGAGCCGAGCCTTGACGTCGTCGCTGTGGATGAATGCGTAGGCGTGCGTCTCGAGGGTTTCGCCGCGATCAAAGGTGTTCCTGCTGCCGCCGCAGTACTTGCACCTTCCCGCAACCCAGATGTGCTCGGTGCGCCCGAACCAGATGTTGCCGCTGTCGTTGGCGAAGGACCTGGCGATCGAGTGTTCGCCATGAGCGTGCTTCGAGCAATACACGCTGCGCCGCGCCAGCATGCTTGTGAGGTACGTGGTCGCGATGCCGAGGACCTGTTTCGTCAGGATGTGGTTGACGCGCTCCTGAAGGTCGGGCATCTCGTTCACCAGTCCCTCGGTGAGGCGGTTGGTGATCTCCCGCAGGAACACACCTGACTTGGTGCACGGGTCGAGGAACGTCACCGTGCTATCCGCCCAGAGGTTCGCGCCGTCGCGGTCTGCGGCCCATGCCTGTGCCAACGTATCCAGCATCCGGTTCGCGAACTCGGGCGGCGTGAAGACCTCGTCGTTCGAGAGATTGGCGATGCAGGTCAGCACGTCCGGGTTGCGGCCGCGGAGCGCAAAGCCAGCCTGGGGACTCATATCGCTTCCGGGGGGACGTCTATACGCCCTGCTTCGGCCAGCTCACCAACTGTCATCGACGGCCATGTTCGGGTGGGCGTGAAGATCTCGTGCTTGCCCAGATTGGCGAACAGTGAGCCCTCCTCGCTGAAAGCCGACGACAGAGTGAGGGTGTCAAGGCGGAAGTCGCGCCGCTGGTACCTGTCTTTGCCCAGGTACCCCCATTCGGCAAAGGTGATTGGGTGGTTCTCGTGGGTGCGCATGGTCAGCGCGTCGCCATGCACGACGTTCTGCGAGAGTACGTAGGACGCGGCGCCATAGAGGGTGTCGGATGCGTCGAGACGCAGATACTCGGCGAGGATCTCGAGCAGATTGGTGCGGCACTCCGCGATGTTGTCCGGCAGCAGCTCGATGCCGTATGTGCACATCAGCGCGAGCAGGGCATAGTGGCGACGCTCGAACTGGGCCTTCCCGTACCTGAGCTCGACGGCGGCAAGCTTGCGACTCAGAACCTGCACGAGGAAGTTGCCGCTACCGCAGGCCGGCTCAAGAACGCGGGAGTCGATTCGCTCGGTCTCGTCCCTGACCAAATCGAGCATCGCCTCGACCATCCACGGCGGGGTGAAGACCTCGCCGTGGTCCGCGACGCGCTGGCGGGACCTGATCTGCTGGCCGGCCGGGGTCAATTGTGTCATATGCGCATTATCGGCCTCGACGTCCTCGTTCACTTACTAAGCCTTCGATCCAGAGAGATTGCGGCTCGGCCCGCGGTAGGGCGAGTGGAGGACACAGTCCTCGATGACGACGGGCGACAACGCAGCTCTCCCTTGGGGTGCCATCGTTCGACGATGAGGGACGAACGGAATCGGTGCACGAACGCGCCGCGAAGCAGCCAGCCACGGGGCGGTGAAGCTAGCCCGTGGCCTCGACCTGGCAATCCCTAAGGTCCCGGCGCTTCGAATCCGTCCGTCCACCCAAGGTAGCCGTCGGGAGCAGGCAGGCCGTCCATCGGCAGCAGGCCGTGCTTTTCTTCCATCGCGGTCGCCGTCTTCAAGCCCCGCGTTGCCCGCGGGCGGCGTGCCGTAGACCCAGCGCTTGTAGTTGCGCAGCAGCTCGCCGCGCCAGTCGCTGTCGTTGAAGGGCGGATTGGCCAGGACGTAGTCCGCCTTGAGGTCCGGGAAGGCGTCGGCGTGGAAGCT
>Ga0209638_1001295_pt1 | contig 16104 bp, 13 predicted proteins | sample BarGraNGADG00211_FD_184490 | JGI IMG/M metagenome (GOLD analysis project Ga0209638, IMG submission 184490) | Arctic peat soil microbial communities from Barrow, Alaska - Barrow Graham LP Ref core NGADG0002-211 (SPAdes) (version 2) | ecosystem: Environmental > Terrestrial > Soil > Wetlands > Peat...
CATACGTTTCCCTGCTCACCCCGCCGACGTACAACTAGATCCGAGCGATGGCGTCGCGGATATGCCCGACGTAGACCAGGTCGTCACGCGGCTCGGTGGGATTCACCCACTATTGTGGATGGACTCGGGACGGTCGGTTCGTTGTAAAGCGGAAGACGCAACGGCAACGCGTGACGGTGAAGCTCAAGACGCTGAACGATGAAGCGAAGCGTCGGCGGCACGAGCCGGTGCGCGACCAGCATCAGTGGTTGTGTCAGGTGCTGCGGGGCCATTATGCCTATTTCGGCCTCCCGAGCAACTTCCGGGCGTTGCAGGCGTTCTCCTATCACGTTCGGCGGATCTGGTTCCGTGCCTTGTATCGGCGGAGTCAGCGTCGCCTCACGTGGGAGGCGTTCGAGGCGCTATTGAACCGGTTCCCGCTGCCACGACCTCGCATCACGCACCCGCGCGTGACATGACGTGTTGTCTCGGGGTTGTCTCGGGGCTACCTTCGCGAAGAGCCGTATGCGGGAAAGCCGCCTGTACGGATCTGTGAGGGCGAAGCCGAATGGCCTAGCGACTCGACCTTACCCGGAGGCCCGCCCGATGAAGCGTACGCTCGCCATTCTGCTCACCTGTGTTGCGGTTGGATCGCTCGCCGCCCAAACCACTGAAAAAGTCGACACCGCCTCCATCGCCAAGATGCGCACCGAAGGCCTGGAGAAATCCCAGGTCGCCGAGACGATGTTCTGGCTGTCCGACCGCTACGGTCCGCGCCTTACGGGGTCGCCGTACTTCGAAGAAGCCGGCGATTGGGCCGTGAAGGAGTTACAGAGGTACGGCGTGCAGAACGTGCACAAGGAACGCTGGAAGTACGGACGCGGCTGGACGCTTACGAACTTCCACGCAACGATGACCGAGCCACGCGTGATGCCGATCACTGGCGCGGTCAAAGCCTGGTCGCCGGGCACCAACGGCACCGTCGTCGCCGACGTCGTTCGCGCGGATATCACCGACGAGGCGAGCGCGGCCAAGTACAAGGGCCAGCTCAAGGGCAAGATCGTGCTCACGCAGCCGGCGCGCGCGGTGCGCATGCTCGATCAGGGCGACGGCATGGTGCTGCGCTACTCCGATCAGAACGGCAAGTGGGAGAAGGAAGCGCTGACGCTGCCTCCGCCCGCGGCGCCTCGCGGCGCCGGCGCGGGTGGCGCGCGCGGTGCGGGTGGTGGCGGCGCGGGCCGCGGCGGACGCGGTGGCGGATTCAACGTCAACGAGTTCTACAAGAGCGAAGGCGTCGTCGCCCTCTTCGACCGAGGCGACAACACCGACATGGCGGCGGCCGGATCGGAACTCACATGGCAGCAGCAGCATCCCGACGGCGGCACGTTCGCCGTTCAGTCAGCATCCGGCGTGAGCGCGAGTTCGGCGACCACCGACAGCGCGCCGCCGCAAATCGTGCTCGCGGTGGAGCACTACAACCGCTTGGTGCGCCTCATCGAGCACAACCAGCCCGTGAAGGTTGAGCTGAACGTGTCGGTGAAGTTCAATGAGGAAACGCCCGACCATCTGTCCGGCTTCAACATCGTCGGCGAGATTCCCGGCACGGACAAGAAGGACGAGATCGTGCTGCTCGGCGCGCACTTCGATTCGTGGGCGGGCGCGACCGGCGCCACGGACAACGTCACGGGCTCCACGGAGATGATGGAAGCGCTTCGCATCATTCAAGCAACCGGCCTGCATCCACGCCGCACGATCCGCATCGGTCTGTGGGGCGCGGAAGAAGGCGGCCTGCTCGGCTCGAAGGCATATGTTACGGAACACCTCGGCACGAAAGAGGCGCCGAAGCCCGAGATGGCGAAGCTGGCGGCGTACTTCAACCTCGACAACGGCACCGGCAAGATCCGCGGCGTGTGGCTGCAGAACAACATGGCCGTGAAGCCGATCTTCGAGGCCTGGGCCGCGCCGCTGAAGGATCTTGGCGTGACGATCATGGGTCCGCGCAGCGTGTCGCAGACGGACCACGTTTCATTCGAGGCCGTCGGAATGCCCGCGTTCCAGTTCGTGCAGGAGCGCTACGAGTACAACTCGCGCACGCACCACACGAACATGGACTTCCTCGATCGCGTGCAGATGGACGATGTGAAGCAGGTTGCGACCGTTGCGGCGGTGTTCGCGTGGCAGGCCGCGACCAGGGATCAGATGTTGCCTCGAAAACAATAGGTGACTTACTCCCGCATTCTTGCGCCTGCTACACCGCCGCGCGCCGCGGTGTTGCTGGCGCACGGGTTTGGCGAGCACACGCACCTTGTCAGCTAGCAGTTTGCGGCCGACGCGGTCGTCGCCGCTGGGTACGTGGCCGCGGGTTTTGACTATCGTGGTCACGGACGGTCATCGGGGCGGCGCGGGCATGTGATCCGGTGGCAAGACATCAGAGACGATTTCCATCGTTTCCGCGCGGAGGTTGTGGCGGCACATCCCGGCGTGCCGCTGTTTCTGGCCGGTCTCGGCCTTGGTGCGATCGTCGTTCTCGACGACGCCATCGATGAGCCCGAAGGGCTGCGTGGCGTCATTACCGCCGCGGCGCCCGTGGGCGAGATCAAGATGTCGCGGCTGGCCACGTCACTGGCCGGCGGCTTGCCGCGATTGCCCCAATCTTTCCGCTGCGGCCCAGTCTTCGGCTCGGCAGTCTGTCGCGAGACGAGGCGATCGGCGCGCGCTATCTGGCGGATCCGTTGTTTCATCAGCGGGCCACCGCGCGCGGCCTTCACGAAGGGCTGAAGGCCATTCAGTTTCTCCGCGGCCGCGCTGTCTGGTTGAGCTGTTCCCACACATGCCCGGGCGGCACCTCAGTCTTCCTGTAGAACGCCCCGCAGCGTCGTGTCGCGCCGTTCAGCCTCGCGCCATACTTTCATGAGTCCGATCGAAATTCCTATCCCGCTGGATCAGCCGCAGGTGCGCGCCATCGGGAACGAAGGACGCGACGTTGATGCGGTTGGCCTTGAGCAACGTGAACACGCCGTCGGTCCATTCTGTGCCAGAACTGCGCGGCGAACTGTCTGAAACATCCAATGGATGAAGCCATGTCTTCGGCTTCAAAGAAGCCGCCTCGGCCCAGCACCATCTCTCACGAGCCATGACCCTCATCGCCGATCGAGTCATTCAGCATCTGCGTCGCGCGGGCGTGCAGCGTCTCTTCGGAATGCCCGGGGGCGGCAGCCCGGCTGATTTGATCGAAGCAGCGGCGCGGGCCGGACTGCCGTTCACGCTGGCCCACACCGAGACCGCCGCCGCGTTCATGGCCAGCGCGCAAGCCGAGATCACCGGCAAGCCCGGCGCGTGTCTGGCCACCCTGGGTCCCGGCGCAACCGCGCTGATGAACGGCGTCGCCAACGCCTATCTCGATCGCATCCCGCTCATTGCCATCACCGATCGCCACAGCGCCGCTGTCGAGCGCGTCATGCAACACCAGACGCTGCCGCAGACGGACCTGTTCGCGCCCATCACCAAATGGAACGGACGGCTGACGGTGGACGATGCAGAACGTGCTTTGCAGGGTGCGATGCAAGCCGCGACCAGCCTGCCGCCCGGGCCCGTGCATCTCGACATCAGCGCCGATGTGACGGACGCACTCGCTGCCTCCTCTGCTCCTCCGCCCGTCGCCCTCGACCGCGCACCCGCCCCGTCCGTCTCTGCTCTGACACCCACTCTCGAAACCGCCCTGCGCGGAGCGCGCCGCCCGCTGGTGCTGGTCGGGTTGGGTGCGCGCGCCTTGCCGATTGCGTTGGCGATCCGAGCGCTGTGCGAGCGGCACGGCCTTCCCGCCCTGGTCACGTACAAGGCCAAAGGCGTTGTTCCCGATCACCATCCGTGGTTCGGCGGCGTGCTCACCAACGGCGCACTGGAGCGTCCGCTGATGGCGCAGGCCGATATGCTGATTGCGGTCGGGCTTGATCCGGTGGAGTTGCTTCCGCGCCCGTGGACTTTTCCACAGCAGGTCGTGAGCGTGAGCGCCTGGCAACTGCAGCAGGTGCAGGTGCCCTTCGCCGTCGATCTGGTGGGGGACGTGGTGGGCTGGCTCGAAGTCATCGCCAGCCTGCTCAGGGCCCAATGCGATTGGGACACGGCGGAGGTGGCTCGCGCCGCTCAGACCCAGCGCGAGGCGATGCGCCCAACCGCCGAGGCCGACCGGCTCGTGCCTCATCGGGTGGTTGAAATTGCGGCGCAGGCCTGGCCGGGTATGCGGGCCACGGTGGACGCCGGGGCGCACATGTTCCCGGTCATGGCGCTCTGGCCGGCGCGCGAACCGAACGGCATTTTGATCTCGAACGGGCTGGCGACGATGGGCTTTGCCCTCCCGGCGGCCATCGGCGCGGCCCTGCTCGAACCGGTGCAGCCCGTGGCCGCCTTCACTGGCGACGGCGGCCTGCTGATGTGCCTGGGCGAATTGCGCACCGCCGCGCGCGAGAACCTGCCGCTGCGCGTTGTGGTGTTCGACGATGGCAACCTGAGCCTGATCAGGATCAAGCAAGTGCAGCGCGGCTATCACACGGACGGCGTGTCACTCGGCGCAGTCGACTGGGTGGCGCTGGGCGGCAGCCTCGGCCTGACGGCCTTTCGTGCCCGCGATGAGTCGCAATTGGCGCGCTGCCTGAGTGAAGCGGCGACGATCCCCGGGCCGGCGTTGATTGCCGCCGAGATCGATCCGCAGACGTATGGGCCAACGATGAAAGCGTTGCGGGGTTAGGGCAGTTTCCTTGTTCGTTCATGCCGTACGTCAACAGAGAATTTGCTGTCAGCCCCATAGGAGGACGACATGAGTGAGCTGAAACGTTGCGCAGGCAAAGTCGTGTTGGTGACGGGCGCCGGTCACGGCATCGGGCGCTCAGTGGTCGAGCGGTTTGCGGCCGAAGGCGCGCGCGTGGGCGTCAACGACGTGAGCTCCGCCCGCGCCGACGAAGTGGTCCGGGCGATTCACTCTGTGGGCGGCGAGGCCATCGTCCTCGCCGCCGACGTCTCCAGCAAGGCGCAAGTGGATGCGATGTTCGACGCCGTGCTGCAACGCTTCGGCACGATTGACGTGTTGGTGAACAACGCTGGTCTGATTTACGAAGACCGCCACTTCCTGGATGGCGACGAAGCCTGGTGGGATAGAGTGCAGGGGGTGAATTTGAAGGGCGCGTTCCTGTGTTCACACCGCGCGGCGCACGTCATGGCGCGCAAACGTCGCGGCTGCATCATCAACATGTCCAGCGGCGGCGCCACCAGATCGCATCGCGGCAATGTGGCCTACGACGCCTCCAAAGGCGGCATCGAAGCCATGACGCGTGCGATGGCGCTGGACCTCGCGCCGTATGGTGTACGCGTGAACGCGGTCGTCCCCGGCCTCATCCGCACCTACGATGTGAGTGAGGAAGACGCGGCGGAGCGCGGCAAGGTCGTGCCGCTGGGCCGCCTCGGCCTGCCCGACGACCTCGCCGGGCCGACCGTGTTTCTCGCCACCGACGACGCCCGGTACATGACGGGCGCATGTCTGGTGGTGGATGGCGGCGTGCTCGTGCAGCAACGCTCGGTGCCGGTGGACACGTTCCCCGTCAGCCGTTTCCCCAGGATCGAGGCCGAGTAGATGACGCGGCGGCCCGCTCGCTTTCGCGTCGGCGTGGACATCGGCGGTACGTTCACCGACTTGATCGTGGTGGACGACGACACGGGCGCGTTTGCCGTCGGCAAGACGTTGACGACACCGCACGATCCCTCCGAAGCCATCGAACAAGTCCTGACCGGGACTTTGCAGCAGGCCGGCATCGCCGCCAGCGACGTGACGACCGTGGTGCACGGCACGACGCTGGTGACCAACGCCATCATCGAACGCAAAGGCGACCGCACCGCCCTGCTGGCCACCCGCGGTTTCCGCGATGCGGTGGAGATCGGGCGCGAGAGCCGTTACGACCTGTACGATCTGTTGATCGACCTGCCGCGCCCGCTGGTGCCGCGTTACCTGCGCTTCGACGTGCCACAGCGCACGTTGAGCGACGGCACGACGCTGGAGGAATTGGACACGGCGTTCGTCGAGCAGCTCACCTCCGAACTGGCGGCGAACGACGTGCAAGCCATTGCCATTGTCTTTCTCAACAGCTTTGCCAATCCGGCTCACGAGCGGGCCGCGCGCGAGGCCGTGCTGCGAGCCGCGCCGCACATGCGCGTGTCCATCTCGTCGGAGGTGTCGCCGGAGATCCGGGAGTTTGAACGCGCCAGCACGACGGTGGCGAACGTGTACGTACAGGCGCGCACCGAGCGCTACCTGCGCGAGTTGCAGGCGCGGCTGCAGCGGCTCGGCTGCAACGGCAATTTCCTCATGATGTTGTCGAGCGGCGGGGTGGCCATTGTGGAGACGGCCATCCGCTTCCCGATCCGGCTGCTCGAATCGGGACCGGCGGCGGGTGCGTTGGCGGCGGCCAGTTACGGGACAGACTGCGGTCGCCGCGACCTGCTCTCGTTCGACATGGGCGGCACGACGGCGAAGTTCTGCGTGATTGACGACGGCCGGCCGCTCATCGCTCATGAGTTCGAGTTTGATCGCGTGTACCGTTTCAAGAAGGGCTCCGGGTTGCCCGCCAAGATTCCCGTCATCGAAATGGTCGAGATCGGCGCGGGTGGCGGCTCGATCGCGCGGGTGGACAGTCTGGGCTTGCTGAGGGTGGGGCCGGACTCGGCGGGCGCGGAGCCCGGCCCGGTGTGCTACGGGCGCGGCGGCGCTGAACCGACGGTCACCGATGCCGATGTGGTATTGGGCTACCTCGATCCCGATTACTTTCTCGGCGGCAAGATGACGCTCGACCTCGCCGCCGCGCGCCGCGCCATCCAGACCCGCCTTGCCGACCGGCTGGGCATAACAGTTGAAGCGGCGGCTTGGGGCATTCATCAGGTGGTCAACGAGGGCATGGCAAACGCGGCTCGCGTGCATGTGCTGGAGCGCGGCAAGGACCCGCAGCGCTTTCCGGTGTTCGCCTTTGGCGGCGCAGGTCCCGTGCACGGCTACCGGATCGCACAGGCCCTCGGCTCGCCCGCGCTGCTGGCGCCGTTTGGCGCGGGCATCATCAGTGCCGTCGGCTTCCTCACCGCGCCGCTGGCCTTCGACTTTGTGCGCTCGTGGCGCGCGCGGCTGGAGGGGTTGGACTGGGGACGGGTCAATACGTTGCTGGCAGAAATGAAGGCCGAAGGTGAATCGCTGTTGCAGGCCTCGGGCGTCGCTCCGGCCGAGATTCGTCACACCGCCGAAGCGGACATGCGCTACGTGGGCCAGGGGCACGAAATTCGCACCGCGCTGCCTGCCGGTGAGTTGAGCGAGGTGTCGCGACCGGCCTTGCTGGCCGCCTTCGAAGACACATACCGCCAACTGTACGGGCGGCTGGGGCCACCGGTGCCGGTCGAGATCATCAACTGGCGAGTGGTGTCGGCGGCTCCCAAGCCGAATGTGTATTTGCGGATGGAGCGCGGGGCGGCAGCCGACGCGGCCTCGGCCATCAAAGCAAAGCGCCGCGCCTATTTTCCGGAATGCGGCGGCTTTGTGGACACGCCCGTGTACGACCGCTACCGCCTCAACCCCGGCGCGACGTTCGACGGTCCGGCCATCGTCGAGGAACGCGAGTCCACCGTGATCGTGGGCGCCGAGGGCCGGTGCGCGCTGGACGCGCACTGGAATCTGGTGGTGGAGATGACGCGATGAGCAGAGCACTGGACTCCATCTCGCTCGAGATTCTGTGGAATCGCCTGCTCTCGGTGTGCAACGAGCAGCAAGTCACGCTCATGCGCACGGCCTTCAGCACGGTTGTGCGCGAGTCGCAGGACCTGGCCTGCGGCGTGTTCGACACGCGCGGCTACATGATTGCCCAATCGCTCACGGGCACGCCGGGGCACATCAACGCCATGGCCACCGGCGTGACGCACTTCCTCACGACCTATCGGCCCGAAGCCTTGCAGCCGGGCGACGTGCTCCTCACCAACGACCCGTGGCAAACCGCCGGGCAGGTCAACGACTTCACCGTGCTCACGCCCGTGTTTCGGGGCGCGCGCATCGTCGCGTACTTCGCCTGCACCTGCCACTCGCCGGACGTGGGCGGGCGCGTCCTCTCCGCCGAAGCACATGAGGTGTACGAAGAAGGCCTGCGCGTGCCCATTACCAAGTTGTTCATCGGCGGCGAACCCAATCACGAACTGATCAAGCTGATCCGCGCCAATGTGCGCACGCCCGAAGAGACGGTGGGCGATCTGTATGCGCAGGCGTCGTCGAACGAGGTCGGGGGGCGCAGCCTGCTGCACTTCATGGAGGAGTTCAGGCTGGAAACGGTGGACCCGCTGGCCGACGAAATCATCACCCGCTCCGAACGGAGCATGCGTCAGTCGATCCGCGCCATCCCCAACGGGCGCTACGAGCACGAGACGTGGAGCGATGGCTTCGAGTCGCCGATACGCATCCAGGTGGCGGTCACCGTGCGCGACGAGGACATTGACATCGACTTTACGGGGTCGTCGCCGCAAAGCGAGCGCGGCATCAACGTGGTGATGAACTACACCCGCGCCTATGCCTCGTTCGCCATCAAAGCCGCCGTCAGCCCGGAGGTGCCGCACAACGAAGGGGCGTTTCGTCCGGTGCATGTCACCGCGCCGCGCGGCTCAATACTGAACTGCGTCGAGCCGGCCGCCGTGGCGTCGCGCCACATCATCGGCCACTTCCTGCCCGGCGTGATCTTTGGCGCGCTGGCCCAAGCCATGCCGGGGCAACTCATGGCCGGCGGCGCCGAGCCGGTGTGGATCACGATCTGGCGCGGGCAGTTTCCTCAGACGGCCGAGCCGTTCAACCTCACCGTCTTCCAGTGCGGCGGCGCGGGCGCGCGGGCCACGAAGGATGGCCTGAGCGCCACGGGTTTCCCCAGCGGCGTGGGTGGTGTGCCGGCCGAAGTGATCGAGTCGCTTACCCCGCTCGTGATGCACCGGCGCGAATTGCGAACGGATTCCGGTGGCGCGGGCCGTTATCGTGGCGGCCTGGGCCAGTGGACCACCATGGGGTTGAACGGGGATCAGCCATGGAGCTTATCAGCCATGGTGGACCGTATTCAATTTCCCGGGGCCGGCCTGGCCGGAGGGCTGCCGGGCGCGTGTGGCGAGTTCATCGTGAGCGATGGCCGCCGCCCGCAACCGAAGGCGCGACTGGCTCTGCAAGCTGGTGAGCGCGTGCAACTCAACTTGCCCGGCGGCGGGGGCTTCGGCGATCCGTTCGAGCGCGACCCGCAAGCGGCGTTCAACGACGTGGTATATGGCTATCTCTCGATGGAGGCCGCCGCGCGCGACTACGGTGTGGTCATTCGTTACCTCGGCCAGAGTGACCAATTGGTACGGCTGCCCGAGCATTATGCGCTTGACCTGCCGGAGACGGAGCGGCGGCGGCGGGCGAGCGTCAAATGAGCGATGACGAACTGAACGTGAGTCGCGCGCTGGCGGACGTGATGGCGCGCACGCGTTATGAAGACCTGTCGCCTCCAGTGATTGAAGACGCGCGCCGGTCCGTGCTGGATTGGCTAGGCTCGTGCCTGGCGGGCGCGGTGGAGCCCCCCTCCCGCATGGTCCACCGGGTCGTGGCGGGGTGGGGTCAGTGCGACGAGGCCACCGTGTTCGGCGCGCATCGGGCCTCAGCCGCGGCGGCCGCATTCGCCAACGGCGTCTCGTCGCACATCCTCGAACTGGATGACGTGCACAAAGGCAGCACCCTGCATCCGGGCGCGCCCATCATTCCGGCGGCCCTGGCGGTGGCCGAACGGGAACGGGCCGACGGGCGGGCCTTTCTGCTGGCGGTCACGCTGGGCTACGATGCGGCCCTGCGCGTGGGCGAGGCGGTGAACCCGAGCCACTATCGCTACTGGCATCCAACCGGCACGGCGGCCACGTTCGGCGCGGCGGTAGCGACCGGGTCGCTGCTCGGACTCAACAGCGCGCAGATGCTGGATGCGCTGGGCAGCGCAGGCACGCAGGCGGCGGGGCTGTGGGAGTTCAACGCCGACGGCGCGATGAGCAAGCATCTGCATCCTGGCAAGGCGGCATTCAATGGCATTCTGGCCGCCGATCTGGCGCGGATCGGCTTCACCGGAGCCACGCGCATCCTCGAAGGCGAGCGTGGTTTTTTCCGCGCCACGAGTGCCGGCCACGACGCAACGCGTATCACCGATGGCCTGGGTGCGCGCTGGAAGATCAGCGAGAACTGCTACAAGCTCTACTCGTGTTGCGGGCACACGCACACGGCCATTGACACCGCGATCGATTTTCGCGGGGAACAGGGGTGGCAGGGTGACGAGGCGCTGGCGCGCCTGGAGGCCGTCCACATCGAGACGTATGCCCCGGGCTACGAGATCGTGAAAGAGATGAACCCGCGCACACCCTATCAGGGCAAGTTCAGCCTGGCCTATTGCGCCGCCGCCGGACTGCTCGAAGGCTGGGTTGGGCTGAAACAATTCTCGCCTGAGCGGTTCGACGCCGGCGGTGTGCGCGACGAAAAGATAGCCGCCCTCCTGCAGCGCGTGCGCGTGACCGTCGCGCCCGACGTGACGGCGAAGTATCCCGCCGAGTGGGGCACGCGCATGACGTTCACCTTGAACGACGGTAGCGTGCGGACGATGTCTGCCGCGTTCCCGCGCGGACATCCGGAGAACCCGGTGTCCACCGCCGCGCTGGAAGACAAGTTCCGGACGCTGGTTGCCCCGCGCTATAGCCCGATGCTGGCCGAAAAGGCAATTCAAGCGGTTCGGCAGATCGAGTCGGGCCGTGATTGGACGCGGGCGTTTGCCGATTTGGCCTGAGGAGCAGCGACAGATGAGCGATATCAACCCGCGCGCACAACAGCATGCCGACATCCGCCGGGCCGTGCGCGACGTGTGCCGCACGTTCGACGGTGCGTACTGGCAGAAGATCGAGAAATCGTCGGGCTACCCGGAAGCGTTTGTGCAGGCGCTGACCGAGGCGGGCTGGCTGGCGGCGCTGATCCCCGAAGAGTACGGCGGGGCCGGCTCCAGCCTGACCGAAGCCTCGGTCATCCTGGAAGAGATCAATCGCTCCGGCGCGAACTCGGGCGCGTGCCACGCGCAGATGTACATCATGGGCACGGTGCTGCGGCACGGCTCGCCCGACCAGAAACGCAAGTACCTGCCGCCCATCGCGGCGGGGCAACTGCGTCTACAGTCGTTCGCGGTCACCGAACCTTCCACCGGCACCGACACCACCAGGACCAAGACCTTTGCCGAGAAGCGCGGCGACCGCTACATCGTCAACGGCCAGAAGGTCTGGATCTCGCGGGTCCAGCATTCCGACCTGATGCTCCTTCTGGCGCGTACCACGCCGAGCGAGCAAGTGACGAAGCGAACGGACGGTCTGTCGGTTTTTCTGGTCGACCTCCGCGAGGGCGGTGGCAAGGGCCTCATCGTCCGCCCGATCGAGAACATGGTGAACCACGAGACCAACGAGCTCTTCTTCGACGACTTCGAGGTGCCGGCGGGGAACCTGATCGGCGAGGAAGGCAAGGGCTTCAGATACATTCTCGACGGATGGAACGCGGAGCGGATCCTGATCGCGGCGGAGTGCATCGGCGATGGGTACTGGTTCATCGACAAGGCCCGGAAGTACGCGACCGAACGCATCGTGTTCGATCGGCCGATCGGCCAGAATCAGGGGGTCCAGTTCCCGATCGCCCAGGCCTACGCCAACGTGCGGGCGGCGGATCTGATGCGGTACGAGGGAGCGCGTCTGTTCGACGCGGGAGAGCCCTGTGGGGCCGAGGCCAATCTGGCGAAACTGCTGGCCGCCGACGCCTCGTGGCAGGCCGCCAATGTCTGTCTCCAGACTCATGGCGGATTCGGGTTCGCCACCGAGTACGACATCGAACGGAAATTCAGGGAGACGCGGCTCTATCAGGTGGCGCCGATTACGACTAATTTGATTCTCTCGTTCGTGGGCGAGCACGTCCTCGGCATGCCACGGTCGTTTTGACGATGCTTCACCGGGCCGAGGCGATCGCACCGAAGATCAAGGACGGGAGTCGATGACCGCCGCGCCGTGTTATGAGGACTTCGAGACCGGGATGGTGATCCGGCATTCGTTGGGTCGTACCGTCACGACCACCGACAACATCTGGTTCACGCTGCTCACCAACAACAGCAACCCGATCCACTTCGACCGCCATTACGCGGCTCAGACCGAGTTCGGCCAACCGCTGGTCAATTCGACGTTCACCCTGGCGCTGGTCCTGGGGCTTACGGTGGCTGACGTGTCGCAGAACGCCGTGAATCTCGGGTGGCAGGACATCCGGATGCCGGCGCCCGTGTTCGAAGGCGACACGATCTACGCGCAGACCGAGGTGCTGAGCACCCGCGAATCGGCGTCGCGGCCCACGATGGGAATCGTGGAGGTCAGGACGACCGGATACAAATCCGACGGAACCGTGGTGATGACGTTCCGGCGGACGATCCTCGTCTACAAGCGCGGGCACGCTCCAGTCCTCCCCACCCCAACCCCCAAGGAGTGACCGTGGTCGACGCCAGTTTTCTCCAGCGCATTCGCGAGGTCGCCGCCCCGGCGGGGTCGACCTTCGAGGTCAGAAGTCCGATCGACGGACATGTGGTGGCCGACGTGCCGGATTGCGGTGCGGCCGAAGCGCGGCTGGCGCTCGACCGAGCCGCGAACGCGTTCGAAGGGTGGAAGCGCACGACGGCGTACGAGCGAGCCGCCATCCTGAAGAAGTGGCACGGGCTCATCCAGTCGAATGAGCCGGTCCTGGCCGAGCTGATGACGTTCGAGATGGGCAAGCCGGTCACCGAGTCCATCGGCGAGGTCCGCTACGGCGCTTCCTTCGTCGAATGGTACGCCGAGGAGGCCAAGCGCATCGCCGGCGAGACGATCGAAAGCCAGTTTTCCCACAAGCGGCTCCACGCGATCAAGCAGCCGTCGGGCGTCGTCTACGCGATTACTCCGTGGAACTTCCCCATCGCCACGGTGACCCGGAAGATCGCGCCGGCGCTGGCCGCCGGATGTGTCGTGATCGTGAAGCCGGCGGAGCAGACGCCTCTTTCGGCCCTCGCGCTGTCGAAGCTCTGGCGCGAGGCGGGCGGCGCGCCCGATGTGTTCCAGGTCGTCACCGCGCTCGACCCGAAGCCGTTGTCCGGCGTGCTGCTCGATGACCTGCGGGTTCGGGTCCTCACGTTCACCGGCTCGATCCAGGTCGGCGTCCATCTCTACGAGCGCTCGGCGCACACCATGAAACGCCTCGCGCTCGAACTGGGAGGGCACGCGCCGTTTCTCGTTTTCGAAGACGCCGCCCTCGACGCCGCCATCCGCGAGGTGATGGCGTGCAAGTTCCGCAACGGCGGCCAGACCTGCGTCTGCACCAACCGCATCTACGTGCAGGAGTCGATCGCGCCGGCGTTCACCGAGCGCCTGACCGCAGCAGTGGCCGCCCTCAAGGTCGGAAACCCGCTCGATCCGACGGTTCAGATCGGACCGATGGTCGACCAGGCTGGGCTCGCGAAGGTCGTCGAGCACGTGGACGACGCGGTGAAGCTGGGCGCGAAGGTGTCGACCGGTGGCCGGGCCCTTTCGGGACTCTACTATCAGCCGACCGTGCTGACCGGCATTCGCCCGGAGATGAAGCTGATGCAGGAGGAGACCTTCGGCCCGGTGGCGCCCGTGCTCACGTTCAAGACCCAGGAGGAAGCGCTCCGCCTCGCGAACGGATCGCCGTTCGGCTTGGCTGCCTATCTCTGGACCGCCGATCTCCGTCGAGCGTATCAGGTGTCGGAGGCGCTCGAGTTCGGCATCGTCGGCGTCAACGACGGCATCCCGTCGACGGCGCAGGCGCCCTTCGGCGGCGTCAAGATGTCGGGCATCGGTCGAGAAGGCGGCCACTGGGGAATCGACGAGTTCCTCGACATCAAGTACATATCGATGGGCCTCGGATGACCGTGACGGGCGGCCACCGAGCCCACTGGGCCGACGACATCCACGCGCTGTTCCGAGCCCACACGATCACCCTCGTGTCGATGGTGCCCGACGCAGGGCATCAGCGGCTCATTGAATTGTGCCAGGCAGACCCGGGGATTCGGACCGTCACGCTCACGACGGAAGAGGAGGGTGTGGCACTCGCGGCGGGCGCCTGGCTCGGCGGCACCCGCTCGGCGCTCCTCATTCAGTCGAGCGGCGTCGGGAACTGCGTCAACATGTTGTCGCTGCCCCGGATCTGCCACCTTCCATTGTTCGTGCTCGTCACTGTGCGTGGAGAGTGGGGCGAGTTCAATCCGTGGCAGGTCCCGATGGGCCAGAGCACGCCGGCCGTGCTGGAGGCGAGCGGCGTGACTGTGTTCCGCGCCGACACTCCCGACGAGGTCGGGCCCACGATCGAGGGTGCGTCGCAGCTCGCTTGGCAAAGCCGGCGCCGGGTGGCGGTCCTCTTGTCGCAACGGCTCATCGGCGCCAAGCGCTTCGAGGAGGCCGCGCGATGACGGTCATCGATCGTCGCGAGGCAGTGCGCCGGCTTCTCACCGAGCGGGAAGGCCTTGTGGTGGTCGCGGGACTCGGCGCTTCGGCGTACGATGTCGCCGCCTGCGGCGACACGCCGCTGGACTTTCCGCTCTGGGGTGCCATGGGTGGCGCCGCGATGGTCGGGCTGGGCCTGGCGATCGCCCAACCGTCGCGCGCTGTGCTCGTGGTGACCGGTGACGGCGAGATGCTGATGGGCCTGGGAAGCCTCGCGACGATCGCCGTCGAGCGCCCGGCGAACCTCAGGATCGTCGTGCTCGACAACGAGCGGTTCGGCGAGACGGGCAATCAAGCGACACACACGGCGTTTGGCACCGATCTCGCGGGCGTCGCCATGGCCTGCGGCATCGCCGACGTGCGAACGATCACGGCGATTGACGATGTCGATCGGTTGCGGATGGATGTACACGGCGCGGTCGGGCTGCTCTTTGCGGTCATCAAGGTCGCGGCTGATCCGGAGCCCCGGGCGCTGCCGCCGCGCGATGGTCCGTACCTGGCTCACCGCGTTCGGGCCGAGCTCCTCGGCGCCGCCGGCGCCCTGGACGACTGAGGCAATTGACGAGTGCCTGAGATGACATCCCCTCCACCCCGCCTCTCGCGCAGTATGCTGTTCGTCCCAGCTTCGCGCCCCGACATGATTGCCAAGGCCGCTCGGAGCGAGGCCGACGCCGTCTGCATCGATCTGGAGGACGCGGTCGCCCCCGACCAGAAGGAGGCCAGCCGCGGCAACGTCGTCCGGGCCCTCACCGAGCTCGACTTCGGCCCCCGCACGCGCCTGGTCAGGATCAACGGGCTCGATACCGCGTACGCCTATCGCGATTTGATCGACGTCCTCGAGCCGGCCGGCCGCGCGGTCGATCTCGTCATGCTACCGAAGACGCGAACCGCCGCCGATGTCGGGTTCGTCGCCACACTCCTGAGCCAGATCGAAGCGAGAGTCGGGATCGGCCGTGAGATAGGGATCGAGGCCCAGATCGAGACGGCGAGCGGGTTCCTCTGGCTCCGCGAGATTGCCGCGAGCTCGCCTCGCCTCGAGTCCCTCATCTTCGGGTCCGGTGACTACGCCGCCTCGATGGGGATGCCGCTCGTCAGCATCGGCGTCGATGACCAGCACGATGCCGCCTACCCAGGCCACCGATGGCATGCCGTCATGCACGGCATCGTCGCGGCCGCGCGGGCGAACGGGCTCCGGGCGCTGGATGGCCCCTACGCCGCCTTCAAGGACTTGGCTGGCTTCGAGCGCGCCTGCCGGACCGCCCGGGCGCTTGGATTCGACGGCAAGCAATGCATTCATCCAAGCCAGCTTCCGGTCGCCAACGCCGCGTTCTCCCCCCGTCCCGACGAGGTCGCGTGGGCGCGATCAGTCGCCTCGGCATACGACGAGGCCGTCGAGCAGGGCCGCGGCGTGGTCGTGGTCGAAGGCAAGATGATCGACGCGGCGAATCTTCGAATGGCGATGTCGACGCTTCGGCGGCAAGAGGCGATCGAAGCCAGGGTCAAGGGTCGAGCGCTCTGATGGCCGAATCGTCCCCATCGGCGCTGCCGCTGACCGGCGTG
>Ga0209638_1001296_pt1 | contig 16098 bp, 10 predicted proteins | sample BarGraNGADG00211_FD_184490 | JGI IMG/M metagenome (GOLD analysis project Ga0209638, IMG submission 184490) | Arctic peat soil microbial communities from Barrow, Alaska - Barrow Graham LP Ref core NGADG0002-211 (SPAdes) (version 2) | ecosystem: Environmental > Terrestrial > Soil > Wetlands > Peat...
ATGACCTATTCATTACGAGTGAATCGCTCTAGCCGACTGAGCTAAGGCGGCAGGTGCCCATGGGACACGATGCACGAGTATACGGATGATCGGGCGGATCTCCGAACCGGAGATGTACCGGTTCCCCCCAAGTCGGTTGGGCGTCGAGCGATGGCTCAACACTTGAGCCCTGGTGGGGGTACGACCCCCTTCACCAGGTAGGCATCGACCGCGTCGTCGACACATGAGTTGGACCGCATATATGCGGTGTGACCGTCGCCGTTATAGGTGATCAGATGCCCGTTCTGGAGCTCGGAAGCAAGCCCCTGCGCCCATTTGTACGGCGTGGCGGGGTCTCGCGTTGTCCCCACGAGCACGATCGGACCGCTGCCGGCCGCCGTGATCTTCTTGGGAGCGTTGTTAGCAGGCACCGGCCAGTAACCGCACGGCACAGTGCTCCATGCCAGGAAAGGACCCCAGGTCGGCGCCTCAGCCGTCAACGTGCGCGCTTCTGACTCATAGTGGGTCAAAGACTTGACGTCGGAGCGGTCCAGGCAGTTCACGGCAAAGATGACCTGCATCAGGTTCCCGACATATGTGCCTTGGCTGGTGCGTTCGGCATACGCGTCCGCAAGCGTCATCAAAGCATCTCCGTGGCCGGCGAAAGCCTGGCGAAGAGCGTCGGTCAGGTCACCCCATTGGCTCGGGTCATACATCGGGCCGGCGACCCCTAGCGATGCCCACCCCTCCGTGAGTTTCTTGACGTGGGGGTCGCGCAGAGGTAGCGGCCTTGTGTCCAACTGCTTCAGGAAGCCTCGCAGACTGGCCATCCCGGAGTCGACGGAGTCGCCGAGAGGGCAGTTTCCCTTGTCGACGCAGTCCTTCACGTAAGCCCGGGTCGCGGTCTCGAACCCGACCGCCTGACCCTCGTTGACCTGGCTCGACGTGAGGTTCGGGTCTATGACCCCGTCAAGGACGAACCTGCCTACCTTCTTGGGGAAAAGATCGGCATAGGTCGCTCCGAGAAAGGTGCCGTAGGACTTGCCCAGGTAGTTCAGTTTCGTGTCCCCCAAAGCCGCACGCAGAACGTCCATGTCCTTTGCCGCTTCGATCGTGGAGACATGGCCGAGCAGCGGACCACCGTTGGCCTTGCAGCTATCGGCAAAAGCCTTAGCCCCGTCGGCGAGCTGCTGTTCCTGGGTTACGTTGTCCGGCGTCGGGTCGCTGCCGAGGAAGGAGTCGAGCTGCCGGTCGCTAAGGCACCTGACCGGTGACGAGCTTCCGACGCCGCGGGGGTCAAAGCCTACGACGTCATAGGCTGCGCGCACCTGATCCGTGAACTGGGCTTCGGCGGCATATGACACACCTGATCCTCCCGGGCCACCGGGATTGACCACGAGAGAGCCGATCCGCTTTGAAGGGTCGGTGGTCGGGACCTTGAGCACGGACAGCTGAAGAGTGCCGCCCTCGGGGTGAGCGTAGTCGATGGGCACCGTCAGCTTCGCGCACTGGTTGCTGCCGCAGCCTGACCATGCGAGGTCTTGCTGGTAGAACTTCGCGAGCGTCACCTGGCCAGAGGGAGGTGCCTGGACCGCCGTTTTCTGGGCTGAGCCCAAGGTCTTGGGCTGGCTCGACCCGTTGGGGATGACGACGCATCCGGAGATGGTCAGCGCCACGGTAAGGGCACCGGCTAAGGGGAGAACCAGGCGTCGCGTGCGCGCCCGGTTGAGGAAAGGGAAGTCCCCTTTGGATATCACGCCCGTGTTCCCATCGTTGTTCGGCTGGCGTTCCGACGGTACCCGAGAACCCTGGGCAACTCGTCGGGAGGCTGGCTTGGAACGTGCCGGGATTCAACGCGGAAGCTGCAGGGAGATCGCCATCGCCTCAAGAGCCAGCAGGGATTGGACGTTGGCATCGATACGCTCGCGGGCCGTGCCGATGGCATCCATGCAACCCAGCAACTGCTCGGGTGACAGGACCCGGGCCAGCTGCCGGACCTGCTCGGCCGTGTCCTGGTTGACCAGCCCGATCGAGGCGCCGGAGTGCACGACCAAAGCGTCGCGGTAGATCGAGAGCAGGTCCATCAGTGACCTGTCGATGACGTCCCGGGTGAACCGGGTTGCCCGGATCTTTTGCTCTCGCTCCAGCGCAGAGACCTGTGCGCGCACGTGCGGCGGCTGGACGCGTGCGGCGGAGTCGGCACCCAAGGTCTCCATCAGGTGGGCCCTCTCCCGGGCGTCGCGCTCGGTCGAGGCCGCGCCAGCCTCTTCCTTCGCGATGGAATCGAGGTCAGCTGCGGCGCCAACGGCATCGCCGACGCTGCGTATCTTCCCCGCGAGGGCGATGACCTCATGTCGTCGGTTCCGCGCTCCCTCATCCCTGGCCAACCGGCGGGCGAGTCCCACGTGACACTGGGCCGCGTGAGCGGCAAACGTAGCCATGGAAGGGTCAATGCCGTCGCGACGCACCAGCAGGGCGGCAACCGCCTCGACCGGGGGGGTGCGGAGCCGAACGTGCCGCGAGCGCGAGCGGATCGTGATAATCACGTCCTCCAGCGAAGGAGCGCACAGGATCCAGACTGTTCCGGGAACCGGCTCCTCCAGCGCCTTGAGCAACGCGTCAGCGGCTCGCTCCGACAACCGGTCGGCATCCTCGATGATGATCACCCGCCAACGCCCGACGGAAGGGCGTGCTGCAGCCAGCAGGACCAGGTCGCGCGCGAGCTTTACTGTCAGAGTCAGACCCTCCGTGGCGACAACATCGACGTCGGCGTGCGTGCCCTCGAGCGCGGTGCGGCACTCGCGGCAGGTGCCACAGCCTCCGTCGGGGCACTGCAAGGCAGCAGCAAAAGCCTTCGCTGCCACGGATCTGCCCGATCCCGGGGGGCCAGTGAGCAGCCATGCGTGGGTCATGGCGGCTGGCTCGGTAACCGCCCGATGCAGCGTGGCGACAGCTGACTCCTGGCCAATGACGTCGTCCCAGACGCTCACTGCGCAACCCCGGGCACCGACGCGACTCTTGCCCGGACGAGCTCGTGGATCTGCTCGGGAGACAGTTCGCCATCAACGATGAGGTAACGATCGGGGGAGGCGTCGGCCAGCACTAAGAAGAGATCGCGGACCGCGCCATGGAAGACTGCCGACTCGGACTCAAGACGGTCGTGAACCCCGCCGCGGCGGACCCGGCCGACGTCGGCCGGCAAATCAACCAGCACAGTGAGCGCGGGGACCAGACCACCGGTCGCCCACAGGTTGAGCTCGCGCACCTCGTCGACCCCGAGGTCACGCCCGGCGCCTTGATATGCGATCGAGGAGTCAATATAGCGATCGGTGATGACCACCTCCCCGCGCCCCAACGCGGGCAGGATCAGGGTCTCGACATGGTGGGCCCGGTCCGCGGCGAAGAGCAGGGCCTCTGCCCGAGGGGCCACGCGATCACCGTGCAGCACGAGCTCGCGAACGGTACGGCCGAAGGCAGTACCGCCCGGCTCCCGCGTCACGACCACAGTGTGACCGAGCTCCTCGAGCCACGTACGCAGCAGCCGGGTCTGGGTTGACTTGCCCGCTCCGTCACCGCCCTCGAAGGCGATGAACACCCCGCGCGAGGATAACGTCGGTTCCGGCTGGGTCACGCGTCTGAGCCTATGTCAGGGCTCCCTCAGGGCCCTACTCAGTGGTGTGCCGCCTGTCGGCGTTCGCATGGATCGCATCGCGGACGTACTGCGCCATCCCCAGGCGGATTTCCTCGTAGTTCTTGGTGAAGCGCGGGTCGGCGATGTACATGTCGCCAAGGCTGCAGTGAAGCTCGGGGGAGATGTCGTAGAACCACTTCTGGATATTCAACCGATGTCGCTCCGCGGCGTCCATGGCCCCGGTGCTGGTGGCCGGCAGACCATCGTCCATGGCTGCCGCGAACGCACCGTTGGTGGCGTCCATCTCAGCCTTGACCTGGACCCAGTCCCGCTTGGTGTACTTCGACGTCCGCCTCTGCGACTGCTTCCAGGCGTCCGTCTCACCCCACCGTTGCTTGGCCTCGTCGGCGTACTCATCGGAGAACCCGTCACCGAACAGCTCTTTCTGCTCGTCACTGGTCAACTTGACACCTGACATCTCTTTCTCCAGTGCTTGGTCGATGGCCGTCACGAGATCACGCATCTCATCAAGCCGGGACAGGACCGCGGCCCGCTGACGATGAAGGTGGGTGACTATGGCGCCAGTGTCGGCCGCTGCGTGCTCTTGCAGGAGGACGGCTACCTCCTCCAGGGCGAAGCCGAGTCGCCGAAAGACCACCACGTGCTGCAGTCGGGTGATGTCCGTGGTCGTGTACAGGCGGTAGCCGGCCGATGTGCGTTCACTCGGCACCAGAAGGCCGATCTCGTCATAGTGGTGCAGCGTGCGCACGGTCACGCCGAACTTCTCGGCCACCTGTCCCACCGTAAGGGCCTTGGACTCCTGCCCGTTTGCTGTCGTCATTGCGGTCATGTCCCTACCGTGCGGCCTCACGTCGCGTGAGGGTCAAGACTAATTCTGCCAACTGGCAGCCGCCTCCGGCCGCCCTGACGGCGGTCAGTCCAAGACTGCTACCAAAACAACCACGACGGGTACGCATGACAGACCGCGCCAGCCGTACGCATGCTCACGACCTGGCCGAGGACGACGTCATCAGCAAGATCGAGGCGAAGAACCGATCGATCAACGGGGCGGTGCTCGATCCTCGGGCCGGCGTGTCCCCGCGAGACTGGCTGTAGCGCTCTGGCCCGCGAGGCCATCAAGAACTCCGGTCCGGTGATCGACCCCCGCCCGGTGACGTCCCCGCTTCGAGACGCCCTCCCCGAACGAAGGGTCGTGCATGTTCTTGTCGAGGAGGCGAGCGGACGTCGCGTTCGGGCCTCGACCTGGCCCGGCTCCGCGGCCACATACCGACAGCTACGGTCTTCGGTGACCACGCCCACCTCGACCTCGACGCCAAAGCGGCCCTGCCTGGCGTCGATAGCGCGATCACCCGCTGGGCGAAAGCAGCAGTGCCTGGCTTGGTCACCGGGGGTCTTCTACAGCGGCAGCGGGATGGTCCCTGCACGCCCTCACGACCCGGGCGACGACTGATCGCCGAGGTCAGCGAGGTGAGACTATTCGGACTTGGTGCGCCCAGCTCGCCATCTGAGCGGCACCACCCTTATGCCGGACGGACCATTGCAGCTCAGTCGATGTCGGCGGTCGCCTTCTTGGCGGTCGCCTTCTTGGCGGTCGCCTTCTTGGCGGTCGCCTTCTTGGTCGCGGTCTTCTTGACAGCCCGTTTGCGGGTCACTGGGCCGCGAGCACGCTTCTCGGCCAACAGCTCTGCGCCGCGTTCTGCGGTGATCGTCTCCGGTGCGTCGTCCTTGCGCAGGGTCGCGTTGGTCTCACCGTCGGTGACATATGGGCCGAACCGGCCCTCCTTGACCACCATTGGCTTGCCGGACAGGGGATCGTCGCCCAGCTCCTTGAGCGGAGCCACGGCAGCCCGTCCACGCTCCTTAGGCTTGGCATAGATCGCCAGGGCGTCGGCCAGGGTGATTGTGACCAGCTGCGACTCGGTCTGAAGGGAGCGCGAGTCGGTGCCCTTTTTCAGGTAGGGACCATAGCGACCGTTCTGGGCCGTGATGTCCTCACCGTCGGCAGGGTCCTGACCCACGACGCGGGGCAGGGTCAGCAGCTGCAGTGCGGTATCGATGTCGAGAGTGGCAAGGTCCATGTCCTTGAAGAGGCTGGCCGTGCGCGGCTTGACCTTGGACTTGCCCTTCAGGGCGGCGACCTCCTCCGGCAGCACCTCGGAGACGTAGGGGCCATAGCGACCGGCCTTGGCCACGATGTCGCGCCCGGTCTCTGGGTCCTGGCCGAGGATGCGACCGTCGTCAGCGGCCGTCTCGAGCAGCCCGCGGGCGATGGCGGCGGTCATCTCGTCGGGGGCGATGTCGTTGTTGATCGTGGCGCGACGGACCTGACCGGTGGCGCCCTCGGCAACCTCGCCAGTGGCTGGGTCGACCCCCGCTGGGATGGTCTCCTCCACATAGGGGCCGTATCGGCCGACCCGTACGACGATGCCCTCGCCGATCGGGATGGTCGAGATCTCTCGAGCATCGATCTCTCCGAGGTCGTCCACCAGATGCCTCAGGCCTTCGACCGAGGTGGCCTCCTCGCCGAAGTAGAAGCGCGTGAGCCAGTCGACACGCTGCTCTTCGCCATTGGCGATACGGTCAAGGTCCTCCTCCATGGAGGCGGTGAAGTCGTAGTCGACGAGCTTGCTGAAGTGCTCCTCAAGCAACCGGGTCACAGCGAACGCCAGCCACGTCGGGATGAGGGCTGAGCCACGACTGTTGACGTAGCCGCGGTCCTGGATCGTGCCGACAGTCGACGCGTACGTAGACGGGCGACCGATCCCCTTCTCCTCCATGGCCTTCACCAGCGTTGCTTCCGTATAGCGGGCCGGGGGCGACGTCTCGTGCCCGCCCGCCTGCGCGCGCAGCACGTCCAGCGGAATCCCGATGGACAGCTTCGGCAGCCGGCGGTTCACGTCCGCGGCAAGGGCGCGAGCCGTGGAGTCATCGTCGCGACCCTCTTCGTAGGCCGCCAGGAAGCCCCGGAACGTGATGACCGTGCCGCTGGCCGAGAACTCGACCACGCGACCGTCGGCAAGGGTGCCACCAAGCTTGACCGTGGCTGTGGAGCCGCGGGCGTCGGCCATCTGCGAGGCGACGGTGCGCTTCCAGATCAGCTCGTACAAGGCGAACTCCTCGCCGCGCAGCTGGCCGGCAACCTGTGCCGGGGTCCGGAAGCGATCACCGGCAGGCCGGATCGCCTCGTGAGCCTCCTGCGCGTTCTTGACCTTCTTCTCATAACGGCGAGGTGAGCCTGGGACGTACTCCGCGCCATACATGTCTCGCGCCTGGCTGCGGGCCGCGCTCAGCGCAGCCTCCGACAGCGTGGTCGAGTCGGTCCGCATATACGTGATGTAGCCGTTCTCGTACAGGCGCTGAGCCACACGCATGGCGTTCTTGCTCGAAAGACGCAGCTTGCGGCTCGCCTCCTGCTGCAGCGTGGACGTCGTGAACGGTGGGTAGGGACGGCGAGTGTAGGGCTTCTCCGCAACGTCGGTGACCTTGACCAGGGTTTCGTCCATGACGGCATTGGCGATCAGATGGGCAGCGGCTTCGTCCAGGTGAACTACCTTGGAGCCCTTGAGCACCCCGTCGTCACCGAAGTCCCGGCCCGTGGCCACGCGCAATCCGTCGACCATGCTCAGCCGGGCCGTGAAAGTCTGCGCCGCAGCGGCGTCCGGTGCGAAGTCACCTTCGACGTCCCAGTACGACGCGGCACGGAAGGCCATCCGCTCACGCTCACGCTCCACCACGATGCGAGTTGCCACGGACTGTACGCGGCCAGCCGAAAGGCCCTGGCGAACCTTGCGCCACAGCACCGGCGAGACCTCGTACCCGTAGAGCCGGTCCAGGATGCGGCGGGTCTCCTGAGCGTCCACCAGACGGGTGTCGAGCTGGCGGGTCTCGCGGGCCGCACGAATGATCGCTTCCTTGGTTATCTCGTGGAACACCATCCGGCGGACCGGAACCTTGGGCTTGAGTACCTCCAGGAGGTGCCACGCGATGGCCTCGCCCTCGCGGTCCTCATCGGTGGCCAGCAGGAGTTCGTCAGCGTCCTTGAGCAGCCGCTTGAGGTCGGCCACTTTCTTGCGCTTGTCGGGGTCAACCACGTAGTAGGCGTCGAACCCGTTGTCCACATCGACGGCGAACCGGCCGTAGGGCCCCTTCTTCATGTCCGCCGGCATCTCACTGGGGCTCGGCAGGTCCCTGATGTGCCCGACGCTGGCGTCCACGTCGTAGTCCTTGCCGAGATACTCGCCGATCTTCTTGGCCTTTGCCGGTGACTCGACGATGACGAGCGTGCGCCCGGGGGTTTTGCGTGCAGAGGTACCGCCCACGTTGCATCCTCACCTTCCCATCACCACGTGCAGCGGACTCGTCGCTGCTCCGACATGGCAATGCGGATAGACCGTAGTCCATATTGGCCCGTTCACGGCAACTTGAGGGAATTGGGGTGGGAGGCGCCCTGGCACAATGTAGTTGAATGTTTAACTTGTTATGGGTATCATCGGGCTATGACCACGACAGCTGACTGTGCGGCCACCACCACCCGGATGCCGGTCCTGTACCTCAGCCACGGCGCGCCCCCGCTCGCGGATGATCGAACCTGGACCAAGGAGCTCGCTGCCTGGTCGGCCGATCTGCCCAGACCGGAGAACATTCTGATGATCTCCGCACACTGGGAGCAGGCACCGCTAGCCCTGTCTTCAACGACGAAAACCCCTCTCATCTATGACTTCTGGGGCTTCCCGCAGCGGTACTACGAGGTGAGGTATGACGCGCCCACCGCCCCCGCTCTCGCCAGGCAAGTCACCCAGCTGCTGAGCGCTGCAGGCTCGCAGATTCACCACGATCAGGGTCGCGGCCTGGACCACGGTGCCTACGTCCCGCTCGTCGAGATGTTCCCGCAAGCCGACGTCCCGGTCCTTCAGATGTCGATGCCGACGCTGGACCCCCAGAAGCTTTTCGAGATCGGGCGCAAGATCGCTCCCCTACGCGACCAGGGCACCCTGATCGTCGGGTCAGGGTTCACCACCCACAACCTGCGGTGGTTCAACCCCGGTGCCGATTCGGATGCCCCCGCGCCTGCCGCCTCCTCCGAGTTCGACGCCTGGGCCCGCGAGACCATGGCGTCAGCCGATGTCGACTCCATGCTGGACTTCCTGGCCAAGGCGCCGGCCGCTCACGAGGCGCACCCACGCACGGAGCACTTCGCGCCATTGTTCGTGGCACTCGGTGCGGCCTACGAGAGCGGTGACCTGACGAACCGCAGCGTCATCGAGGGCTTCTGGTATGGCCTGTCCAAGCGGTCCTGGCAGTTCAGCTGACCCGTAACCCACCGGTGGCCAGTCACCTCGGTAGAGGCGACCGGCCACCGGTCTTTCGTCGGTACTTCAGGGCACGCTCAGACGGATGCAGGCTCGCGGACGGCGAGCTTGCCGTTGCCGTTGCCGCCGCCGTCGTCGTCGACACCGATCCCGATCTCGCGGCTTCGGCTGATCGCCACCGCGACCACCACGATGGCCAGGGCGGTCAGCGCGATACCCCAACGAATGGCACTGTTGGCGCCCGAGCCCACGCTGAGGCTCACGATCGCGGGGGCGATCAGCAACGACACCAGGTTCATGACCTTGAGCAGCGGGTTGATCGCCGGTCCTGCGGTGTCCTTGAACGGGTCACCGACTGTGTCGCCGATGACCGTCGCGGCGTGGGCAGCAGAGCCCTTGCCGCCATGGGCGCCGTCTTCGACGATCTTCTTGGCGTTGTCCCACGAGCCACCTGCGTTGGCCAGGAAGACGGCCATCAGGGCGCCCGTGCCGATGGCGCCGGCCAGGAACCCGGCGAGCGGGCCGATACCAAGGCCGAAGCCCACCACGACGGGCATGAGCACGGCCAGCAGACCTGGCGTCGCAAGCTCGCGCAGCGAGTCCTTCGTGCAGATGTCAACCACGCGCCCGTACTCAGGCTTCTCGGTGTAGTCCATGATCCCGGGGTGCTCACGGAACTGGCGTCGCACCTCAAAGACGATGGCACCTGCCGCGCGAGTCACGGCGTTGATGGCCAGGCCGGAGAAGAGGAAGACGACCGAGGACCCCACAAGCAGACCCACCAGCGTGCTCGGCGTGACGATCTGCAAGTCGAACATCGACTGTATGAAGGCACTTGGGAAAGCACTGAGGTTGTCCGCGACGGCGATCTTGGTGAGCTGCGACTGCCATGCATCGGTATACGACCCGAACAGGGCGGTGGCGGCCAGCACTGCAGTGGCGATCGCGATGCCCTTGGTGATTGCCTTGGTGGTGTTGCCGACGGCGTCGAGCTCGGTCAAGACCTGCACTCCCTCGCCGTGGACGTCACCAGACATCTCGGCGATGCCCTGAGCGTTGTCCGAGACTGGGCCGAAGGTGTCCATGGCCACGATGACACCGACGGTGGTCAACAGACCACAACCGGCGAGGGCGATCAGGAACAGCGACAGGACAACGGATCCGCCTCCGATCAGGAAGGCGAGGTAGACCGCCGCAGCGATGATCACCGTGGTGTACACCGCGGACTCCAGGCCGACGCCGATGCCGGCCAGCACGACGGTTGCCGCTCCGGTCAACGAGGTTCGGGCAACGTCCATCGTGGGGCGTTTGTCCGTGCCGGTGAAGTGACCGGTCAGCATGAGGATGATCGCGGCGAGCGCGATACCGATGAAGACCGCCAGGGTAGCCGCGATGCGCGGGTTCAGCGTCCAGAAGAGCAGCTTGCTGGTATCCAGTGCCTTGATCGTGGTCGAGGCGCCCACGAGGCCGGCGAACTTGGCCGGCAGGTACACCCAGGCAGCAACTGCTGCAAGCACCGCTGAGACTCCGGCCGAGATGAAGAAGCCGCGGTTGATCGCGACGAGACCGTTCTCACCCGGGCGAGGCTTTGTGATGAAGACAGCCATGATCGCCGTCAAAGCGCCGATGGCGGGAACGATCAGCGGGAAGACCAGACCCTGGTCGCCGAAAGCGGCCTTGCCCAAGATGAGCGCGGCAACCAGCGTCACGGCGTACGACTCGAAGAGATCGGCCGCCATGCCGGCACAGTCACCGACGTTGTCACCCACGTTGTCCGCGATCGTCGCGGCGTTGCGCGGGTCATCCTCCGGGATGCCGGCCTCGACCTTGCCAACCAGGTCGGCGCCGACGTCGGCGGCCTTGGTGAAGATGCCACCGCCGACCCGCATGAACATGGCCAGCAGAGCCGCGCCGAACCCGAAACCCTCGAGGACTGCGGGAGCATTGCCCTTGTAGATGAGCACCACCGAAGAGGCGCCCAGCAGGCCCAGTCCCACGGTCAACATGCCGACCGTGCCACCCGTGCGGAAGGCGATACGCATCCCCACGTCGCGACCGGAGTCGTTCGCGGCCGCGGCGACGCGCACGTTGGCCTTGACTGCCAGGCTCATGCCGAAATAGCCGACCGATGCGGAGAACAGTGCCCCGAGCAGGAAGTAGCCCGAGCGTCCCCAGCGAATCCCTGCAGTGTCTGCAGGCAGGCTCAAGAGGAGGAAGAAGACGATGACCACGAACACGGACAGCGTCTTGAACTGACGAGCCAGATATGCGTGGGCGCCTTCCTCGACGGCATCGCCGATTTCCTGCATCTTTGCGGTTCCGGGGTCGGCAGCGAGAACTTGCCGCCGGAAGACCACACCCATGCTCAAGGCGAGGACGGCGATCACGGCGACCACGATCACCAAGGTGAGGTTCGTGCCTGTCAAAGTAAGCAGGGGTGGGTCACCAACGGCTCGGATAAGGCCTGGCATTCAATCCTCCATGAGGGACATCACAGATAACAACTGGACGTGCGCACGACGGACTCGCGTGGTGTGTGACCGGCGAATCCCCATCGTGACGCGGCAACGCAGCCGCCGGGGCGGGTGTGGTGCGGCAAATTGTAACCCGCGTGAGGTGTCCAACAGGTGTCGACATGAGGTGCTGCCCGCCCCGCTGCGTGCGTCAGGCGGTCGAGGTCTGCGTCAGGCGGTCGAGGCAGTCGCGGCCAGAGCATCATCGACGCTTGAGAAGATCTGGAAGACCTTGTCGAGGCCTGTGATCGAGAACACACTGAGAATGCGCTCACTGGAACACACCAAGCGCATGCTGCCATTGGCGGCCCGCACAAGCTTGAGGCGCCCGACCAGCACGCCAAGACCAGTCGAGGCCATGAACGTGACGTCCCCGAGATCGACCACGAGATGGGTGCGGCCCGCCGCGATGTGCTCGTCGAGATGCTCACGCAGCACGGGAGCGGTGTACACGTCGATCTCGCCGCCCACATGCACGACGGTCGAGTCGCCACGAGCCTCGCTGGTGATGGACAGATCCACGTTGCGCTCCTCTTGTCGCCATCGGACGGCCACTGGAAGGTCACCCTAGTACCGTGGCGCAACCGGAGGCATACGGTTTATTCGATGCCCAGCGATCCTCGTCCTAAGACCCGGCGGTCCTTCGACCCAACGGAGGCTCTCGCCCGCCTGTCCGGCGGGCGGCGCGCGAATCGGCTCGTGCACGTCCACCAGGTGCCTGCCCGCCACGAACAGGCTGTGCCATGGCCTGACTGGGTTGCCCCTGCGGTCTACTCCGCCTTCAGCACGGCAGGCATCACCGCTCTGTGGTCCCATCAGCGCGAGGCCGCGGACTGCGCCCACGAGGGCACCCATGTCGTCATCTCCACGGGCACTGCTTCCGGCAAGAGCCTCGGCTACCTCTTGCCGGTGCTCTCAGACGTCGTCGATGGAGCTGCCGCCCCATCCGGTCGCGGCGCCACTGCGCTCTACCTGAGCCCGACCAAGGCTCTGGCCGCCGACCAGCTGGCACGCTTGACCGCGCTGGCCATCCCAGGGCTGCAGGCCGCGACCTACGACGGTGACACCCCGCCGGACGAACGCCGCTGGATCCGCGACCACTGTCAGTACGTCCTGACCAACCCCGATCTCATGCATCACTCGCTGCTGCCTGGTCACCCGCGATGGGCTCCGTTCCTGAGGTCCCTGAAGTACGTAGTGATCGACGAATGTCATGTCTACCGAGGGGTGTTCGGCTCGCACCTGGCTGCGCTGCTGCGCCGGCTGCGCCGCGTTGCCGCCCGCTATGGCGCCTATCCCACCTTCATCCTCGCCAGCGCAACAGTCGCCGACCCGGAAAGCCAGGCCAGTGCGCTTATCGGGATGCCGGTGCGGCCGGTCACTCTCGACGGGTCGCCCCGAGAGTCCATGACCTTCGGCTTGTGGGAGCCCGGCCTGGTCCAAGGCGGCGGTGAACACGATGCGCCCCATCGGCGCAGCGCGGTGGCAGAGACCGCCGACCTGTTGGCAGACCTTGTAGTCGACGGCGTTCAGACCGTGGCATTTGGCCGGTCCCGTGCCGGAGTCGAGGTCGTCGCGGCAAGCGCCCGACGCTCACTGAGCGAGGTAGACCCGACGCTGGGACCGCGCGTTGCGGCCTACCGGGGCGGATATCTGCCGGAGGAGCGGCGAGAGCTGGAGAGACGCCTTCGCTCGGGGGAGCTGTGCGGTCTGGCAGCAACTAATGCCCTTGAGCTGGGCATTGATGTCAGCGGGCTGGACGCGGTTCTGATGGCAGGCTGGCCGGGAACCTGTGCGTCGCTGTGGCAGCAGGCCGGTCGTGCCGGGCGCAACGGATCTTCCTCCCTGGCAGTCCTGATCGCCGGCGACGACCCATTGGACACCTACCTTGTCCATCATCCCGAGGCGTTGTTCGACCGGCCGGTGGAGGCTGCCGTCCTCGATCCGGCGAACCCCTACGTGCTGGCGCCGCATCTGGCCGCCGCCGCTGCCGAGCTGCCGCTCACCGCGGCCGATACCCAGGTGTTCGGGCCAACCATGCTGGGCCTGCTCGAGGTTCTGGTGGCCCGTGGACTGCTGCGACGACGCCCGGGTGGGTGGTTCTGGACGCGACCCGAACGAGCCACCGACCACGTCTCGCTACGTGGAGCCGATGAGACGGTGCGCATTGTCGAGCGGTCGACGGGTCGCGTGCTCGGCACCGTCGACGGGCAGGCAGCCCACTCCAGCGTCCATACCGGTGCGGTGTACGTACATCAGGGCCAGCCCTATGTGGTCGCCCACTTTGACGTCGAGGATGGGCATGCGATCGTCGTGGCCGGCGACCCAGGGTGGTCCACCCATGCACGGTCCGTCAGCGCGTTCGACATCGGCCGCATCGAGCAGTCGCAGACCTGGGGGCCCGTCGAGCTCTGTTTCGGCAGCGTCGATGTGCGCTCTCGGGTGACATCCTTCCTACGCAGACTGCCCGGTGGGGAGATCCTGGGCGAGCATCAGCTCGACCTGCCGGAGAGGTCTTTGCACACCAAGGCTGTGTGGTGGGCCATGACCGAGGAGATGCTGGATGCCGCGGGGGTCCCACAGAGCAGTATCCCGGGGGCCGCCCATGCTGCCGAGCATGCCGCCATCGGCATGTTGCCCCTGGTGGCCACCTCGGATCGTTGGGACATCGGCGGTGTCTCGACCGCCCTGCATCCGGACACAGGCCGTCCGACGATCTTGGTCTATGACGGGCACCCGGGAGGCGCAGGGTTCGCGGAGCGGGGTTTTGGTTCCGCCAGGATCTGGCTCAGCGCAACGCGAGACGCGATCCTGGCCTGCGATTGCGCCAATGGCTGCCCTTCGTGCGTGCAGTCTCCGAAATGCGGCAATGGCAACGAACCTTTGGACAAGGTGGGAGCCGTCGCGCTGTTGACAGCCGTTCTCGCCGGGCCCCCCGCCGCGGCGCGGTGACACCGTAGTCGTACGGAGGCAGCCGACACCGCCAGAGAATGGGCATTTCACCACCTGTACACGTCACAACGGCTGCTTCGGTGATGACGACAGGAGACTCCTCTCGGCTCGCTCTCGGCTGGCACTAACCCTGATCGCGGCAGGCGCCACCATCTTCGCGGCGATCGCCTCAGCGGGCTCCTGAGCGGCCATCCCGCTGGCAGCCATCTGGCGTCACCATCTTGGCTTCACCACTTCATCTGTTCATGGCTGGCGCTCCGTGGTTCTGCTCGGCCTTAGGCTCGCACTCATCAGCCGGGGAGCGCGCCGGTCGGCAAGGACACACAAGGAGCTCAGGGCGCTACGTGAGGACCAGGCCATCGCGCCAACCCGGGCCACCGCCGACCCCGTGCAGATGCCAACCGCAACGACGGCGCACAGGAAGGCACCCTACAAGCCCCAAAGGCCGGACACCGACACACTCAGGAGCCCGGCCGAGGCAGCATCCACCCAGATGTAGCCAACTCCGCTGGCAAGGGCACCCGGCCGCCCTCGAGCCGCGCAACGGCGGGCGACGGACTTGTCACCAACTTCCCGGCCCGCTCGGGTCAGGCGTCCCCGCTATCGACCTACCCACCAGAGCCTCTGACCTCAGGACCCCGCGCCCAGCTCACCGCCGGGCGCCGGGGGCGTCCGTCCCCGGTGGAACGACCGAGTACCGCAACCGGAGGCTCGTCAGAACCGTGCCCGCCCTGATCTGTGCCCCTCACGGATAACGCGCTCGCGAGGCCCCCCGCCGCGCTGCGAAGAAACACCGCGCCAACACGCTGTCGGCCGCGGCAGCCAATGCGCCCCTGGCAGGGCTTCCTGGCGGCACGCCATGAAACACGTCTGCGACCAGCGACGGTTCCTCACGGACCACTGCCAGAAGATGCAGGTCCAAAGGCTCCTGCGACGGGGTCCGCGACATGACTGCTCTTGCCTCTGGTGCGCAGACACAGCCACACGTCGGAACAGGCTTGGATCAGGTGCTCGACGATCGCACTCGCCCCCGCCAGATCACAGATGCCCGACCCGGCGAGCAGAACCATCGCGTCGACCGAGGGCACCAGGGCCGAAGTCCGCCGACGCGTCATCGAGGAAGGGGTCCGCAAAGATCTCATGATCGGGGCGCGGCAGTTCGACCACAACCACATCGACCGGACCACTGAGCCCGCGGAGCACCTCTTGGACGATCTGCGCGGCCAAAGGCACATCACGCGTGCGGCCAAACGAGACTCCGTCCACCGATGGCAGACGCCGCAGCAGCCCAAGACCCTCGACGCACCCCCTGTCAGGCCAGCGCGCACCGCACTCCTGTTCGAGGCCGAGTGCGACGCCGAGTGCGACGCCGAGTCCCCCGCCGAGCCGGTCACCGTCCAGGGCGACGGGGCCGTGAGCCCAAGGCGCCGACGCCGCCTGACCCCCCAGCCACTCCGGTGATACGTGCGGTATTCATGCCACGAGAGTCGCTCAGACCTGAACTGCCCGCCCAAAGCTCTCGCCGACCTGTGGACCATGGGTCGAACCGACCGGGGGTTGTGGAAAGACAAATATCGCGCCGGAGGCAGATAACGCGGAGAATAGGGACGGCCCCCGACGGGGGACATCGGGGGCCGTCGACGCTCCAGACTCCGGGGGGAGGAGTTGGTGCGCCGGCACACTCAACCCCGAG
>Ga0209638_1001297_pt1 | contig 16093 bp, 11 predicted proteins | sample BarGraNGADG00211_FD_184490 | JGI IMG/M metagenome (GOLD analysis project Ga0209638, IMG submission 184490) | Arctic peat soil microbial communities from Barrow, Alaska - Barrow Graham LP Ref core NGADG0002-211 (SPAdes) (version 2) | ecosystem: Environmental > Terrestrial > Soil > Wetlands > Peat...
GACGTAAGGCCGCAATTCGGCAGCGGAAAAGTCATCGACAAACGGCAGTCCCAGCTTATTGAGCTCAGTCCCCACACACAGAGGCATCCGCAGATCCCTTGCAGCCTCGATAGCCTTCGCAAGGTTAGCCACCTTCACTGCCTTATCTGCCGGGTCGCGCAGGTTCCAGTTGCGGTCGGGGACTATGTTCAGGACCGCTGTGCCCTTGGCAGCCAGCATCCCCAGCAGCGCGGGCATGTCCGACTCTCCGGGATTTGTGCCGTCCAGCCACGTCATCGTGGGCAGCGCATCCATTCCCTGCGCCATCTGAATGACTCTGCTCACGTCAGGAAACGCCTCCGGACTTGGAGGAACATAGCCAACCCCGCCGAACTTCATCAGTTTCGATCGCATCTTCTCGTGCAGCGCAGGGGTATCTCCCAGAAGCTTGGCTGCATCCTCACTACCGATCCCCAGCGCATCACCCCAGAACCGCGCAAGACCGTCGGCATCCCCGCCGAACACCTCTCTTGCCTTCGCATCGTATGCAGCAAGCATATGCCGCTCGGTAGCATTGCCCGAGGGCGTCAGCGGCAGTATATCCGCTTCATAGTCCAGCCGTACCCGGTCCAGGTAATCGTTCACTCGCTCCATCACCTGCAGGTTCCTCCGCCGTGCCATATCCCGCATCGCACTGAGCGTCTTCGCGGACTCGCTTCCCGCATCCGGCATTCGGTAGCACCCGGTGGCCATGAAGTAGCCAATCCCAGGCTCATTCGGCGAACTCAGCACCTGATCCGCATACTCAGGTATGAAAACCCGAGTCTCCAACGCCGCCGTTGCTCGAATTCCAACGATCTCCCCGGCGCGAAGGAACTCCTCCATCCCATCGAGGACATCGAAATCCACGATCCCCGCCGCGACCAGACCATACTTCCGCGCCTCCCAGGCTATCCTGCTCGGAGACCACCCGTAGGCGTTGAACGAAAAAAACGTGTGAAAATGAAGATTAACCTCTGGTTTCGGAGGAGGCGCCTGCGCCTGGCCGGACCTGATCCGTCCGGCAAGCTCCACCAGCGCGGACTCGCGCGCCTTCGAACTGAAATCGTTGAGCAACTCCTCTAGTTTCGTGATGCTCATATTTGCTATGCTCTCTACCATTTGCACTTCCTCCTCCGAAAATGCAGAGCATTTTCGTCCCTTCGTGGCAAACGCGACAGCGTCTGCGCAGCAGTCGCGAGAGTGTTCATGCCACGATGCCACCACTAGAATACTCGCCAGCCCGCTTTCTGTGCAACCCCTACCGCCGATGCTCAACTGAGCGGCTGGTTGTGATTTGAGAGAATGTAGTGACACGGGAGATTACAATGAATAAGCGGAGCTTATTTGGCAATGAGCAACCCCATTCAGGCTTCGTCAGAGCATTGCTTGAAAACAACCGCAATCAAAAGAAGGATAAGTCATTATATGCCACTAAATGTTCCTCAAGGGAAATATGGGAAGGGAGTGTTCGTGTGGCAAACATCGGACTTGACTCCTTCAGCTATCATCTGCACCTCGAAGATGTGGATCATCCGAGGGACGCGCAATGGTTCCTCCAGAAGGTTCTCGGATTCGGGCTCAATGGGTGCTCGTTTAACCCCAGGCACCTGCGAGGCTGGGACGAGGAGCTGATCCAGGGCATCGGCGCATTCTGCGATCAACACGGCCTCTACCTGGAACTCACAAGCAGCGCATCAGACTATGCAAGGCTTTGCAGGCGGCTGATACTCGCCTCCGAGGTCGGCGCGCGCATGCTGCGCACAGTCATCGCCGAAAACCACCCTGGCGTCTCTGAAGAGCAGCGCCGGGTGCATGTCCGTTTCGCCGTTGATAACCTCAAGCGGCTCGGGGAGGTCGCTGAGTGCGTGGGCGTCGTGCTCTGTATCAGCAACTGCGGCAGCCTGACCACAGCGGAATTGGCTGAGGTTCTTGGTCAGGTGGACAGTCCTTTCGTCCGTGCATCGTTCTGCAACGCCGAGGTTCCGGCTGCTCGGGAGGACCCGGTCGATTCTGCCCTCACCCTTGCGCCTTATATCGCCGGGGTCACGCTCAAGGACTGGCGTATGTGTAGGGAGGGCGAGACAGATGTTCACGAGGGCTGCGCGCTTGGCACGGGCCAGGCGAGGGTAGGGGAGGTCTACAGAATCCTGCAGCAAGTCTGCCCCAAGGCGCCCATCACGGTTGAGGTCCCGACGCTCAGCCTTGGGCACACGTTCCACGGCCTCGAAGAGGAAGAAGCGCGCGTCCAGCAGAGCGTCGAGTTCGTCAAAGCCCTCGATCAGGACCCGGTCCTAGTCGGATAGCCCCGAACTGGCTGGCCTGGACTGCTACTTAACAAGCTTTGTCGGCAGATCATCCGGCTCCTTGGTGTCTTTAGGCTTCGGCGCCGAACCCCCAACATCATCGGCAAGCGCATTCAGCGTTTTCGCATCGAGCTTGCCGTCGTGGATTAGCGTAATGTAGGTGAACGTCTTGGAGTCGGTGTAGACCAACTCCATCGGGGACTCTTTCTTCGCATCGCCCGTAAACGCCTTACCTCCAAACGGATTCGCCGCCAGGAGGCCATAGTCACGCGCGTGCCAGTAGGTCGGGTAGCCGTAGTTGGCGGTGGAGTCGAACATAGTGACGCCTACCACCTTGCCATCGATCTCGCCGGTGTAATCCACCCACCGAGCCCGCTTACCCCACGCCTTGGCGTCCGTATCGCCCTCGGAGGTCAAAATGTGCCCCTTGCCGTCCTTCAGGGCCAGGCTCGGAGCCAGTCTGATCGCGAAAAAGCCTTCCTTGGAATCGCTGAACTTCAGGCCGCAAACCGACGCGATCATCTTGAACGAGGTCACGACAAACGTCCCGTACTTGCACGAATAGAAAGCCATCTTGCGCTCGTCTGAGGCCAGCTTGTTGCCATCGGGCAGTATCCAGTCGTTGGTCGTATGAATGCTCCAGTAGGGGCCGGGGCTGATCGGACTGAAATCGATTGACTTCTGCACCATCTTCCCGCTCTTCGGGGTCTCGGCCCAGAAATCCACGCCGTTGACATCGCCGAATCCGATCCACAGCGATCTATGATGCGGGTGATCCGTCGGCTCGCCTGCAACTGTCTTCATCGGGAAGCTCCGCGTGACTGCGAGCCCGGTGGGCGAGATCAGAGGATAAAGATACGGCTTTGGGGTGTCCTTGTAGATGTAACGAGCGATCACCTTGTCGCCTTTCATCACATCCACCGCGCCATCGGACTGCTTATACGTAAAGTCCCGCGCAAAGCCCTCAGGCACGGCGACCGCGCAAACCGCGCCGAGAACCAACATAACCAACGATGCTGCCAGCAAACGAAGTGTAGACTTCAAAACGACCTCCAAGCAACCACTGCTTCTTCATAGACGACTCTAACCGCCCACCGCGTTCCATCTTGCACGCGAACTCCGGCAATTCCTTCCCAGCAGTCCCCCCTCCAAGGTGGAGGGGGTTAGGGGGAGGTCCTTCCCGACGCGGGTTGCCAACGATGTGAGGAGGACTCCGGCCTCCTCACGACGGGCCATTTGCCGCCTCCGGCGGCGGCGCGTCCCAGAATCACCCCTCCAACGTGGAGGGGGTCAGGGGGAGGTCCTTCAAGTCAGTTCCCCCTCCAAGGTGGAGGGGGTTAGGGGGAGGTCCTTCCCGGCGCGCTCTTTCCCAGTCCACGCAGGTGGACTTTGTTTGTGTTGCCTCGAATTCATTCGAAGGGCGCACCGGCGCCTCAGACCCCACCGTTTCCCTTTCTGCTTTTCTGACTTTCTGCCTTTCGCGATGAAGTCCCTTCCCGACGGGCGATGGCGCGGTGCTATAATGGAATCATGCCCGCCCCACGCGAAATCGAGGCCAAATCGATCCTCACGAAGTCCGGCATCATGGACTATTGCGTGAACTGCTACGTCGGCTGCACTCACGGCTGCATCTATTGCTACGCGAGGTTCATGAAGCGCTTCTCCGGCCACGAGGAGCCTTGGGGCAAGTTCCTGGACGCCAAGATCAACGCAGGTGAGCTCCTCGCTCGCGAGGTTAGGCGAAAGAAGCCCGGCAGAGTCTTCGTCAGCTCCGTCTGCGATGCATACCAACCCGCCGAGAAGCGATACGGCCTCACGAGGGAGTGCCTGAAAATCCTCATCGACGCCGGCTTCCACCCGAGCATCCTGACCAAGAGCAAAACAGTCACCCGGGACTTCGACATCCTGCAGGGCCACTCGAACTGCGATGTTGCCTGCACTCTCACCACAATGGACGAGCAGCTCAGATTCCGCATCGAGCCCGGCGCATCCCCGACCCGCGAACGCATCGCCGCGCTGGAGGAAGCCTGCAGTCGAGGCATCTCCGCCGGAGCCTTCCTCGGCCCCTTCATGCCCGGCCTTTCCGACACCGACGAGGCCCTCGACGCTCTGATCTCCGCAGTCGCGCCCCTGCCTCTCTCGAACATCTTAGCGGACAAACTCAACCCCCGCCCCGGCGTTTGGAACGAGGTCGTCCCCTTCCTGAGACGCTCCCACCCCGACCTCCTAGACCTCTACCGCCGCCTCTTCTTCGACCAGGAGGAATACCACGCATACTGCGAGGACTTAGCCCACCGCCTGCGGAAGATAGCACAGGAGCATGGCCTATCAGACAAGTTGAACCCGGTGTTCTGACCGCGCGCCAGCGGAACATTCCACTTGATTCGGAAGTATATCACGAGGAAACGCCACTAGCCCCGGAGGTTACAATGCATAGAGTCAGTCTATTGCTCGTCTTGGCCTTGTTATGCGCCACACTCACCCGCGCCACCGCAGTCACGACTCCCAGCGGCAGCTTATCCGGCCGCGTGGTCGATGTGCATGGAAGGCCTGTAGCTGGAGCGATTGTGCAGGCTGACGAGTCTTACGACCAGCCAGGCTTCCCGCGACGCGGGCTTGTCTTTGGCGGCCCTGTGCGGTTCGCTCGCGGCAGTGCGACCACGGAGGCTGATGGGACTTACGTCATCCGTGGCCTGAGCCCACTGTTCTATGATATTTCGCTTGCCGGCCCTTCGGATTTGCTGGCCCGAACGGTCAATATGGTCCGCGTCAAGTATGGCCAGATGGCAAGAGCGCGCGATCTGATCGCAACTCACGGCGCACCACTCACGGGCCGCGTCCTGGATGCGGATACCCGGAAGCCAATTGCTGGCGCCCGTCTGAGAATCTATGGCACTTCGAGGCTGATCGTGGTCGATGCCGATCTCTCAGGCGCTTACAAGGCGCGAGTTCTCCCGGAGGGTGTGCGGATGCAATATGATGGCGGCCATTCCGGTTACGTGCAGGCTCTGGCTTTCGGGCAGGCTTCCTTCAATGTGCCGCCGTCAGGGCTTCGCAACGCGGATATCCTGGTCAAGCACGCGGAGCTTGCGAAGGGGACGGCGGTTGATGAAACCGGGAAGCCGATGTCGGGCATGACGGTGAATCTGTTCGGGGCAAATACTCTCGGGACTGGATCAACTGACGCGGAAGGCACGTTTCGTATCTGGATACGGCCCACCGTACCGCGGTCCGAACACTCGAATCTCGACCCTGTACTCGTGCGTGTCGAGACCGCCGATCACACACTTGGGGTCGTTGCGACCGTGAAGCATTATGACCTGCTCAAGGGCAGGGTTTACACTCTCCATTCGCCCCTGAAGCTTGAGGTAATTGTGAAAAGGCAAGATGCCGCTCCTCTTCAGGGCGCCAAGGTCTCACTTGCTAGCGGGCCGTCGGGCTTCCGCTATCAGACGTCTGCTGCTGCAACCACTGATGTTGATGGACGGCTGCGTTTGAGCGTCTACGAGGGCGACCAACCTACACTTGCTGTTACCTGCAAAGACTATTTCCAGAGGGACTTGGGGATCAAGTTGCCGATCGTGGGTTCTGCAGCCTGGAAAGATAAGGTCGAGGTCGAAATGGTCAAGGGCCGCAGGATGTGGTCGCTCGTCGTCCCCAGACCGCTCAGGCTGTGAACCTGATTGCGATGGTCGGCGCATTCCTGCCCCCGGCCCACGTCCCCAGTCCGCGCAGGTGGACTTCGATTGCGTAGCCTCGAATTGATTCGAAGGGGGTGAGGAACTGCAGCCTTTCCGTGCCTACTGCGAGGACTGATCCCATCGCCTGCGGAAGATAGCAGGAGAGCGCGGGGTAGGAGATAGGCTGAATCCTGTGTTCTGAGGCATCGCGCCTGGAGGTGAAAGCCCTGAAAGATCCAAACGACGAGTTCCAAGAACTGCTTGATCTCGGCTTCGACCACTTCTACTATGGCCGTTACGAGGCCGCTGAGCAAGCCTATGAGCAGGCACGAATCCTGCAACCTGACGACGGGCGACCGCTCGTGTTGGAGGGCCGATCCAGGCTGATGCAATGTCGGTTGGATGAGGCCCAAGCCAAGTTCTACGAAGCTCTGCGAGTGGACCCAAACTGCGTTGAGGCATACGAGGGGTTCGCGTCTCTGTTCAACATCTATGGCGGAAATCATGCGGGCTCGATTGAGTGTCTGCTGTACGCGCTCCAGATCAGGCCGGACCGCCACCGTACGTGGAGCCTGCTTGTGCGCGAGCTGGAGCAACTGGAGATGACGGAGATACTGAACGAAGCTGCTGACCTGGCCACCCGCTATTCTGGCGGGGAGACCGAATCGGCCTTCCTCCTGAGATGCTCAATACACCGAGCAATGGACAACCGTGAGCAACTGCGGGACGAAGCCGAGCGATTCCTGGGCCGCTATCCGGAGAGCAAATCGGCGCAGTTGTGGAGCCTGATGACTCAGCCGGAATCGCCGAGATGTGAGGAGGAGGTTGATCACGGTCCTGAGATCGAGGATGACGAGGAAGAGGAGTTCACTGAGTTTCTGCAGGAGTATGTGGCTGGATTCGATATTGGCGAGGGCGACAGGCAGGCTATTGCCGCATTATGGCAGAGTTTCATTGCAGGAACGATTCCCCCGCCCACACTTTGCTCTTAGCGGTGGGCCTCCCTTCCCCAGTCCGCGTAGGCGGACTTCGTCTGTGTAGCCTCGAATTCATTCGGAGGTCGTATGGACTCGCACATTCGAGGCGGCAAATCCATTCCGATGGGCGAGGAACCGCAACCTTTCCACTAACTCCTGCGTTATGATGATTGACAGAACCCCACTGGAGGTCGCTTCCGAATGCCCTGGCATCGATTCCGAATCTACGCGCTGATCATACTAACCGTATTGTCCTTGTCATCACTCTGTGAGGCAGGCGCTCGACACAGCCTCAGCATTCGTGGCAACCGCATCACCCTCGACGGCAAACGCGGGCAGATACTCTACCGCGACTGCGGCGACCTCAACGGCGATCGCCATACCGAAACCGCATTCGCGATGCGACCGTACGACGAGTCATTTACCGTCATTGTAGTAGCTCGCCGCGTGCCTCATGGCTGGCAATTGATCGCGACTCACGAGGTTGGCTATTACAGCCTGCGGACGGACGTGACGGACGCAAACGGCGATGGCAGAGCCGAAATTGTTGCTCGTGGAATGTCAGGCGACGGCCACGGCTGGTGCGACATCTATACGCTCCGGCAGGGCGATCTGGTCGAGATCGGCAACTTCAGTGATACCAGGCTCCGTGACCTCACCGGCGATGGCATCCCCGAAGTGCTCAGCATCAGCATGGTCTCCGCCGGGTTCATAGGCGACCACTGGCTCACTATCTACAAGTGGAACGGACAGGGCTATACCGACGTCAGCCGCAGATTCCCCCACATGTACGACCCCGTGATCCGAGACCTGCGTCAGGTCATGCACGCTCTGCAGTTCACCAAGGACTACGGTTTCAAGAGCAGTCCGCATCAGGCTCCCGAGCTCTTCGCCGATCTCTACTACTACCTCGGCAAAGCCTACGAGTACCGCGGCCTTCCCGCCAAAGCCCGAACCCAGTACGCCATAGCCTACAGGCTCGACCCGAAGGACGATGACGCCGCCACGGCCTTCCGCCGCACCAACGTGAACCACAAACCCTGATCCCCCAGTCCACGCAGCTTGTCCTGAGCCCGTCGAAGGGGCGGACTTCCTAAGGCGCTACCTGCGCCGTCGCGTCGCCAGTGTTGTGCACGTGGTTCACAACACGAGAGACACCTGTGTCTTGACAAACCGGGTAAAGGGGGGTAGCATCCAGTAAGGCAGGCGCGCTTGTAGCAGTATCCTGGTGACGCAGCCACATCACTCCCCAGACAGAGGTTGGAAGGAAATGCGAAGCAAGGGGCTATTTGCGTCTGTTCTGAGCGTATTCTTCGCTCTCACGCTCGCCGGGCAGGGATTCGGCGCGATCATCCGGGTGAAATGGGACTCCCCCACGAACGGCCCAGGCAATGACTGGGACCACGCGTATCACACCGTGGCAGCAGGCTTGACCGCGGCTGCGTCAGGTGGCGAGGTGTGGGTCGCGCGCGGTACGTATGTTGAGCACATCGCCCTCAAGACCGGCGTCGCTCTATACGGCGGGTTCGCGGGTACTGAACTGGCCAGAACTGCAAGGAATTGGACATCGGGCAAGACGGTCATCGACGGCGCGGGAACGGGAAGTGTGGTAACCGCCTCCTATGCTACGTCAGCAACGATTGATGGGTTCACCATTAGGAACGGTGCGTCCTCTGGTGTGTACTGCTATCAGGACAGCGTTCAGATCTGCAACAACACGATCACACAGAACGCTTCGGGGGGCAACGGGGGCGGTATACTCTGCACCAGCTCTTCCTGCTCTATCACGAATAACATCATAGCTGGGAACAACGCTGCGAATGGCGGCGGGGTCTACTGCACTAATAGCTCGCTTACGATCACGAATAACACGATTGTGGCGAACGCTGCGACCGACGGCGCTGGCATAACGTGCTCGGCGTCCTCCCCTACCATCTCAAACAACATCGTCGCATTCAACTCCGCCGGGATCCGGAATGGCCTCGGAGGCACACCTGTTCTGCGTAACAACGACTTCTATAATCCAGCTGGCTTCGAGTATGCAGGGCTATCCGCAGGCACGGGAGACATGTCGGCCGACCCCAGGTTGGTGAGTCCCCAGTACGGCAACTACCACATCCAGCCGGACTCGCCGTGTATAGGCGCAGGTTGGAATGGCGCTTCCGGTCTCGGCACGACGGACATTGACGGCCAGCCCAGGATACAGCCGACAGGCGGGACGGTCGATATCGGCACCGACGAGTCGGACGGCACGCTGTGGACCGTAACGCCCATGATTGTGCGCATCGACAAGGTAAACGGTGACGATGCCAACGACGGATCGAACTGGGCCTCAGCAAAGAAGACTATACAAGCAGGAATTGACGCTGCAAGTCTTGCGGGCGGTGAGGTGTGGGTGAAGGCAGGCGTCTACACCGAGCAACTGACTCTGCCGAATCTGGTCCACGTATACGGAGGGTTCGCTGGGACCGAATCTGTGAGAGCCGCGCGCAACTGGTCGGCCAATGAGACGGTGCTTGACGGCGCTGGCGGCAACGTCAGTGTCGTAACAGCTTTGCTTGTGGGGTTCCAGCAGGCGACCATCGATGGGTTCACCATTTGTAATGCTAACAAAGACGGGGTCTACTGCAAATACGCGTCTTCCATTCTATCGAACAACAGAATTACCGGAAACACCGGCAGTGGCCACGGCATCGGTTATCTCATCGGCGCACCCGTCATTTCCGGCAATGTCATCGCTGGCAATGCCGGCGGTGGGATATACTGCAACACGTTCAGCACGGGTGCACCTGTTGTTGTAAACAACACGATCGTAGCTAACCAGGGTACAGGCTTCTCGGGAAGCACTGCCGTATTGTCCAACAACATCATCGTCGGCAATCCCATCGGTGTAAATGGCAGTTCCAGCTGCAAGTTACACAATAACAACGTTTTCAATCCTGACGGCCGAAACTACTCGAATTGCAGCGCGGGCGCTGGAGATATATCCGTGGATCCCAGTTTCGCCACCTACACTTTTGGCGACTATCATATCCAACCGGACTCCCCATGTATTGGCGCGGGCTGGAACGGGGCATTCGGCATGGGCGCTACCGATATTGACGGCAAGCCAAGAGTGCTGCCGGCGGGAGGCACGGTGGACATGGGGGCATATGAATCCGACGGCGCAGTAGTGATTCCCCCGCCCCCGCTCACCCTACGCGTTGACGGGGTGAACGGCAATGATGCCAACGAGGGTACAAGCTGGTTGCTCGCCAAGAGAACCGTACAGTCGGCTATCAACGCCGCCTCAGCGTCTGGCGGCGAAGTGTGGGTGCGCGCAGGCGTCTACAGCGAGAGGCTGACAATGAAGGCGGGCGCCCTTGTGTACGGCGGGTTTGCCGGGACCGAATCCACAAAGGGCACCAGGGCCCGGTCATCCAACACAACAATTCTCGACGGCGGCGCACTGGGTAGCGTCGTAACTGCCTCCGGTCTTCCCTGGCGTCGCGCAGCGATTGACGGGTTCACCATACGAAATGGCAAATCCAGCTACGGTGGGGGCATATACTGCACCGGCGCTCTCGAAATATCCAACAACACAATTGTTGGAAACACTGCCACCAATAGCGGCGGCGGGATATGCTTTAGCCCCAGCTCGCTGGCCTACCACTCCAGCGTATCCAACAGCACGATTGCGGGAAACACGGCCGCCATCAATGGTGGCGGGATCTACTGCTCATGGAGTTCCTCGACATACTCTCCGACGTTTTCCAAGAACACTATCACCGGCAATAGCTCCGGCCGCGGAGGAGGCATCTATTGCTGGTGTCCATTCGGCGTGATCACGATTTGGGACAATGCCATCAGCGGCAACACGGCTTCCGCCCAAGGGGGCGGCATTTATGCAGCGCCAGGTCAGACGCCCAACAGCTCAGTTTTCACTATCTCCGTCAACTCCATCTCCGGCAACAGCGCGCCTTCGGGCGCAGGGATGTACTGCGCCGACTGGACAAACGCTGTGGTGTCGGGCAACACGATTGCGAGAAACTCCGCGAGCAGCAAAGGGGGAGGGATGTACTTCTCCAATTGCTCTCCCGCAGTGTCAAACAACACGGTCGCCAACGATACAGCCCCTTCCGGAGGCGGCCTGTATCTGTATTACTCGTCTCTCAAAGCCTCGAACAACGTGGTGGCTCTGAACTCCTCCGGTCTCTACAGCACTAGCGGAAGCCCGGTACTCCGCAACAACTGCGTCTACAATCCCGCCGGTTACAACTACTCCGGCCTGTCGGCGGGGACGGGAGACACATCTGTGGCCCCGATGTTCGTGAACGCCGCTGGCGGCGACTACCATCTCAAGGCCGCATCGCCCTGCATCGATGCCGGTTGGGACAGTGCGACTGGGATTCCTGCGACGGACATGGACGGGGAGGCGCGCGTGAATGGAGTCATCGACATCGGCGCTGACGAGTACTGGCTCGGGCCTGCACGTACCGTTTCGGATGCGAAGGCGGCCTCTGACACCTCGCCGGTGAGCCTCTACGGAGGCGTCGTCTCGGCGGTGTTCGGCGACAGCTTCTACGTCGAGTCCGATGACCGCACCTCCGGTATGCTAGTGAAAAAGTCGGGGCACTCGCTGCAGGCGGGAAACAGGGCTCGCGTGTTGGGCTATCCGGCGACGAACCTGGATTCCGAGCGCTTCATAGACGCCTCTACAGCAGACGCGACCGGTATCGGCTCCGTTGCCGCGTTGGGGATGCCTAATCGATCAGTTGGAGGAGGGACCTGCGGCTCGCAAAGCGGCGTTTGGGGTTGGGTCTATACAGTAGACAGCTTCGGCAAGCCGATTCGCATCTGGGATCGAGTGCAGGGCCTCAACAACATCGGACTTCTCATCAGCACCTGCGGGAGAGTGACTGGTATCGAGCCGACGGTCGATCCCGCGCCGACCTGGTTCACAATTGACGACGGCGGCGCGCTGGACCTCAAGTGCACCGTTGCCAGCGGCGTGACGATCGATCCGACCTGGCAGTATGTGCGCGTGACCGGGGTCTCATCCTGCGAGAAGGTGGGTTCGGAGTTGCACGCGGTCGTCAGAGTGCGTGGCCAAGCGGATATTGTGGCATTCTAGACTTTTGATTCATTATTGGTCGGAATGGAGCTCACCCTGGTTTTGCGACTAGAGGCAAGACCAGAGCGCCTCAGCTCGACCCCATGTGGCAACGACCGGCTCCCTTCCCCAGTCCACGCAGGTGGACTTCCTAAGGCGCTACCTGCGCCGTCGCGTCGCCAGTGTTGTGCACGTGGTGCACAACACGAGAGACACCATAGCCTCGAATTCATTCGAAGGGTGGATCGACTCGTGCCCCAGTTGCTGCGGATTCATTCCAAGGCTGTCGAAGCCTGCGCCTGTCCCATTCGCGTTATTCGTCCCAATTCGCGCCATTCGCGATTCAAAGGGCCGCATTCCTTCCCGCAGGATTCCCTGCGCCCGCAGCGAATACCATATCGTATGCTACGAGGAGGGGTCCGATTGGACGCATTTAAGGTCATTGGTATCGTTGTGCTTGTTAACGCCGCCGTATGGGGGCTGTTCTTCTGGCAGCGAGGGCGGCTGATCGCCCGAACTCGCGCGGCTGTTGAGCGGTTGGGCGAGACCTGGGTCATACCTCCTGAGAATGGTTTCTACCAGGGCATGCTCAAGGGCGTAGTCTCCGTGAAGACGATGGGCGCCATTGGCCTCACGGACAGCAAGCTTATCTTCGTACCTCCCCTGGGGCACAACATGGAGTATCTGCTCAAGGATGTAGTCGGTGTATCCGAAAACACCTGGTTCGCCGGCAACTACCGCGGCGGCCGCCCGTTCCTGATCCTCAAGCTCGCCGACGGCGGCGAAGTCGGCTTCCAACTCGGCAACCACCAACGCTGGATGGAGGAGATCAAGATCAGGACAGCATCGCCCTAAGCCCCTCCCTTCTTTTTCGTGCTTTCGTCCTTTCGTGTTTCCGTGATTGGATTCCCTCTTGCATTGGAGGCTTTGGATGCTACCGGCGATACAGAATAGAAGAAGCGTGAGGTTCTACCGGGACACGCCCGTTAGCGACGCGGACATCGAGGAGGTCCTCAAGGCCGGTTTCTGCGCTCCGTCAGGCCACAACGAGCGCGCGTGGCACGTTGTCGTCGTCAAGGACCAGGCGATCAAAGAAGCAATCTCCGGCCTCCACCAGTGGTCCAAGATTCTCGCCAGGGTCCCCGTCGTTCTCGTAGTCTGCGTAGACCGCACGAACCAGGACCTCTGGATCGAGGACGGCGCTGCATTCATGGAGAACATGCTGATCCAGGCGACTGAAATGGGCCTCGGCACCTGCTGGGTCATGACGCGGGAGACCGATATGGGCATGTTGCATCAGGCGCTGAACCTCCCCGAGCACATAGCCGTGCTCGCCGCCACGCCCCTCGGCTATCCCGCCCGTCACCCCGGCCCCCACGACCCCAAGCTCCCCGAGGGCCGCGTGCATTACGATCGTTTTTCGGAACTGACGACTGATGACTGAGGACTGATGACTCCTATGAAACTTACAGCCTTTCTCGGCAGCCCGCGTGCCGGGGGTAACACGGACACATTGTCCCAATGTGTGCTTGATGGCGCGACGGCTGCCGGATTTGAGACCGAAGCGGTGGCCTTGCGCAAGCTGAGAGTGCACGACTGCAGCGCGTGCGATAAGTGCTGGGAGAAGCGCGACCGCCCGTGCGCGTGGCAGGACGATATGGACGGGCTCTATGACATCATCATCGGTTCGGATGTCCTTCTCTTCGCCACGCCTGTGTATTGGTACGGTCCGACCGCGACCATGAAGGCATTCATCGACCGCCTTGTCCCGTTCAACAGGCCGCAAGGCAAGCCGCTAATCAAGGGCAAACGCGCGATTCTCGTCACCGCCTACGAGGAAGAAGGCCCGACCGCCGTCGAGCCGATGGTCAAGATGTTCGAGCTCAGCTTCGACTACCTCGGCCTGCAGTTCACCGACCGCCTGATCGTAGACGGCGTCGGCCCCAGAGGCGCAATTCTCCACAAACCCGAAGCCCTGTCACAAGCCTACCAGATCGGAGCCTCCCTCCCCAACTTAACACTTAACACTCAAAACTCAGAACTATGAAGATATTGCTCATCAACACAAACCGAATGAAGCCCGCCATCGCCCCAATCGGCCTCGACTACGTCGCCGACAGCCTCATCGAGGCCGGCCATGAACCGAGGCTCCTCGATCTCTGCTTCTCGGAGGACGTCCACGCTGACATCGAGCAGGCCATCCGTGATTTCGACCCTCGTCTGATCGGCGTCAGCGTGCGCAACACCGACGAATGCTACATGAGCGGCGCATTCTTCCTGCCATTCGTGACCGAAGTCGTCGATTTCCTCCGCAAGCAATCCGACGCGCCAATCGTAATGGGCGGGGTCGGTTTCTCTGTAATGCCCGAGGCCGTAATGCGCTTTTGCCGGCCCGATTTTGGCATCGCGGGCGAGGGAGAGGCCTCTTTTACCCGTCTGGCACGGGCCATAACAGTCCAATCAGGCATCGAAACGGTCCCAAACTTGCTCTATTGGGACGAAAACACACTGAAACGGACCGAAACAGTCCACGAAATTCCCGGAAATTCCGCCCGTACACGCTCACTAGCCGACAACCCGCGCTATTTTCGGGAGGGCGGCCAGGCCGGTATAGAAACCAAGCGCGGATGCGACATGAAGTGTGTTTACTGTGCTGATCCCGTAGGAAAGGGGAGGCGCATTCGCCTGCGCTCGCCCAAGCTCGTCGTGGATGAGCTGAAATGCCTCCTCGCGCAGGGAATCGACCATTTCCACACCTGCGATTGCGAGTTCAACGTCCCCGGCGACCATGCCAAAGCAGTCTGCCGGGAGATCATACAATCCGGCATCGCGGAGAGCATCCGCTGGTTTGCATACTGCTCGATTGTGCCTTTTGATGAGGAAATGGCCGACCTGTTCAAGCGCGCGGGGTGCGCTGGAGTCGATTTCGGCGCGGACAGCGGCAACGATGATATGCTCCGTCGCCTCGGCCGCGAGTTCAAGTCAGCCGATCTCGTAAATACCGCCGATCTCTGCCACAAGCACGGAATCCCGATCCTGTATGACCTCCTGGTCGGCAGCCCCGGCGAGACCCGCGAGACCGTGCGAGAGACAATCGAGCTTATGCGCCGCATCGACGCCGACTGCGTAGGCCTGTCCATGGGCGTTCGCATCTACGAGGGCACCGCAACCGCCAATTGGGTTTGCGGGCAGGGCGATATCGCCGCAAACCCCGACATATATGGCGCGAAGCAGGACAATGCCGACTTTCTCAGGCCGGTGTTCTACGTTTCGCCTGACCTCGGCGGGGATATGGTTGACATCGTAAGAGAGCTTGTCGGCGAGGACAAACGCTTCTTCCTTCCCTCGCGAGAGGAGGTAGACTCGAACTACAACTATAACGATAACACTGTGCTCGTCCGCGCGATCCGCGATGGCGCTCGCGGCGCCTACTGGGACATCCTGCGCCGCATGCGCTAGTCTGTGCGTGGGCAACTGTGAACTGTGAACTGTCAACTGTTTACTTCCGCCAAATGGATATGGGCCGAATCCCATCTCGATACTCCGAATTGCTACGTCTACACGCGCAAGGAGTTCGAGGCCATTGCCGCGCCAAGCGCTGAGGCGTATATCTCCTGCACCGGCGAGTATAAGCTCTACGTGAACGGCCGCTACGTGGGCCGTGGAGCCAACTACGGACAAACCTACGACACCCACGATCTCAGCCACGTAATCCGCCCCGGCAAGAACGTGATCGCTGCGATATGCTACAACCCCGGCCACAAAGACGGCGACACCGCGCCCGCCGGGTTTCTTCTACAACTCGAAATCACCCGTAACGGCGAGGATGAGCAGTTGATCTCCACCGATGACACCTGGAAAACGAAGCCCGCCGACGAGTGGGACTTCAACTCCACGCCAATACACGCCCCGGAGCGCTATCAGGAGATATATGACTCCCGCAAGAAGCCGGTCGGGTGGAACGTGGTCGGCTTCGACGACAGCGCCTGGCCCGCTCCGGCGGTCATCGACGAGGCAGGC
>Ga0209638_1001298_pt1 | contig 16090 bp, 13 predicted proteins | sample BarGraNGADG00211_FD_184490 | JGI IMG/M metagenome (GOLD analysis project Ga0209638, IMG submission 184490) | Arctic peat soil microbial communities from Barrow, Alaska - Barrow Graham LP Ref core NGADG0002-211 (SPAdes) (version 2) | ecosystem: Environmental > Terrestrial > Soil > Wetlands > Peat...
ACCGAGCCGATGATCACGGCGGCCAGTTGGGCGGCAATCGCCGATCGATGGGCGGTCGAGACGGGATCGGTCGCGCCGCGGGCGAAGTCCGCCGGGACGAACGTGCTCAGCATGTTGAGCGCCTGGATCCCAATCACGATCCCGGCGGCACCGACGACACCGTACAGGACAAGGGCCCTCGCGACGGCGCGCCCAACCGAGAGGTTGCGCCCGGTCGCGGCGTCGGCGACCTGAAGCGAAAGGACCTTCTGAGCCGGCGACGCGCGGAACCGGACCCAGCAGAACGAGTAGAAGGCCACCGTGGCGACGAGAGTCAGCAGCGTGTAGGCGATCAGCGGCGCCATGTCTACCTGCAGGATCGGCACGGTCGGAAGAACTCGCGGATAGTGCTGCGTCTGCTGGGCCCACTCCCGGTTGATCGACCACCACCCGAACGCGGAGAAGACGGACGAGAAGACTGACGAGACGATGCCTACGAAGAACCCATCGAGCAGCCATGCGCCGAAACGGACGCCGGTTCCGGCGACCTGCAATCCATCGGGCAATGTCGGGGCCCCTGGCTGGAATCGAGTCTGATCCGCCCAAGTGGTCATGTCACATCCCTCGTTCCGTAGCTCGCCGACTACGGGTTCGACTGCCGGTCATCGGGCGCGGGCGGCGCTGCGGGCGGCGCGGGTGGCGCGCCGGCCGACGCGACGGGCGGAACCCAAGCGCCCGGATACGCGGGCGGATACGGCCCAGCCTGCGGCGGGTACGGATAGACAGGGCCCACCGGTCCACTCTGCGGATACCCGTAAGGCGCGACCGGCGGGTATCCCCACGGCACGCTGCTCTGGATAAGAGGCGCCTCGCCTACGACCAGAGACCCAGCCAGCCTGTCATGCAGACCGCGCTTGTCGGAATTGGTGCCGGCCGTGATGATCAGGACGATGAGCCAGAGGCTCCCGACCCCAGAGACGATGTTCGAAACGCCGCTGGCGGACCTGTATGGGTTGCTGCCCGAGTAATAGGCCCCCTGACCGAGCCAATCGTTCGTGGGCACGGTCGAGATGGCCTGGACGACCAGAATCGCCATGATCGCGCCGACGATGGTCGACAGACCGCTCAGGGCAATCCATCGGAGAGTGGCCTGTGCGAGCGAAAGGTTGTTGCCCGTTTCGAAATCCGCGACGCGGAGCGACAGCATCCTCTGAGCGGGCGCTCCCCCAAGCTTCCACCACGACCCGATGTAGTAGAGGGCCTGGACTCCCACAGCCAGGACCGCGGCCAGGACCAGGAGCCCCGAGTCTACGTTCAGAAGGGGGGCCGTGGCTCCGCGGAACGGGTCCGATGTGGAATTCCCGATCTGGTCGAAACCCCTTCCGATCTGGTCGAGGGCCTGCTGGTTCAACCTGACGGCGCCCGCAATGATGACTATCAGGACCGGTACGAAGGTCAGAAGCCCGCCGAATATGCCGTCAAGGATCCAGGCGCCCACGCGGCGCCCCATGCTGGCCACCACGATTCCGGGCGGGAGCTGGACTTTCGCCTCCTGCCCCGGCACCACCCATCCGCTCACTCCGCACCTCCGCGAGCTCCACCAGCCCTGGGCCGATGGGTATGTCTGGCGTCCCCGGTCGGACTCGAACCGACGACCTACCGCTTAGAAGGCGGCCGCTCTATCCGCTGAGCTACGGGGACACCGTGACCCGCCGCGATCGATACAAATGCGAACGCGGCGGGCCAAAACGGGAGTTCGGTGGAGCCTCGGCGCCGGCAGAAGCTGGTCGGCGAGGGCGGGCCCGGCGGATCAACCGTCGGTTCCGTGAACTACCCCGAACACCTCGCTAAATGTACCCCGTGCGGACAAGCGGGGCCAGTCGCGTCGCATGCGACACCGTGCCGGCCGAGATGCTCTGGGATTCCCTCGCCCGGTCTCGGCCTCCGAAGCCCGTCTGTCGATCTCTCGTCCGGCGGTATGTGGAGTGCTAGACTTCCGATCTTCGTCTCGCCCACCATTTCGGGCAGTCGTTCTAATTCCGGCTCAAGCTGCCGTCGGAGGTCGCATTCGTGTCGTCGCTCCCCCTCGAGACCGACCAGGCCTCCCGGCCCGCGACGCAACATGAAGGCCAGACTGTACAGCCACAGTCGCGCCCTCCGTCAGCGAAGTCCGGTCTCTCGAGGTCGGCTGCCATCCTGGCCCGTTCGAGTCGAGTCGGCCCGGCGTCGCATGCGTCGAATGGCCAGCTGGCACTCCAGCTTCCCAGCGGCCTGCCGCACCTGGGCATCGAGCCCGAATGGAAGGACCAGCAACGGCTCTGGGGCCACAGCTTCCATCCGATGTGCTCATACCTGGCGAGCTTCCCGGCAGGTCTCGTGCACGCGTTCATCGCCCGATATACGCGTCCCGGCGACGTGGTCCTCGACCCGTTCAGCGGCCGCGGGACGACGCCACTTCAGGCTTGCGCCGAGGGCAGGATCGGGGCCGGCAATGACCTGAACCCGTTCGCCCAGCTGCTGACCGCCGCGAAAGTCGATCCGCCCACGCGAGCCGACGTCAAGATCAGGCTCGGTGGCTTGCGTTTGGCCTGGGCGGCATCGTCCGGGGAATGGCTCGATCTGGCCCACGCCGTGCTGGTCGATCCCGACCGAGCCGACGTCGCCGTCCCAAGCGCCGGCTCCCGGCCTATCGGGGCATCCGCCGCCAGGATGTCGGCCGTTGCGGCAGCTCGTGTCGCCGGCGGCGCCACACTCATCCGCCCGGACGCCCCCGTCCCCGCCGAAGTCGCAGTCGCTTTCCACCCGAGCACGCTGGCGCAGGTCCTATTCCTGCGCGCCGGCCTCGACGTCGAGGATCGAACCGACCGCTTCCTGTTGGCTGCCCTGACCGGGATCCTGCACGGGAAGAGCGCGACGTACCTCTCGGCGGTGATGCCGAACACGTTCAGCATGGCGCCGCGTTACGTGCGTGATTTTGTGGCCCGGACCAATTTTCACTCACCGGAGCGGGACGCCTTCGACCTGCTGGACGAGAAGCTCCGCCGCCTGTACCGGCAGCCACTCCCCAGGACCCGAGGCATAGCTCTGCTCGGCGACGCCCGCGACTCGGGAGTCCGCTTTCGCGAGGCCCTGCGTTCGCGCGGTTTGCCGGAGCGGGCCCGGCTGGTGGTCACTTCCCCGCCGTACATGCGGGTCGTCAAGTACGGCTACTACAACTGGCTGCGGCTGTGGCTGCTCGGCTACGACGCTTCGGCCGTGGACGATCTCCTCGATGACGCTCACCACCACGACGCCTATCTGGTCTTCATGCGCGATGTCTTGCGAGGCCTACGCTCCGCGCTTGCCGACGACGCCGTCGTGGCCCTCGTGATCGGCGACGTGGAGCTGGATCGCGGCCGACCGGCGAACGGCGGCCTGGAACTGGCCGAAGCCGTCTGGGAGCTGGCTGCGGCGCCCGAGGGATACCGGCTGGCTGGCATTTCGCTCGATGACGTCGAGGCCGGTCGCAAGATGACCAAGCTCTGGGGCGACGAAGCCGGTCAGGCCACCAAGTTGGATCGGATCCTCGTTCTCGCCACGACCGAAGTCGGCCGGCGCCGAGCAATAAGCGGCTCATCCCTCCCTATCGACTGGTCGTGGCCGCCGCGGTCACCGCGTTCCCTCTGAGCCGCGGCATTCCCCCTCCCCGCCCAATACAATCACCGCATGAAGCCGATGTACGACCCGAGCGATCTGGCGGCGATGGACCCGCTCGTGCTCATGAAGAACCTGGATCACGTGCGGATGACGAGCCGTCGGCTCAGCTACGTCCTCCAGCAGCAGGTCCATCTCTACACACCGCCGGCGAACGAACTCCGAGATCGGATCGATTCCTACGTCGAGGCGGAGCGCCAGATCGAAGCCGAAATGGCCCGCCGGCAGCTCCGCGTCTGAGCCTCAGGGCCGCGCTCAGCCGGCCGAACCGACGAGAACCCGAGCATGAAGCTCGTCCTCCCGGCTTTCTTCCAGGGTTCCGATGCGCGCCGGTACTGGGCTCATGATGCCGACCAGCACGCGTCCCTTCCGCTCGAGATCTTCGAGCGCCACCGTGGCCACCAGACGCGCCAGACCGGGCATCTCCGTCAGACCGAAAGCGACCCCATGGTCGCCGAGTTCCCGGAAACCCCAGCCTCGGTAGACGCCCCGGCTGGCGACGGCACACATCTCGTCGTACAGCTCGGGCCAGCCCACGCGACGACGCCTGTGGCAGAACCGAACGAAGTCTAGAGCGGTATCGCTCACGCCGGAATCGTCCGCGTGTCTACGCGACTCCATAGTTCCACTCGCTCCTCTTCGATGCGACAAATCCCCGCCTCTGACGGAACCTCGTGTGCAGGTTCAGGCTGGGATCTTGTCCGCGCGTCTCTCCTCCGCGGCGTACCCGCATGCTAGGCGCGTGCCGGTCGGGCGAGAAGGGGGTTTCTCCACCAAGTGCTCCACTAAGTTTTCCACAGAACGGCCGTTCGCAGACCGTCTGTTCGACCCGCCCTATGGACCCGCGTCAAGCCCGTCGGATCGGCCGCAGGACAAGAAGAACGGAGGCCGATTGGCCTCCGTTCTTCACGCTACGCGGTAGGGGTCAGTTGACGTGGACAACGACCGTGCCGGCCGCCATGTCGTGCCAGGCGCGCTTGCGGGGCTCGAAAGCCGCCCAGACGAAACCCAGCAGTCCGATCAACCAGCCGGAGAAGATGATCTCGACCCAGAAGACGATGGCCCGTATGGCCGCCATGCCGCCGTCGATCGGGCCTCCGTCAATGGCCCTGACGACCCTAAGGCCTAAGGCGCTCTGACCGAACGTCGCTCCCCGCTTCCACCACAGGAAAGGCCAATAACCGAATAAGACAAGCGGAAACAGGACGATGCCAACCAGGACGACGATAGAGATGCCGGCTACGAGGAGCGCCAGAGACCAGATCACCACGTCGATGAATATGGCGACGAACCGGATCCAAAAACCCGCGTAACGTGGATACGCGAGGTACGCTGGCGGCGCATAGCCCATTGGCGGATACGCACCCGGATAGCCGGGCTGTGGCGGCGGATAGGCACCGGGGTAAGAGGGCGGGGGCGGGTAAGCACCCGGGTAGCCGGGCTGAGAACCCGCGTTCCAGCCGCCTTGAGCCGGCGGCTGCTGAGGTCCGGCGTTCCAGCCGCCCGGAGCCGGCGGCGGGGGCGGGTAAGCACCCGGGTAGCCGGGCTGCGGCCCCGCGTTCCAGCCGGCTTGAGCTGGCGGCTGCTGAGGTCCGGCGTTCCAGCCGCCCGGAGCCGGCGGCTGCTGCGGCTGCTCCGGCTGCTGCGGCTGCTGCGGCTGCTGCGGCGGAGGCGACCATCCGTCCTGATTCCCCTGCTGATCGTCGGCCATCGACCATGTCCTCCTCGCGGCGTGTCCGACCCGGACGATGGGCGATCCCCTGTCCCCGATTGTGTCGAACGGTGCTCTGATGCTAGCAGACCCTGCCAGCCGAAGTCGGGCTTCGCAAGGTTCGACCAGGACCAAAGAGAACGCCCCCGGGGCGCGGTCCGGGGGCGTTAGACGTTGGCTAGTTGGTACCGCATATCGGATTCGAACCGATGATCTCAGCCTTGAGAGGGCTGTGTCCTAGGCCTCTAGACGAATGCGGCATCGACACGGCACCAAAGTGGCGGGCCGGGCGGGATGATATCAGGCGGCAGCGGACCGTGCCAACACAGATTGCCTCGGCGCACCGGAGAAACGCTTGCAAGCACCCCGGAACGTGCCTCGGTCTGGCGGATCGCACCGAACCGCGAAGGGGAGCCGGCCTCGCGGCATCCACGCGGCTCTGCTACAACCGGTGCGACTCCAAGAACATCCGCACGCCGTCGGCGACCTGCTGAAAGCTCGCCTCGCCGATGACGAGGCCGTAGTGCGAATGCGCTCCGAAGGGCTCGTACGTGCCGCCGAGCCAGTCGGCAAGCCTCTCGGCCCCAGCTGCCGACTGGGTCCCATCCAGCCCAGCGCCAACCACGAGCATCGGCACGCCTTGAAGTCGCGATCGATCGATCGGAATGCCTTCCATGATCTCGCGCTTCGCCTGGCCGGACTCGTGCGGCTTCTGCCCGAAGAGATGCTGGACCCGCAGGATGTCGGCCAGAGTGAGGTCCTGGTTCTCGCGTTGCAGCTTCTCGGGGAGCGTCTCCCAGCCGATCAGATCGTGGCCGTACACGTCCGGGATGTCGCGCAGGAGATGCGGCCGGACGGGCGGCCGCAGGTCGCGCGGCAAATCACTGTCGAGCAGAACGATCGCACTCACCGGATGGCGCTCGGCAGCCTTAAGCACGAGGAGACCGCCCATGCCGTGGCCGACGGCCACCATGTTCGGGCCGAGTCGCTCCATCACTGCGACCACGTCGTCGACATAGTCGTCGAAGGTGGTGGTGGCTATGTCGGTCGTCTGCGCCCAGTAGTGGTGGCGCAGGTTGAGCGCATGCCCTTCCCAGCCGCGGCTGGCGAAGTACGAGAGGTACCGTTCCCAGACCCACGAGCCGGCGAGCTCACCGTGGACGAAGAGGAGGGGCCGGCGCCGCGAGCGACGCTCGGGCATCCACGACTCCACGTAGAGACCGCGCTCGGGGATCTCCAACTCGTCCTTGCGGACGGGTCGGCCATTCGTGCCCAGTTGGTGCGGTCTCGCCACCCTGAGGCTGTCGGGGTTGTTCTCGGTCATTGCGTCCCTGTCCCTCGTTCGCGCTCGCGGGGGCGCCTGGGCCCGCTCGTTGCTGTCTGCCGTCGGTGATTCGACGGCCGGGGGGTCGCTCGCCGATCCGCGAGCTTGTCGCCGGGGCGAGAAGTCACCATTCGTGGGGATTGATGATGAGGCCGGTGAGGGCCTTTGGATAGAAGTACGTGGATTTCTGCGGCATCACATCTCCGTCACCGGCCACGGCTTCGATTTCCGCCACCGGCGTCGGGTCGAGCAGGAAGGCGGCGTCCGCGCCGTCACGACCATCGTCCACCCAGTCGAGCGCCTCACGCACGGATTTCGTGTAGGCGAGCCGGCCGCCGGTGATCGCGGGCAAGTCTATGCCACACAGTCGATCGAGCGCGATCTGCAGCAATGTCACGTCCAGCCGCCGCAGGGCCTCGCCACTGTGGGGTAGGAAGGGCTCGAAGGCATCGCGCCGCGCCCGGAGCACGGCCCCGCCGTTTCGTGTCCACAATCCCATCCGCCCCTCACCCGCCGGTGCCAGAGTTACCGAAGCGAAGGCAGCCTCCAGGCCCCCGCGACCCGCCACGGGTTGCACCTCGAAGAGCGATTGAGCCCGCTCCAAGAGAGATCGAGCACCCTTTTCGTCCAATCCCCGAACGACCCTATGCGTCGGCAGCACGGTCAGCTTCTGGCCGGTCGTCTCGAGAAACAGCATCAGGACGAAGTCGAAGGCCGGATCCGTCTCGCCGGTCTTGTTGGCCCGCCGCTCGTCGCGATACCGCAAAGACGTCTCGTATCGATGGTGTCCATCGGCGATGGTGATGGGCTGGCGTCCCGCCGCGTCGATCAGGACATGCACGAGATCTCCGGCCGAGCCATCATCGGGAACCTGCCACAGGCAGTGGCGAACGCCGTCGTCGTCTACGACGTCGATATCCGCGACGCGCGACGCGATCCGAGCCATGGCATCCACCGAGGCGCCGCTGGGATCTGCGTAGAGACCCACCACAGGGCTGGTGTTTACAGAGGTCGCTCGCAGCAGCTTGTAGCGGTCCTCTTTCGGGGCGGACAGCGTTCTCTCGTGCGGGAGCACACCCGAGCCGGGCCCGAAGTTCTCGAGGCGGAGACGACCGAAGAAGCCGCGCTGCGTACGCGTCTGGTCGCTGCCGGGGACGACATAGGATTGTTCGTAGACGTACAGGCTGGGGCGCGAGTCCTTGTGCAAGGAGCCGCCGGACCGCCATGCCGACAGAATTCGCCCGGCCCGCCGATAGCGGTCGTCGGGCTCTTCGCCGGGCTGCGTTTCGGGAAGATCGAGCCGAACGGCGTTGAACGGGCTGCGCGCGAGAAGCTTGTCATGTAGCTCGGACCCGATGACGTCGTACGGCGGGCAAACGACCTTGCTCAAGTCACCGACCGATCCGGGATCGAATCGAAGGGCTCGAAACGGTCGTATTTCTGGCACCCGGTGCTCCTCCCAAACGCCGACGGCACGGCTACCCCGGTCGGCTCGAGGCGGCGGCCCCGCTCCAGGACGGACGAGCCAAGCCGATGAGGTCAGTGCAGATCGTACGGCACCCGAGCGCTTTGGGCCATTCCTAAGTCACTGCGCGACCCTGACCCGCCACCGCGAAGCGCCGCTTACCCGCTCAGCTTGCCCCGACTGCGGCCTGCCATGCACGTTCTGGCAACCACTGTTACTTTTTCAATCATGAACCGGGACTCCGGCCAGACTCACGTGGCCGCTTCAGCCGACGCAGCGACGGCATCGTCGGGCGGCCTGCCCCTCAACGAATCGCGCGGCCCGTCAGCGCTCACGTCGGGACCGACCGGCACGAGCATCACCAGTTTCGAGCACGGCACAGACGCGGACATCATCGGGCGGCGCGTCCGGGCGGTGAATCCGCTGGCGACTCCGTCGCCCCACCCCGGCAACGCTTCCCCGACCCTCCGTCGCGAGGTCCTGTACGCCCTCCGAACAGGCGGGCCCGCTTCCCCCGACCAGATCGCCCAGCGCGTGGGAGCCAGCCGGACGGGAGTGCTCCAGCAGCTCCGCACTCTCGAGTTGGCCGGCCTGGTCAGTCGAAGTCTCAGCCGCCACGGAGTAGGCCGTCCGCGTCACGTCTACGACCTGACGCCAAGCGCGCAGGAACTCTTTCCGGCCAATTACGGAGCCCTGGCGCAGTCGGTTCTCACGGCGATCCGCTCGGTCGGTGGCGAGGCGCTCATCAACGACGTCTTCGAGGCTCGCCGCGAGTTGATCAGGGTCCGCATCGCGCGTCGCCTCGAGGAGCGCCTATCCCCCGGTGCCTCGCTCTGGGAGCGCGTCCGTGAAGTGGCCGCCTACCAGGACGAGAATGGCTACCTGGGCCGGGCTACTCTCAACGAAGACGGAACGATCCGGCTGTACGAGCACAACTGCGCGATCTACGGCGTCGCGGGCACGTACCAGACGGCGTGCATCGCCGAGCTGCAGCTCTTCGCCGAAGTCCTGGGGGCAACGGTCACCCGGGAATGCCACATCGCATCGGGTGGACGCAGCTGCACCTACCGGGTTGAGCCTTCGAAGCTCTGAACGGCCGCGGGCGTGGGACGACCGCCGACTACGCCGCGAGCGATGATCTCCGCAGGCGCGGGCCATCATGGCGGTCCCGGTTGAGGCGCCCATCCGAAAGGCGGTTGCTCCCCGCTGAGGCAACGGAGGCCGACCTCGACCACACGCTCAGGCGCTCAGGGGTGCTCAAGCCTCTTCGCGCTCCCGGGTGCTCAGGCCTCTTCGCGCTCAACCTCTTGCCGCGTCGCCGGTTCCCGGACGGAGGCCGGGGCATCGCCCACCTTCGGCACGAAGGAAGCCTCCAATGATGTCTGGGCCGCCCGGACCTGTTCTTCGTACGAAAGGATCTCGAGGCGCCCCAACGTCGCCAGCTCGTCGCGGACGTATGTCCTGAGCATCTCCGGGCCGTCCGTGCTTATCGCGAAACGAACATCGTTGTTGCGAAACTGCTCGAAGATCCAGCGGATCTCGTCCCAGCCGGAGACGACCCCGGTCTGCAGGTTGGAGGTCGGGCACACTTCCAGGACGATCGCCCTCTCGCGCAACATTGCCATCGTGCGCGCATCGTAAGCCGCCTTCACCCCGTGGCCGATCCGGTCGGGCTCGAGGATCTCTATCACCTCGGCCATCTCCTCGACGGAGCCGGCCTCGCCGGCATGGATGGTTGTCCCGAGCCCACGCTGGCGGGCGCGGCGGAATAGGTCGCGATAGTCGGCCGGTTTGAAGCCCAAAGTCTCCGGCCCGGCGATGTCGATACCAACGACGCCACGATCTCGCCACGTGGCCGCCTTCTCGGCGATGATCTCGTTCAGCTCATACGGAAACGCCCGATCCAGGCAGAAGATCAGACCCGGGCGGATCGGGTATTCGAGCATCGCCCTGTCCATGCCACGCAACGCCGCGGCGATGATGTGGTCCAGGTCCTGCTCGCCGCCGCGGTTGCGCTTCATGGGGTTGAAGCGAAGCTCTGTGGTCGTGACGTTGTTCTTGCGGTAAGCGCCGCCCACCACCTCGTACACGGAGCGCTCGACAGCGAGGGGTGAGGACTGGATCAACTCGGTCCAGTGGAAGAGCTCCAGGTACCCGTTGAACGAGTGGCCTCGCGAGGACGAGGCGGTGATCATGTCCCGGAACTCCCAGTAGTCCTTGGTGGGCAGCCTGATGCCCTGGGCATGGGCGATGCCCCACATGACTGCGGGCGTGACGGCGCTTCCCAGGTGGCAGTGGAGATCGGCGAGCGGCATTCGCCGCGGCAGCTGTCGGGCCATTGCGGTGAGCATAGCCATCCGGCGAGGAAGTGCACGGAGGGCCGGGCGGCGCGATATCGCGATGCCGCGCCGGGGAGGCATCCGCAACCTATGCGTAACCGAGGATGTCGCGTGTGCCTTGCAGCCGGGTGCCGCTCAGACTACCCTGCCCATACGTAGCGGCCGATTGCTCCGACCGGGTAGGGGGGTGCCGCGGAGCTGTGGTCCCGTGGAGAGAAGGAGAGAGCCCCGTGATTCAAGTTCGACTTCGAGTTGTCGGCGTGCTCGCCGCGGCCGTCATCGTGGCTGGCGCCTGTGGGGGCAGCAGCGCCACAGCTTCGCCCACCAACGCGCCGACGGCGACGCCTACTGCCACCAGTTCTGCGGCAGCGAGCAGCTCGGCTTCCGCGTCCGCCTCCGCGCTCGCTTCGGCCCCGAGCAGTGAACTCGTCAAGGCCGGCACGCTTACAGTCTGCTCCGACACCTCCTATCCGCCCCAGGAGAACCTCGACACCAACCTCGGCGCTGTCGGCTCCGACATCGACCTCGCGGCGGAAATCGCCAAGCGCCTCGGCCTGACGCTCTCGGTTAAGTCGGTCGTCTTCGACGCGATCATCCCCGCGCTCACGGGCGGCAGCTGCGACATCATCGTTTCTGCCCAAACGATCAATGCGGTACGCCAGCAGGCGGTGGATATGATCCCCTACTTCGCCGCGGGCCAGTCGTTCGTCGTTTTGGCGGGCAATCCGTCAAACATCAAGACCGTCGACGACTTGTGCGGCAAGACAGTCGCCGCCGAAAAAGGTACGGTCGAAGCCGGCCACATCACCGGCGGAACCGACACCGGCTACGACGCCACAACCGCTCTGAGCCCACTGTGCGTCGCCAAGGGGCTGCAGCCTATAACGCTCAAAGTGTTCGACAAGGACACCGACGCGCTGCTGGCACTCCATGCCGGCGCAGTCGCCGCCCATTTCACCGACGAGCCCGTTGCGGGTTATGAAGTTGCGCACGGCAACGGCGCTTTCATCATGGTCCCGAACCTGACTCTCGAGCGAGCGCCCGAAGGCATCAGCGTCACCAAGAACCACCCCGAGCTGCGAGACGCCGTCAAGGCGGCCCTGCAGCAGATGATGGACGACGGCACCTACACGCAGATCCTCACCAAGTGGGGCGTCCAGTCGGGCGGAATCTCCAGCACGGCACAGGCCTCCTAGTAACGCTGGCCCGATAGGTCGGAGCGGCTAGATGACCTTGTCGCTGTATCGACGATATGGCACCCGGCGGGCATTGCTCGCCGGGTGCCTCTTGTTCATTGCGCTCGTTGCTGCCGGATGCTCAAGCGACAAACCCGGCGCCTACAACATCCGGCCGCAGTACTTCTGGGATTCGCTGTTCAACCCCAGCGGCGCAATCGTCAACGGCATCGGGCTGACGGTCGGCATTTCGGTCATCGCGCAGTTCGTTGGTGTGGTGCTCGGGGTTTTCGCGGCGATGGGCAAGATGGCCAAGTTCCTGCCATTCCGCTTTGTCGCCAACTTCTACGTCTGGGTCTTCCGGGGCACACCGCTGCTCGTGCAGCTCATGTTCTTCTTCTACGGCCTACAGGCAGCCCAGATCTTCAAGTGGCCCATCATAGTGGCCGGACCGATAGACATCCTGCCTGAGATCCTGGCCGGCATCGTAATCCTCGGCGTCAACGAGGGCGCCTACATGGCCGAGATCGTCCGCGCTGGGATACTGGCGGTCGACCCCGGCCAGAACGAGGCCGCGAAGTCCCTTGGCATGACGTACGGGCAGACGATGAGGCGCATCGTTCTGCCGCAAGCGGCCCGGGTCATCATCCCGCCGCTCGGCAATGAGTTCAACAACATGCTGAAGACAACTTCGCTGCTGTCGCTTCTGAGCATCTTCGAGCTCTACAACACGTTCTCCAACCTGAACGCCAGTTCGTTGGCCACCTTCGAGCTGTTCGGCGCGTGCGCGGTCTGGTATCTGCTCCTTACCACTATCTGGGGATTCGTCCAGGCACGGATCGAAATGCGGTTTGCGCGGGGGACGGCCGTCTCGAATGACGGCAGCGATTGGGGTCTGCGAGCGCGGCTGGTCGGCCTTCGCAACAACGCCGGAAACCAGGGGCACTGATGACAACGCCGCATATCAGTAGCGATCTCCTCGGTGCAATTGGGGGCGTGCCGCGGCCCGAGACCGACGTGGTCGTGGACGCTCGCGACGTCAACAAGTTCTTTGGCCGGTTGCACGTGCTAAAGAATGTGAGCCTCCAAGTGAAGCGCCAGGAGACCGTCGTCATCATCGGCCCCTCGGGCTCGGGTAAGACGACGTTCATCCGCTGCGTCAACCATCTGGAGAAGATCCAGAGTGGCCGCATCTTCGTCAACGGCCATCTCATCGGGTATCGAGAGACGCCGGCTGGCCGGAAACTCCGTATTCCCGGGCGGGGCAAGAACCACGCCGAAGGCTCCACCAAGCTGGTCGAGGACAAGGAAAGGAACATCGCCCACCAGCGCGAGGAGATCGGCATGGTCTTCCAGCGCTTCAACCTGTTCCCGCACATGACCGCGATCGAGAACATCATCGAGGCGCCCATGCACGTCCGCGGGACCTCGAAGGACGAGGCGATGGTCATGGGCCGGGCGCTGCTCGAGCGCGTCGGCCTGGCGGCCAAGGAGAACGTCTACCCGAACCAGCTATCCGGCGGCCAGCAGCAGCGCATCGCAATCGCGCGGGCGCTGGCCATGAAGCCGGCTCTGATGCTCTTCGACGAACCGACGTCCGCGCTCGACCCCGAGATGATCGGCGAGGTCCTGGAGGTCATGAAGGAGCTGGCCCGCGAAGGCATGACCATGATTGTGGTCAGCCACGAGATGGGCTTTGCCCGCGAAGTTGCCAACCGCGTCGTCATGATGGACGACGGCGTTGTCGTCGAGGAAGGGACCCCGGACCAGGTTTTCAGCTCCCCGACGCAAGAGCGGACGAGGGCGTTCCTCTCCAAAATCCTCTAGCGGTTCGGGCGACCCGCGCTGGCAAGTGACGGGGCGCCGGAACCACGCCATCCCCTCAACGCCACCCCGGATAGCGTTAGCGTCCATTCTTCGTCGTTTCTCCCCTTATTGACACCTGCGGTAGCACTACGTGCCTGGGCCACCCCGTAGACCCCTCGGAAAGGAACATGGACCGCGCGGGGTATCCGAAGCCGAGCGTGAAGTAGCCGTGGGAGGCGGTCAGCTGCGCGGCCGAGCCCGGATCGAGCCCCCTTGCCACACCTTAGTGCTACCGGGGGTGTCGTTGAGGAGAAGCCGGACGCATCGAACGTCCTGGTCCGGCGGCCCGCCAGGTCAGTCGGCGCGATAGACAACCCGGCCATTAGGATCGATGGTCGGAGCTGGACGCTCGGGGGCAGCGGCGGCCTCGAGTTCTGCCACGTCCGCCGCGCGAGAGACGCCGGCCACGCGTGCCGCACGCCGCGCTGCCGCGTCCGGCACCTGGTCGCGGGCATGGTAGCTCGACCGAACCAGCGGCCCCGACTCCACGTGCTTGAAGCCCAGCGCCAGCGCCTCGTCGCGCATCTCCGCGAACTCGTCCGGGTGGTAGAAGCGCTCCACGGGCAGGTGGTCCGCCGATGGCCGGAGGTACTGGCCCAAAGTCAGGATGTCGCAATCGACCGCCCGAAGATCGACGAACGCCTGGTGCAGCTCTGGTCGCGTCTCGCCCAGCCCGACCATGATCGACGACTTCGTGTGCACGGCCGTGCCCGGGTTCAGCTCCAGCGCATAAGCCTTGGCGCGCTCGAGAACGCCCAGCGATCGGTCGTATCGAGCCCGCTTCCGAACCGGCTTCTGCAGCCGCGCCACCGTCTCGACGTTGTGGTTGAGGATGTCGGGTCCGACCGCCATCACGGTCCGCAAGGGCTCGACCTCGCCGTTGAAGTCGGGGATCAGGACCTCGACGCCCATCCCGGGACATGCCACCCGCAGCCGACGGATCGTCTCGGCGAAGATTGCCGCCCCGCCGTCGCGCAGATCGTCGCGGGCCACGCTCGTGATCACGACGTGATCGAGACCCAGCCCTCGGATCGCCTCGGCGACTCGGCGCGGCTCGTCCTCGTCGTAGATCGTGGGCTTCCCCGTCTTGACGGCGCAGAAACCGCAAGCCCGCGTGCATGTGTCGCCGAGGATCATGACCGTCGCGGTCCGCTGATCCCAGCATTCCCCCACGTTCGGGCAGTGGGCCTCCTCGCACACCGTGTGGAGCGACAGCCCGTGCAGCAGCCGCCGGACCTCCTGGTACGTCTCCCCGGACGGGATGCGCGCTTTGATCCATTCGGGGTGCCGACGCGGCGCGGCGGAGCCGTCGGCGGCTTGCTCGAACCCACCGCCGCCCATGGCGATCGTGGAAGGCAGCAACGAGTGGTGCTCAGGCGCAGGCGGCAGGTCGCGTATCTCTCGTTCCATCGTCTAGTAGATCGACGTGTCCGCGCCGGTCGCTTCCAACCAGCAGATGACGTCCCTCATGAAGCGGCCGACCTGCGCCCCGTCGGTGGCTCGATGGTCGTAGCCGGCGACCATGTTCATCATCGATCGGACCGCGATCACTGCGCCGTCGTCGGTGTCGCGGACGATCGCGCGCTTCACGACCGCTTCCGTTGTGAGGATGCAGACCTCCGGCACGTTGAGGATCGGCACCGTCAGGATCGACCCGAACCAGCCGGTGTTGTCCACGGTGAACGTGCCGCCCTGGAGATCGTCGAGACGCAGCTTGTTGGCGCGCGCTCGAGCTGCCAGATCCCCGATGGCCCGATTGATGCCGTTGAGCGAGAGTTGGTCGGCGTCGTGGACCACGGGCACGATCAGCCCGTTCTCGACCGCGATGGCGATGCCGACGTTGATGTGCCGTTTGCGCAGCAGGCCGGCATCGGTGTAGTGAGCGTTGAGGTTGGGATGGCCCTTGAGGCCCTCGACCACAGCCTTGACGACGAACGGCAGGTAGCTGAGCGAGACGCCTTCGCGGGCCTTGTACGACTCGGCCTGCGCGGCGCGAAGATTCGCGACCCCCGTCATGTCGCACTCGAAGGTGCTATAGGCGGTGGGGACGGCGGCGGCGCGCGTCATCTGTGCGGCGATCCCACGGCGCATCTGGTTGAGCGGGATCAGCTCTTCTTCCTGACCGGGCGCCCAAACGATGGGCGCCGTGGTGGCGGCCGGCGCCGCAGGGGCGGACTGGGCCGACGAAGGAGCGGCCGGTGCCGGAGCCTGGGCGGCCGGCGGGAGGCCGACCGAAGGTGCCGAGCCTGCGGCCGGAGAAACTGCGGCCTGGGCGGCCGGCGCTGCGACGTCCCGGACGGTGGTACCCCCGGCCCCGCGACTGCGTTCGACGTATGTCATGACGTCGTCGCGGGTGACCCGGCCGCCATGTCCCGTGCCCACGACCTGGACGGCGGAGAGGCCGTGCTCGCGCAGCAGCTTGCGAACGGCGGGGGTCATTCGCGCATCGGGATTGCCGAGACTCTGCGCTTCCTCCATGACCGGGACCATCGCCGGGGGAGTGGCGGGGGGAGTGGCGGGGGGAGTGGCGGGGGGAGT
>Ga0209638_1001300_pt1 | contig 16075 bp, 12 predicted proteins | sample BarGraNGADG00211_FD_184490 | JGI IMG/M metagenome (GOLD analysis project Ga0209638, IMG submission 184490) | Arctic peat soil microbial communities from Barrow, Alaska - Barrow Graham LP Ref core NGADG0002-211 (SPAdes) (version 2) | ecosystem: Environmental > Terrestrial > Soil > Wetlands > Peat...
CCCGAGGCGGTCGATGCTGCTAGCAGCGTGTCTTCTCATGTCACGCATACCCTGCCGCCCCAGGACGCACAGCTGGCCCGGGAACTGGCCCAACGACAGAGCACTTCCTCCTACTTGTTCGATGCGATGCGCCGCCTGATCGCTCTTCTACTGGTTGGCCTGCTCATCGCCTGGCTGGCCCCGCGATGGATCACTAGGCCTGCCCATGAGCTGCTGTCCAGACCGCTGCCCAGCCTGGGGATGGGTTTGGTCGGAGTTGTTGCTGCTCCCATCAGCTGGATCGTGGCGCTCGTGGTGGTGATCTTGATCGCAGTAGTCTTCGGGCTGCTGAGCATGGGTGCCTTGACGGTTCTGACCCTGTTGGCTGGTCTTCCCGTTCTGGGCGTCGCCCTGGCCGCCCTCCTGTTCATCGCGAGCTACCTCTGCCAGTCGATAGTCGCGTATGTGGGCGGGCGCTGGATCGTCAGCCGCATCCGCCCCGAGTGGAACAGCAGGATCTACGGCCCGTTACTGGTTGGCCTGCTCGTGCTGGGCCTGCTATTCGCCCTGCCTGTCGCGGGTGGTTTGCTCCAGTTCCTGGTCATCCTGGCTGGCCTGGGCGCCATAGCCCTGGTGCTCTTGCATCGTCGCCCTGCGTCCCAGTCGCCGGCTGAAGTCGCTACGGCGGGGTAAGGCTTGATCTCCTGCCACTTTGCACCTGCCCAGCAGCCAGGACTGCCGGGCAGGTGCTTCTCGCCACGCGGGTGCAAAATGTGGTTCAATCCTTCTATGCAGCGCTTCTCTCGTCTCGACCCGCTATCGCTTGTTGCATATCTCACTCTGGCCGGGGTGACTGCCGCCGGCTTGTGGGAGATTGACCGCATCTTGATGCGCTGGCTTGCCCTGGGTTTACTGGCAGCCTTTGGCGTGCTGCACAGCCGACTACCGGAGCAAGATGGCTCGCCGAAGGGCCGGCGCCTGGCCAATCTGGTCATCGCCCTGCAGACCTGTCTGTTGGTTGCGCTTATCGAGACCACCCAGACCGCCTTTCCCTTCGTCCTCCTGTATATGATTCTGAGCGTGACCGTCATGCTATATAATCCGCTGCGCCCCGGGCTGCTGTGGCTGGCAGGCTTCATCCTGCTCACCGGCTGGTTCTTCTTCGAGCAGGAAGGCGTGGGTGGCGGGCTGCAGGCGATGGCGATCTATGCGGGCGGCTTCCTGATCTTTGGCGTCATCACCAATGCGCTCACCCTGGCACGTTCAACCCAACGTCAGAACGCGCTCCTTCTGGCCGAGCTGCAGGTCAGGAACCGTCAGCTCGAGGAATACGCCGCGCAGGTCGAGGAGCTGGCAGTGGTCGAAGAGCGCAACCGTCTGGCGAGGGAGATGCACGATACCCTCGGCCACCGGCTGACCACCGCGGCCGTCCAGCTGGAAGGCGCCCAGCGCCTGGTGCCCAGCGAGCCCGAGCGAGCCGCGGTCATGATCGGCGCGGGCCGCCAGCAGGTGCGTGAGGCCCTGCAGGACCTACGCCAGACGGTCGGGCGCTTGCGTGAGCCGGTCGAACTTGAGCTTTCCCTGCCACAAGCGCTGCATCGGCTGTCCGCCAGTTTCCAGAAGGCGACTGGCCTGACGATCCACCTGGAAGTGCCCGAGAGTAGCTGCGAGGTATCCTTCCCTCAGCGCCTGGCACTCTACCGCTCCGCGCAGGAGGGCCTGACCAATGTGCAGCGCCACGCCGCGGCCCAGCAAGCCTGGCTGCGCCTGGATTGCTCGGTCGGCCAGATTCGCTTGCAGGTGAGCGATGATGGCCGCGGCATGGAGGCCAGTAACTCAATAGCCGGCTTTGGCCTGCGAGGGCTGCAAGAGCGGGCAGCTCAACTGGGCGGTGCAGTCACGGTAGTAGACCGGCCGGGCGGTGGCACGATCCTCACGATCCAGCTCCCCATCCACGGAGGTTAGTGGTCATGGAACCTATCCGCATCTTGATCGTCGACGACCAGCGCCTGATGCGTGAAGGCCTGCGCACGCTGCTGGAGCTGGAAGGTGACCTGGCGGTCGCGGCCGAGGCTGAGGATGGCCGGGCTGCCCTCGAGCAGTACGAAGCGACCCTGCCGGATGTCGTGCTGATGGACATCCGCATGCCGCTGATGGACGGCGTGGAGGCCACTCGCCGCCTGCGCCAGCTCTGGCCCGAGGCACGGGTGATCATCCTGACCACCTTCGATGATGACGCATATGTGTTCGATGGGCTGCGTGCCGGTGCGTTGGGCTACCTGCTCAAGGATGTCTCAGGGCAAGAGCTGGGAGAGGCCATCCGCAAAGTCGCCGCGGGCGGCGCGCTGATTGAGCCTTCGGTGGCGCGCAAAGTACTGGCCGAGTTCTCGCGCCTGGCTGAGCCCACACGCCCGGCCCTCGACCGGCTCCCCGAGCCATTGTCACAGCGCGAACAGGAGATCGTGCGCCTGCTGGCGTTGGGCGCCAACAACCGCCAGATTGCCAGTCAGCTCTTCCTGGCTGAAGGCACGGTCAAGAACTACATCTCGACCATCCTGGACAAACTGGGAGTCCAAGACCGTACGCAGGCAGCGTTGCGCGCCCGCGAGCTTGGGCTCCTGAAGCCAGGATCGTAGTCCACCGCACCCTCCCATGGACCACGATGTGGTCATCGGTTATGCGAAGGTACCCGTCCTTCATCCTTCGACTTGAGGATGCTGTGGCAGCGATCTGCTCCCAGCAATATGGTTGAGAGCAGCTGGTAGTCGAAGCGATCGTTGAATCCATATTGCATCTCTTTGTCTTGCTTGCAGTAGTACCTACCGCGGATGGGCCGCGCGACGACCGCCATGACCAACCGCTACCCAGGCGACGAGAGGAAGGCGCAAGCCGCCCGGGAGATGCCCCGCTACAGCCCGGTTTAGTTTCCTGGTCAAGAGAAGCCCTTTGGTCAGAGGGGAGCAAAGTTCCTTGGTCAGAAGAAGACCGGAGGGTCCCGGAACTGCGCATCCAGTTAAGGTAACTGGCATCCGGGCTAAACCGAGCATAAAAGAATGGCGAGGGACAGATTTGAACTGTCGACCAAGGGCTTATGAGTCCCCTGCTCTGCCACTGAGCTACCTCGCCACGCGCCGCCGTGCGGCGGCAGAGGGAATTATAGCAAACCTTGAACGGGGCCTGCAACGGGCCAAGCGCACTCCGCGCCCGTCTCCGTAAGCCTGGGGGCACCAGCCGTCTCGGCATAGGGCGGATATGGCATCTCACCGGCAAGAAGGACTCGCATCTCGCGGGTCAGGTGTGCTCGGCTCTGGGCCGGTTTCAGGTCGCCTTGCCGTCGCTGAAGAGCCGGAAGTAGCCCAGCAGGTCGAGGTCGCCGGGGGAGTGGCCGAAGCCGGTGAGCATGGCGGCGACCTCGCTCCGGTGCTGCGTCCCGTGGTTGACCACGTGCAGCATCATCTGCCACAGCGATTGCCGAAACAGCGTGCCGTTGGGCATGGAGGTGCTGTAGACGCGCTCGACGTCGGCGTCCGTCAAACCGTCGACGAAGGCCTGCGTCGCCCGGTCCAGGGTTTCCCAGGCTGCCCGAACTGAAGCCAGGTTGGGATGGTCGGCCGGATTGAGTTGGCTACGCAGAGCTTGATCTGCCGGGAGCGATCCATCCCACCATGCCAGCCATCTTCGTTGGGCGGCGATCAGGTGCACCAGGGTGTCGCGCACCGAGCCTCGGCCGGCATTGCCCGGCGCAAGCCACTGCTCGGGCGTCAGCTGGGCCGCCACCTCCATTACGCGCTTGGTTGCCCATCGGTTGTAGCCGTACATCGCTCGCAAGGCCTCAGCCAGCATCGTTCCCTCCTGTGTCGGACGCATCCGCATTCTGCGAGGTCGCGGACGCAGCCCTGATCACCGCTTCATGCCCCGAGGGCGTTGGAGCCAAAGATTTGGGCGGGGTCTTATGCCCAGCCCAACGACAGATCGCAACCGACCCTCGGACGCGGTCTACTTTTAGATGGCGCTCTTCAGCAGGCCGCGGGAGGCGAGTTCGTCCGCCACCCACTCCAGACCCAGCCCGGTTAGCCCCTCGCGGGTCGGCACGCCGGTGGACGGGTCCCACCCCTGGTAGAAGTAGTAGGCGGAGATGGCCTGATCCATCTCCTTCGCGTCGATGGCGGTGTTGTTCTTCTTTAGCGCGCCCTGGGTCGTCGTCGCAAAGAAGCGGGGCGCCAGGTGGTCGTCCGCCCTGCTGAATCCCTCCCGCAGGTTGAAGGCGCGGCCCATGGCGATGGCCCGCTTGCCCACCGTGACGATCTCCTGGAGGGTTGCCTTCCAGCCGGTGCATGCGTCCAGCAACTCGGTCAGCTCCGAATAGCTCCAGGGCACGAAGAGGCACTCCACCAGGCTGTCCATCCCCATCATCCAGGAGTGGCGCTGGGTGAAGAGGTATGCCTTACGGGTGGACAGCTCGGAGGTCGGCATCGGCTCCTCACAGCCGAGCCCCAGTGCAGCCTCGAAGGCGGGGCCCATCTTCTCGAAGGCCGTGTCGTGGAAGCCGAGCTCGTGGTCGGCGCCGTGGTTGGCGATGGAGTAGCCGATGCCGAGTCCCTTCTTGTAGCGGGGCTCGTGCATCCCCATCTCCAGACCCTTGACCGACATGGACAGCTCCTCGGCGCCGCGCCCGATCTTCTGCCCGGCTCGCCTGGAGCCTTCAGCCAGCAGGTCGCCGATCCCCTCGCGCTTGACCATCAGATCGAGAACCTTCAGCATCGCGTTCACATTGCCGAAGCGCAGCTCGATGCCGCCGGTGTCCGCGTTGGTCAGCAGCCCCTTCTCGAAGCACTCCATGGCGAAGGCGATGGTGGCGCCGGCGGAGATGGTGTCCATCCCGTTGGCGTTGCAGATCTGGTTGCCCATGGCGATCGCCTTCAGGTCGTCGATGCCGCAGTTGCTGCCCAGGGCGGCCAGAGTCTCGTACTCGGGTCCTCCGTACTTCGGATCCACAGTGTACGGCTCCTCGACCCTCACGATCTTCTTGCACTTGACCGCGCAGGCCCAGCAGCCCTCCATGCCGATCCCGATGGTCTCCTTGAGGGTGGCGGCGCTGATCTTGTCCACTCCCTCGAAGAAGCCGTCCCGGAAGTTGCAGGTGGGGAGGTTGCCGGATAGGTTGAAGGCGGGCATCACGGCGCCGGTGCCGTACTCGTGGAAACTCTTTGCTCGGGTGCCGACGTTGGCGGACATGTCCCGCGCCATCGCGGTGATCTTCTCCGGATTCGCATGGGTCAGCTTCATCTTGCCGCGGGCGGCGATCGCCTTCAGGTTCTTGGAGCCCATCACGGCCCCAAGTCCAGTCCTGCCGGCTGCGTCGTGGAGGTCGTTCATGACGCAGGCGAAGCGGACCAGCTTCTCGCCCGCAGGGCCTATGCAGGCGACCCGGGCGAACCGCTCGCCGGTCTCCGCCTTAATGGCGTCCTCGGTGTCGATGGCGGTCTTGCCCCACAGGTGGCCGGCATCCCGGATCTCTGCGGTGCCGTCCTTCAGCCATAGGTAGACCGGCTTATCCGCCTTGCCCTCCACGATGATGCCGTCGAACCCGGCCAGCTTCATCTCGGTGCCAAAGTAGCCGCCCACCTCGCTCTTTCCGATGCCGCCGGTGAGGGGACTCTTGGCGCCGAAACCGACCCTGGCACTGCCTGAGAAGGCCGCGCCGGTGAGGGGCCCGGATGCCACCACCAGCTTGTTTTCCGGCCCCAGCGGGTCGATGCCGGGGGCCAGCTCCTTGAGCAGGAAGTAGGAGGTAGCCGCGTAGCCACCCATGTACTGCCGGTACCAGGCGGGGTCGGGCTCCTCGATGGTGGTGGTACGGTTGGTAAGATTGACACGCAGGTATCTGCCTTGATAGCCGTTTAGCACTCTGCACCTCCTCGGGGCGTTAAGGAAGGTTGGATTGTGGGCTCGATTATACAGCAGCGCTGGGGGGCATGACGAGGGTGGCGGACGGGTGCTGATTGCTGAGTGTTGGAGGTTGAGGAAGGGGGTACAGGGGGCAGGCGTGGACCTGCCCCCTGCGATGCTACTACTTCATCAGGGTCGCGTTGGGCACGTCATTGCCTGTCAGGTCCTTGAAGGAGAGCTGCAGCAGGGTCACCGATCGCTTGAAGTTGTGGATCGCGGAGGCCTTGCCGTCGGCGCCCTCGGGGCCGCGGACGAAGCGGTAGTTGTAGACCGCATTCTTCTGCTTCTCGTTGGCCTTCGCCAGGGCGTCGGCATCGAAGTAGGGATTGCCCTGGATCGGCTTGATGCCCGAGTCAGAGATTGCATTCTGCAACGTGGTAAGTAGACCGGCGACTTCCTGCTGGACCGTCTCGGCCTTGCCGTTGCCGTCGTAGTCGGCCTTCGCCTGGAAGTTGAAGTCCTGGACACCCGCGTGGCAGGTCTGGCACGCGGCGACGTAGTCGAAACTGCCATCGGGGCTGACGGTGTTGAAGGAGTGCTCGCCAACCTTGTACAGGTTGGGATCCTTCGGGTCGCTGGGGGCCTTGGTCATGTGGCAGGTGACGCAGGAGCCGGGCACGTCGCCGCCAAACAGCATGATCTTGCCCTCAGGATCGCTCGGGTCTTTCACGGGGGCGGTGCCCACCATTATGGCGTGGGGCGAGTTGGGCACGGTCTGGCCGTAGGTGACGCCGCCCGAGTCGGAGAGCATCTCACCGGCGGCACTGTAGTGAGCGTAGGAGCCCTTCTGCGCGTCGGCAGCGACGGTGCGACCGTTGTGGCACTCGACGCAGGTTGCAGAGAGGCCGAAGTCCTTGGTTATGCCGTTGGCCTCGACCGGCTTGCCGGTGACCCGCAGCTGGAACTTGTTGGCGTCGGAGTGCGGATCGTGGCAGGTAGCGCAGCTAGCTGTCTGCATGCTGTTATCCCAGGAGGCCATCTCCTTGGGGTTCTGGATGAATGAGGCGTAGCCCGCGCCGGAGTGGCAGCGGACGCAGGCCTGGCGGTCGGGGCCCGTGGGGTAGGTCCACGCCTGCGCGGTCTTGTCGGAGTGGGCCGCGTTGGCCAGCTCCAGGCCCTTGACATGATGCCCGCCACCCGCGTGGCAGACGTTGCAAACGCCCTCGTCCAGGCTGGTGGACATCTTGGCGCCCTTGGTCACGTGGTCCTTGGCGGGGCCGTGGCAGGCCTCGCATTGGATGTTGGCCATATTCTGCAGCTCAACAGGCGCGGCGCCGAAGTTGTCGTTGGCGGCCTGGATGTCGGCAAGATCGGGGAACCGCCAGCCGGTCTGGGCCTGGACGTCGGCGAACCCGCCGTTCTTGGCGCCGATATTGTAGCCGGTGGTGTGGCAGCGGATGCAGGCCTCCCCGTAGTGGCTGGTGGGCGGATCGGCGCCGCCGTTCACCTCCCTCTTGAAGATTATGGCGTGGCCGGTCTCGGACCACTCCTGGGTCTTCTGAGGATGGCATTGGAAGCAGTTGCCGGCACCGGTGCCGATGTACTCGCCCGCGTGGATCTGAACGGAGGCCATGGGGCTAGCCCCGGCCTCGTTGGATACCAGCAGGTCCACCTTGTAGATGCCCGAGAGGTCCGGGGTGAACTTGACTTGATCCTTGTCCGTTGCATCGAGCGCGGAGTCGGAATCGGTCGGCTTGGTGAGAGTCCACGCGAACTTGGTAAGCTTGAGCTTCGGGTCCGTGGCAGATCCGGCCAGCGTGACAGGAACGCCGACGGAGACGTTACTCAGGCCGGTGGTTCCCATCTGGACCTTGGTCTTGCCGTCGCTCAGGGTGGCCACGATCACGTTGGGATCGGTGGGGTTGGCGGCGACTGGCACGATGTCCAAGACGGCTACGGGCTTTGCCATTTGGGGCTGCGGTTGCGCGGCCTGCGGCTGCGCGGTCTGCTCTGACTGGTGTGCCAGCAGTGTGCCCGCCGACAGTGCCATGGCGACCAACGCAATCGCCCCTATGGCCATCAGTCCCCTGGGCTTCATTGCCATGGGTGGTATACCTCCCTCCCAGATTCCAGAATTCTTTGGCCCTGCAATCATCGCATCCGGTCCCCCGCGCTTCGCCGCGCCGAATGGTCGCGTCTGCTCTGCTTCCATGTGGGCCTCGCGAATGCAGGGCCTTCTGGCAACCGTTGGTTGCCGACTGTCGGGCGTCGTGACCCGAGGGGTGAGCGCAAGAACGAAGAGCTTACACCGTGGCGGCGCTGTCCCTGAGAGGGGCGCGGACCGTGTGGCCCTCGCTCTTCATCTGCTCCGCACTCAGGTCTCGCGGCACCTCCTTTCCCCACTGGCCCCGTTGAGGCTCCCAGATTCAAAATGGCGTTCCCGCCGAGGGACCCTTTTGGACGATGATTGCGGGCTCCTGGCCGGGCTCCAAACGGGGACGACTCCCACCAGACGAAGCGAGCTCTGCGATGGACCGCTCTCTCATCTGATTCTCATGAGGTTTGTGCATACTAACGCGAGTAGTGCGCGGAGTCAAGTATTTCTTACGTTAAGATGCTAGTACGAAGGTACTAGACGGGCAGGGCCGCAACGGTCGGCCCGCGTCCTACTTCTGCTGGCCGGGCACGCGCCAATCGGAGCTGGCCCCGCCGGTCGACGTGCTCTCTTCAGGAGCCAGCCACTCCTCCCGGCCCCACCTCCTGAACGCCTCGATCTTCCGCACCATGTCCTGCACTCGGGCTGCCTTGCTGTTCCGCAGGAACATGGCGTGCTGGCTCTTGTGGCATTCCATGGCGGCAACCTTCCTGTCGAGCCAGGGGGCCACGTCCAGGGTGAGGTCCGCGGGGTCGTCCCGGTTGGTAATCCGGTCTTCGGCGTTAACCCCAGCGCTGGCGCACCAGGTCAGCACGTCCCGCGGGAACCAGGGGGCAAGCCGTCGCAGTGCCTCGCGCACCGCGTGGTGGGTGTATACGTGCTGGGGGTGGCCGTACTCGCCGTTGGTCCCGTGGGTGATCAGGATGTCCGGCCGGATCTCGGCGATCTGCGCGGCGAGCGCGGAGGCATACTCCTCCATGGTCGCTGCGATGGCCAGCGGCGGCTCGCCGATCTCGATTGCGGGGTCGATGAAGTCCAGGAAGCGGACCTCTACGGCCCCGAGCGCCGCGGCCGCGCACCTCATTTCCTGCTCCCGGAACTCGCCCAGACGAGACTTCGGCCCCACCGGTGGGTCTCCCACCTCGCCCCCCTCGCCGCGCGTGGCCTCCAGGAGGTACAGCTCGTTGCCCTCTGCGACGTTCTTGGCGAGGAACCCCCCGGCGAACCCGGTCTCATCGTCCGGGTGCGCGGCGATCGCTAGCAGCCTTGCCATCTTTCTCAAACCCTCCAATATCTATGCAACGTTGATCCCTGCCGAGGTTGGGGACTGACGAACGGGATGGATAGGATGTACAAGTTGCAAGCTCCCTGCCAGGGCATCTCGATGCTATAATTGTTTCCTAAGAAACGCAATACTCGAGGGGACACCTGTTTGCAGCTTCTAGATGGATTGAACCCCGCCCAGCTCGAGGCGGTTACGACTCTGGCGGGCCCACTACTGATACTCGCGGGCCCTGGCTCCGGCAAGACCCGAGTAATCACCCATCGCATTGCCTATCTGATCCAGCAGGAGGGGGTCCTTCCCCACCGCATCATGGCCGTCACCTTCACCAACAAGGCGGCTTCGGAGATGCGGCTCCGACTGGAGAGGTTGGTGGGACCCCGATCCGGCGATCTCACCGTCGGGACATTCCACGCTACCTGCGCCCGAATCCTGCGCCGAGACGGCCACCAGATCGGGCTGGACCCCAGCTTCGTTATCTACGACGACGACGACCAGATCAGCCTGGTCAAGAGCGTGCTGAAGGAGCTGGAACTGGACGAGAAGCGCTACCCCGCTCGCCCTTTCCTCAGCGCCATCTCCTCTGCCAAGAGCGAGCTCAAGGGGCCGGTTGAGTACGGCGAGTTCACCACCAGCTACTGGCAGGAGGTGGCCTCCAGGGTCTACCGCCGCTACCAGGAGATGCTGAAGACCAACCGCGCGCTGGATTTCGACGATCTGCTGATGATCACGGTACAGCTCTTCAAGGACTGCCCCGACGTGCTGGCACGCTACCACGATCGCTACCAGCACCTGTTGGTGGACGAGTTCCAGGATACCAATATCGCCCAGTACGCCATCGTGAAGCAGTTGGGGGCCAGGAGCCGGAACGTCTGCGTCGTGGGCGACCCCGACCAGTCCATATACAGCTGGCGCTCGGCGGACATCCGCAACATCCTCAACTTCGAGGAGGACTACCCCGACCTCAAGACCGTGGTGCTGGAGCAGAACTACCGCTCCACCACGACGATCCTGGAGGCAGCCCAGGGGGTGATCAGCCCCAACGTGATGCGCAAAGAGAAGAAGCTGTGGACGCAAAACGGGCAGGGCGACCCCATCACCCTCTTCGAGGCCTACGACGAGGGCGAGGAGTCCAAGTTCGTCGCCAGGGAGATCGAGCGGTTGGTGGCTCGGGAGGGATTCAGCCTCAAGGAATTCGCGGTGATGTACCGCACCAACGCCCAGTCCCGAGCGCTGGAGGATGCCTTCCTCCGCTATGGACTTCGCTATAAGCTGGTGGGGGGCACGCGGTTCTACGAGCGGCGCGAGGTCAAGGACGTTATCGCCTTCCTGCGCCTGATCCAGAACCAAGGAGACGGCGTCTCGGCGGCACGGGTTGTGAACGTTCCTACCCGGGGGATCGGCGCCCGCACGATGGCGGAGATCGAGAAGCTGGCCAGGCAGCGGGGTGTGTCCCTCTTCCGGGCCATGGAGATCGGCGTGGCCGAGCAACCGGACGGCAACGCGACCACCACGCTGGCGCCCCGAGTGCGCAACGCCGTTGCGGCCTTCGTCGAGATGGTGAACCAGCTCGTGGCGGATAAGGCGACCCTGGGGATCCTGAACCTTCTGGATCGGTTGCTGGAGAAGACCGGCTATCGCGCCTTCCTGCTGGACGGCACGGAGGAGGGGCAGGAGCGTTGGGAGAACGTGATGGAGCTGCGCACGGTGGCGCGGGACTACGAGACTCTCAACCCGCAGTCTGCCCTGGATGCATTCCTCGAGGGGATGGCGCTGATGTCGGACGTGGACGGACTGAAGGATGAGGAAGAGGGGGTAACCCTGATCACCCTCCACGCCGCCAAAGGCTTGGAATATCCTTGCGTGATGATCGTCGGCCTGGAGGACGGCATCTGTCCCCACAGCCGGTCGGTGGATGATCCGGCAGCGCTGGAGGAGGAGCGGCGCCTCTTCTACGTGGGGATCACCCGGGCGATGAAGCGGCTGTGGCTGGTCTATGCCACCCGCCGGACCCTGTACGGCAACGTGAACTTCAACCAGCCGTCGCGCTTCTTCACCGATATCCCGGCCAATCTCGTGGACTTCAGGGGCACGGGGGCCCCGCCGGTGGGGAAACCGGACGCACTCTTCTCTGCCTTTGCCGCCGCGCCGAAGCGGCCCGAGCCCCAGCTCGGGTACTCCGGCAGCCAGCGCTCCGGGCTGCTGCGCTTCCCCAGCCGTGGCGGTGGTGCGGGCTCCGGCGGAAGTGGGGGAGGATCGTGGCCCAAGTCTCAGCCGCCCGTCCGGCCGACGCCTATGTCGCCGCGCTCCGGGCCGGTGCCGCTACGTCCAACCCCTATAACTCTGCGGACGCCACCCATCCCGCCGCGACCCTCGCCGATGGTGCCGGGAAGCGGGATGGGTGATGGCCCGACCCCGCCTCCCGAGCTGCGGGAGCCGGTGGGAGATCCCTCTTTCAAAGCCGGCGACCGGGTGTATCACCCTGCCTTTGGCAATGGAGTAGTGGTATCCAGCCGGATGGTGCGGGGCGACGAGGAGGTCACCGTCGCCTTCGACCAGCGTGGTGTGAAGAAGTTGGCGCTGAGCTTTGCGCCGCTCCAGCGCCAGTAGGGCGGCTTTGCAGGGCGGCGTCGCACTCCTGGTCGGGCGAGGCGCCTGATCACGGGGCGACGCACGCGTCACCCCGACAATAGGATGCTTGCGTTGGCGCCAAGGGGCTGCAGGCCAGGGCGGTGCGCGCGTGTCACAGTCCAAAAGGGGGGGGATTGAGATCGGCAATACTGCTCTCGCTGATGTTCGTTCTGACCGGCTGCGCCTCGACGGCCTACGCCCCTACAGAGCCCTCGGCTGCGTCCGCCAAATCGACGACGGCGCCGGTGGTGCCGACTGCACCGATCACTGCTCCAACAGCTATGCCGGTCGCGCCCACCGTGGCCTCTGGGGCATCGCCGACGGTGTCCGCCGCGGCCTCACCGGTCCTGCCTTCGGCGCCCACGGCAGTGCCGCCGTTCGCAGCCCCGACGGCACCGGCTGCGACAGCGGTGCAGCCAACAACGATTCCGACGGCCAATCCCATGTCTAGCCCTGCCGCGGCCTCCGGCCCCGTTGCTCGGATAACCGCCTCCGATGGGCAGCTGGTGGTGGTGAATGTGGAGGTGGCCGACAACGACCAGTCCATGATGGTGGGCCTGTCCAAGCGGCAGTCGATGCCGGAGGATGCCGGCATGGTCTTCGTTTTCCCCGCGGACGTGCAGGTGCCATTCTGGATGAAGGACACCTGGATCGATCTGTCTATCGCCTTCATTGCCTCCGATGGCAAGATCGTGGAGATCCAGGACATGGCCAACAATACCGAGGACATTCACCAACCGTCCAAGGCGTACAGGTATTCCCTGGAGGTGAACCAGGGCTTTTTCAAGAGGAACGGGATCAACACTGGAGATAGGGTGGAGTTTCAGCTAGGAGGAAGGTAGTGAAGACACTGGTTACGGGGGGAGCGGGCTTCATAGCCTCCAACGTGGTTGACGCATACGTCGAGGCCGGGCACCAGGTAGTGGTGGTGGACAACCTCTCATCTGGGAATAGGGCCAATCTGAACCCGGCGGCCACCCTCTACGAAGTCGACATAAGGTCGGACGACCTGCTGGACGTGCTGGCCAAGGAACGTCCGGAGGTGGTGAACCACCACGCGGCCCACATCGACGTGCGCCGATCCGTGGCGGACCCCCTCTACGACGCGTCTATCAACATCCAGGGTTCCATCAATCTGCTGGAGGCCTGCCGCAAGACCGGGGTGAGGAAGGTGATCTACATCTCCTCCGGCGGCGCCATGTACGGGGAGCCGGAGTATCTGCCCTGCGACGAGGCCCACCCGGTTAAGCCGCTCTCGCCCTACGGCGCATCCAAGCACACTGTGGAGCACTACTGCCACATGTACAGGGAGAACTTCGGGCTCTCCTACACCATTCTGCGCTACCCCAACGTGTACGGTGTGCGGCAGGATCCCTACGGCGAGGCCGGCGTGATCGCCATCTTCACCGAGAAGATGCTGAAGGGGCAGCCGGTGACCATCTACGGGACCGGGGAGCAGGAGCGGGACTTCATCTACGTGGGCGACTGCGTCACCGCCAACCTTCTGTCGCTGCAGGGCGGCGATGGCCGGGAGTACAACCTCGGCTGGGGAATCGGGACCACCATCAACGAGATCTACCAAGAGTTGAAGGTGGCTACAGGCTACTCCCTGGATGCCAACTATGGTGAAGCCAAGACTGGTGAGACCTTCCGCATCTACCTGGACACCACGAGGATCCGCCAAGAGCTGAACTGGGCCCCGGCCGTCCCCCTGCGAGAGGGTATAGCCCGCACCGTGCAGTTCTTCCGAGACCGGGCGTAGCCCTGCTGTCTATGTTTTTCGAGGGGGATCGCCCTCCCGACCAATCCGGCGTGGCCGCCCTCGGGTGGGGTTGCAGTGGCTGGCACTCTACGTAAAGTGAGACCGCGTCCTTCCATCGTTCTCCTCTTGGCCACGGCGGTCGCCCTCTGCCTTCTGCCCGGCTCGGAGGCATGGTCCGGCGCCGTTGGTTCGGGTGACCGGCTGGCATCGGAGCACAGGTTGCTTTCGGCCCTCGGTCGCTACCAGGATGCCGCGCGAATTCCGGGAGCTACCCTTCCCGTCTCCATCCGAGTCGGCCAAACCTACCTGAGACGAGGCCAGCCCCAGGAGGCCGTGAGGAGCATCCAGCAGGTGGGAGGCGCCTACTCCTCGGACCGCGACCTTCTCCTGCTCCTGGCTGAGGCTCAGCACCAGTCGCTTGACGCGGTCGGCAGTCTCACGACGCTGAGGAGGCTACTGGATCGGCGGCCGGATGATCTGGAGGTCTGGTGCCGGCTGGTGGAGCAATCGGCCAGAGCCGGTTTGAGCCTGCGGGACGTGGGCATCCCCGTGGGAAGTGATCCCACATCCAGCGGTGACCCGCACCTGGACCAGCGGGTGGCCTACCTGCTGGGCGCCAGTCTTGGAGGCGAGCAACCGGATGGGGGGGACGCTGCCCTGCGTCGTGCTACCCTGGGACCGAATCCCGCTCTGGCTGCAAGCGCAACGGATTTGCTGGCAGCAACGGATGGCAGCGCAGATCCGGCCGGCAGGGCCATCGGCGAGGCGCGCGAGTTGCTGGGGCAGGGTTACGTTGGGCCTGCCATGGAACGGCTCAGGAGTGTTCCAGAGGCGGACCACGCTGGAGCGGAGGCTCAGGCGCTGATGGGTTACGCCGAAATGAGTCTCGGTCGGATGGATGCCGCGGCGGAAGCGCTGCGTAAATCGATGGGGGCGGCGCCCGATGGGGAATTGGCCCAGTTCGTCCAGGGGCTGCTTCTTCGGAAGCGGGGAGACACCGAGGGGGCCGCGCTCCTATTTCGGTCGGTCATTGGGAAGGGGCCCGCGAACCCAGGTGTGGATCTGGAGATGGCCGATGCCCTAGCCGACCTGGGTGATTACGACGGCGCGGAGATGCTTCTTCGGCGGGCGGTGGGAGCAGCGCCGGTGGACCCTGTGCTTCGACTGGCCGTGGCTCGCTTCTACGTGGACCGACAGTATCGCGCAGAGGAGGGGCTGGCACAGGCCACGGAGGCGGTTCGCCTGGCGCCAGCGTCGGCGTTGGCGCTGGAGACGCTCGGGTGGGCGCAGCAGTTGACAGGACAGTCGCAGAAGGCAGTGGCAACGCTGCTGCGTGCAGCCGCCCTGGATCCGGAATCGCCCCGGCTGCGCTACCGGCTCGGATCCGTCTATGAGGGGCTGGGCGAGCGGGAGCGAGCTCGGGAGGAGTACGATATGGTGAGAGAGTTGGACGGCGCCGGCGATCAGTGGAACCGTGCCCAGTCCGCACTGGATGGACTGGACACGGTTACCAGGTAGACTGGAGGAAGAATGACACGAAACGATGGCCGAAACCCCGATCAGCTCCGCCCTGTGGAGATCATCCCCGGATATATAGAGCTGCAGCCCGCCAACTGCCTGATAAAGATGGGTCGCACCTGGGTGCTATGCGCGGCCAGTGTGGATGAGAGAGTGCCACCCTTCCTTGAAGGGAAGGGACAGGGCTGGGTCACGGCGGAGTACAGCATGCTGCCGGCCTCCACAGCGACTCGGACAAGGCGGGACAAGCAGACCGGCGGACGCTCCCAGGAGATAAGCCGGCTGATCGGCCGTTGCCTGCGGGGAGCGGTGGACCTCAATCGCTTGGGGACCCGCACCATTACCATCGACTGCGACGTTCTCCAGGCGGACGGTGGAACTCGGACGGCCTCGGTAACCGGCGGGTACGTGGCGCTGATGCTGGCCACGCGAGGACTGGTGGCCAAGGGGTTGCTGGACGTCAGCCCGTTGGGCAGGGCCGTGGCGGCGGTGAGCGCTGGGATCGTCGGCGGCGAAGCAATGCTGGACCTGAACTACGCGGAGGACTCCCACGCGGATGCGGACCTGAACGTGGCGATGAACGACGCCTGGGAGCTGGTGGAGGTGCAGGGAACTGCCGAGGGGAGCCCCTTCAAGGAGGAGCTGCTGCAGCGGATGGTCGGGCTGGCCCGGCAGGGGATCGAGCAGCTGCTGGAGGCGCAGCGGCGAGCGGTGGGCGATTGACGCTGGGACGGGTCTTCGCCTTGCTGCCACTCCGGCCTGCCGGTATAATCGTAGAGACACGCGGGCCCATAGCTCAGCGGCAGAGCGGACGGCTCATAACCGTTTGGTCCCTGGTTCGAATCCGGGTGGGCCCACC
>Ga0209638_1001301_pt1 | contig 16067 bp, 16 predicted proteins | sample BarGraNGADG00211_FD_184490 | JGI IMG/M metagenome (GOLD analysis project Ga0209638, IMG submission 184490) | Arctic peat soil microbial communities from Barrow, Alaska - Barrow Graham LP Ref core NGADG0002-211 (SPAdes) (version 2) | ecosystem: Environmental > Terrestrial > Soil > Wetlands > Peat...
GCTTTACAGCCGGTTCAATATCAATACTATTGTATGTCCGTATCGATTTCCGCGTTCTGATTACTTTTTCTATGTCTTTTATCATGTTCTTTATATCGTTTCTTACTGATTATTAGTTTTACAAAATTTCTTCAACGACCTATTTCCCCTCTCCAAATACATTTTTCCAATTTCCTTCTCCATTTGGAGAAGGTGTCCGTATGTTGACGGACGGTTGAGGTCGAGAGGGGTCAGGGGTGAGGTCGCAACAACTTTAATTGTACCCTTTTCCTTACCGCATCCACTTCCAAAACCCTTATTTTTACATGCTGATGCACCGAAACTACTTCAGCAGGATTGCTGATATAGCGATCGGACATTTGCGAAACATGTATCAGACCGTTCTCTTTGATGCCTATATCCACAAAAGCACCGAAATTAGTGATATTGGTGACTATCCCGGGCAGCTCCATGCCTATTCGCAAATCAGTTATCGTCTTTACATCCGCATCAAATTCAAAAACCTGGATGCTACTTCGCGGATCGCGTCCCGGCTTTTCAAGTTCCTGTAAAATATCATTCAGGGTGGGTAAGCCAACCGTTGGAGTTATATATTTCTGTAAATCAATGCCTTTCTTTAATTCTTTGTCCTGAATCAATTCTTTTACTTCTACTTTCAAATCCTTCGCCATCGCTTCCACAATGCCGTAGCTTTCGGGGTGAACGGCAGAATTATCCAACAAATAATCTCCATCCGGAATTCGTAAGAAACCGGCGCACTGTTCGAAGGTTTTTGCACCCATTTTCGGAACTTTCATCAGTTGTTTACGGCTTTTGAACGCTCCATTTTCAGTTCGGAAGTCCACAATGTTTTGTGCCAATTGTGGTCCAAGACCCGAAATATAAGTCAATAAGTGTTTGCTTGCCGTATTCAGATTCACTCCCACCCGATTCACAGCATTTTCAACCGTTTGATCCAACGCTTTTTTCAATTGAGTTTGATCCACATCGTGCTGATATTGACCTACACCAATAGATTTCGGATCAATTTTAACCAGTTCAGCCAACGGATCCATCAATCGCCGACCGATAGAAACTGAACCACGAACCGTTACGTCATAATCAGGAAATTCGTCACGGGCAATTTTGGAGGCAGAATAGATGGAAGCACCATTTTCGCTCACCACAAAAACCTGTACTTCACGATCGAAACGGGTATTTTGGATAAATTGTTCTGTTTCGCGCCCTGCCGTTCCATTTCCAATGGCTATTGCCTGAATATCGTAAGCCTCCACCATTTTCTGAACCTTGCGCATGGCTTGCTGTGTCTCATTTACAGGTGGATGTGGATAAATAGTTTCATTATGCAACAAATTTCCCTGTGCATCCAAACAAACCACCTTACAACCTGTTCTGAAACCGGGGTCAATTCCCAATACGCGTTTTTGTCCCAAAGGCGGTGCAAGTAAAAGCTGACGGAGATTTTCGGCAAACACCCGAATGGCTTCTGTGTCTGCTTTTGCTTTGCTTTCAGCTGCAAATTCGGTTTCTATACTTGGTTTCAATAAGCGTTTATAAGCATCTGTAACTGCTTCAGCCACTTGCTGCGATGCTTCAGTTTCTCCTTTTACAAAAATCCGATCGAGTTTTTCCAGACAATGATCATCTTCCGGCGAAATATTCACGCGTAAGAATCCTTCGGTTTCGCCCCGACGCATTGCCAACAGTCGATGTGACGAGCAACGTGCCAGTTTTTCACTCATATCGAAATAATCACGGTATTTTTGGGCTTCTTCTTCTTTTCCTTTGATAAGTTTGGAAGAAATAATGGCTTCACGGGCAAATATAGTTCGAATTGAGTTACGTGCAGCTTCACTTTCGTTGATCCATTCGGCAATAATATCACGGGCTCCGCTCAATGCATCTTCTACATTAGACACTTTATCATTCACAAACGAAAGTGCCATGCGTTCCACATCATTCGACTGTTGTTTCATCAACATCTTAGCAAGTGGTTCTAAACCACGTTCCCGGGCAATTTCAGCCCTTGTACGGCGTTTTGGCTTGTAAGGCAGGTAAATGTCTTCCAGCTCGGTTATGTTCCAGCAAGTATCAATTCTCGCTCTCAGTTCATCAGTCAGTTTTTCTTGCTCTTCAATCGATTTCAACACAGCGATTTTACGCTTAGCCAACTCGCACAATTTGTCGTATTGTTCTTTCGTATCACCAAGTTGCACTTCATCCATTCCATCGGTCATTTCTTTTCGGTAACGACTTATAAATGGAATAGTTGCACCTTCATTGAAAAGTTGAATCGCATTTCGGATTTGTTTTTCAGAAAGTTGAATTGAATTGGCTATCAAAGAAATAAAATCAGTCGGAATTTGAGTCGTTTCGGTTGACATTAAAAAGAAGTTTATAAAGTTTGTAAAGTTGAAAGCTTGCCTGCGGCAGGCAGGTTTATAAAGTTGATGATTACAAAAAAAGTCTTAAAGCCCCAGATACTATTTTTTCCTATGTCTTTCTCCTAATATTCAAATTCCTTTTTCCTTCTCCATTTGGAGAAGGTGTCCGAAGGACGGAAGAGGTCGAGAAAGTATCCGCCAGCTGGCGGAGGATAGAGGTCGGGGTTTGGAGCCTCAATGCAAAATCTTAAATATCAATTCTTTCATTAAATCAACTTCTCCGGTACTCGGATTGTCAATTCCTTTGTTTCGGGCATCGGTTTCGCGGATAAAAGATATGATTTTCATGGTTTTCCAGGCGTTAAAGACTTGAGCAGCTTTTTGGTAATCCTTTACAAAATAAGGGATTATCTTGAGCTCTGAAGCAACAACAGCCGGACTTTTATCCGACAAATAATGATAAATCATCAAATCGCTGAAGAACTTGAACAGTTGCGAAAGAACAACCACCAAAGGATTGTTTTTTTTATTTTCCGCAAAATAACGGATAATCCGGTTTGCTTTCAGAACGTCATTATTGATTAAAGCTGCCTGCAACTCAAACACGTTGAAATCTTTGCTGATACCAATGTTTTTCTCCACCAATTCAGGAGTTATTCGTTGCAGGTCAGACGGTTTTGTCAGAATCAGTTTCTCAAGTTCGTTTACCAGTTTGCTCAAATCGGTTCCTAAAAACTCAGAAAGCATGGCTACCGCTTTATCATCAATACTAACGTTTTTTGATTTGCAATATCTTGTAATCCAGGAACTAACTTCATAGTCGCGCAATTTGGCCGATTCGTAAACTTTGCCTACTTTATTGACTTCCTGAAACCATTTCTTGCGTTTATCGGGCGTACTGTATTTATAGCAAAATACTAATATAGTGGATTTTAATGGATTGGAAAGGTAATGAATCAGATTATCCCAGTCTTTGATTAATTGTGCTTCTTTTACAATCAATACCTGATAACCTCCCATCATGGGATATCGTTTGGCAGCATTTATAACCATATTGATATCCACATCTTTGCCATACAGAATAGTCTGATCAAATTCTTTTTCAGAATCATCCAACACGTTTTTTTGAATAAAATCGGATATAACATCTATATAATAAGGCTCTTCACCCATTAAAAAATAAACGGGTGAATAGTTTTTACGTTGTAAATCAGAAAGAATTTGATCGTGAGAAATTGAATCTTGCTTTGCCATGTTTCCTGTAACTACCAGCTCTTAACTATAAACTACCAACTATAAACTATTTTATTCAAATCGTAAGTGTTTAATAGTCTTGCTATTATTTATCAATGAAGAAAGTGATTTTACGCCAATTTTAATATGTTCTTCAACAAAACTGGCAGTTACTTTTTTGTCACTTTCCGAAGTTTTAATACCCTCTTCCTGCAAAGGCATATCCGAAACTAACAACAATGCTCCAATGGGAATACTATTATAAAAACCTGCTGTGAAAAGAGTTGCAGTTTCCATATCTATTGCCAACGCACGAGTTGAACGTAAATATTCCTTGAACTTTTCATCATGCTCCCATACTCTCCTGTTGGTTGTATAAACCGTTCCAGTCCAATAATCTTTCCCAAAGTCACGAATATTTGACGAAACAGCACGTTGCAGACTAAATGCCGGTAGTGCCGGAATTTCCGGCGGAAAATAATCATTCGAAGTTCCCTCACCGCGAATCGCTGCACTGGGTAAAACGTAGTCGCCTAATTTATTTTTATCTTTTAATCCACCACATTTCCCCAGAAACAAAACCGCTTTGGGGTGAATAGCCGATAAAATATCCATAATTATAGCTGCATTCGGACTTCCCATGCCAAAATTAATGATAGTAATGCCATTTGCCGAAGCATTAAGCATATTTCCGTCACGACCAACCACCGGAACATTATACCATTCAGCAAATAGTTCGACATAGTTATTAAAATTGGTAAGTAATATATAATCAGTGAATTCATTCAGAGGACGTTTGGTGTAGCGTGGAAGCCAGTTCTCAACGATTTCTTTTTTTGTTTTCATAATCCTCAATATTATAGTTTGTTTTTGTAACTTCGCCATCAATTTTTAAAGATGAAAAAGCTATTCTGAAAAAGTGGAAACAAAAATACGAAAAAATGTGGCAATTAAACCTACCCGAGTATATTTTTCGAATAAAAAAACAAACCGATAAGTTGTTGATTTTTGATTCGCAACGAAAAAGGTACGTATCGCTTACTCCCGAAGAATGGGTCCGTCAGAATTTTATTCGGTTTCTGGTAGAAGATAAAGGTTATCCGGCTGCCTTATTAGCTATTGAAAAACAACTGAATATGAATGGAATGAAAAAACGTTGCGATGCAATATTATTCGATAAAGATGCAAAACCAATAATGATTATCGAACTGAAAGCACCCAATGTACCGATTTCACAGTCTACTTTTGATCAGGTTGCCGTGTATAATGCCAAATTAAAGGTCGATTTCTTCATGATTAGCAACGGAATGGAACATTTTTGCTGTCGTGTGAACACAAAAACGGCCAGATATGAGTATTTTAGTGAGATTCCGGATTATAAATCATTGATGTTACAAAACGATTACAAAATGTAAACAACAATAATTCAGTATTTTATAGGACTTCCCATCACTCAATAAGTTAAATATGCTCCTTTAAGAATAGAATTAACACAAAAAGTGGTGTTTTTATGTTGTAAAACATGTATTTTTGCATCGTCAATTAGAGATAATTTAATATGACGAATCTGATACAAAGAATTCCCGAAAAAAATCATGGGATATTCTTTGTTTTTTATTTTTTATAGGAATAAGTTAAAAAAGAATGTGTTATTTAAATGAAATTAGTTATGAAAAAAATTTTAATTACTGTTTTGGTGCTGGTTGCAATGTCAACCACTACATTTGCGATTAATCCCACTGATTATGGGGTATTTTACAAACTAAATAATAAATCGACTTTTAATGGTCTGGTAAATTATTTAAACGCTGACAAGGAACAAGCTGATTATCTGAAACTTGTATTCAATGTTACTGCTGAAGAATTAAAAAATGCTTTGAATGCCGATAATGAGAAAGTTGTCGATAATGTATTGAATTATAATTTATATAATACTAAATGTATTCTATCTGATAATCAATACAAAAAGTATTTGGTTCTTATCAATTTAGCGATAAATGATAAAGCGAATGAGCTACAAATCAAGGATGTTTTTATTTCAGACATTAATAAATAAGCTTGAGTTTTTTATAAATTAAGGTGCTTCAAAAATTTGAAGCACCTTTTCTATTTTCTTTTATTTACTCGTTCGATTACTTTTTCGTTATTTAATTCCCGCAGAGCATCGGTTGCAATCCATCTGGCCGATTTAGTTCCTTGATTCATAATACGTTCAGCACATTCTATAGCTTTTAAACGCAGGTTTTCATTGCGTTTTCCTACTTGTCGTAATGCCCAATTCACTGCTTTTCTGACAAAATTTCGTTCATCCCCTGCTTCCCGCTCTATCAAATCAAAGAAATGATAAAAGTACTCGTCGTTAGCTCTTTTATCATAAATAACCAAAGCACAGATTAAAACAAAAGCCGTTCGTTTTACAAATTCTTCATTTGCAGTCGAATAACTTTCTATTTTTTTTAAAACATAGGGCGTTTTGACCAATAAACTGCAACACTGATCACAAATATCCCACGAATCAAAATCATTCACCCAGGCATCGAATTGATTTTCATTCATTAGTTTGGGACTTTCAATCATCGTTGCCAATAAACGGGCTTCATGAATCTCTGTTTTCCAAAGTTCCAACGCCAATTCATGGTTTTTACCTATTTTTTTTGCAGTATTCCTCAAATCGGGTATTTTTACTCCTATTGCATTATTATCTTTTATGCCAAAATGAGCCAATTTAGTAAAATGATCCGGACTTGATAATGCTTCTAATTCCTTAATTATTTCATTTACAGTCATAATACACTTTTATTCCATTTTATTTTGGTTGGATAATCGTTTGCAAGTATTGAAATGAAATTCTCGTAATAACATACTATCCACTTTATTAATCGGGAAATTGGAAGGTTTTTTTATAAAATCAATAGTGGGAATCAGATGAAATTGATATTCACCATTTAAAACTCCCCGATAAACATAAACCGGTAAAAATGAAGTTTGTGTAATATCTTTTGACTTCGTATCAATTTCAACTTTCACCATTATTCCGCCATCTGTATTGGGTTTGCGCTGATTGGAGATGAAATTTCCCAACGAATAAAATACCGGAACGGCTAAACTGTCTTTGTCATACAGCATTTCAACATTTTGAACTACATGCGGATGCGACCCAATAATCAAATTAATTCCATGATTTACAAGGAATTGAGCTAACTTAGTTTGAGATTCATTTGCTTGCAATTCATATTCTGTTCCCCAATGTACGTTCATTATCCGAATATCGGCACCAAGTTCATTAGCTTTCTGAATATCATCAAGAATTTCAAGGGTATCAATGTAATTTACAAGATTGGAGCCGGAGGCTTCATTATTATTAGTTCCATAGGTGCAATTCAAAAAAGCAATTCGGACTCCTTTTAATGTAACCAGAAGTGGATATATGCTATCACGCTGAATAGTATCAACATAACTTCCTAAATGGTACAACTTTCGCTTTTCAATTTGGCGAATGGTTCGTTCCAAGCCAAATTTTCCTCTGTCTAAAACATGATTATTGGCGGTTAAAAGGATATTAAATCCTGCATTTTTAAGTGCATCGAGTAATGCATCGGGACTTGAAAAAGCAGGGTAACCACTGTATGGTTCACCTGCTATCGGAACTTCTAAATTGGCAATGGCAAAATCAGAATTTTTAATATAAGATTTTATCTGCTGAAAGCAGATATCGTAATTGTATGAATTGGTCCCCGGGTTGTAAGCTGCCTTAAATTGAGGCGAATGACCCATTATATCCCCTACAAAAATTAGTGAAATGGAATCATTCTCTGTTTTCGGAAGTAGAACAACAATATCGTTGTATAAAAAACTGCTGAACAGAAATAAAGATGCTAACAAAAGCAGGTATCTTTTCATAGAGTTTCAAAAAAATTACTGAGCAAAAATACTTTTTTATTCTGTAATCAAAACACTAATCTTCAATAATATAAAAGCCCCGTTTAGGGTTTGGGGGTATTATAAAATCTAAATCTCCAACGCTCCAACAATTTCTGTTACCGATTTGTACCCGTGACGATCCAGATAATCATTTATTCCATCCAGCACTTTGATTGAAACCGTAGGATCAATGAAATTGGCAGTTCCGATTTGAATGGCAGAAGCTCCTGCCAGCATAAATTCTATCGCATCGGCTGCATTCATGATACCTCCCATTCCTATAACCGGAATTTTAACCGCTTGGGCAACTTCCCACACCATTCTTAAGGCGATAGGTTTCACTGCCGGACCCGAAAGTCCACCCGTAATTGTGGATAAAATCGGTATTCTTTTCTCCGAATCAATTGCCATGCCCAGCAAGGTATTGATAAGCGATACAGAATCGGCTCCTTCGGCTTCCACAGCCAGTGCAATCTCTGAAATATCGGTTACATTTGGCGAAAGTTTAACTATTAATTCATTTTTATACACTCTTCGCACAACCTTAACTACCTGAGCAGCAGACAAACAGTTCGTTCCAAATGCCATTCCGCCTTCCTTTACATTTGGGCAGGATATATTTAATTCAATTGCAGGTATTTTTTCCAGTGAATTTAACTTCTCAGCAATCTCAACATACTCTTTTATGGTCGAACCGGACACATTCACAATTATATTTGTATCGATGTTCTTTACAGTTGGATAAATGTGGTTAATAAAGTAGTCTATACCCTTATTTTGCAGTCCCACAGCGTTTAACATGCCGGATGGAGTCTCAACCATGCGTGGATAAGGGTTGCCCTGACGGTCGCGAAGCGTAGTTCCTTTCACAAAAATACCGCCAATTCGCGAAACATCAAAGAAGTCTGAAAACTCTGTACCATAACCAAATGTCCCGGATGCTGTCATCACCGGATTTTTCAGTTGTAATTTGCCAATATTGATATTTAAATTTGCCATTTCAGCTTTGTAATATTAAAAACAGGCCCTTCAGTACACACACACAAATGTCCTTCAGTTGTGTCGGTCACGCAACACAAACATACTCCAAATCCACACGCCATTGTATTTTCCAGCGAAACTTCGCAATTTGCCTTTGTTTTCGAGGCATACGAAGCTACAGCTTTCATCATGGGTGTTGGTCCACACGTATAAATATAATCGAAATTTGAGGCTTTTAAGAGCGAATGCTGGGTCACAAATCCACATTCACCATGTGATCCGTCTTCTGTTGTAGTATATACATTTCCGAAGCGCTCAAATTCACAAAGTTGCAGTAAATTGTCTTTTGATCTTCCTCCAAGCAGAAAATTACAGGTATAACCTCTTTCTTTAAGATACGAACCCCAGAATAATAAAGGTGCAATTCCTATTCCACCGCCTACTAACAAAATCCTGGCATCTCTTTTTTCGGGTAAACTAAAGCCGTTACCTAATGGAAAAACTAAATTAAGCGTATCACCTGCTTTCAGTTCATACATTTTTCGTGTTCCGTCACCCACAATCTGTATCAATAACCAAAGCTCATTAGTCTCATAATCAATATAATTAATGGAAATTGGGCGACGTAGAAAAGTAGTTGGAGAATTATCTACACGTACTTCAGCAAATTGCCCGGGAAGCATTTCAGGAAGTTTATCGTGAGATGTCAGAATTAAAATAGAATATTGATTGTTCAGAGCTTCGTTCTTCTTTACAGTCAAATCGAGAATGAATTTCTTCATCAAACATATTATATTATGTATCAATCATATAGTTCATTGATACAGGTAAGAAAATACAAATGATATTAATGGCAAAATTACTAAATTATCTCGATTCAGACAAGTTTTTTTAAGTTGGCTATTGCAAATATTCTACCAGATAAGCCGAACAGAGTTTAAATACATCGTTTTTGTCCAAACAATAGCCTATAGACTTCTTTATTGAAATTCCTGAAAAGTATTGTCTGCATAATAAACAATAATTTTGCGAACCGTCTTTGAACTTTGTTCAATTTGAGGAATAAATGCCGGACGAGTTGGTTCCGGAATAGTTTGTACAGGTATTTCTGAAATGACACTACTTTTTTGCTGAATAGGAGCAAAAGATGAATTATTATTTTCATTCATTTTCACCTCTGAAATACTTGATATAGAAGCATTTTCGTCTACAGAATCAAATAATGTGGGCGCCTGAGGTTGCTTTGAAGATCTTTCAATCGATCCTTGACCCATTATAAGCCATTCTGGACTGATATTCGGGAATCGATTCAAGACACCTTGCAGTACTGCCAGACTCGGATTATTTCTCCCATTCAAAATATGGGAAAGAGTGGAACCCTGAATATTGATTGCAGCTGCAAACACAGCAGAATTCATTCCTTCTAACTGCATTACTTTTTTTATTCGTTCGTTTTCTGCCATAATTCACGATATTAATGTGAAACATACTTTCAAATCACGTTACAAATATATGTGAATTGTTTTACATTTGCAAATCAACACCATTTGTAACATAATACATTTGTATATTCACATATATAACTTATATAATTTCAAACTCAATATTTATTATTTAGGCTGATAATACTATGAATAAAGAATATAAGAACTTTATATATCAAATCTATGCAGTTAGAGTTTTAAGTTAGATTAAAAAGTCTAAGTATATTGATTATCATTTTATTAATAAACAAATAAATGACTATAAATGATATAATGAGGTTTATATTACAGTTGTGAATACAAATATGAATTAATAAATCAGATATTTTATTTTAAAAATTGATATACAATACTTTAAGCCGATAAAAAACATGATTTATTATTTCTCATTTTTATAACTTCATTTCGACAACCTATGATATAATTGTAAATTATTTTATATAACATTAGTAAATATACACTCAATATTTAACTTTTATTTTTGTAAATATTTCTATTCCTTTTGTGAATATACAAATATTTTACAAAAGTGAAATAAAAGAAAATCGTAATTAATCATTATTTTCTTTGAGAAGGAAAAATCAGAAAAATTGAAATGGAATGAGAAGAGTCCAAATTTAAATTAATAATTGGGGAAGAAAATATTTTAATCAGAAATTAAGTTATGTGTCCTTAACCCTATTTTTCGCGGAATTATGAAACAAATGCTGGAATGAAAATTATATAACCTACTTAAATGAGTTATAATTTGAAATAAATCAATGAGTTAGATAAATTTTGGTCGTTTGAGAATTCAATATTTGTAGTTTTTCGACTCCTTATGCATAAAAATCTCATTCTGAAACAAAAAAAAAGAGCCCGAAAATAATTTCGGACTCTTTTTGAAGTATAATTTAATATGAATTAATCTTCTGACACCTGAGCAACAGTAATACCTGCTAATTCCTGATCGACTAAAATGCGACCGCAATATTCACAAACAATGATTTTCTTACGAAGGCGAATATCCAGTTGACGTTGTGCAGGAATCTTATTGAAACATCCACCACAAGCATCACGTTGCACATAAACCACTGCTAACCCATTACGGGCATTCTTACGGATGCGTTTAAAAGCCGTCAATAAACGTGGTTCAATAAACGATTCGATTTCTTTGGCATGTTCGCGAAGTTTTTCTTCTTCTTGTTTGGTTTCAGAAACGATTTCATTCAACTCACCTTTCTTTTGTTGAAGGTCTAGTTTACGCTCTGCTAAATGTTCTGCAGTAATTTTCTGGTCAGCTTGTTTGACTTCTAAAGCAGCTGTATATTCACGGATGCGTTTTTCGCATAGCTCAATTTCCAGTGATTGAAATTCAATTTCCTTTGAAAGATTGTCGTATTCACGGTTATTACGCACGTTATCTTGTTGCTCTTTGTATCTTGCAATTTTCATGCGAGATTCTTCGATTTCAATTTTCTTGCTGGCAATAGTTTCAGTGATATCAGCAACTTCAGAATCGAAATTTTCCATACGGGTATTCATACCGATAATTTCGTCTTCTAAATCCTGAACTTCCAAAGGTAGCTCTCCACGTAAAATTTTAATTTCATCTATCTTAGAAACCGCTTTTTGAAGATCATAAAGTGCTTTTAATTTATCCTCAACAGTGATTTCTTTTTCTGTTTTTAATTCTGTGGCCATATTGATTACAAATAGTTTATGGGGTTGGTTTTACTGTCTGAAATTTGGACTGCAAATGTAGGCATTTTTTTTGTAATTATCTCATAAAAAATGTCCTTTGTGAACTGTTCACTTTCAAAATGTCCAATATCGGCTATTAAAATCCGGTTTTGGGCATCAAAAAATTCGTGATACTTAAAATCTCCTGAAATATACACATCTGCTTTGGCCGATATGGCATCCGATAACAATGAACTTCCGGAACCACCGCACAAGGCAACTCGTTTAATTTTCTTATCTAACAAATTTGTGTATCGAATAGCCGGAATACTGAAAATCGACTTGATGCGATTTAGAAAAATCAATTCATCTTCTGCTACTTCCAGTTCACCTACAACCCCTGCTCCTACTTGATTCCAGGCATTTTTCAACGAAATAAAATCATAAGCAGGTTCTTCATAAGGATGTGTTTTCAGCAATGCTTCAAGCACTTTATATTTCATATAATCCGGCAGAATAACTTCAACTCTTGTTTCAGGTTCCGAATGCAATTCATCAATATTGCCCACAAATGGTTTTGCTTTTTCATTGGCACGAAAAGTACCTGTACCTTCGATATTAAAACTGCATTCATCATAATTCCCAATTTGTCCGGCACCAGCTTCGAACAAAGCCTCACGAACCCTGAACGAATGAAGTTTTGGAACATACGTGATTAATTTCAACAAAGCATTTTGTTTCGGTTGAAGAATTTGAATGCTTCTTAATCCGATTTTTTCAGCCATTTTTCCACTGACACCTTGCAAAACATTATCTAAATTGGTATGCGCTGCATAAATTGCAATATCGCTTTTAATGGCTATTGCTACACAACGCTGCACTTCATTTTGACCGGTAAGTCGTTTTAATCCATTGAAAATAAGGGGATGATGCGAAATAATCAGATTGCATTTTTTCTGAATAGCTTCTTCAATGACTTCTTCAGTAATGTCGATGCAAACCAGAACAGATGTAACCTCCATTTGTGAGTCACCAATAAGTAGTCCGGCATTGTCATAGCTTTCCTGCAACGCCAACGGAGCCACTTCTTCGATCAGTTCACAAATAGATTTGACTGTCATATAACTTTAATTTTAAATTGTTTAATTTCAAATTATTCCGGAACAACTTCTTCCATTATTTCTTCTGCTACAAATTGAGTAATTTGAGCATTAATCAGAATATTATACCATGACAGCAATTTACGGATATCGCTCGGATAAACCCGATCACGATCGTAATTAGGAAGAATTTCGCCCAGATATTTGCGAAGTTTATCATTATCGGCTTTGGGATCGATAGAACAAAGTGCTCCATTTTCTTTCGTTTTTACACTTTCAAGTACTTTTGCAAGGGGTACGTCGGCTGTATCGGTAAAAATGGCAATATCGCCCAACGACACCACTTTATCTTTTGTATAAGCCGGAATGCGCTTACCATCCACTAAAGATTCAACGATCAACATGTTTTTGCCTTGCGACACTAATTTGAAAAGTCCGGGCCTACCGGTCATTGATAAAATTTCTTTCAACATAATTTATTCAATTCATAATTAAAAATTCACAATTCATAATTAAAACAAAAGTTTTATTCATGGTACATGAATCATATTTTTTATTTAATTTTCAAGACTACAAATATAATATCAATTCTTCAATTTTACGAATGAATTATGAATTGACTAAGTTCTTTGAGCATTATTTTACCTTCATAAATGGCTTTTCCGGTAATTACAGCCGGAATTCCAGCTTCGTGCAAAAACTCAATGTCGCGAATTGAACTTACGCCTCCACTTGCAATAAGATACATATCGGGTTTCTCAGTAAGCATTTTTTTGTAAAGTTCAATAGCTGGACCTTGCAACATGCCGTCTTTGCTAATATCTGTGCAAATTACTTTACTAATTCCCAATTGCATATAATTTAGAATAAAAGGCATTAAGTCAAGTTCCGTAGTTTCCAACCAACCGCCTACAGCTATTTTTTCATCTTTCACATCTGCTCCGAGAATTATTTTTTCTCCTCCATAAGTAGAAATCCACGAAGAGAAGATATCAGGATTTTTCACAGCAATACTCCCACCAGTGATCATGCTTGCACCGCATTCAAAGGCTATCCGTAAGTCATCATCAGACTTTAAACCACCACCAAAATCAACAATCAGGTTGGTGCCGGAGGTGATCTTTTCCAACATGTTGTGGTTGACAATATGATGGGCTTTAGCCCCATCTAAATCCACCAAATGTAACCGGCGGATACCAGCATCTTCAAACATTTTGGCAACTTCCAACGGGTTTTCGTTATAAATCGTTTTCTGAGCATAATCACCCTGAGAAAGTCGAACACATTTACCATCAATCAGGTCGATGGCAGGAATAATTTCAATCACTTTAAATATGGTTACGAGTTACTGTAAATGTTGAACAAAAGTACTAAAAAAGAGATAAAAGAGCAAATCCTTGCAATCTGTTAATGTATAATAAGTATATTTGCAAAATAAAAAAACTAATATGGGATTAGACTTAACCGAGATGTTGAAAATAGTACCCGCTGCAGTTATCGGACTGACGGTTCATGAGTTTTCGCACGCATTCATAGCCTACAAGCTCGGTGATAGCACGGCAAAAGATGAAGGAAGATTGACCCTTAACCCACTGAAACATATCGACTGGTTAGGTTTCTTCCTCATTGTTATAGCCGGATTCGGTTGGGCAAAACCCGTAAGCTTCAATCCAGCAAACCTGAGAAACAAACACCGCGACGAGATACTGATTTCCATAGCCGGACCTATCAGCAATTTCCTTATAGCTTTAGTTTTCTTTATTATAGCCCGACTTCTTTATTTTGTGGATTACTTCCATACCACAACATTTGGTTTGGAAATTATCAATCTCATAATGATTTGGGGAGTCATTAATTTTAGCTTATTTATCTTCAACCTCATACCCATACCTCCATTGGATGGCTCGCATTTATATCTTACTTTTTTAAAAGACATTAACCCTAAGTTGATGATGAATATGTACACTTACGGAACGCTGGTTTTGTTAGCCATTATTATTGTCGAAAATAAACTGAACATCAATATTCTACATATCTCCCAATTAGTCAACGGTATTAGCTCTTTTATTATTCAGTCGTTAGCATTCAATTAAATAATATCGTTAATTATTTATTCAAACTCCTTAATTGTCTTTTTAATTATTTCAACGCATTCGAACAATTGCTTTTCGGTGATAACTAACGGAGGAGCAAACCGAATGATATTGGTGTGAGTTGGCTTTGCCAATAAACCGTTTTCAAGAAGTTTCATGCAAATATCCCAGGCTAAATTTTTATGACCTTCATTATTGATAACCAATGCATTCAACAATCCTTTGCCCCTTATAATCGAAGCAATATTTGAATTCTCACAAAATTTATCCATTTCATTCCTGAAAATCTTTCCTAAAGCGAAAGCATTTTCAGCCAGCTTTTCATCACGGATAACTTCCAACGCTGTTATAGCAACAGCGGCTGCAATAGGGTTTCCGCCAAAAGTAGAACCATGCTGCCCCGGACGAATCACGTCCATTATTTCTTTACTTGATAAAACAGCAGAAACAGGATAAACACCACCAGACAACGCTTTTCCCAAAATCAGAATATCGGGATGAACATCCTCGTAATCGCATGCCAGCAATTTACCTGTGCGGGCAATCCCGGTTTGAACTTCATCGGCAATAAATAACACATTGTACTGACTACAAAGATTATAGCATTTCTTCAGATAACCGTCGTCAGGAACATACGCTCCCGCTTCACCCTGAATAGGTTCGACCATAAAACCGGCAATATGTTGATTTTCATTCATAACTTTTTCAAGTGCATCAGCATCGTTATATGGAATTACGATAAATCCCGGAGTGTATGGTCCGTAGTGGTTGTAAGCTTCAGGGTCGACCGAAAAAGAAACAATGGTTGTGGTTCGACCGTGAAAATTATTTTCACAAACTACGATTTGTGCAGAATTTTCAGGCAATCCTTTCTTTTTGTACGCCCATTTACGGCAAAGTTTGATGGCAGTTTCCACCGCTTCTGCACCGGTATTCATAGGCAGAACCTTCTCATAACCAAAGTATTGAGTTACAAATTCTTCGTACTGCCCAAGCTGACTGTTGTAAAAAGCACGCGAAGTCAATGTCAGTTTTTTTGCTTGCTCTATTAGTGTATTAATTATTCTTGGATGACAATGACCTTGATTAACAGCTGAGTATGCCGACAAAAAATCGAAATACTTCTTTCCGTCAACATCCCAAACAAATACACCTTCGCCCCGATCGAGCACTACCGGAAGCGGATGATAGTTATGTGCGCCATATTTG